>OFHK01000114.1_pt1 | contig 25637 bp, 22 predicted proteins | sample 1521951 | NCBI WGS metagenome assembly OFHK01 (sample SAMEA2468436, study PRJEB22500) | soil metagenome | biome: Glassland; feature: Farmland; material: Clay | place: Australia | collected 2013-01-31 | depth 0.55 m
GGTGGGTGCCCTGGTGCAGCTGCTCGTCATGGAGAAATCGGTCGGGCTCGGGTACAGCTGCGATCTCCAGGACGACAAGCCCGTCTACTGGGACGCACTCGACACATACCTCGATACCGTCCGCATTTGCCGCGAGCAGATGGCGACCATGACTTTCCACGCAGACCGCGGCCTGGAGCTGTGCTGGAGCAACTTCTCCACCGCGACGGATCTGGCCAACTACCTCGTCACCGACCACAACATCCCGTTCCGGTCCGCTCACAAGATCACCGGGGAACTCGTCTCGCACCTCATCGCGGAGCGCGCGACCTTGCAAGACTGCGCCCGGGCCGCGAGGTTTCTGTCCGAGCAGCACCATATCTCCGTGTCTGCGGACACGTTACGAACGCTCTTCGACCCGGTCAACACGCTGAACAGCTACACCTCCTTCGGCGGCACCTCACCCACCAGCGTTCTCCAGCAGCAGGAACTCGGCCAATCGCGCACCCAGGAGCTCAGCGACTGGGTTACCCGCAAACGCACTGACCTGGAGGACGCGCGACGCGACACATTCGCAAGGGCGCGGCAAGCCGCCCGGGGCGCCGCGACGACTAGCACAGCCAGCGAGACGAAGGGGGCCGCATGAGCATCATCCTGGCCTACTCGGGAGGACTGGACACGTCGGTAGCCCTGCATTGGCTTTGCGAGAGTTACAGCACCGACGTCATCGCCTACTGCGCTAACCTCGGCCAGACGGAGGATCTCCACGACCTCCCCGACCGGGCCGCGGCCGGCGCCCCAGCTGCCGCCGCAGACGTCGGCGACGTCCTGGGTCCCGCCGTCGTGGAACCGGCCGATCGCCTCGTCGACGGTGTCCGGCGATGGCTCGCCCTCGATCGAGAGCCACTCGTCGTCCACGCCGCGCTCGTCGAGCGCGGCGCGGAGCGGCCCGGATCGGCCACGCTGCTCCAACGAGCGGGCCCCCGTGACCAGCAGGACGCGGCGCCCCCGTTCGCGGATGGCGTCCGGGAGGCGCGCGTATCGCCCGGGCCCGAATTCGATGTGCGGCAGGCGGGCGACGGTGAACGGGTCGAGGGTAGCGAGGCCGGGCGAGAGCGCCGCGGACTCGCTCACCCTCGTCCGCCCGGATGCGGATCCGGCACCTCCGGCAGGAGCCCGTCATAGCGCACGCCCACCCGTGGCTCGGCCATCCAGTCGGTGGCCGCCTCCCGCCAGGCGAGGTAGTGGGGCGTGGTCTTGTGGGCGGCCGCCGCCGCCTCGTCCACGTACGCCTCGTAGAGGATGAAGCGGTTCGGATCCTCACTCGAGCGCAGGACGTCGAAGCGCAGGTGGCCGGGTTCCCTGGCCGAGGCGGAGGCGTTGGCGCGGGTCGCCTCGATGAAGGCGGCGACGTGCTCGGGGACGACCTGGACGCTGACGAGCGAGACGTGCATGGGCGGCTCAGCGGGCGGGCCCCGCCCGATCCCCGCCGCTCCGATATGGCGGGCGCTTGCGGACGGCGGGACCGCCACGTCATTCCCGGTCCCCGCCCCGATGATCAGAACGTTCCGCAGGTTCGCAGCCGAGACGTGGCGGTAGGGGTAGAAGTAGAACCGCTCGTGCCTGCGCAGCACCGTCAGCGAGCGGGCCGTCTGGCAGGGGATGTCGTTCGCCGACACGCCGAGCGACGGTGGGCTGGCCCGGTGGGCCACCGGCAGTTTGTTGTAGGGCGACCACATCTGGCCCGGCACCAGCGATTCGGAGGCTGGTCGCGGAAGGACAGCAGGGAGAACACCGCGATCCCGGCCAGTCTCCCAAGGATGTCCAGCTGGTAGGCGGCCAGCGGCCGGAACTGGACGAAGATCCGGGCCACCGCCTGGCCGAGGCCGGCCATCACCGCCACGGTCAGCAGGAAGACGATCCCGAGGCTTAACGGCCGTGGCAGGGCGCTGGAGCCGTCCAGCCCACGGAACGGGTGGGGCCACCCAGCGTCTTCAGGATCACCGGGAACGAGCACGAAGCCGGTCGGTGCCAGCAGCGCCACCGGGGCCCACCGGGCGTAGTCCCGCTTCGCCCGGGCGTTGAGGAAGCCGATCCCGATGCCGAGGAAGCTTGCGAGCAGGACGAAATCGGTGGCCTCGTTGACGTATACGTTGTTCGCGGCGATCCAGCGGATCAGGGCCAGCTCCACAAACAGCATCAGGAAGCTGGCGAAGACAAGCCTGGCCGGGCGGGCCGGCGGGCCGGGCGGGCCGGGCGGGCGGGGTTCGCGGGCTGGCGCGCAGGGCCGATACCGTCAGCGTCCGCCACGACACCGGCACCGCTGCGGCCGGGCAGGTTTCCGGTATCCATCTGGCTACCGTAACGAGAAAGAAGCAGCCCGGTGCAACCGGTGGCGGCAGTCAGCCGCCCGCCATGGCGCCGACGACGAGGAAGCGCTCGGTCCCTGCCGCGACCGCGCCGGGCAGCGGGGCGTCGGCGGGTTCGTGGGACAGGTCCTGCTCGCAGGCGAAGAACCTGATGAACGCCCGCCGCCGCCCGCTGGCGTGGTCGCGGATCGTGCCCCGCAGCATCGGGTAGCGGGCCTCCAGCGCGTCGAGCACAGCGCACAGTGTGACCTCACCCCGGACGTCCAGTTCCACCTCGCCATCGACCTGCGCCAGCGTCCGCAGATGCGCCGGCAGTGCGACCCGGATCATGGCAGTATCTGGACCTCCACCGACAGCACGGCCGGGAGGTCGCGCACGATCGCCTGCCAGCTGTCACCACCATCCGCGGACGCGTACACCTGCCCGCCGGTCGTGCCGAAATACACACCGCACTCATCGAGCGAGTCCACGGCCATCGCATCGCGCAGCACATTCACATAGCAGTCCTGCTGGGGGAGGCCGTTGGTCAGCGGCTCCCACTCGTTGCCGCCGGTCCTGCTGCGGTAGACACGCAGCCTTCCGTCCGGCGGATAGTGCAGGGAGTCGCTGGTGATCGGGACGACGAAGACGGTGTCCGGCTCGTGGGAGTGAACGTCGATCACGAACCCGAAATCGGTGGGCAGATCGCCGCTGATCTCCTGCCAGGACTCGCCGCCATCGTCGCTGCGCATGACATCCCAGTGTTTCTGCATGAACAGCACGTCGGGGCGCGAGGGATGCCTGGCAAGACGGTGAACGCAGTGACCGACCTCGGCGTCCGGGTCGGGGATGCCCTGCGACTGCAGGCCGCGATTCACCGGCCGCCATGTCTTCCCGGAGTCGTCGCTGCGGAACACGCCCGCGGCTGAGATCGCGGCGAAGATCCGCCCGTTCCCGGATGGATCCAGGACGATCGTGTGCAGGCACATCCCGCCCGCCCCCGGCTGCCAGGACGGCCCCGACCCGTGGCCGCGCAGGCCTGGCAGTTCCTGCCAGCTCCGCCCGCCATCGGACGAGCGGAACAGGGCGGCGTCCTCAACGCCGGCGTAGACGGTGTCCGGGTCGCCGGGCGAGGGTTCCAGATGCCAGACCCGCTTGAACTCCCAGGGCCGTGGCGTGCCGTCGTACCACAGATGCGTACCCGGCTCGCCGTCGTAGCCGAACTCGTTGCCAACCGGGGCCCAGGTAGCACCGCCATCGTCCGAGCGCTGGATGAGCTGCCCGAACCATCCGGTGGACTGGGACGCGTACAGCCGGTCCGGGTCAGCGTGAGAGCTGTTGAGGTGGTAGATCTCCCATCCGCCGAAGAGCGGGCCGGCGATGTCCCACCGTTCGCGCTTGGCGTCCGACGTCAGGATGAACGCGCCCTTGCGGGTTCCAGCCAGTACCCGTACCGAGGTCATCAGCACTCCTTCCGGAAGACTGGCCGGCCTCTTCCGGCCGGCGCCGCCGGGCTGCCACGGCTCCAGCCAAGCACCTGCCTACGACAGAAGCACCGCAGCCCGTCGTGAGATAGGACGGCCCTGAGCCAGCTAACTCATCGGTGCAAGGCCGGCCCGGGTGGGCACAGCGGGCCAGGGGACCGCATTCCCGACCCGGGCCGCGGGCCGCGGCCTCGTGCCGCCGCCCCCACCGGCCTAGCTGGCTGAGCCCGCTACCGGCGGCCGTGACCAGGGCTGAGGTAAATCGCTTCCCGCGCCGTGTGCAGGGCGAAGGTCATGGCGGCGGCAATGGTGGCGACGCGGGCCACCGCCTGGCCGCGCGGCGCGGTGACGGCCGGGTGGGTGGCTGCTGCCCGGCACCCAGCGGCCTGCCCCCGGTGCCGCCGCTGGCTGGCCGGCGCTGCCGCGAACGGCCGCCACACCCATGCCCACAAGCCCGTGAACGTGGCCAGCCCGGACACCGCCGCCTCCGCGAACAGCAGGAACCGGGGCAACGCCCGCAGCCTGGCCGGGGCGCCGGTGACCGTCATCGTCATGTCGCGGGCGAACAGCGCGCCGCAGCCAGCTTCCACCAGCAGGCCACCCCGGCGGCCGAGCCTGCGCAGCGCCAGCAGGACCAGCGGCAGCCCGGCCACGCTGGCTGCCAGCAGGACCTTGCCCGGCCAGCCCTGGCCCGCCAGCGATCCAGCGCCGCTGTCACCCGGGCGATCGTCAGCATCGCGGGTGACCGGCCGGCCCGCTTCGCGTGCCTCCAGGTGCCGCTTCATGCTGGCCCAGATCGCCTGCTCCTGGCGCGCCCCCATCCGGGTGAGCGCCGGCCCCAGCAGCCTGGCCGCGCCTTTGGGCCGGACCTGCCACGACCACCGCATCAGCGTGCCCGCAGCAACCGGCTCGAACGTCAGCGTCCCGCTCGTGTCACCCTGGCGCATAGTGGTACTGGAGGACAGCCGGGTCGGCCTGTCGTACTCCGTGAACTCGATCAGCATTTCGGCCGGGCGCCCCATGAACGCCACGGCCGAGCGGAACCTGGTCCCCGGCCCGACCGGGCCATCAGTGATCTTTTCCGCGCGCACCATGCGCGGGTTGTACTGCGGCTCGTTCCGCTGGTCGGCGACGTAGCCGAAGACCACATCCACACCTGCGCCGATCACGATCCCGCCTTCGATCCTCGCCATACCGCCCCCCGCTTTCGAATCTGGCCCGGATCGGGTCTCATCAGATCGCTGAGCTGTCACGATCGCTAGAGCCGAAGGTCCTGCCCGCTGACCGGGCAGTTCCTAACGAGGGAGGTATTCCCCGGGCGAGTGCAGTGCGCTGAGGGACGATTCGAAGGACAGCAGCAGGCTGTGAATCCGCGCGCCCTGCGGCCCGCTGGCGCCACCCGGCGCACGCTCGGCATCCATCGCTGAACGCACCGCCTGCAGCGAGGCGAGGACATCGGCGGCCCGGGCGCGGCCGTCCTCGTCCGGGGCGCTCTCGCGCAGCGTGTAGAGCGTCTGCGTCAGGTCGTCCGCCCGGCGGCCGATATCGGCCCAGCGGACGCCGGCGTCCTGGGCGGCCAGCGCTCCCGGGGCCTCGGCGGCGGCCATGGCGTCATACAGGGCCGATCCCTTCGCGTAGGCGTCGATCACCTTCGAACGCCAGCCAGCCGCGGTGGCTTTGCGGCGGCTGACCGCGTGGGCGATCCAGGCCGCCACGCCGGCGATGGCGGCGGCGCCCAGCATGATCCACAGCCACAGCAGCGAGGAACCGGACCCGCTTGCCGTGGCCGGCGATGCCGAGGCCGGCGCCGGCGCCGGCACCGCCGGCGCGGTAACCGTAACTGTCGGCCGCGGCGAGCGGCTGACCGGCTCCCGGCTGGGGGCCGGCTGGCTGGTCGCGGGTGCTGACGTGGGCGGGGCCGTCGTCTGCGGCGGGGAGGTGGCCGGCGAGGCGCTCACGCTTCTGCTGGCTGACAAGCTGGCCAGAGCGCCGCTGGCGCTGCCTGCCTGTGCGCATCCCGCTGCCAGGTATCCGGCGGCAACGATCGCCAGAGCCGAGACCAGTCTGTTCGTCCGTCGGTTCATTCTGGTCCCCCCGGAACTGCCCCGGCCAGCGTGCATGCGCCCCGTTCGCGGTGCCGCAGGCTACAGTGCCTCGCCATCAACCCTGCTACCGGTGCCCGCCGGATTCCTCACCCGCAGTGGGTGAGTCAACCGGTCTCCTCAATGGCCGGCCGCGCCATTATCAGCCGGGCCGGATTATCGGGACTGCTCAGAGGGCCTGCTTGCGCTGGAGATGGGTGAAGGCGAACCAGCCGACGGGCACCGGGAGCCAGAAGGTCAGCAGCCGGAACAGCAGTACCGAGCTGAGCGCTGTGCCGTTGTCCAGACCGGCGGCGGTGAGCCCCGCGGAAAGCGCGACCTCCACGGCGCCCAGCCCGCCCGGGGTGGGGGCAGCCGACCCGAGCGCGCTGCCGGTCAGGTACACGACGGCCACGGCGGTGATTGGCACGGTGGCGCCCAGGGCATGGACGCAGGCCTCCAGGCACAGCACGTAGGCCGCGGTCAGCGCCAGTGCGCCGCCAAGCCCCGCGGCCAGTCTGCGCGGGCTCTGCGCGAGCTCGAGCAGCCGGGGCAGTACCTGCCCGAGTGTGGGGACCAGCCGGGCGCGCAGCAGGCGCCGCCCGCGCGGCACGGCGATCGCCGCCAGCACCAGCACCACCAGACCGGCAAGCACGTAGTAGACCCAGACCGGCGGCCGCAGGGAATGGATCTGTGCGGCACCGGTGATCGCCGCGAAGATGACAAGCAGCAACATATGCAGAACGAAAGCGATCACCTGGGCCGCGCCGACGCTCGCGGTCGCTTTGGCGGGCGACACTCCATTGCGCTGCAGATAGCGGATGTTGAGCGCCGCGCCGCCGACCGCCACCGGGGTCACCAGCGTGACGAACGAGGCGGCGAGCTGCGCCAGCAGGGTGCGCACGAACTTCAGCCGCTCCAGCACGAAGCCCGTCAGCGAGGTCGCCGCCGCCGCGTAGGTCAGTGCGGACAGCACGAGCGCGAGCGCGATCCAGCGCGGGTCCGAGTGCCGGATCAGGGCGGCGATATCGACCCGGGCAAGCTGCCCGGCGAGGACATAGGCGACAGCCACGCCAGCGACCAGGCTCACCAGCGTCCGGGGCCGGACCCGCTCCAGCCGTACCGGGGGGACCTCGCCGGCGGGGGCGGCGGCGGCCAGCCGCGCCCGCAGATCGGGCAGGACCTCGCGCTGCCCCCGGAGCGCGGCCCTGGTGGTGCGGTACAGCGCCACCGGCTGAAGCAGCGGCAGCACGGCGACCAGCTTGGCGGCGCCAACCTCCTCGATCGCGATCCGGGCCGCCCGCTCCGCACCCACGAGCAGGGCAAGCTCGGCCAGCAACTGGGCCAGGTCCAGCCGGCGCTGCAGGTCGCTGGCGGCCACGTCGCCGTTGGCCGGGTCGAGCAGCACCACCCCGCCCCCGTGGGTGAGCAGGATGCGGTCCGCGGTGAGAGCCCGGTGCGTGACTCCGTGGGTGTGCATGCGCAGCACCGTTTCCCAGACGCGGTGCAACTGGGCGTCGTCCGGCGGCGAGGCCAGGTCCGCCAGCGTGGTCCCCGCACAGTGGTCGTGGGCCAGCGCGGTGGCGTCGGGGCCGACCCGTACGGCGGCGCGCAGACGTGGGGTGGCCACGACTGCGTCCGCCATCGCATAGCTCAGCAGTGCTGACCGCTCGACGGCGTGCTCCAGCGACAGCGGCACGCCCCGGGAGACCTGGCTTCGCAGCCGCACCAGCCGGTAGATGCGGTACAGCGCACCCGCGGCCTCCTGGTCGCGGTCGAACACAGCCACATCGAGATGCTCACCCCCGGCGGTGGCCGCGGTGTAGGCGCGGCTCGTTCCGCGCGCATGCGGTGCCCGGCTCATGGCAGTCACCGGCAGGCCCGCTGACCTGAGCGCCTCGGCTATCTCCCCGGCCGGCGGGCGCTGCGAGGGCAGACCGGCCGCGTACCGCACGGCGACGCCGACCGTGTGGCCCAGCAGCAGGGTGATCGCCAGCGACAGGGCGGTGGCGTGGATCGCCACCAGACTGGTGATCGCATAGGCCCCGACCGTCAGCCAGACGGCTGCACGCCAGCGCGGACGGCCGCCGAGGTCCATGACCGTGACGTAGGCCGCGAACGCGGCCAGGTAGCCGTCAAGCGGGGCGGTGTGGGTCGCCCCGTTGCGCGTCACGGTGAGGGCGGCGTAGAAGTGAGCGGCTGCCGGCAGCCGCAGCAGAGCGTTCGCCGCCACCACCAGGCCGAACATGGCCGCGCTGGTGCCGACCGCCTCGGCAAGGCGGCGGGGCTGGCGGTGGGCGAACTGGCGTACCGCCAGGGCCACCGGCAAGATCAGCAGCGCCAGCCCGGACGTGATCCGCAGCAGCGTCAGCAGCACGCCGGGCAGGTGCTTGCCCGCACTCGCCAGGTCGGTTTCCGCACCCGAGGCCGTGGCCGTCGCGACCAGGCCCACCCCGGTGAACACGGCCAGCCAGGCACCGTCAATGACGAGCCGGAGCAGATCGGCCGGTTTGCGGACCCGGCGCTCGGCCTGGTCGTCCACAACGATGCCGGGCACGCTGGGCTGTGCGGCAGGCGGGCGTCCAGGCGGCGGCGTGCGCTCAGGTTGCGGCGCGCGCATGGCGGGCGCGTCGGGTCCAGGCCGAGGCGCAGGTCCGGGCTGCGCATCGGGTCCGGGCGGCGTCACGGGATGATCGTTTCATCAGGTCACGAAGTAGTACAGCTGGCCCACCTGGGCGCTTGCCCCCCGGAGGCCACGCCGCGGCCCGCCGCAGGCTCACCGGACTCCCGCGTAACGCAGGCAGCCGGCTGTTATCTCCCCGGCGTCGATGGCGGATTGCTCGGCCGCCATGTCAGCGTCGGCCAGTTCCGGGAAGTAGTAGGGCCCGGTGCTCTGGTGCCGCGCCTGGAATCTGCCGGCCAGCGTCCGCCTGATCGCCGCTGCCTGATGCAGCCCGTGGCCATCGGCCCAGTTCCGGCAGAAGTCCTCCCAGGCGAGCCCGGAGGCCGCCCATTCGGTCCGCAGGCTGTCGAGCCAGGTGCCGGGCTCGCCAGCCGGGCGGAGCTGGTGCCGGAAACACCACCGGGCTGTCCGCTCGTCGAGGTTCTCCCACCCCCACTCCAGCACCACCAGCGACCCTCCCGGTTCCAGGACCGCGGCGACGCGGTCGAGAACCAGGCCCGGGTCGGCCACGTGATGCAGGGACAGGCTGGCCACTACCGCGTCGACGGGCTCGTCGGTGCGGTACTGCTCGAACTGGATACGGCGGTAGGCGGGCCCGCCGGGCGCGTCTGGATCGACGCCGGTGGCGTCGTATCCCGCGGCCAGCATGACCTGGATGTGCCCGCCGGCCTCGCCGCAGCCAAGTTCGACGATCCTGGCAGGCGCCGGCGGCAGGTGCTCGTGCACGAAGGGCCAGGTCGCCGCCAGCCATATCTCGTCGGGGAACATCTGCTGACCATACCCACTGCCTCGGCGCGCGGCCGGTGCCGCCGCCCCGGTGAGCGTCAGTCCAGGTCGGTGCCGGGGTCGATGACCCAGTGGTTAATGCGCAGCACCCTGCCGTTGAAGGTGATGTCCTGTGCTCCGGTCAGCGTGAAGCCCAGGGAACGGCAGATCCCGTTGGACGGGGCGTTGCTGACCCCGGGAAAAGCGTGCACCGCACCCCAGCGGCCATCGCCCCGGGCCAGCTCAAGGAGCATGCGGACGGCCCGCTTGCCGATCCCGCGGCCCTGGAACTCCGGCAGCACCATCCAGCCGATCTCCGACAACTGCGCGCCCCCCTCCTCATGCGACCACAGCACCACTGACCCGGCGACCACATCCGGGGCGGTCTCGTCGGGGATGATCATCTTGATCCACTCGGTGCCCCCCGCCGCCTGTCCGGCATCACGCCGGACCTTCCCCTCGATGCCCTCGCGCGGGAGGGGACCGCCGAGTTCGGCCATCATGACCGGGTCGCAGCGCATCCGGACGTAGGCGTCCAGGTCGGCCGGTCCGACATCACGCAATCGCACAAGCCGCTCCTGGCCCAGCCCGGCTGCGTCCGGCGGTCGGCCGGACACCTTCCATCATGGCGGCAGGCACCGACAGTTGGTCAGCCGGTGGGCTGGCAGAGAAACACCGCACGTCGTAAGGCCGATGTCGCTAAGAGTCATTGATTCGGCGTTCGCCGGCACGCTGGTGAACGCCACGAGCCCGCCGCCGTGATGTGCGGGTCAGGCCAGAACATGACGTGCCTGAACCTGGGCGCGGCGCCATGAAAACTAGCGCGTTCTGGGTAATCGCCTGGCGGATCTTCGCGCGCCAATCCTCGCCCGGCCATAGGTCCGCGGTGTCCCGCCACACGCGGACTCCGGCCGGTTCAAGCCTTTCCTGCAGCTCGTCGACTTCGCGTGAATTCTCGCGGACGTAGGAAATAAAGACGCGCCAGGCCAGCTCGTCCTCAGCTCACGGAGTACAGCGCCTGCAGAGCCCTGCGTGAACTCTGGGCCGCCGGGCGCCCCGCTCCCGGTCACCACGGCGAAGCCGAATTCAGGGACGCCGACGATGCCGACCGCCCCCTTACCGACCTTGAGGAGTGCCCCGGAGCTGATCGCGGTGTCAGTCATGCGAGGGAGTCCCGGCCTCCGGTGATGAGCAGTTCCGCACCGGCGCTGACCAACAGCAGCACGGCCTCGGGATTACCGCGCTCGACGCGCAAGCGCACCGGCGCTCCTACCCCGTAGGGACACACCCGCCTGGTGAACTCCCCGAGCATCACCCGGGCCATGGTGGCCGCCCGGGTATCGGCGTCCTCGGGGAGCACGTAGACGACGTCGAGGGTGGCGCTGCGCTGCCGTGCCTGGGCTGCCGCCCGCACAAATGCCGCCGCCGAGCCGGGGGAGCCGTCCACCCCGACGACCACCCGGCGGGAGGCCGGATCCAGCCAGTGGTGAGCGGGATGCCCGGTGGCGTACCCATGCCCGGCCGGCCCCGGCTGCGCTGCTGGGCCGGCCGCGGGGCGCCGGGCCTGACGGCCGCCGTCTGCCCTGCTGGACATGGACATTCCGGCCTCCCTCCGTCGCCTGTCCTTACCTCCAGGATGACGCGCACCCCGCTGCCGGGCATGGGCCGGACGGCCCTCCCCCAGGGGACCTCGGGTGTCCATCCGGCCCACCGTCCCGGGGTCGCGATGGCTCCCGGGGCCGGGATTGAGCCGTATGACTCCAGGACCAGGACCATGGGCCCTGTGAGCGGGAAGACCGGGCGGGACAGCCTTGGTCTGTACGGCGGGCTGGTCTGTACGGCGGGCTGGTCCGGCGTGCCACGGCAGCTGAGGCGGGTGGCGGTGATGGTGGAAGCGTCGGCTAACTGGGCGGCCGATGAGCTGGGCCCGGCGAAGGTCGTCCTCCTGCGTCTGTGCACGGGGATTGACGCGGTGGTCGTCGTTGACAATGTGGCGCTCGGCCCGGCCATCGGCGGCGTCCGGATGAGGCCCGACGTCACCGCCGGTGAGGTGGCCCGCCTGGCACGCGCCATGACCGTGAAGAACGCGGTGGCCGGGCTGGCGCACGGTGGCGGGAAGGCCGGCATCGCGGCGCCGCCCGGCTCGGCCCGCACTGATCACGAACGGGTCATGCGTGCCTTCGCCCGGGCGATTGGGCAGCTCACGGACTACATTCCCGGGCCCGACATGGGTACGGACGAGACGTCGATGGCATACGTGCATGACGAGATCGGCCGGGCGGTGGGCCTGCCGGGCGTGCTTGGGGGCATACCGCTGGACGAACTCGGCGCGACCGGTTTCGGGCTGGGCGTGTGTGCGCAGGTCCTGAGCGAAGCCAGGGTCGTCGAGCTGGCCGGTGCGCGCGTTGTCATGCAGGGCTTCGGCGCAGTCGGCAGCAACGCCGCCCGTGCACTGTGCGCACGTGGCGCCACTGTCATCGCCGTCTCGGACAGTTCGGGGGCGACGTGGAACCCTGCTGGGCTCGATGTCGCGGCCCTGGCGGCGCACAAGCAGGCCAGCGGCCCGGTCGCCGGATTCGCCGGCGGGACCCCGGTGCCACGCGATGACGTCCTCGGCCTGGACTGCGAGATCCTCGTTCCCGCGGCCCAGCCGGACGCGGTGACCGCGGACAATTCCGCGAAGATCTCGGCCAGGGTGGTCCTGCCGGGAGCCAACATCGCCGTCACCCGCGAGGCCGAAGCGGAACTGGCCAGCCGGGGCGTGCTATGTGTACCCGACGTGGTCGCGAATGCGGGCGGTGTCATCTGTGCCGCGGCCGAGTACCGCGGCGCGGGACGCGGCGGGGCGTTCGCCGAGATCGAGCAGAAGATCCGGGACAGCACCAGTGAGCTGCTCGACCGGATCCGCCGCGGCACGCTGACTCCCCGGGCGGCCGCCGAGCAGATGGCGGCCGGACGGCTGCGCAAGGCCGTGGGCCTGCGCCGGAAATTCTAATCCGCCCAGGTGGCCGCCCGGCGGCAGCCATGGCACACCTGCTCCTGGCTCAGGGGCAACCATGGCGGCATTCCGGCCACCTTCTAGGATGATCCCAGTCAGCCAGGCTGCTATTCGCATGGAAGAACAGGCCGTGCACCTGGCGCCGTGGCCGGTGGGCGACGGCCGGCAGCCGGGCCGGCCCGCGGTACCCGCCGGGCCGAAACTGGTATCAGAGCTCTTTTCCTGTCACACCAGGCTTTCCGCAGCACGGGTGCCGTTCCTGGCCTAGCCTGATCTCGGCGCCAGCGAGACCACGATCTCCAGCTAACCTGCGGGGCCGGGACGCCGCGAAGGAGGCAGACCTGCGTGACCATCAGACCAGCGCAGGCGGGTATCACTGAACTCCCGCCGGCGGCTGCCCAGCCGTTGCGCATCGCGCTGCTGTCCTACCGCAGCAAGCCGCATTGCGGCGGGCAGGGAATCTACCTCCGTCACCTGTCCCGTGAACTGGCGGCGCTCGGCCATCATGTCGAGGTCTTTTCCGGCCAGCCCTACCCCGAACTGGAGCCCGGCCCGGCGCTGCGGACGCTGCCGAGCCTGGATCTGTACCGCGCCGACGACCCGTTCCGTACCCCGAAGCCGAGCGAGTACCGGGACTGGGTGGACGTCCTTGAATACGGCATGATGCTGACGGCCGCCTTCCCCGAGCCACTCACGTTCAGCATCCGCGCGCTCCGGGCGCTGCGTGCCCGCCGCGACGACTTCGACATCGTGCACGACAACCAGGTCCTGGCCTATGGCATGCTTGGCATCTCCCGCCTCGGGCTGCCGCTGGTCACCAGCATCCATCACCCGATCAGCGTGGACCGCCGGATCGAACTGGCTGCCGCCAGGGGCTTCTCCAAGCTGTCCAAACGCCGCTGGTACTCCTTCGTCAGGATGCAGGGGCGGGTCGCGCGCCGGGTCGGGCCGATCCTGACCAGCGCGGAATCAGCTCGCGAGGACATCTGCCGCGATTTCCGGGTTCCGCCGGCCAATGTGCGGGTCGTTCCGCTGGGCGTGGACACCCGTGTCTTCCACCCCCGCCAGTCCCCGCGCGTCCCCGGCCGGATCATCGCGGTCGCCAGTGCCGACTCCCCGCTCAAGGGCGTCGCCACCCTGCTGCGAGCGTTCGCCAAGCTCATGACCGAACGGGACGTGACGCTCACCGTCGTCAGCCAGCTTTCGGCCGGCGGGCCAACCGAGCGGCTGGTGAGCGAGCTCGCCGTGGGCGAGAAGGTGCGGTTTGTCCATGGGATCAGCGACCGGGAGCTGGCGGAACTGACAGCCAGCGCCGAGATCGCCGTGGTGCCCTCACTGTATGAAGGCTTCTCGCTGCCGGCCGTCGAGCACATGGCGTCGGGTACCCCACTGGTGGCCAGCCGGACCGGCGCGCTGCCGGAGGTGGTCGGGGATGCCGGCCTGCTGGTGACACCGGGGGACCCGGAGGAACTGGCTGCCGTGCTCAAGCACCTGCATGACTCCGAGCGTAAGCGCACCCGGATGTCGGCGGTCGCGCTTGCCCGGGTTCAGCAGCGTTATGCATGGACGGCGGTGGCGCGTGCGACCGTCGCCGAATACCGGCGCGCACTGCCGCAAGCGCCAGGTACTCCCTAGGCCAGCTGGCCGGCGCTGCCGCCGCCGTCTGCGGGCTGGTCCCCTGCGGCGATCCTGGCGAACCGGTCGCTGGCGCGCTCGAGCTGGCCCAGGATGCGGGCCTTGGCGTCATCGGCCAGGGGGGTGTCGGGCTGGCTGATCAGATCGCGCAGCACGGGGACCAGGGGCGCATACTTGCTGGCTAGTCTCTCCAGCCTGGGCCCGGTGGTGTGGATCAGGCCGGCGCCGTTGTCGGTGAAGTCGGAGGCCTTGATGACCCTGGCCCAGGGGCTGGTCTGCAGGCTGGCGGTTACATGCTCGCGGTACTGCTCGTGCCGGTCCCTGCCCGGCTCGGGCTCGGGATTGGTGACCGCGGCGACCAGCCCGGCGACCCGGTCACCGAACTGTGCGGCAAGTGCCGCGACCGCCTCACCGTGCCCGCCGCCGGGCGCGAGGTCGCTGGCGTGGTCCTCGACCGCGTCGTGCAGGAGAGCCGCACATATGACGTCGGGATCGCGGACGCCGTAGTAGCTGACGATCCGGGTGGCGACGCGCAGCAGGTGATTGACGTAGGGCTCACGCTGCCGGCGGTCGCGGGCATGCAGGCCGGACGCCAGGTCCAGCGCCTGCCCGATCCGCTCGCGGCCGGGGCTGGGGAAGGTCGCCGTCTCGATCGCGAAGCGCTCGCGTAAGCCGGCCTCGCCGTGCAGCGCGGTGATCGCGTGCAGCGGCATCGCCGCCAGCAGCCGCCGTTCGCCTGGGTCCATGAATCAATCAGTAGCAGACCTCCGGCGCGGCGTGCGGCCCGGTCACGAGTCCACGCGGACGGCGGTGAGGAAACCGCTGCGGGCTGGGCCAGGGCGGGCGCCCACCGGCAAGGCCGGACCCGGCCAGCGTGCGGAACCGGGGCCGCCAGCCGTGGCGGGTGAGCCAGCCGGGCTCCCTGCCCGGGTTGCTGGGGGTGCGGCTGGTTGACCAGGATGAGGTGATGCGTTCTGGCGGGCACGGGCGATCCGGGCGGCCTGGCAGCTCAGCACGGCCGCGGACCGGGCGGACCCCGGCCACGATCACGGCCCGGCCCCCGGTCCCAGGGGCCGGACCGGACCGCATGCCAGACGTTCCGGGTGTCTGGCAGGCCTGGACGGCCGGCTGACGGCTGGGACGCTGCGAGCTGGTGGCCGGGCGGTCCCCCGACGTCCACCGGGCCGCCATGCCGCAGCGCCCTCAGCCTTGCGGGGACTAGTTCCCCGGTGGTTTCATTGTGAGCCTCAGTGAAAGTTTCATCAATAGCCTCACGGCTTGATTTCTCGCTGCTGTCGTGCATGTCAGCCTGACGGCAGCACCCCAGGTGACCCAGAATCCTCACAGGTCGCCGGTAATGGAGGGAGCGACGGGTGCCGACGCCCGGTAGCCCGACGGTACGTCGGCGTCGCCTCGCAGTTGAGCTTCGCCGTCTTCGTGAGGCTGATGGCCGGACCGGCGACGAGGTCGCCGCCGCGCTCGACTGGTCTCCGTCCAAGATCAGCAGGTACGAGCTTGCCCGGACCGGCCTCAAGCCGGCCGAGGTCAGGAAACTGCTGGACGTGTATGGCGTGACCGGCCACCAGCGCGATCAGTTGCTGGCACTCGCCGACGAGGCGACTCAGAAAGGCTGGTGGGAGGACTATGCGGATGCGCTGCCGGCGGAGTATCAGGCCTTTATCGGCCTGGAGGCAGAGGCCAGGTCAGTCTCGCATTGGCACACCGAGGTCGTGCCCGGCCTGCTGCAAACGGAGGAATACGCCAGGCAGGTTCACCTGGGTTACCAGAAAGTAGTACCGATCCCGCCCAGCGTCGTCGAGCGGCGGGTGAAGGCGCGGCTCATCCGTCAGCAGCTGCTGGTACGTGATCCGCCATTGGAGCTGTCCGTGGTGCTGGACGAGTCTGTCCTTTTCCGGCGGTTTGGCGACCGTCTGACCATGCGTGACCAGCTGGGACGCCTGGCTGCGGCGTCGGAACTTCCCAACGTGACCGTGCAGATCCTGCCGCTGGACATGGATCACTCGATCGCGGCCGGTTCTTTCGTGATATTCCGGTTCGGCGACGAGCGCGAGACTACGCTTCACGACGTGGTCAGCACGGAACTATTGCGAAGCGAGCTGCACGTCGAGGGCGAGGCCGAGACGTACCAGCTTCGGCTGGCGTTCGAACGGCTCGCCGCCGAGTCGCTGAGCCCCGCCGAGTCCCGGGACTTGGTCGTGCGCACCGCCCGTCGGCTCTGGGCATGACCACGTAAGGTCAGTATCAGATTGCTCGGTGTTACATCGGATCGCAGAAACCCACTCGTGAACCAATGAGTTAGGCCATAAAACTAATGAAGATGCCCCGCTTCGGTAGATACCCGATCAAGCCCAGCCAGGCTGGCCTTTCCAGCGCCGACTGGACTAAGAGTTCACTCAGTATGGGCAGTGGTAACTGCGTGGAAGTCGCCCATGTACCCGGAAGTTACGTGGTGCGCGATAGCAAGAACAGATCGGGACCGGTCCTTCGCTTCACGCCAGACGAGTGGCGTGCGTTTGTCGGCGGGGTCAGGAACGGCGACTTCGACAGTATCTGAACGCCAGGTCCTAATGGCCTCCTGAACGCTGGGCCGCCGGCAGGCGTCAGGTCACTGACAGAGGTGGTTCGTACCATCGGGCCTGTGGTCACTCGATATGACGTGTCGGCTGTGCCGTTGCAGGGCGGGTACGTGGCCAAGCAGTGCCCGGTCCGGGCCCAGTGGGACACCGTCCGGCCGTGCGACCCGCTGCCGGTGCCGCACCTGCTTGCGCGCCGGTTCGCGCGGGGCAGGCAGTTCGAGGCCGAGGTGGTGGCCCGGATCGTTGCCGTGCACCGGGACATCCAGGTGGTTGCCGGGGAGGACCGGGCCGCGCGGGAGGCAGCGACACTGGGCGCGATGCAGGCGGGAGTGCCAGTCATCGTGGGCGGACGACTGCCCGCCGATCTAGCCGGGCGGCGGGTGGGTGAACCCGACCTGCTGGTAGCCGCTGCGGACGGCTCGGGTTACCGGCCGGTGGACATCAAGCATCATCGCTGCCTGGACGCCGGGGCCGGCGGCCTGCCGGCGGTCTGCTCGCCGCTTGGCCGGCCGGCCCGGGAAGCGGCACAGGCTGATCCGGGCACCCCGGCCCGCAAACGCAGGGATGACCTGCTGCAGCTCGCCCACTACCAGCGGATGCTCGAAGCCGCGGGGATGGCAGCGGCCGGCGGCCGCTGGGGCGGCATCATCGGCGTCGAGGACGTCGTCGCCTGGTATGACCTGGACGCCCCAATCTGGCTGACCCCGTCCTCCGGTGGCAGGCAGAAGCGCCGCTCGACGATGGAGGTGTATGACTTCGAGTTCGGCTTCCGGCTGGACATCCTCGCCGTCGCCGCCGCGCACCGGGCCGACCCGGGAGTCGCGCTGCTGGTGGTGCCGGTCCGGATCGGTGAGTGCGCGCAGTGTCCCTGGTGGTCGTGGTGCGGCCCGCAGCTGGCGGCGGGCTCTGGTGATGTGAGCCTGCTGCCGGGCATGGGCTGGCGGGCGTGGCGTATCCACCGCGGCCATGGGGTGACCAGCCGGGCCGCGCTGGCCTCGCTGGACCACCGCACCGCCACCCTGGTCGCCGGCCAGGTCGACCTGCGGCCGATCACGGCAGCGGTGGGAACCCTGCCGGACGACACGCCTGTGGCCACCATCGCCGGAGAGCGGAAGCGGGCGCAGCTGGCCCGTCTGGCTGACGCGGGCATCCGCACGCTAGGCGACGCCCGGTCGCTGTGCCCTCGCACGGCCGCCTACTGCGATCAGCCGATGCGCGATCTTCCGGAGCAGATCGACTGTGCCCGGGCCGCCCTGGGCGGCTCACCCGTCTACCGCCGGCGCGGGGTCGCCCGGGTCGAGGTGCCGCGCGGCGGTGTCGAAGTCGATATCGACATGGAGAACGTGGAAGAGGGCGTCTACCTGTGGGGTGCCCTGGTCACCGACCGGTCCGGCGTGGATGCGGTGCCCACCGGGTACCGCCCGTTCTGCACCTGGCACCCGCTGACCAGCGGCACCGAAGCCGCGCTGTTCACTGAATTCTGGCGGTGGCTGACCGGGCTGCGCCGGGATGCCGCCGCCGCAGGCCAGGTCCTGCGCGCCTACTGCTACAACGCGGCCGCCGAGAACACGCAGATGCGGCGCATCGCTGCTGCGGCCGGGCTGGAAGAGGCGGTCGCGGCCTTCACCGGATCTGAGGAGTGGGTTGACCTGCTGCGCGTATTCGATACCCAGCTCATCACCGGCTCTCCGGCCGGCCTCAAAGACGTGGCCGCCCTCTGCGGCTTCAGCTGGGACGTGGCGGACCCCGGTGGCGGCGAATCGATGATCCGCTACGACGAGGCCGTCGATCCCGGCGAACCCCTCGTCGCACAGTCGGCCCGCGACTGGCTCCTCACCTACAACCGCAACGACGTCGAGGCCACCCGGGCCCTGCGGGAATGGCTCGGCCAGCACGCCAGCCGCTGCCCGTTGGTCGAAGAAATCGGGCCATGACCGGCGCCTGAGGCGCGGGTCAGAACCCGTGGCGTGGGTGACCTCGCGGGCTGGTTCACGGCAGCGTCCTGGCGACTGCGACTATCCGCCGGTTCGGCGCCGGCGGACCGGGGGATACTCCGAAGAGTTATCAGCCACACACAAGATGTAGTCATACCGGGCATGGCGGGAACCGGGGAAAGGCCACTCCATGAAGCTCCCACGCGCGCGGCGGGCTGCGGCGACGATGATGGCCATGGTGGGGCTGCTGGCAGGGTGCGGCGCACCGGCCACCGTCAGCCTGGCTGCGGCCAGGGGTGCTGGCAGTTCACGGTCGGTGCAGCTGACGAAGGCGATCCGGCGGGTGATGCGGGAGGCCTCGATCCCCGGAGCCATCGTCGGCGTGTGGCAGGGGGGCAAGGCTCCCTATGTGCAGACGTTCGGCGTCCGTAACAGGGCGACCGGCCGGCCGATGCTGACCAGCCTCTACATGCGCGTCGGCAGCGAGACCAAGACCTTCACCGTGACCGCCCTGCTGCAGCTGGTCGACCGCAAGAAGATCGGGCTGGACGACCCGATCGCCAGGTATGTGCAAGGTGTCCCGGACGGGACCGCCATCACCTTGCGGGAACTCGCCGACATGCGCAGCGGGCTGTACAACTATACGAACGACCCTGCCTGGCAGGAAGCGTTCGGGCGCAATCCGTACCGGCAGTGGCTGCCCCGCCAGTTGCTGGCCTACAGCTTCAGTCATCCGCTGATGTTCAAGCCGGGCACCAAGTTCTTCTACTCCAACACCAACACCATCCTGCTGGGGCTGGTGGTCGAGAAGGTGGCGCGGCTGCCGCTGGCGACGTTCATCAAGCGGTACGTCCTGCGGCCCGAGCACCTGGCGCACACCGTCTTCCCGCCCGGCGCCCAGTTCCCCGCACCCCATGCCCAGGGCTACGCGGGGCCCTCGCCCAAGGGGCCGCTGGTGAACGTGACCAACTGGAACCCGTCCTGGGGCTGGGCGGCGGGAGCGATGATCTCGACGCTGGGTGACCTGCGTAACTGGGCGCGGATCGTGGCCACGGGCGAGCTCCTCACCCCGGCCACGCAGAAACAGCGCGAACGGTTCCTGCCCACCGGGATACGCGGGGTACGCGCCGGCTACGGGCTCGGGCTGTTCAAAGACAACGGCTGGATCGGCCACAACGGATCCCTGCCCGGCTACCAGAGCCTGACCATCTACCTTCCCTCCAAACGGGCCACGGTAGTCGTGCTGGTCAACAGCGACATCAACTACCAGGGCAGCGAGCTGACGACCCTGCTCGGCGAGGCCATCACCAAGATCATCACCCCGCACCACGTGTACTACCTGCCACCCAGCCCGCAGGGCTAGCGGCCGGCCCAGGAACTCCTGTGAGGCCGGGCCCGCGCCACCCAGCAAGCCCACCAGGGCACGCAGGTACGAGTGCCGGAGAGTTCCCCGAGCTAAACCTGGGAGCACCCGCAGCGGTCAGCGCGAGACCAGGATGATCCAGACCGGCCCGCGGGCGAAGGTCATCGGCTTGCCGTCGGCGGTGGCGAAGGTGGTGCCGGACTCTGCGGTAGGGCGCGACCAGCGGGCGTTGTAGGCCCTGCCGTTGCGGAGCACCACAGCTGACCCGGAACCGGTGCTCTCGGCGTAGGGCGGGCGGCTGCCGTATTCCAGGAAGCGGGAGGTGCGCACGGTCGTGTGCTGAATGACCACGGTGGCGGCTGACAGGCGGCCGTCGTCGGCCGTGCCCGCCGGGGTGCCGTCCATCGACACCAGCCAGCGGCCTTTGGCTGCCGACCAGCTGAAGGTGAACGACGCGGAGGGATAAGCCACCGACTCCGATGCGGTGGCCCGCCCGCCCGCGGGGGCGGGGCCGAACCGGAACCCGATGTCGCGTGCGGTGCTGGCGTTGGGGGCCTCGGCGAGCAGCTGGCTGGTGTGGGCGTAGAGGTTGTAGGGGGCGACCCGGCTGGGGTCGCGGTAGTAGCCGCCGGCGGTGCCCGCGTACAGGTCCACGATCACGGCGTGGCGGTGGATGTACGGCAGCAGCACGGGGGTGGCGCCGGAGTACGCGAACGCGGGCTGGCCGAACTGGCGCAGCAGCTCAAGGTCGTCCTCGCGGGCACTGCGGACCGGGCCGACCACCGGCGGGAAGTGGGAGGAGAAGATGGCCAGGATCCGGCTCAGGCCGCCCTCCACCGGCAGCACGTAAACGAGGTCCGCTTTGCCCAGCCCGGTCGGCGGGCGGGCCTGCGCAATGTTGTCGATCTTGACCGCGAGCACCCGGTGCGGGGACGTCGCCGGCTCGCCGGTGAACGGGGACTCGGTTCCGCCCGCCGGGCCCGTCCCGCAGGCTGCCAGGATCACGCTCACGAGCACCGCCACCACAGCGGACGCCGCGATCACCACCCGGCTGCGAGCCCGCTCCATCTGCCGCGCCGTTGCCGCCATGACCGCCATCACCTTCCCCCCACCATCAGGAGAAGGCCCAGCGCGGCATGCGGGCTAGGGCCGCAGGTTAGCTGGTGGGCAGGACTTTCGGCCGGATCGCAGCCTGGGCAGCCCGCCGGGTCAGCCGATGTGGCGGTGCACGTCCTGCGCTTTGGACGGCCCCGGGGTGGCGGCGGCGATCCACGGCCCGGGTATCGACGGGTCGATGATGCCGTCCTCCAGCCACGCGTACCGGCCGCTGAGCACACGCCGCGCCAGCGCCGAGTCGGCGGCGTCGGTGTTGGCCCAGAGCTGGCCGAACAGTTCCTCGGCCCGCAGCCGCGCCTGGGTGCAGAACAGGTCGGCGAGTTCAGGCCCCGCCGCGCCCCGCTCCGCCCCGCCGGTGCCCGCCGTGTCCAGTTGCGCGCGGACGCAGGTGGCGCTCATGGCGAACAGTTCCGCGCCGATGTCCACGATCCGGCCGAGGAAGCCCTGCTTGCGCTCCAGCCGGCCCTGCCAGCGCGCCATTCCGTAGAAGGTGACCCGGGCCAGCTTCCGGCTCGCCCTTTCCACATAACGCAGGTGCGTGGCCAGCCGCCCGAACTCGCTGTAGGCCCCTGGCCGCTGGCCTTCACCGGCCACCAGCGTGGGCAGCCATCTGGCGTAGAACCCGCCCGCCTTGGCGGCCGCGCGGGCGCGCTGCGCGGCCGGCAGCTTGGGATCGATGAGCTCGCCCGCCGCGGACAGGTGCGCGTCCACCGCCTCGCGCGCGATGAACAGCCGCATGATCTCCGAGGATCCCTCGAAAATCCGGTTGATGCGCATGTCCCGCAGCATCTGCTCGGCGGGCACGCCCCGCTCGCCGCGCGCGGCGAGGGAGGCGGCGGTCTCATAACCGCGCCCGCCGCGGATCTGCACCAGCTCATCCGCGATCTTGCTGCCCATTTCCGAGCAGTACAGCTTGGCCAGTGCCGCCTCGATCCGGATGTCGTTGCGCTTGTCATCGGCGAGCTGGCTGGACAGCTCGACCACCGCCTCCAGCGCATAGGTGGTCGCGGCGATGAACGAGATCTTCTTGGCCACCGCCTCGTGCTCACCGACCGGCCGCCCCCACTGCACCCGTTCGCGCGACCATTCCCGGGCGACCTTCAGTGCCAGTTTCCCGGTCGCGGCGCAACTGGCGGGCAGCGACAGCCGGCCGGTGTTGAGCGTTGTCAGGGCGACCTTCAGCCCCTGGCCCTCCTCGCCGATGCGGCTGCTGGCCGGGACCCGCACCTGGTGGAATCTGGTCACCCCGTTCTCCAGGCCGCGCAGGCCCATGAACGCGTTGCGCCGCTCGACGGTGATGCCCTCCGCGGTGCCCTCCACCACGAACGCGCTGATCCCGCCGCGGTGCCCGTCGCTCTTCGGCACCCAGGCCATCACCACGAGCAGGTCAGCGATCACCCCGTTGGTTGTCCACAGCTTGACCCCGTCCAGGACGTACTCCGACCCGTCGTCCGACGGCATGGCCGTGGTGCTCAGCCTGGCCGGATCGGAGCCGACGTCGGGCTCGGTGAGCAGGAACGCGCTGATCTCCCCGCGCGCGCACCGTGGCAGGTAACGCTGTTTCTGCTCGTCGGTCCCGAACAGCGCCAGCGGCTGCGGCACACCGATCGACTGGTGCGCCGACAGCAGTGCCGCCACGGCCGGCGAGGCGGACCCGGCGATCATCAGCGCCCGGATGTAGTACAGGTTCGACAGCCCCAGCCCGCCGTACTCCGGCGCGATTTTCATGCCGAACGATCCAAGGGCGGCCAGGCCGGTGACCACCTCATCGGGTATCCGGGCGTCGCGCTCGATGAGCGCGCCGTCCACTGAGGCCTCGCAGAACTCCCGCAGCCGGGCGCAGAACTCCTCCCCGCGGCGGCTGGACTCCTCGCTTGGCTGCGGATGCGGGTGGATCAGGTCCAGCCGGAAGTCACCGAGGAAAAGCTGCTTGCCGAAGCTGGGCTGATGCCAGCCGGCCTCCCTGGCTTCCTCTGCTGTCTGCCGTGCCTCTTGCTCACCGACTTGCCGGACACGATCTGCCTGCGGAATGTCCATGATGCCGTCCTGTTGATGGGTGGTCACCATTGGTACTGCCCAGGTCCTACCCACCGGTAACACGTTGACGCGGGCGTTCAGCTTCCGGCTGGCCGCGCGTGCTGACCGCTCAGCTTCCTGGCTGGCCGCGCGTGCTGACCGCTCAGCTTCCTGGCTGGCCGCGCGTGCTGACCGCTCAGTCCTGTCCCGTGGGCAGGGTGAGGGTCGAGGCGTGGTCCGCGCCGTGGTGGATGCTGATGGTGGCGGGCGCCATCGTCGTCCCGGTCCCATCCGGCTTGCCGGTGCCGAGATTGCGCGCGTAGCGGGGGTGCGCACCAGCGGACACCTGCAGCCTGATCCGGTGGCCGGGCAGGAACCGGTGGGCGGTGTCGTCGAGGGTGATCGTGACCGCGCGGGCCACGCCCGGGGCGGCTGTGCCGGCCGGGACCCGGATGATCTGGTCGGTGATGTTACGCGAGCGCCCCCGGCGGTCCACATCGCACAGCCGGGCGAACAGGTCAATGTGCGGGTTGTCCGAACTGACCCGCAACTCCGCCACCGGCGCGCCGAGGACTTCCACCGACTGGGAGAGCGGCACGCTGGTGAAGGTGAGCACGTCCGGGCGGGCCTCGAGCCTGGTGTTGTCCTGCTGGCCGGCACGGCCGACTGACAGCACGCGGCCGCCGACCGACGGGGTGGGATCGGCGGGGGGGGAGCGGGGACCCCCCGCGGGCGCCTGCCCCCCGCGAGCGGCGGACCGGCGGGACCGGAGGGTCACCGCCCTGACCGCCGCTGGCCAGCAGCGGGTCGGCGAATGGCTGACGGAAGTCACCTGGCCGAGGCCGGATCTGGCGGAATTCCATCTCAAGCTGGTCGCGGCCGCGTCGGCGAAGCTGGCTGACCCGCTTTCGATCGTCGACGCCCAGCGCCGCGAACTGCTACGCCGGCTGCGCGAGGCGCAGCGAGCAGCGATGGGAGAGCCTGACGGCTCCGCTGGCGGGCTGCTGCTGGAGGGCATCGTGCTCCGGCTGCAGGCCGACCTGCGCTGGCTGGAGGCCTGCGAGCGGAACTGGACCAGCCGGACCGGCGAATCGCCGGCGAGACAGGGAGAGTCATGAGCGACACCGGCAGCACATTGATGCTGAGGGCCCGCGGGCTGCGCAGAGAGTACGGCAGGGAAGCGGCACTGGTCCGCGCGGTCGACGGGGTCGACCTCGATGTCGCGACAGGCGAGACGCTGGCGGTGCTGGGGCCGAGCGGCTGCGGGAAGTCCACGCTGCTGCACCTGCTCGGCGGGCTGGACCGGCTCACAGGCGGTCAGGTGCGGCTGGATGGGCAGCGGATCGACCAGCTGGCAGAGCGGGCGCTGGCCCGGCTGCGCCGCGATGCGATCGGGTTCGTCTTCCAGGCCTTCCACCTGATGGACGAGCTCACCTCGGTGGAGAACATAGAGCTGGCCGCGCTGCTGGCTGGGCACCGCCCGCGGGCAGCCCGGCAGCGGGCCGTGGCGGCTGACACCGGGACGGCTCGGCGGGGCCGGAATGATGGCTCGTTCAAAACCAGAACCTCACGCCGCCTACCAGTGCCGCATTGCTTGTCGCCTCACCGGCGGCCCGCGCCAGAGCGGCCGTGCCCGCGAACCTCCCGAGCCAGGTCACGCCGATGTAGGGAGCGTATTCGCGGCGTAGCTCGTAACGCAAGCGCAGGCCGAGGCCGAGGTCGTTCAATCCCGAGCCTACGCCGAACTGGGGCACCTGCTGGAGCGCGGCGCGGATGTCCACCCGCGGCTGGGCGATCAATCGCTGCGTGATGAACATGTCGTACGTTCCCGTGAGCTGGGCGGAGACATCGCCGTCCTGACTCACGAACAGCGCCGGCTCCAGCTCGAACCAATACGGAGCCAGCCCTCGAGCCCCACCACCGCCTGGACTCGCGTACCATCGGTCAGCGCGTCACGCCGCGTATCCACCTGCGCTCCCAGCTGGAACTCCCAGAATGGGGCGATGAGACGGCTGTACAGTCCCTGCACTTCCAGCTCGTCCCGCGTTCCTTCCGTGGCCTTGAACCCTTCCGCCTTGATCCAGAACCGGGTGATGTCCCCGCCGGCCCACGCGATCATGTCCCACCGCAAGGGGTGGGTATCGCCCGGGCGGTTGTATTCCAGCCGGTCGAACCGCACCAGCGTATAGATCTTGTTGTCCATCAGCTGCGCCCGGGCCGCGGGGGCCGCCCCGGTGCCCGGCGGCCGGCGGGGGCAGCTTGACGATCGCCCCAGCGAAGCCGACGACCGCGCCGGCACGCTCCACGACGACGACGGGGTGCCGGCCGTCGAGCCAGCGGGCGACCTCCGCGGTCGTCCGAGGCCGCGTCTCGAACGTCGCGATGCGGTCCTCGATCCCCTGCGTGTAGATGGCCGCGATGACCGGGGCATCGTCGCGGATGGCGGTCCGGGCCGGCATCAGCTCGGAGATCGGAGCACCGGGAGCCGCCGCGGCGCGCCACCGAGCGGGCCGGCGGGTCGCGCCGGCGCCGGTGGGATGGGCCTGGCGGACCCGCGGAGGCCGTCGGCGGCCGCCGGGCGGAGGGGATACCAGAACCAAGTGCCCCGCCGCTCGCTCGTGACCCCGCCCTGCCACCG
>OFHK01000115.1_pt1 | contig 25629 bp, 23 predicted proteins | sample 1521951 | NCBI WGS metagenome assembly OFHK01 (sample SAMEA2468436, study PRJEB22500) | soil metagenome | biome: Glassland; feature: Farmland; material: Clay | place: Australia | collected 2013-01-31 | depth 0.55 m
CTATAAAGGTGATCGCCCCGTCAAGACCTATCGCGCCGTGTTCGGCAAAGGATTCCGGGACGGCGATAAGCGGATGACGGGAGACAAGAGAACGCCCGAAGGCGAGTTCTACATATGCACCATGAACCACAGCAAACGATTTTACAAGTTCCTGGGGCTGAGTTACCCGGCTTTGAAACACGCTGAATACGGGCTTCAGTCCAGGATTATCTCGCCTGACGAGTACGCGACAATCAAAAAAGCGATCGAAGAACGGCAGCCGCCTCCGTGGAACACGCGGCTCGGCGGGGCCGTTGGGATTCACGGCCGGATGCTGGACACCACCGTAGCATCGTATTTCTACTCCGTGATGAATTGGACCGACGGCTGCATCGCCCTCGACAATGCGGACATAGATGAGCTCTACAGCGTCGTTTCCCTCGGCACGCCGGTGACGATCCTGCCATGAAATCATCAGTGCGGAGTTCGCTCTGCACTCGCGCTATCGAAAGGCTGAGGCCCATTCTCGTACCATCTTGCTGAAGAATCGCAAGACGGGAATCAAGGGCCTCATAACCGCTGGGTGGCAGGCGGAGTACGGAATGCGGAAAGAAAAAAAACATAGTTTTTTGGAGAACCATCGCGACGAGCTCTCCCGTTGTGTGAAGTGCGGGGCGTGGAGCGCGGTCTGCCCGGCCTATCTGCAGGAACGCAGCGAGTCGGTGTCCGCGCGCGGCAGGGTGGCCCTCATCAAGGCGGTGCTGGACGGGAAGCTCGGCATATCCCGTATTTACCTCGACCGTCTCGCGACCTGCACCACCTGTCTTGCTTGCGAGGCCTCCTGCGCGAGCGGCGTGCCGGTGACCGGGATCATCCAGGCCGCGAGGGAACAGGCAATGGAAGCGGCCGGGACCGGGCTCGTTAAAACGATCATTGCCGGCGTCCTGAAGCGCCCCGCCCTGTTCCGGGCCGCCGCAAGGCTTGCGCCGCCGGCGCTCCATTATTCAGGGCTGCAGGGTGCGAGTTCAAAGTTCGCCCTGCACTCGCGCCCAGCACGCCCTACGCTCGCGCATGCGCTCGTTAGCGTTGGGTGCAGGCTCGTATCGCCGGGTGCAGGCAAAGTTAAAAGTTCAAAGGAAGACAAGGGGCGTTCAAAAAAAAGCGGGGCCCGCGGCAAGATCATTTTCTTCCCGGGATGCGCTGTCGAGTATTTCCAGCCGGACCTTGGAACGGCATCGATGGCAGTTCTAAACCGGCTCGGGTACGAGGTGATCGTGCCAGAAGGCCTCAAGTGCTGCGGCAGGCCGCTCCTTTCCCTCGGCGACCGCAAAGGGGCTGAAGAGCTGGCGACGCACAACAGCGCGCTCTTGGCCGGACTCGAAGCGGACGCGGTGGTCACGGCATGCGCTTCATGCGGCTTGACTTTTAAAAAGGAATACCCTAAACTGCTCCCGCCCGATGCGAAGAGGCCCGTTTTCCTCGACATCCATGAATTCCTTGCCGCCGAACTTGCCGACGTCCGACTGACACCGCTGATGAAGAGCGTCACCGTGCACGACCCCTGCCATCTCGGAAGAGGGCAGGGGCTGTCGAAGGTCGTGAGAGAGCTGCTCGGCAGGGTCCCCGGGCTCACGCTCGTGGAAATGGGTCATGCCGACCGCTGCTGCGGTTTCGGCGGGGTGATGCGCCTGACCCATCGCGAGCTGTCCGACGGGATCGCGGAGGAAAAAGTTAAAAATATCATCGCCACCGGCGCGTCGCTGGTCGCGACGGGCTGTCCGGGCTGCCGCATGCAGATTGCGGACGCGCTCAGGCGTACGGGATCGGACGTCGCCGTGTTCCACCCGGTGCAGATCTTGGAAGAAGCGATGAAGAGTGCGGAGTGAAAAGTAAGAAGGAAGAAGAAAGAAGGAAGGAAGAGAGAAACAAGCCGTTTATTCTAAAAAACTTTGCGAGCGTTGCGTCTTTCGCGAGAAGCTTTTGACCCCATAGTTTAAGTTAAAAAGGAGAAGGCATGAAATTTTTTATCGACACAGCGAACGTGAAAGAGATCCGCGAGGCGGCGAGCCTCGGTGTGGTTGACGGCGTGACCACCAACCCCTCGCTCGTGGCCAAAGAGGGCAGGGACTTCAAGCAGGTGATAGCCGAGATCTGCTCCATTGTGGAAGGGCCGATCAGTGCGGAGGCCGTAAGCCTCAAGGCCGACGATATGATCGCCGAGGGAACGGAGCTCGCAAAGCTCCATAAGAACATCGTCGTGAAGCTCCCCATGACCAAGGACGGGCTCAAGGCCACCAAGGTCCTCGCCGAAAAGGGCATCAAGGTGAACATGACCCTGGTGTTCTCGCCTTCGCAGGCGCTTTTGGCGGCCAAGGTGGGGGCCGCCTACGTAAGCCCCTTTGTCGGCAGGCTGGATGATATCAGCCATTACGGCATGGACCTCGTGCAGCAGATCATCACGATCTTCGACAACTACGGCTACTCGACCGAAGTGATCGTTGCCAGCATCCGGAACCCGCTCCACGTTGTCGACGCGGCCATTGCCGGGGCGCACATCGCCACGATCCCCTTCAACGTGATTGATCAGCTCGTCAAGCACCCGCTTACGGACATCGGGATCGAAAAGTTCCTGGCGGACTGGAAAAAACTGGAGAAGAAATAGACCGAGAAATCATGAACCGCGGAGACGCTGAGGCGCAGAGAACGGCAAAAGCCGGACAGGAAAAGCAAAAAATTATTTTTTCTTAAAAACATTTCTCATCGAAGGTTGGTTTTCTCTGCGCCTCAGCGTCTCCGCGGTGAAGAGGTTGAATTATGCCGATTTACGAATATCACTGCAAAGCCTGCAATGCCGACTTCGAGAAGCTGGTCTTCGGACAGCACCCGGAGGTCGCGTGCGAAAAGTGCGGGTCGAAGAAGACCGAAAAGCTCATGTCGCGCTTCGGCATGGGAAAATCATCGAGCGCTCCTTCGTCAAGCTCATCAGGCGGATCAAGCTGCGGCGGCTGCTCATCCTCATCCTGCGCGGGATGTCATTAGAAGACTGTTAGAAAACAATCACATTATTGCGAGAGCGCTTTTTGCGTGCAGAAAGCGCTCCGCAAAACAGATCGCCTGTAAGGAACTACTAGACCGTAAATAACAAATCGTTCGAGTCCCGCGCTCTGCAGCGCGGGACTCAACTCCTCGTTACGCTTTATCAGTGACCACTCCGCCAGTGCGCTTCAGCACCTGCTCGTAATCCTCCGGTGTATCCATATCGAGAACCACACCCTCGTCCGGAACGTCAATTATCCGCACCCTTCCCTCGTTTTTTCTTACGACACCGCGCAGTGTATCAGCGACAAATATCTCCTGCAGGATCGTCATGGGAAACAGGCTTGGATGGCCCCGCTTACCGTTGTACGACGGGATAATGATCTTGTCGGGAAATTCACGGTGGGCGTGCATAAGCGTCTTCATCGTATCGCCGGATGCAAGGGGATGGTCAACGAGACAGACGAGGACTCCGGAGGATGATTGATCAATGGCCTTCAGGCCGACCCGCACAGAGCCGGCCATATCGCCGTCAATGGTATTATTTACTGCAATACGCACCGGCAGACCCGAGAGCGCTTCAGCAATCGCCTGCGCATGAGGGCTGACAACAACGACGATTTCCTGAATTCCCGCCGCGATGATATTGTCGATGCAGTGTCGGATAACGGGCTTATTCCCGAGGGGAAGAAGCTGCTTCGGCCGTCCCATCCTGCCCGACAAGCCTGCTGCAAGAAGCACGGCCGATACGCGGCGCTCCATGGTTGTTCCTCCGCTCTATGATCTGGGCCATGATGCTCACGGCTATCTCCTCGGGCGTCTTCGCCCCGATGTCGAGGCCCACGGGGATCATGACCCTCTTGATATCATCCTGCGTGAACCCGCTCTCTTCGAGCGCCTTAAAGAGGAGCGCCTTTTTTCGCCTGCTCCCGAGCAGGCCGACGTACGCGGCATCGGTCCTGAGCGCCGCCGTGACGGCGTCGAGGTCGTGATTGTGCCCCCGGGTGGCCACGACGATGAAGGTGTCCTTCTCCACGGAAGTCCCGTCGAAGGCCTTCGTAAAGTCCCGAACGTAAAGATCGTTCGCGTCCGGAACGTTTCCCTGGTTTGCGTATTCCGCGCGGTCATCGACCACGGTCACGCGGAACCCGGTAAAGCGCGCAAGCTTCGTGAGCGTTTTTCCCACGTGGCCCGCGCCGAGGATGACCAGATGCGGTTCGAGCAGCACCGGCTCGATATAGACGAGGACCGTCCCGCCGCACACGAGGCCGCCTTCCCGCTCGGTGAGCTCGAAGGGCAGGGTCAAGGGGCTTCCGTCCTTCATGGCCATGAGCGCGGCCTGTCGCACATCCGCCTCGAGGCATCCGCCGCCGAGCGTCCCCATGAGCGAGCCGTCGTCGCGCACGAGCATTTTGGCCCCCTGCTTCTGCGGCGACGAGCCCTTGCATTCAACGATGGTGGCAATGGCCGAGGACCTTCCCTGGCGCTTCAAGCGCAGGACTTCTTCGTAAATTTGCATGTGCCTCCCATTCACAAAAAACGAACCTGAAAAAAATTTTGAACCGCGAAGGCGCTATAGCCTAAAAAATGAATCGGCCACTGAGGGGATCGCGCGAGGGAAAGCGTTAATCTTTGAATTTTTTAAAACTTTGCGCTCTTTGCGCCTTAGCGGTAAATAGTATTCATTTTTTTATGCCTGCTTCATCGCCGCGAGCACTGTCTCCGGCTTCATCGGCAGCCGCCTGACCCGCGCGCCGGTTGCCGCAAAGACCGCGTTCGCGACCGCGGGCGCAACGGGCGGCACGCCGGGCTCGCCAATTCCGCCGAGCTTCGCCCCGCTTTTGACGATATGCACGTCCACCTCGGGCGCTTCGCTCATCCTGAGAAGTTCATAGTTGTTGAAGTTTGCGGACTTGACGCCTCCGTCGGCAAGCTCGATTTTCTCTTTCAATGCTGCCGAGAGACCCATGGTCAGGCCGCCCATCATCTGCGCCTCGATGATCGCGGGGTTCACGACCGAGCCGCAGTCCACCGCGCAGGTCACTTTGTGCACCGTGATCGCGCCGCTCTTTGTATCGACCGAGACCTCCGCCACTTCGGCCACGTAGCTTTCGAATGACAAATGATAAGCTATGCCGCGCGCCTGTCCCTTCGACAGCGGTTTGCCCCAGCCGGATTTTTCCGCAGCGACTTCGAGCACGCGTTTTGCGCGTGAATGTTTTTTGAGCAGGCCCAGCCGGAAGTCGAGGGGGTCCTTCCCGGCAGCATGTGCGAGTTCGTCAACAAAGCTCTCGACGGTGAATGCATTGTGCGAGCTCCCGACGGAGCGCCAGAAGCCCACGGGTACGGGCGCGTCCATGCGGACGTACTCGACACTGAGGTTCGGGATTTCGTACTCCATGTTCTGCAGCCCTTCAACCGCAGCTGGATCGATACCGTTTTTCATCCGGCCCGGGAATACGCGGCTGAAGATGGAGGGACAGACGATCTTGTGCGACCAGGCTGTTGCCCGGCCTTTGTCGTCGATCGCGCCCTGGATCCCGCTCACGTTCGCGGGGCGGTAGAAGTCGTTCTGCATGTCCTCTTCCCGCTTCCAGACAAGTTTAACGGGCTTGCCCGTGGACAAGGACAGAAGCAGGGCCTCTTCCACGAAGTCCGTCTCGAAGCGCCTGCCGAACCCGCCGCCGAGGAACGTCGTGTGCACATGGATCTGCCCGGGTTTGAGGCCCGTGAGCTTGGCGGCCAGCGCAAGCACGCCCGACTGGTTCTGGGTCGGCGCCCAGATGTTGCACCCGTTTGGGCGCACGTCTACCGTGCAGTTCATGGGCTCCATCGTGGCATGGGAGAGATACGGCAGGACATAGGTCACGTCGAGTTTTTTTTCCGCCTGCTCGATTGCCGTCTTTACATTGCCGATGTTACGCGCCATAACGCCGGCCGAATCAAGATGGTTTAGGAAGTCTTTTTCCAGGGACTCGGTGCTGAGTCGCGGATAGCCGTGGTCCTTGCAGACCGCATGGAGCGCATCCCGGTCCTTCCATGCAGCGTCGATGGTGTCGGCGGAGACCGCCATGCCGCTGTGGACCGGCACGACGGCGTGAACGCCCGAAACGCCTTGCGCGGCCTCCTTGTCAAAGGACGCGAGGCCGGCCCCGTACGCGGCGAGCTCGGCGTCGTCCGCGTCGTCGTCGAGGAGGGGTTCGTCGGCGTAGTCGTCATCCGGCTCGAGCTCGGGTACCGGCTGGACCGGCTTCGCCGTTGCGGCGCGGCCGCGCTCGGGGATGTTGCTGGTGCGCTCCCCGCGCGGCTGGAAGTCACTGCGCGCCTTGCGGTAGCCGCTCTTGAGCTCGCCGAGGGTTTCCTGCTCGTTGCCGCCCAGTTCGCGCAGCTTCGGCTCCACGATGGCGCGCTTGTATTCGATGATTTCGCCCCGCTTCAGGTTGAACATGTAGACCGTCGTCGGGTCGCCGGTCGCGAGCTTTTTGTCGATGGCCACGGCGGAACTTCTGTCGCCTGCTTCGAGGTAGCCGTACCATAGCGTGCTGTCGTTCATCTCATTTTCCTGCGTAGTCGCCAGTCTGGATGTAATGGGTTTCTGGATGCGCATTTTCTGCGGCGCAGCAACATTGTCAAGAGGGATGGTGAGAAATTGCAGCAAAGGCGGCGGGCCAGTGCCGCGGCGGCCTTCGGCGCCAGGCCGAGATGACCCCCTCCGGGTAGGGTAGTGCCCCCCGGCAATCCCGTTATATCAGGTCGACGGGGGGAGGATAATGAGGCGCGCGGGACGGGTGTCTGTCACGCTGAACATAGCGGTTTTGGACGTTGTCCCTGGGGAGGGGAGAGGCGTCTATCGCACGCGGCGGCCGTTTGTCTCCGGAAGTCCATTAATGTGTGTGATGTCGGGTGTGACTTGCGGCGAAGTGAATCATGCGCCACTTTGTAAACATGGGACATGTACTATCGCTGCCGGTTCCTTAATGTCGATCGCAACGGTAAGGAACCCTTATTTCGTTCGGAAATATTCCTCGTCGGGTGGCCGCTCGACACACGCATTCTGACGGGGCATGTTCCGGTTTCGGGCCTGGCCGAGTTACGGCTGCGCTAGCTTGGTAACCACGGCGTGACGCGATGCTAAGAGCACGCGGATCTGCGCATGACACAGCTGATGACGTTCACTTTGTCCGCCACCGGGCGCCGCTATTTCCAGTTCACTGCCTTGTCGGGACATAACAGGGTCGCACAAAAGGAACCGCGCCATGATTCAAAGCATCGATACGGAGAAGGTTGAACAGCTCGATAGGGAGGATATCTTCCGCCAGTTGGAGAGTACCGCGCAGGGGCTCGGTAGCGATGAGGTGCGGGCGCGCTTGGCGCAGGTCGGTCGCAATGCGCTGGAGGAAAAGAAGGTCAGTCCGCTGGTCAAGTTCTTTGCTTATTTCTGGGGACCAATCCCCTGGATGATCGAAGTGGCGGCCGTGTTGTCGGCCTTGGTGCGTCACTGGGACGACTTCGTCATCATTATGGTGCTGCTGGTGTTCAACGCCGTGGTCGGTTTCTGGCAGGAGTTCAAGGCCGCCAATGCACTCGACGCGCTCAAGAATCAGCTGGCGCTCAAGGCGCGGGTGCTGCGTGACGGACGGTGGGGCGAGATCGATGCCGCCGAACTGGTGCCCGGCGACATCGTGCGCCTGCGCCTGGGGGACATCATCCCGGCGGATGCCAAGTTGCTGGAAGGCGAATACCTGTCGGTGGATCAGTCCGCCCTGACCGGCGAGTCACTACCCCAGGACAAGAAGGCTGGACAGGTGGTCTACTCCGGTTCGGTGGCCAAACAGGGAGAGATGGTGGCCCTGGTGACGGGCACCGGTTCCAACACCTTCTTCGGACGCACGGCGAAGCTGGTGCAGAAGGCGGGGGCCGCCTCCCACTTCCAGAAGGCGGTGCTGGCCATCGGCGACTACCTGATCTACCTGAGCCTGGGGCTGATCGCGCTGCTGACCATCGTGCAGTTGCACCGCGGGATGCCCTGGCTGGAGCTGGTGCAGTTTGCCCTGATCCTCACCGTGGCCTCCATCCCGGTGGCGATGCCGGCGGTGCTGTCGGTGACCATGGCGGTGGGGGCGCTGGCGCTATCGAAGATGAAGGCCATCGTGTCGCGCCTGCAGTCCATCGAGGAGATGGCCGGCATCGACGTGCTCTGCTCGGACAAGACCGGCACGCTGACCCAGAACAAGCTTACCCTGGGGGAGCCCGAGGTGTTCGACGCGGCCGATGCCCAGGATGTGATCCTGGCGGCGTCGCTCGCCTCCAAGGCCGAGGACGGGGACGCCATCGACCTCGCGGTGATCGGCGGGCTGCGCGATGCGAAAATGCTGGACGCCTATACCCAAGGCCGATTCGTGCCCTTCGATCCGGTCAGCAAGCGCACCGAGGCGGAGATCGCCGGGGCCGACGGCCAGACCTTTAAGGTCACCAAGGGGGCGCCGCAGGTCATCCTGGAGCTTGCTTTCACCTCCGAAGCCGAAACCGGTCGTGCCGACAAGATCATTCATGATCTTGCCGTCAAAGGTTTTCGCACCCTCGGGGTGGCGCGTACCGACGCCGCAGGCAACTGGCAGTTTCTCGGCATCCTGCCGTTGTCCGACCCGCCGCGCGAGGATTCCCGCGACACCATCCGCCATGCTGTGGAACACGGCATCGAGGTGAAGATGGTCACCGGCGACAATGTCGCCATCGCCCGTGAGATCGCCGGACAGCTCGATCTCGGTACCGACATTCACCTGGCCGGCGACCTGTTGGCCGAGGCGGCGTCGCAAGGGCATCTCTCCAATGTCGCCGAACGTATCGAAAACGCCGACGGTTTCGCCCAGGTCTTTCCCGAACACAAATATGCCATCGTCAAGGCGCTGCAGGAGCGCGGCCACCTGGTGGCAATGACCGGCGACGGCGTCAACGATGCCCCCGCCCTCAAGCAGGCCGATGTCGGCATCGCCGTCAGCGGCGCCACCGACGCGGCACGCGCGGCGGCCGCCCTGATCCTGACCGCGCCGGGCCTGTCGACCATCGTTAGCGCGGTGGAGGAGGCGCGGCGTATCTTCGAGCGCATGAACTCCTACGCCATCTACCGGGTCATCGAGACGGTGCGCATCATGCTGTTCATGGTGCTGGCGATGCTGGCCTACAACTTCTATCCGATGACCGCGATCATGATCATCATGTTGGCGCTGCTCAACGACATCCCGATCATGGCCATCGCCAAGGACAATACCTGGCTGGATCCCAAACCGGTGCGCTGGCAGATGCATCATGTGCTGACCCTGGCCACGGTGCTCGGCCTGATTGGCGTGGCCGAGACCTTCCTGCTGCTGTATTTGGCCAAGAGCGTCATGGGGGTGGGGCTGGCGCAGCTGCAGACCATCATCTTCCTCAAGCTGTCGGTCGCGGGACATCTGACCTTGTTCGTGGCGCGCACCAAACGTCCGATGCTGACCCGGCCGTATCCGGCTCCGCTGCTGCTGTTCGCCATCCTCGGGACGCAGACCGTCGCTGCGCTGATTGCCGGATTCGGCTTCCTGATCACGCCGATACCGTGGAGCTATATCGGAATGATCTGGATCTACTGCCTGGTATGGGTCGTGATCGAGGACTACGCGAAGATCATGGTCTACAACAATCTGCGCCATGCATCGTCCCACCATCGGAGCTTCATCGACATGACTGCACCGCACCTCGGGGGCTATGGCCCCTCGGCCGACACGGTGCGGCGGGAGACGACGCAGACGGGCAAACACCGCTGACGCCGGCGGCGGCTTCATCAGAAGTCGCCGTTGACCCCGGCCTTCATGATGGTCAGCAGCATATGGTTGATGCGGTTGGCGATGGCCTTCTGCTTCGGCGGCAGCCGGGTGTTATCGATCAACATGTTGAGGTTGATCATCTCCAGCCAGTATTTGCCCTGATTGTCCTCCACCAGGGCGATGCGGCACGGCATGTAGGCGGCGAACACCGGATCGTAGAGCACCATGGCGTGGGCATCGGCCGGGTTGCAGAACTGGAAGATGTCGAGACGTCCCGATTTGATGCCCATCGCCGCCAGCTGTTTCGACAGCGGTTCGTGGGCGACCAGTTTCATGTTGAGGTCGATCGCCTTCGACTGCAGGGCTTGTGCGGCATCGTCCGGCGAGACGCCGGGGGCCAGCTGCATCTTGATCACGGTCTGGTCGATGGCGTAGTGGATTGTCGGCGCCGCGACGACGACTTGAGCGATGACAAGCAGGGCCGTCGCCGCCAGGATTACGTATCCTCTGTTCATGGTTAAGCGCTCCTCGCGGCCGCGACCGCATCGTCACTTGTCGAATACCAGCGCGCTCGGCGTCGCCCCCAGATCGGTGAGCGCGGCGTTGACCGTGCGCACGAACGGCGGCGGGCCGCAGACATAGAAGTGCTGGCCGAAGTCGCCAATTTGCCGTTGCAGAAACTCCTTGTCGACACGTGCGGAGCCGCAGTGACAGTCGTTTTCGCGGGTGCACAGCAGCAGGCAGCGGTCGCCGAGATAGTGCACCAACTCTGCGCCGCAGATCACGTCGGCGGGCGTCTTGTTGCTGAAGATCAGCCGCTGGCCGTCCAGTTTGTCGCCAACTGCCAGTTCGCGCAGGATCGCCAGAAACGGCGTGATACCGGCACCGGCGGCGATGAAGGTGCCGCGCCCCTGATATTGGATGGCGCCGAACGGCGCCGACATCAGCAGCGATGTTCCCGCCGCCAAAGTGTGCAGCTTGTCGGTTACTCCCAAATGGTCGGGATAGCGTTTGATGGTGAACTCGAGTACGCCGTCATCGAGCAACGAGGTAGGCGTGAAGGGGCGCCCCTTGTCGCGCCATCCGGGCTCGTCGACCGCCAGTTCCACGCCCTGACCCGGGCGGTAGTCGAGCCCTGCCGGCCGCGTCACCACGAAACGTTTGACGTCGTGGGTGACGAATTCGCTCATCAGCAGCGTGACCTTGTGTTCCATGGTGCTCTCTCCTGCGTTTTGCTCACAGGCCGAAGGCGTCGACGTTCCAACTGACGCCGCCGACCACCGCTTCGGGGTGACGCCGGTGCATGTAGTCTTCCACCTCTTTCACTCGTGCCCGCGGCACGTCGAGCATGATCAGGATCTCGCCGTGGGCAAGTGCATCGCGGAATTGGTCGAGATGGACCCGCGGCACCCGACTGGTGAACAGGAAGCCGGCAACAAAGGAGGCCACCATCAGCGCCAGCAGCACTATGGCCCAGCCGCCCGCACCCTGCACCAAGGCGAACACGAACAGCAGCAGTGCCAGGGCAAACAGCACGAGGTTGCCGTTCCACAACCAGGTTTCAGTATGTGCGGCGGTATTGTTCTTCTGCCGTGTAGTCGGTCGGGGCAGGCGGGCAATGCCGTTTTCGTTGCGGGTCAGTGCGTGGATATGGTGTGCGTCAATGCCGATTTCGTCGAGCATGGTGTCGACGGCGTGGCGCGCGTGCACCTCGTCGGGGAATAGAAAATAGAGTCGCCGCTTCATTGGAACCTCCTGGAGGAGTACTCCACATAAGGCCTATATCAAATAAAAATAGGAATACATACCAAAGTAGTCAAGAATGGATGGGGCACGGAGGCGGATAAAGATGATGGGCGAAGTGTCCGCTTACTTCGTCCGGGTGTGCGACACGGCGGGGATGCCGTGGCGGGGGCGCCAAGCGGCCTGGGCTGCCGCACCTCCTTGTGCCGCAGCAACGACAGGGGTATGCCGTGGGGGCTACTCGTCCGGCAGCGCGAACTTCGCTTCGCCGCTGGTCGGGAGTTGTTCCTCCCCCTGTTCCTCGTCGACCGTCTCCAGGCTGAGATTAATGCCGTCGGACCCGCTGCCGACGCTGTGAACGGCAGCCTCGCCCTTTTCGCTCAGGCTGATGCGCAGGCGCAGGTTGTTGGGGGAGTCGGCGTTCTTGAGCGCCTCATCGAGGGTGATATTGCCCGCTTTGTAGAGCTTGAACAGCGCGCCGTCGAAGGTTTGCATGCCGATGGGTTCCGACTTCTCCATCACCTCCTTGATGCCGCTCATTTCGCCGCGCTTGATCAACTCCTGGATGGTGGGTGAGCCGAGCAGTATTTCCACCGCCGCTTTGCGCTTGCCGTCGACGGTGGGGACCAGACGCTGCGAGACGAAGGCGCGCAGATTGGAAGAGATATCCTGCAGCAACTGCGGGCGGCGCTCCTCCGGGAAGAAGTTGATGATGCGGTCCAGCGCCTGGTTGGAGTTGTTGGCGTGCAGGGTGGAGATGGCCAGGTGGCCGGTTTCGGCGAAGGCGAGGGCGTGCTCCATGGTCTCGCGGTCGCGGATCTCGCCGATCAGGATCACGTCGGGTGCCTGGCGCAAGGTGTTCTTCAGGGCTTCCTCGAAGGAGATGGTGTCCACGCCTACCTCGCGCTGGTTGACGATACAGCGCTTGTGCGGGTGGATGAACTCGATGGGATCTTCGATGGTGATGATGTGGCCGCCGTTGGGGCTGTTGGCGTTGCGGTGGTCGATCAGCGCCGCCAGCGAGGTGGATTTGCCGGAGCCGGTGCCGCCGACGAACAGGATCAGACCACGCTTGACCATGATCACCTCGGCCAGGATCGACGGCAGGTCGAGGTCGGTCATGCGCGGGATTTCGGTTTTGATGTTGCGTACCACCATCGACACTTCGTTGCGCTGCTTGAAAATGTTGACGCGAAAACGGCCGACGCCGGACTCGGAGATGGCGAGATTCATCTCCATCGCATGCTCGAACGCGTGGCGCTGCTCCTCGTTCATCACCGCCTCGGCGATGGCGCGTACCTCGCCCGGTTTGAGCGGTATCTTGTCGAGCGGCTTGAGGGTGCCGTGGAATTTGGCGCAGGGCGGAGCACCGGTGCTGAGGTAGAGGTCGGAGCCGTCGTTGCCGGCGAGAACGCGCAGGTAATCTTTGAATTCCATGGGACACCGTCGTAATTGGGAGCTATCTCAAAATTCAAAAGCAAAAAGCCTCAACCGCGGAAGAGACGGGTGTACGGGGATGCATGGCAAAACCCGAAGTGGCCGCTTTAGACCATATAATATCCGCGGCCTGTGTTTAAGATTCTTTGTTTTCGAATTTCGAACTGGCTGTAACGTCAGTCCTCATTATACGGGTAGACGGCGGTCTGACGACTGCGCAATGCCGCACAAAATGCTGCGGTCGCCATGGTGCGCGGCGGATTCGTGGTAATCTCCCGCCATCCTACGGGCGCCCACCATGGGGCGCCGCGGGCTTCACCTATCAGCGACGGGTTGCATTGCGATGGTCCGAGCTTCATACACTTTATACGCTGCCGGGGCGCGCGTCGGCGCCGGTGCGTAGCGGTGCGTCTGGATCGTTTCGTCAGCCGGAGCAGCGGGCTATCGCGCAGCGAGGTGCGGCGGCTGCTGCGCCGCGGTGCGGTCAGCGTGGACGGCAGTGTGGTGACGGCGGTCGGCACTGCGGTGGACGGGAGCAGTCGCGTGGAGCTTGAGGGCCGCCCGCTGGCGGTGCCCGGTTTCCGCTATTTTATGCTCAACAAACCCGCCGGCGTTGTCAGTGCCACCGAAGATGCCCGTCACCCCACCGTGTTGGCGCTGCTGGACGAGCCGCACCGTGACCTGCTGCATCCCGTGGGCCGGCTCGACATCGATACCACCGGCTTGGTGCTGCTGAGCGACGATGGCCGCTGGTCGCACGGCATCACGGCGCCGCGGCGTCATCAGGGCAAGCGCTACCGCGTTGCGCTGGCCGAATCGTTGACGGACGAGGCCGCGGCTCGTTTTCGCAGCGGCTTGTTGTTGCGCGGCGAGACGCGGCCGACGCTTCCCGCGGAGCTGGAGGCGGAATCGCCTACCGTGGTGCGTGTGATCCTGCGCGAGGGACGCTATCACCAGGTCAAGCGCATGTTCGCGGCACTGGGCAACCATGTGACGGCGCTGCACCGCGAGGCCATCGGCGGCGTGGTGCTGGACTCGGAGCTGGAACCGGGTCAATACCGCGCGCTGTCGGCAAACGAGATCGAGGTGTTGCGATGAGCGCCGATTCCGTCCTTGCTCTGCTGTTGCCGCTGATCGCCGCGCAGCGCGCGCCGGCACTGTGGGTGCTGGACGAACACGGCGTCGGCGCCGAGACGATTGCCCCCAACTCCGCCGTGGCCGTGCTCAGCAACCGGGTCGATGTCGCTCAGGCGATGGGGGCCGCCGGTTGGGGTGCGCACTTCTCCGATTTCGATTTCTCGCCTTGGCCGGAACAGGGGCTGGATGCGGTGTTCCTGCGCCTCGCCAAGGAAAGGCCGGTGGTGCCTCACGTGGTGAACGCCGCCGCCGAGCGGCTGGCGCCGGGCGGCCGCTTGCTGCTGAGCGGCGGCAAGCAGCAGGGCATCAAGAGCTATGCGCAACATGCCGCCCGCTGTCTGGGCGGCGAGCTGCATTACAAGAAGACGGGCGCCGCCTATCTTGCGGTGATCACGCGCGGCTCGGCAACGGCGGCGCCTCTCGACGACAAGAGATACCCGCTGCTGCGGCCGGTGGTGCGCGAGGACGATCTTGTGTTCTTCAGCAAGCCGGGTCTCTACGGTTGGGACAAAGTGGATGAGGGGAGCGCTCTGCTGGTGCGGCATCTGGCGGCGTTGACGGGGACACGCACGCCGCGGAGCGTCTGCGACCTCGGCTGCGGCTACGGCTACCTGGCGGTGCATGCTCAGCGGTTGTTTGCGCCGCGGCGCATCGTCGCTTCCGATAATAACGCCGCGGCGGTGGCGGCCTGCGCCCGCAATATGGTGGCGCAGGGAGCTGTGGCCGAGGTACGCGCCGCCGATTGCGGTGGGGGGATCGACGAGCGCTTCGATTTGGTGCTGTGCAATCCGCCGTTCCACCAGGGTTTCGGGGTCGAGCGGGATCTGAGCGAACGATTTGTTGCGGCGGCGCGGCGCCTCACGGCGAACGACGGCATGGCGCTCTTCGTCACCAACGCCTTTATCCCTATCGAACGGATCGCGCGCGCCCACTTTCGCGACGTTACCAGCGTCGTGGAGAATGGCCGCTTCAAACTGGTTGGAATGGTTCCGTAGCGCCCCGTGCCGGGGTGCCCGGGTTCAGCGACCGGGGAATGATTGCGCGGCGCCGCTACGATTGCGACGAGCCTGGCAACGGCGGCAAGGTTCGATTGTTGCGCGCGCCATTGGCATTCGATTACCGACCTGTGGCGGACGGCAGCGCCGGCGGGGAGGTGCAGAGGCCGCCCGGCGTATAAACGAAGACCCCGCCTTGCGGCGGGGTCTTCAGCGTCGAGAACGAACGCTACTTACTGGGCAACGACGTTGCTGGCCTGCGGACCCTTCGGGCCTTTTTGCAGGTCAAAGGACACCTTCTGTCCTTCGGCCAGGGTTTTGAAGCCGGAACCCTGGATGGCGCTGAAGTGCACGAACACGTCTTCGCCGCCGTTGTCCTGGGAGATGAAGCCAAAACCCTTGGACTCGTTAAACCATTTCACAGTGCCAGTAGCCATTTCAATCTATACCTCAAAAACAATGAACTAGTAGTGTCGCATGCAGGCTGTGGGCGGAGGGGTTTGGGAGATGCCGCGAACGGGAACACCCTAAACTGAACTACCGCCGCGCTACGCCGCAGCGCAGTCACTATACGACAATAATCTTTGTAGTACCAAGAAATTCTTATGGCAACTCAATGACTTTGCCGTCTTTTGTGGTGTCGGCGCGGCACGGTTTCAGCGCCGGCGCTAGGAGGGGGATCGCCGTGGCCGTGGTCATGGTTTAAGGTTGTCTTGTAAGGCATTGAAATAATTATTTTATTTGATTTTAGGTAGGCTGGTGACGGGGCGCAGTCGATACTGCGCCCCCGTCGGTCCGTCAGCCGGTTTTTTCCAACAGTAGTGCCCGGCGGTAGGCCGCCAGATCCTCGATGCTCAATACCGGCATCCCGTGCCGTTCGGCGAATGCCACGATCTCCGACAGCCGCGCCATGGTGCCGTCGATGTTGGTCAGTTCGCACAACACGCCCGCCGGCGCCAGACCGGCCAGGCGCATCAGGTCCACGGTGCCCTCGGTGTGGCCGCGGCGGCTGAAGACGCCGCCGGGCTGGGCGCGCAGCGGAAAGACGTGGCCGGGACGGGCCAGATCTTCGGGCCGACACTCCTCGTTTATGGCTGTGCGGATGGTGGTGACCCGGTCGGCCGCCGAAACGCCGGTGGTGACCCCTTCCCTGGCCTCGATGGAGACGGTGAACGCGGTGCCGTTGCGGCTGGTGTTGTCGCCGACCATCATCGGCAGTTGCAGACGGCGCACGGTGTCGTCGGGTAGGCAGAGGCAGACGATGCCGCTGCACTCGCGGATCATCAGCGCCATCTGGGCGCTGGTGATGTGCTCTGCGGCGTAGATGAGATCGCCTTCGTTTTCACGGTCTTCGTCGTCCACCAGCAGCACGCCGCCGCCGTCCCGCAGTGCAGTGAGGGCGTGTTCGACGCGCAGCCGCGGATCGCCGAAGCGTTGCAGCAATGAGGTGTGGCCTTTGCTGTTCTGATTCATGGTCAGCTCCTTTCAGCTCGCCAGAATCAGGGCAATAACAGGAATTGGCAGGCGTCAAAAAACGCCGGGCGACAGGAGATGCGGCGCCGACGCGACAGTCGGGACCGGCAACTGTCTTATCCTCTTCCATCCGGACTGTTACCGTCGGCCCCGGTTTTGCACCGGATCTGCTGACCCCGTCTTGCGACGGGCGCTCGCGGGCTCCCCCCGATGCTGCCAGGGGTTACCGCCGGTCGGGAATTGCACCCTGCCCTGAGAATAAGTGTGTTTAGGTTGTGTGTACCCGCGAACGGGACCGCAGCATCCTAGCGCGGCGCAATCGCGGGTGCAAATGGACGCGCCGCGTCAGTCCGGTAGGGCGTCGAGAAAGCGTCGGCGCGCCTGCGCCAGCGTCTGTATGGCCTGTTGTTCCGTGCCGTCGTCTGCCCCGGCGACGCTCTCCACGCAGCTGACGCTGGCGGCGTAATAGCGCTCGAAGGCGTCACGGACCTGGCCCCAGGTGGGAATGCCGTCGACGGTCTCATGCGCCGGTTCCAAGACCGTGACCAGGGTGGAGCGCGGCACCAGTTGCTGCTTGTTGCTGCCTTCGTTGCGCGCAATCAGCGAATTGATTTTGGTGAGCGTCTCGCCGTGGTGGGTAAAACGCTGGCCAATCGCGAGTTGGGCGAAGCGGACTTTCATAGGGCGTGCCTTTGCGGGTGGTTGACGCAGCGCTCGTCGAACGGCGCCGGCGCCACTGCGGCGGCCGGCAATGGTTGGGCTGCGAACGGCAGCCGCTTGCGCCGAATCCTGATGACAACGTTCATGGGGATACCTTAACTGCCATCCGATGCATGGCACTAATCGAGGATTATAATGGGGGCGTCGGTCCAATGGCAGCGTGCGGAGGTGTATTTGGATGTCGCGCGCACCGACCGCGCCGCCGATGGGTGGCCTTTCAACGCCCCGAACGAGGCAGGAGCCGAGGAGCCCGCGGGCAGGCGCAGGGCCCGGGCGGGTTGCCGGAGGCAACCTGCAAGGGCACCCGATGCGCCGTTGATTCAATGTGGCGAGGACCGATAGGTCCAAAACCGCAGGACGTACCGGGGACGCGCGCAGCGCATAGTTGTCCTGCGTCCGGGTGTCGTCGGCGACTTCACGAGAGCCTGGACACGCTTGGCCGACGGCTACGTCATGACCCCCGCCGGAACCCGTCGAGTGGTGCGTCGGTGCAGGTCGCTAGCCCTCATGCAGGGCGCTAATGGACGTGTCGTCTATCTGCAGGCAGGCGGTCGCGTCGGGATGGTGGCGGTCGCGTAGGTTTTCCGGCAGACACAGATACTCGTGGCCAGCGTCGTCGCGCAGGGAGATATACGGTCCCTCCTCCAGCTTTTCGAAGTTGGAACTGTCGGCGAAGACGAAATCGTAGTCGCCGTTGACGCTGACGCTGAAGTCGCCGCCGTGAGTCTCGCCGTAATCGTGCCAGCGCTGGGCGACGTCCGCGCCCTCGATGACCGGCGACATGCGGTGTTCAATGCCGTCGTGCCAGGCAACGACGGTGGGTTCGTGCTCCAGCATCCCCGCAACGGAGCGGGCGATATTGTCGGCCATTTGATAGTCCAGCGGGAGCCCCTGTACATTGACATTGATCTGTTTCATGACGGCCTCCTCCTCGTGTGGCCGACGTGCTTCAATAACAGAATTGAATGCCGGCCAAAAGTTGACTGTTTATGTCAAGAATATACCGTAAAAATAGCTCGTTGCCGTGGATTGTCAAAGAGCCGGGGACCGTTGCGGATGGATAGGCTGCGTATCGAGTGGAGCGGTTCCGCGCTGTCGTTCGCTCGGGCCAAGCGGCTGGCGGACGGCGCGGCGGCGACCCTGCTGGCGGAGCCGATACTGCTGTCGTGGTACGACCGGGCGCGCGACATCGAATCACCGGCCGGTGTCAATGAATGCCGCAAGCATTGCAGCACGCCGGGCTATGTTGATTATGCGGCCAGCCGCGGCGGGGCGCTGGTGGTTGATGTGGGCGCTGGCGAGTACGTTTTTTGTTATCGTCCTTTGGGTGAGTTCGCCTGACGGCGCTCGCCTCACCAGCTAACCATTCTCAATCGCGACGGGAGCGACTATGGCCAAGGCTCTACCCAAGGAACGGCGTCTGGAACTGGCGCAGATCGTGGACGATCTCATCGCCGATGGGATGGTGGAGACTGAACGCGGCAAGATGCTGAAGGCGGTGGTCAGCGGCGATGACCGCAAAAAACACCCGCTGATTGTTATCGCGCACCACAAATGGCCCAACGCCAAGTCTCCGCAACATGTACTCGACCTGCCGGTGCTGACGCAGTGGTTGGCCGACAGGGTGGGGTTGCCGCTGTATCGCATCGACCCGCTCAAGATAGATGTGCCGGCGGTGACGGGGGTGATGTCCTATGCCTACGCACGCCGCTTCAACATTCTTGCGGTGGAGGTGCGCAAGGACGAGGTGGTCATTGCCACCGCGGAGCCGTACGAACGCGAATGGGAGCGTGAGCTGGCTCAGATCCTCGGCAAGCGCATCGAGCGGGTGATGGGCGACCCGGAACAGATCGAACGCTATTTGCTGGAGTTCTACAGTCTATCCAATTCGGTGCGCGCCGCCGCCACCGACAACCCCGCCGGACAGTCGTCCGCGGCGCAGAATCTGGAACAGCTGATGGAACTGGGGCGCGCCGGCAAGCTGGATGCCGACGATCAGCACATCGTCAATATCGTCGACTGGCTGTTGCAGTACGCCTATAGCCAGCGTGCCAGCGACATCCACATCGAACCGCGGCGCGAATACACCATCGTCCGCTTCCGTATCGATGGGGTGATGCATATGGTCTATCAGGTCCCCGCGGCGGTGGCCACCGCCATCACCAGCCGCATCAAGATCCTCGGCCGCATGGACGTATCGGAAAAGCGCCGGCCGCAGGACGGGCGCCTCAAGACGCGCAGCGCTCAGGGCAATGAAGTGGAACTGCGTCTGTCGACCATGCCGACCGCGTTCGGCGAGAAACTGGTGATGCGCATCTTCGATCCGGACGTGCTGGTGAAGGACTATCAGGCGCTGGGTTTTTCGACCAACGAGACCGAGCAGTGGCAGCGGCTGATCGGCAACCCCAACGGCATCATCCTGGTCACCGGGCCGACCGGCTCCGGCAAGACCACCACCCTGTACACCACGTTGAAGGAGCTGGCCACGCCGGAGGTCAATGTCTGCACCGTGGAGGATCCGATTGAACTGGTTGAACCGAATTTCAACCAGATGCAGGTACAGCACAATATCGGCCTCGATTTCGCCACGGGCGTGCGCACCCTGCTGCGCCAGGACCCAGACATCATTATGGTCGGCGAGATCCGCGATCGTGAAACGGCGGAAATGGCGGTACAGGCCGCGCTCACCGGTCACTTGGTGTTTTCCACGCTGCATACCAACGATGCCCCCTCGGCCGTGACGCGTCTGCTGGAGGTCGGTATCCCTCCCTACCTGATCAAGGCTTCATTGCTCGGGGTGTTGGGGCAGCGACTGGTGCGGACGCTCTGCCCCCACTGCAAGCAACGCGGTCCGATCGACGAAGACCTGTGGCAATCGTTCATCGCGCCGTGGAAGACCAACATGCCGGCGATGGTGAACCATCCGGTCGGTTGCCTCGAGTGCCGTCAAACCGGCTTTATGGGGCGGGTCGGGATCTACGAGATGATGCCGCTGACGACGACGCTGAAGCGTCTTATCACCGCCGACTGCGATATCGGGCAACTGCGGCGGCAGGCGATCGCCGAAGGGATGCGCCCGTTGCGCCTGAACGGTGCGCAGAAAGTGGCCAACGGGTTGACTACGATTGAAGAAGTGATGAAAGTGGCGCCTCCGGAGGCGCTGGATATGTGAGTTTGAACCGGCCGTGATCGCACACGACTGAGCGCGACGAGGGCTGAGGAGTTAGAGCGATGAGTGGATGGGGCTGTCCTCACGAATCCAATGGCGTTTGCCTGCGGATCAACAACCTGCCGTGCGACCCGGGAATGAAGGGCTGCGTCCTGTTTGGGCGTTTCGTGTTCAGCAAAGAGGAAAAAAATCGCCCTGGGGGGCCGCGGCGCGACCGCGAGGAACGGAGCAAGGCCGGGCGCGAATAGCCTGCCATAGAGAAACGGGAAACGGTCTATCATTCATTGAACAGAGAGTCGGTTGCGCCATAGGGGTCGGTGTCTGCCGGGTGGGCCGGTGTGAGCGCAATGGCGCGTCCCGGCTGAAGAAGAAGAGGGGACTGGCATGGTCGCGGAGCGTATGTTGAGCGATTTTCGCGACAAAGATATCTTGCCCACCATGCGCTTGTTTCACGGGGTGGCCGTGGATGCCATTGCGGGGTATCTCGACCAGATGGCGGAACTCCGCATCCCCTCCGATGAAATACTGCTACAGCCGGGGCAGTGGAATCACCATGTCTTCCTCATTCTCGAAGGCCAATTGCAGGTACACCTGGAATCGCTGCAAACGCCGCCGTTGGTGACTCTTGGTGCGGGGGAGTGTGTCGGCGAAATGTCTACCATCCAGAGCGACCATGCCTCGGCCTACGTGGTCGCAACCCAGCCCAGCCGTTTGCTCGTTATTGAGCGACAGACGCTGTGGTCGCTGATCAATAATTCGCACGGAGTCGCGCGTAACCTGCTGCATATCCTCGCCGGTCGGGTCCGGTCCGACAACCACAAGATCGTGGGCGCCATGGAGTCCCAGCGCGAATGGAAACACAATGCGCTGGTCGACGCACTGACCGGCCTGCACAATCGCCGTTGGCTGCAACAGACCCTGGATCGCGTCATGGGGCGCGCGCGTCACGATGGTGACGTATTGTCGTTGCTGATGGTCGATTTGGACAACTTCAAGCCGTTAAACGATACCTATGGACATCTGACCGGCGATGAGGTGCTGAGCATGGTGGCGCGCACGTTGCAAGAGAATTTGCGCCCCAACGACACGGCGGCCCGCTTCGGTGGCGACGAGTTCGTCGCGGTGTTGCCGTCGACGACCCTGGAGGAGGCGTTGCAGATTGCCGACCGTTTGCGGATGGCCGTGGGGGATACCCCGATGATGGCCGCCGGCGGGGTGCGGTTGCCGCAGGTCAGGGTGTCCATCGGCGTCGCTGAGATGCAGCCGGATATGGACGGCACGTCGCTACTCAATGCCGTGGACGCTGCGCTGTATCGCGCCAAGCATCAGGGACGCGATCAGGTTGCCGGCTGAGTCGTCCCGAATGGCGTCAACTTCCTGTGCCGACGAGTATATTCAAACCCGTGCCGGGGATGCCGGGAATGGGCGGGGCGTAACGTATTTTTTACGTTGACAGTCATTGACGATACGCCGCGCCAACATAGTGCGGATTTCCGCCGCTGACCCACGGGCTATACCTAACGGTGGTGGAGGGTTGTGTCCGTGCAGCGTCTGGACCACAATGCAGCCCCTGCACATGAGGCGGGTAGCCGAAATCGGGCGTAGCGAACCGAATGGACATGGTTGCCGCCTCCGGAAAGATGAGGGCAATGCCGTGACATTTTGTGGAAACGGTTTGCGCGGGGGCCATGGCGCAACCTGATGTGATTCCCACAACCGCGGTCGGCAATAACGAAACGACCACCGGTAAAACTGAAGACTCGTTGCGCCGGTTGTTTGGGATTGGTCTAACGGCGCTCGGTGTCGTCTATGGCGACATCGGCACCAGTCCGCTTTATGCGTTGCGCGCCTGTTTCTTCGGCGATACCCCGTTGGCAGTGACACACGAAAACGTTCTCGGCGTGCTGTCGCTGATCTTCTGGGCGTTAATCGTCGTCATCTCCATCAAGTACCTGCTGTTCGTGATGCGGGCGGACAACCGTGGCGAAGGCGGAATACTCGCCCTGCTGGCGTTGCTCGATCCATGCCGGAGCCGTACCGGCTGGAGTTGCGTGATAGTGGTGACGCTCGGCATCTTCGGCGCCGCGCTGCTTTACGGCGACGGCATGATCACTCCCGCCATCTCCGTGCTGAGCGCCGTCGAAGGTCTGGCAGTAGCAACGCCGGCCCTGCAACCCACGGTGATCCCACTGACCATCGTCGTGCTGATAGCGTTGTTCGCTTTTCAGCAGCGGGGAACGGAAAAGGTCGGTCGGGTGTTCGGTCCGATTATGGTGTTTTGGTTCGTGATACTGGCGGTGATGGGTGTTCATGCCATTCTCGACAATCCCACCGTACTGCAGGCGCTGAATCCGCTGCATGCGATCCATTTTCTGCTGTCCAACGGCCACACGGGCTATCTGGTGCTGGGCGGAGTGTTTCTGGTGGTGACCGGCGGCGAGGCACTCTATGCGGATATGGGCCATTTCGGTGTCGCTCCGATCCGCCTGGGCTGGTTCGCACTGGTGTTGCCCGCGCTGTTGCTGAACTATTTCGGCCAGGGCGCGGTGGTGCTGTCGCACCCGAATGAGGCGGTACATCCATTCTACAATCTGGTACCCGGCTGGGCGGTTTATCCGATGGTGGCGCTGGCGACGGTAGTGACGGTCATCGCCTCGCAGGCGGTGATTTCGGGCGCGTTTTCGCTGACGCGCCAAGCGGTGCAGTTGGGCTATAGTCCCCGTATTGCCATCGTGCAGACGTCGGCGGAAGAGATTGGCCAGATCTACATCCCCAAAGTGAATTGGGCGCTGATGGTGGCGACAATCACGTTGGTGATCGGTTTCGGCTCGTCGACCGCCTTGACGGCGGCATACGGCGTCGCGGTCAGCCTTACCATGGTCATTACCACTGTATTGGTGTTTTTCGTAATGTGGCGGCGCTGGCGCTGGCATCCGTTGATCGTCGTTGGATTGTCGCTGCTTTTCCTGGTAGTGGACGGCACGTTTCTCGGCGCCAACCTGTACAAGGTAGCGGACGGTGGTTGGCTGCCACTCACGGTCGGTGGTTCGGTGCTGTTCTTGATGCTCACCTGGCGCCGTGGCCACGACCTGCTGGAAGCGCGCATACGGGAACGCTCGTTGTCATTGTCACGGTTGGTCACCGACATTCGCGACAGCGGTGTTTTGCGCATTCCTGGGACCGCCGTATTCCTTTCCGGTGGCGGCGACGGCGCTCCGGTGCCGTTGTTGCACCATCTCAAACTGAACCAGGTATTGCATCGTACAGCGATCATTTTGACGGCAATGACGGAAGAGGTGCCGCGCGTGCCGGCCTCGCGACGCCTGACGGTGGAATCGCTCGGTTCGGGATTTTACCGCATGTACGTGCGTTACGGTTTTATGCAGACGCCGAATATTCCGGTTGCCATTCGACTGTGTCACGACTTCAATTTGGTCGACGAAATAGAGCCGGATAACGTGACTTATTACCTGGGACGCAATACGCTGCTGCCGATGGAGTCGAGAGGCGGCATGCGACTCATACGCAAGCGCCTGTTTTCATTTATCTCCAGCAACTCGATGGCCGCCAGCGCCTACTATCAGTTGCCGCCCGGTCGTACCATCGAACTCGGCGTCCAAATCGAATATTGATAAGCCGGCGCATGGGCCGGGCCGGGGTGCCGTATGCCCCGGTGCGTGCCGCGGCCACGATGAACGCCGGTTCCGGATTCGTTCAGGATGGTTGTTGCTTTTCCCAGAAATGGTTATAGAACTGTTTCGCCGTGCGGCCGCTGCGGGTACCGCCGCGCGTCTGCGCGAAACGTATGGCTTCGGCGTGCAGCAGCGCAAGGTCGCCCTTGTAGTCGGCAAAGTAGCTGTCGACAACGGCGAGATAATTGTCCTGATTGGACGGATAGAACGACAGCCACAGGCCGAATCGATCCGACAGCGATATCTTTTCCTCGATCGCATCGGCATAGTGTAATTCGCCCTCAACCAGATGGCTGTTGCGGTTGTCTTCCATGGATTCAGGCAACAGATGACGCCGATTTGACGTTGCATAGATCAGCACGTTATTCGGCGGCTGTTCAATCGACCCCTCCAATACGCTCTTTAGTGATTTGTACGTGCGTTCACCGGCTTCGAACGACAGGTCGTCGCAAAAAATAACGAAGCGCTGCGGCAGGTCACGGACATCGTCGATAATTTCCGGAAGATAGAGCAAGTCATCCTTGTCGACTTCGATCAGACGCAGACCGCGTTCGGCGTAAGTATTGAGTATGGCCTTGATGAGCGACGATTTGCCGGTGCCGCGGGCCCCCCACAGCAAGGCATTATTGGCGGGGAGAAGCCCTGGGAATCGACCGGGGTTGCACTGTAGCGCATCTTTTTGTCCGTCGATGCCGACCAATGCATGCAGCGCTATCGGATCCAAATCGCGTACCGCACGCAGCATTTGCCGGTGATGGCGCCAAAGCGCGGCATGAGTAGTGTTCCAATCGATGGCGGCGGATGCCGCGCCGGAGTCACCGTATTGCACGTGCTATTCCTCCATCATATCGTCGAGTTCACCTTCCATATGCAGTTCGGTAAGCTCATTAAACCCACCGATCCAACGGCCATCGACGGTAAGTTGCGGTACGGTACGTGCACCGTTGGTGATTTCGCTGAATTCGCGCAGCAGTGCACGATCGAGATCGATGCGGGCCTCGTCGTAGGCGATGCCCCATTTGGCCAGAAGCGTCTTGGTCTTTTCGCAGATAGGGCACGTGCCCGTGCTGTAGATTTTAATGCGCGCTATGTTGTTCTCCGACATCAACTCGTGAACCTCCGGTCGTGGTAGCGGCAGGAAAGGGTGTCCGCGCTATGGTATCACCGTGACGGCCATACAGCGGCGAACCGCGCCGGCCGGCTGCCCATGCAGCATGGGCGCTTTGATGGCTATGCGCCCCGCTTCGGTGATGGCTACGCTGAGCCACCGCCCTGCCGGAACCGCGGCGGAACGGGACTTGACATTTATTTGACATCGGAGAATGTCATACATGGTCGCCCCGGTTTGCCAAGCGCTCATTTCATGAAGCCAAGAAGGTAACGATTGCAGCCATACATCCGGACTTTAGATGAGGCCGTCGCCTCGGTCCCTGATGGAATTTGCTGAATGG
>OFHK01000116.1_pt1 | contig 25565 bp, 26 predicted proteins | sample 1521951 | NCBI WGS metagenome assembly OFHK01 (sample SAMEA2468436, study PRJEB22500) | soil metagenome | biome: Glassland; feature: Farmland; material: Clay | place: Australia | collected 2013-01-31 | depth 0.55 m
GTCAGCGGCTGCCCGGCGTCCCAGACGAAGGTCATGATCGCCGATTCCAGCGGCCCCAGCCCCGGAACGATCACAGCGCGCCTGCCCCGATCGATCGCGAGGTAGTCATGCCGCCCCGGCCGCCAGGACCGGCACCGCCCTCCCACCCCGGCTGCGGCGAAGGCTGGTGCTCGCGCTGCCCGGAGGCATCCACCGGGCTGGGTCCCGTCCGGCATCAGGAGGCTGGCTGGCTGGCCACTGGTGGGCGCCGCCGTCGCGGGCCTGCCCGGTGCGCGGGGGCTGGGCTGGCTGACGGGTGTCGAGTAGCCGGTACAGCAGCCCGGCCAGTTCGGGCGCCGTGGGTGCTGACACCAGCCCGGCTGGCTCGGCCCGCATCCGCCCACCAGGCCAAGGTGGAGCGGCCGAACCAGGCCGGCACCCCAGCGAAGCGGCGGGCCAGCGCGGCCTGGCCATCGCGGATCGCGTCCTCGTACGCATCCGGTGCGGCCACATCCGCCCGGGGGCTGGCCTCCCATTGGACGTCGGCCCACGTCAGTCGCCCGCGGTGATCCCCGCAGACACCCATGCTCATCGACAGCTCCCGGACAACCAGGAGCCCCCGGCCATGCTCGGCACCGGGGTCATCGATCACATGCGGCTCAGTCGCGGCGCCGCTGTCGGCGACCGCGACCCGCACCACCGGGCCGGACCAGGTGATCTCGACCACGAACGAGCCGCCGCGCCCGCTGGCGGTGTGGCGTATCGCGTTTGCCGAAAGCTCGCTGGCGATGACTGCGACGTCGTCGCGCGCCGGGCAGGGCGGGAACAGCGATGCCAGCCACCGCCGCAGCAGGCCGAGCTGGCACTCTTCACCGGGGAACACCCGCCGCCACCGCAGCCCGGGTGCGGGCCCGGATGATGGTTGCGGTGTGCCGCTGGCCGGGACGGGTGACCCGCTGGTGGCCGGCATGCTTCCTCCTTGTCAGCGTGCTCGCAGGCGGCCCGGCCCCACGGTGGCGGCCTCGCCTGGTCACGATCTGTTTGGCGTCGCGGTCGTTGCCCCACCTTGATTCATGCAAAGAGCAATCGGTATATGTGATTGGGTCTACGAAGCAGTACGACAAGTGACAGGCGCCAATTTGCCCATTGCGCCGCTCTGGCGGTTCATGGCATCCTGGCAGCAGGAATGGCTACAGGCAGGGCAGGAATGGCGGGGAGGACGATGTGACCGGGACCCGGCCAGCCAGCGGCCCGACCGTGCTGCGCATGATCTTGGGCCGGCAGCTGCAGGCGCTGCGGGAAAAGGCCGGAATGACCTATGAGCAGGCCGCCGAGGCGATCTACTCCTCCCCCTGGACCATCCGCCGCATGGAACGCGCCGAAGGCGGCCTCAAACCGCTGACCGTCAAGAGCCTGCTGATGGCCTACGGCGTCACCGACGACCGGGAGATCGACACCTTCCTGTCGCTATCCCGCGACGCCAGCAAGCCCGGCTGGTGGCACAGCTACGACGACGTGCTGCCGGCCTGGTTCAAGGTGGCGGTCGGGCTGGAGGAATCGGCCAGCCTGATCCGCGCCTACCAGCCACAGGTCGTGCCCGGACTGCTGCAGACCGAGGGCTACATCCGGGCCATCACCGCCGCCAGCTTCCCTGCCGCCACCGCCGGGGAAACCAGCCGGCGGGTGGCGCTGCGGCTGGCCCGCCAGGAACTGCTCACCCGGCCCGGCGCCCCCCGCTACTGGGTGGTGATGGACGAGACCGTGCTGCGCCGCCCCGTAGGCGGCCAGGAAGTCATGCGCACCCAGCTTGAGCATCTCATCGACGCCGCCGGGCTGCCGAACGTCACCATCCAGGTGATCCCGTTCGCCGCCGGCTGGCATCCCGCCCTGTACGGGATGTTCAACGTGTACCGGTTCCGGAACGCCGAGCTACCAGACATCGTCTACAGCGAGGGCCTGACCAGCGCCTACTACCTCAACAAGCCCGACGAGACGGCCCAGTACACCGAAGCGCTGGACCGGATCTGCGCCCAGGCCGCATCACCCGACCAGACCCCCGGCATCCTGCACGACATCACGAAGGAGACCTGACATGGACGCACAGCACATCCGCAACGGCATGCCCGCCGCCGGCCTCGGCCACGACGGCTGGCACAAGCCATGGAGCGACAACGGCGGCGACTGCCTGGAAGCCAAGAAACTCCCCGGTGGCCGGGTCGCCCTGCGCCAGTCCGCCGACCCCGCCAGCCCAGCCCTCATCCTGGAGCCCAACGAGATCCGCGCCTTCATCCAGGGCGCCAAGGCCGGCCTGGCCGACGGCCTCCTGACCTGACCACCCCGGCGCCCGGCCATCCCCCGCGCCCCGGTAACGGCGCGGGACACGCACGGACATTCACGGACACGCATTGTCGCCGAACGTTCCGGCCGGGCGACGGCGGCGGCGCCCCCGACGACCGGAGCGTTCTGGCAGCGAAAGAAGGACACGATGCCCAACGAGCCCGGCATGTGGCTGCGCCAGCAGCGCGAGGCCCGTGGCTGGCCCCGGCCCGAGATGGCCCGCCAGCTCATCCGCGCCGGCCGCGCCCGGGGCGACCGGTCCATACCCGGCCTGGACAGCATGTGCCACAACATCTACCGCTGGGAACGCGGCGCCGACGGCCTGTCCGAACGCTACAAGCTCCACTACTGCCACGTCCTCGGCATCCCGCCAGCCCAGTTCGGCGCCGATCAGCCAGCCGGCAGGCCGGCAGCCGCGCACCCACCGGGAACCCTTGCCGCAGCAACCGGCCCAGGATTACCTGTCGCCTCATCAATCACACGCAGCACCCCCGGCCTGGGCTTGGCTGACCCTCGCCTACTCCTGCCTGCGGCCGTCGCCTACCGTGGGGAGCACGAGCCCGACGTGGGCGACTCCATGGTTCAGCAAGAGGTGCTGATGGCGGCACATGACGGAAGCGATCATGCCCAGGGGGCCGAACGGCGCGACATCGGCGAATCAACCCTGGAGCAGTTGCACGCCGACGTGGCTCGCCTGTCGGCCGAATCGATGACAGGCGAACCATTTTCCTTGTTCCAGGAGATGCGCAGAGTCCGTGACCGCATCTATTGGTTGCTCGATCAGCGACTCTGGCCGCGTGATCAAGCTGACCTGTACCTCCTGGCCGGCTGTCTTTGTGACCTCATGGCCGTTGCCGCCGCTGGCCTGGGGTATCCGCAGGCAGCCGAAGAACTGATCCGGTCCGGCTGGGCGTATGCGACCGTGATCGATCACCGGCCGCTGAAGGCACACCTGCGCCTGCAACATGCCAGCGTCCTGTACTGGTACGAGCAGCCACGGCAGGCCCGGGACTTGGCCGAGGACGGGCTGCGATACCTTGCGCGTGGCCCAAACGCTGCGCACTTGCATCTCAAGTACGCCCGGGCAGCGGCACGCACAGGCGACGCGGACGACGCACGCCGCGCCCTCGCAGCAGCCATTGATGCGCGTGAGCGCGAGCACACCGACGATGTGCTCGCGTTCGGCGGCGAGTTCAGTTTGTCGCTGGCAACACAGCATTATTTCGCTGGATCGGCCCTCGCTGATATCGACGGCGCCGAGCAGGAGGCCGAGCAGGAAATAGAGCATGCTGCCGGCCTCTACGCGGCTGGCCCGCAACCGGGTGAGCAGCACTGGTTCGGTGGCTGGGCGCTGGCCGGGATTGACCTAGCCGCGATCCGCCTCCGGGCCGGTGCGCTGGACGCCCTCTCAGCAGCACTTGATCCAGTGCTCGCGCTTCCCCCCGCACAACGGATCACCGCGCTCACCGCGCGGCTTGCTTTGGTGCGGGCCGAACTCGCGGCACCGATCTTCCGGGGTGCGGCGCCGGCGCGGGAGCTGGATGAGCGGATCGAGGAGTTCGGCCGCGCCACCATCACCGCCGGGCTGCACGGTCTTGCCGGTGGCCCGGGTTAGATCTTCCCGCCGCTCCTCACGCCTGCTGGGCGGCGGCCCGGGAGCGTGGGGGTAGTGGTTCGCCGATGACGTTTTGCGGGTTGTCCGGCCAGATCCGGGTTCCGTGGGGGTCGACGGTGACGCCGTACCGCTCGCGGCCGGGTGACCCTGAGCGCAGCCAGGACAGGTAGGCGGCGGCTACCTCGTCCCACAGCCGGCGGGCGCCGAACTGGTTGACGGGGAATTCCGCGGTGCCGGGTTCGTAGTCGCAGGCTGCCCATGCCCCGCTGGGGTTGTCCGCCTCGAACATCAGCAGGGACGTGGCACCGTTCTGCTCGCGGATGGTGTGCCAGCCAATGCCAGGCACCCGGGCGATCACGGCAAGATGGGCGCCGTCGCCGCCGTCGGTGATGGACCGGGGGTCCAGCCGGGTCGCGGTGACGCCGGCCTGGCCGGCGTGATGTGGGTTCCAGACGGCGGGCACCCGCTGGGCGCGCAGCATCATGTAGGTCGCCGGGCCGTGGAACGTGCCCACCGCCGTGCAGTCGCCGGCAACGGCCAGCCGCAGCCTGTGACCGGTGGATCCGCTGGGCGACCAGGGCAGGACGATCAGGCCCCCGGGCCTGGTCTGGGCGATCCAAGCCCGCGGCACGTCGGCGACGCCGCAGGTGACGTGGACCCGGTCGTAGGGCGCTCCGGCGGGGTGACCGCCGGCGCCGTCACCGGTGATCAGGTGCGGGGCGTAACCGGCAGCCTTGACAGCACAGGCAGCGGCGGCGGCCAGCGCCGGGTCCACCTCGACCGAGGTGACGGCGCGGTCCCCGGCGACGTGGCACAGCAGGGCCGCGGTCCAGCCCGAACCGGTTCCGATCTCCATGATCTGGTCGCCTGGCCGCACCTCCAGCAATTCCAGGAACCCGATCACGACGCCGGGGGCCGACACCGACGAGGACGAAAGCCCTTGCCCGCTCGCCGGGTCCCCGGCACCGTCGTCGGCCTGGATGACGCTTGAGCCCGACCCGGCTGGCGCTTGCCTGTGCCTCCGGACAGGAGCCGTCAGGTCTTCCCAGCGATAGAACGCTGGTGGACGATGGCAATATGCGTCCTCGTGAACGTCCTCACGGCAGCGATGGTGCCGGTGACCCAGCCAAATACTCCCGCCCAGCTGAACGCGGCCGGGAGCTGCCCCCATCACACCGGGGTCGCCCCTTCAGCGAGACGCCGACCCGGTATGTAAATGTACGGTGGGACAGACCGCTTCGCGGGGAAATGGCTGCATTGCCATTGCCAACCCAGGAAATCATGAGCTCCCTCGGCCATGCGGCCCCGGCCGAACGAGGAGCGGACGCATGGGGATGGCATGAGATCCCCAGAGAGGAAGGACGGCGGTTCTTCACCGGCACCATCAAGGCATTTCTGACGCAGATAGGCAAGCACATCATCAAGCGGATCGCCGACTTCATCGCGCCTGGTGCCGGGGTTCTTCTCGATGCTGTCGAGCGTGCGATGAGCGTCGTGCGGGTACTCAAGAGCGTCGGTGAAGGCGCCGGGACGCTTGATGTTCCTGTCTTCAAAGCTGGCGGCATTGACTTCATGCTCGATATCCGCGTGGGTGGTGACGGCACGAACTCAGAACTACCGGTCAGTGCCTACCTGGCACCCGGCGACGGCGCACTGTTCGGCGGGTTTGAAGTAACGCCATTGAAGCAGCACCACAGGCTGCCACGCACAACGGAAGGAGTCACCCCGGTCATCCTGGGAAAAGTCACCCAGCTCACGGAGGACGGGGACACGAGGGTGGCACTTGCCGAGGCGGACCTGTCGGCTCTCATCGACCTGCCAGAGCCATCGGCGGCAGCGTCCATGCTGCGTGAGTGGGCCAGGCAGCAGCTACTGCCCGGGCTGGATGTCTCTCTCGGCAAGAGCAGCCTTGAGTTCGTCATCGTGTTTGACCCAGAGTTCGGGGCCGGCGCGTGGGTGCGCCTCCAGGCCGGGAAGTCCGCCTGGCGCGTCATCCTGCGCACAGACCCCCAGACGCAAGCGCTGGTCATCGATGTGGTCCGCGTGGCGCCTGCCGCTGCGTGAGCGGTCCCAGTACTGGCAACCTGTCATCGTGCCGCCAGGGTTGCGGGGCGGCAGATGCCACCCGCCCATGACACCGAACGCCTGCCGGGGAGCTATCCCCGCCTGACCGGCCGGACCCGGGGGTGGCTGGGACTTCCCGGCCTCCGGCCGGTGGCCTTGTTCTTCTGCTGGCGCCGCCTTGCTGGGGATGAGCCGGTCGCCAGGTGGCATGTGCTGGTAGTCGGCCAGGTCGAGCGGGTCGTGGACGCTGGTCTTGTACGTGGCTGCGAGCAGCGCGAGCACCAGCGGGGTGGGCCTGCGGCCGGTCGTTTCCACACCTACGCCCGGCCAGTTCTCGTATTCGCACAGGTGCGGGCCGGTCATGGTGGCGGCACCGGCAGTGTCCAGGCCGGTGGCGCCTGCGTGGCTGTTGATCTGCTCGGCGCCTCCAGCAAGAAGCCGAACGCCTGGTGACCGGGAGCACCTGGCGCGACTGGGACCTGGTCTTCTGCACCGTGACCGGAGCCCCCATCGACTCCCGGGACTACTGGGCGGACTGGCACACGCTCCTCGCGGAAGCCCGCGTGCGCCCCGCAGATCCTCGGCCACTCCCAGCTCAGCCAGACCCAGCGGTACACCCACGTCACCGCCGAACTGAGCCGGAACGCCGCCGACCGCATGACCGAAGCCCTCTGGGGCTGAGCCCAACCAGCAAGGTCACGGAGCGATAACTGCAACCAAAACAGCAACCAGAAAGGATCTTGATACACATGCTGACCGCGAACTGCCAGGCCAGAACTGTGCACAAGTGTCAGGTCTTCATCACGTTTGGCGCTGACCTGGGCCGATATGGCTACCTGGGGAGGTTGGCCACGGGTTAAGCGGGTTGTGCCCACGGCGTTATGGGCTGGTTTGCGTGGTACCGCCGGGAGCGGCTGTGGGCTTGCGCTGCCAGCGCGGGTCGGCTTCCAGGGCGGCGGCGCCGAGGGCTTCGAGTTGGCTGAGCAGCTCGCGTAGCCGCCGGTCATTGTCGATCCAGGCCTGGTAGTCGTGGCGCTGGTCAAGGCTGAGCCAGCGGCAGACCGTTTTGGCGGCCACCTTGCGGGTCCACTGCCAGTAGGGGCCGTGAAGGCGGGGCGGGGTGGCCCGGCAGGCACAGCCGGGCCGGCCGCAGCGGGTGTGCCGCTGGGTGATCGAGCCGGGCAGCACCATGCCCGAGCGAGCGATCTTTGCGAGTTCCGCGGCGATCTCGCGGGCACTGGCCTGGTGGTCGGCGGCGACACGCACTGTCTCAGGGTGGCATAGGTCCCGCGCCACGTGCGCGAGGCGGCACCGGGACCATCATGGCCCGAGGCTGTCCAGCAGCTCACCGGCCGGAAGATCGCCACCGTGCTGCAGAACACCCGGGCCTGGGGCGCCAACCCCTTCGAAGCCGACGCGTTCGGCATTCCCGATGGCACCGCCGTCTTCGTCACCCACCTGACCACGTACGACGCCAAGCGCCGCCCGGTCGAGCACTCCCGCTACACCTGGCCCACCGACGCTGTCCGGATGAGCGATTACTACAGCTGGAACCCGTCGAGGTGAGGGGCCCTGGCTGCAGAAGCATCCGGGCACATACGGAAAGTGATAATTTGCGTCGCGTGCGTATCGGTGTGTACATAGACGGGTTCAACCTCTACTACGGCGCCAGAGGACTGTGCGGCCGGGGGACACCGGGGTGGCGATGGCTGGACCTGCGTGCCCTGGCGACGTCCCTGATCGCCCGGCGCTCTGACTGGCCGGGCGCCCAGGTGACCCGGATCGGGCGGCCCGGTCAACGGGGCGGTATTCATGGTGTCCTACGCCAACCGGGAGGAAAAAGGCTCCGATGTCAACGTCGCCGCTCATCTCCTGCTCGACGTCCTCGCTGGCGCGGTTGACGGCGCCCTGGCCATGTCCAACGACAGCGACCTGCGGTTCCCCATCCAGCAAGCCCGCCAGCGCGTCCCCGTCGCTATCATCAACCCCTCTCCCAGCCAGCTCGCCGGGGCTCTGCGCGGCGACCCAGCGGCCGGGGCGGGGCGGCACTGGTGGGCCCGGCTGACCCCTGCCGACCTGAAGAACCACCAGTTGCCAGACCCAGTCGGACGCTACGGCCGACCACAGGACTGGTGAACCATGGCGGGAAGACGGCCATGCGCGCCCGCGTTATACTGAGCACATAGGCCACCCGGCTCCTTGTGGGCCGGGTCTTTCTTATGTACGGCACGAATCCCCGGGCTGCCGCAGTGCGCTCCGTCCCACACGCTTGCGGCTATTGGATCGAACCCGAGCGCCCCTCGATAACGTCGCCGACTTCGACTGCCTGTACCTCTCCCGCCGATGATCCTCCCTGCGCTTATGGCCGCCCTGAATCTAGACGCACGGGCTGAAGATTATGGTTACAGCAGGCAGCCTGCCGATTTGTGGGCTGACGATACGGAGATCTCCACCCGCGTGCCCAGCCAGCCGTCCTGGCCTGTAACTCACGGTGCGACAGGCGCAGAGGGCCTCCTACAGCGAGCCCGTTGCTCGTACTCGCAAGTGCCGGGGCGGAGATCGGGCCGTCACCTTCCTGGAGACTGCCTGCGGCGGCGACCTCGGAGACATCGGCATCTGCGTGACGACGTTGGCTATCTCAGCAATCACCTCGGAGTGCTCACATCCCGTCCGGTCAGCGACGCGGACGATCTGGCAGATGGCCCCGGCATCCAGGTGTCCCGCGATCTCCGGCAGCTCGGGGTTGACCGCGGGCCGCAGGTTCTCATCCAGGACGGCGAGGCTTCGTCCGCCAGTGACCCGTCGGATGGCCTCTGCCGCCGCAGGCGGGAGCGTGCTGGCAATAAGCCCGGCCGCGCCGCGCATGGCCGCGAGCTGCCCTTCCACGTGATCAAGCTGCCGGCCCCAGCGGTCCAGGTGCGCGTCGATGACCACCTGGGCGAGCGGTTCGCTGCGTTGAAAGGCATCACACAACGCGGTCAGCCCGTCGGCCTGCAGGATGTCCGCCGGGTCGCGCCCGGTGGGCAGGATCGCCCTGGTCAGCTTGCCGGCATGGGCGAGCAGGATCTCGTAGGCCTTCACAATGCCGTCGCGGCCGGCACAGTCGCCATCGAGTGCCACCAGCACCCCCGCCTGGTCAAGATCGGCGATCCCGGCGAGGGCCATCACCTGCCGGGCGGTGAGCGCCGTCCCGCAGGGCGCCAGCCCCACGCACCTCCCGGCACCGGCCTCGCTGACGGCGATCGCGTCGAAGGGGCCTTCCACGATGACGGGCATGGCGCCGCAGGCAAGCTGCTCACGTGCCTCGTGCAGCCCGAACAGCAGGTCACCCTTGGTGTACAGGGCGGTCTCCGGGCTGTTCAGGTACTTGGGCACGCCGGGCCCGGTGTCGGGGCGTGCACGGCCGACGAACCCGGTGATCGTGCCCCGCTCGTCGCGGATCGCGAGCATGACGCGGTCGCGGAAGTGGTCGATGAGCGTTCCCCGGGAGGAGCGGCGGGCCAGGCCTGCCGCCTCGACCGCGGCGTCGCCGTGGCCGAGCCTGCGCAGGTGGCTGGTGAGCGTGGTCCACCCGCCCGGGGCGTACCCAATGCGCCACTGCCCGGCCGTGGCCGGGCCAAGGCCCCGCGCTGCCAGGTACCCGGGGACCCAGCTGCCGCCGAGGCGGGCACGGTAGAAGCGTTCGGCGTCCAGAAGCACTTTGCTGAGAACGGCGGCCGGTGGCGCGCCGTCCGTCACCGGGCGCCGGGCAGTGACGGAGCGCTCGCGCGTTCCGCTCACAAGAACATCAGGCCGAACGCCTGGCGCCTGCTGACCCGCCGTCCCGTATAAGGCGGCATCGAGGTGGGTGACGGCAATCCCGGCCGCCTGGGTGATGTGGTCGCCAGCGGACCGGATGGTGTCTTCCGGCCGGGCGCGCGGGTCACTGCCCGCCCAGCTCGCCACGTACGGCCACATGTAGATAGCAGTATCCATCCCGAGGTGGCCCGCGACGGCGCAGGCGATCGAGTCGGCCTCGATCTTCCGGGCGCCGCGGCATCCAGCGGTGCCCACATCTGGCGGGTGAGCGAGGCTGGCGTGGGCCAGCACGTGGCCGAGTTCATGGAGCAGCGCCCGGGCGGCCGCTTCCGTGCCCAGCCCGGGCCGGACCCGGATACGGTGCACACCCCACCTGGTCTGACTGTCGCCCAGAACGCAATCAGCCCGCTCGACCGTGAACCCTTCCCGCCGGGCGAGCCAGGTGAGGGCATCCCACAACCCCGCCGGCGCCGCTCCCCCAGCAGCCAGCGGCAGCGACTTGCGGTTCAGAACGGCCGGCCCGCTGGTCTGGGAGACGTTCCACATGCGGGTGAGCCGTGGAGCACCTCCACCTCGCTGACCAGCGTCACGGGCAGCGTGGGCAGTCCCCCGTGTGGGAGTACCGTCAGCCGGTCCCGGGCAGGGTTCTGCGATGAGCTGGATGCCTGGCTGGCGCTTGCGGACCTGGCGGCCGCGGTCCTGCCATTCCTCGTAGCCGGCCAGGAGAGTCGCATCCAGCACCTCGACCGCGACCGCCGGGCCCGCGAAATGTGCCCGCGACAGCGCCGCCTGGGCACGCCGCTCGGCCCGGTGGACGCGGCGTACCGCGACCGGCCGTGGTCTTGCTGCCGGCTGGGCAGTGAGAGCCTGACGCAGAACGTGCAGCCGCCGCGCAGCCGACTCCACCCGGACCCGCCGGGTCGCCACCTCGGCCGCAACCTTCCCGTCGGCTGCCAGGTGCATCCGCACCCGGACTCGCTCAACGGGGCGCAGCCAGGCCAGCCCCGGCAGGATGCGTTCGGCGTGCTGGGCGGTGTGGCGGGTTTCCCGGAGGGAGAATTCGAACAGGGTCGCGGCGATGACCGGCATGAGCGCGAACGCCTCGCGGGCACCCGGGTGGGCGGGGGCGTGCGTCCAGTTGAACAGGCTGGACGCGGCGACCAGGCCCCACACCGCCAGCCGGGGCGCGACCGCCGGCTCCCCGCGCGCCGCGCGCCGCATCAGCACGACCGCGCACAACCCGGCCGCGCCGTCCAGGGCACCCCACAGCAGGTAAGGCCACGGGCCGGGCAGGCCCATGTTGACACGGGCGAACCCGACCAGGCCATGCGCGGAGATCGCCGCCGCCACCGCGGCGAACCCGAACAGTAACCCGTACTGGACAGCCGACCCGATCGCCTCCCTGGCGCGGGCCCGGCGTCCTGCATCAGTGGTCATCCGTCCCGCGCCCGGTGGATGCGGTGGTGGGGCCGGCCTGGGCATGGCGTGTGGTAATCCGCACAGCGCACCTCGCCGGTTGTAAACTGAAAATGTTGGTTGATCTCTAGCTATCAATCTGAGTTGATGTCACTATAGACAACTGGAGCGTGGGACTGTCAATCAGAGAGTCTGAGCAGATAAGGTTGTGTTGATCTAAGATGATGAGCAGGCACGCGGGAAGGATCGTCATGGCTGGCGCCGCAACCGCAGGCGAACCCGCTGAGCAGCCCCTGCGCACGCTCGCCGACAAGGTCAACTGGCTTATCGACCGGGCCCACCCCGCCGGGCGCGGCCCCTACTCCAACGCCGAGATCAGCGCGCTGATCGAGAAGGTCACCGGCGAGCAGTTCTCACACACCACCATCTGGAAGCTGCGCAACGGCCAGGCCAGCAACCCACAGATGCGCCTCATCCAGGCCCTCGCCCGCACCTTCGGCGTCCCGCCCGCCTTCTTCTTCGACGACTACGACGAGCAGCAGGCCGGGCTGCTCCGCGACCAGGTCGAACTGCTTGCCCTCATGCGCGACTCCGGCGTCACCGGCGCCCAGCTCCGCGCCCTCGCCGCCCTTCCTCCAGCCGCCCGCCAGGCCGTCGCCGACCTCATCGAGCACACCGCGCAAGGCGAAGCGCAGCATCCAAGACGACGGAGCTAGTGCCGATAGCCTCGCCGACGATAGAGATTCGAGCCTGGCCATTCTCCCATTTCCGGCCCAGGGAGCCAGCCATCCATTCCGCCTGGATCAGCGTCTTCGATGCTGCCGTCTTGTTGGCCCCAGACCAGCCATGGGACGTCGGCTCCGGTCAAGTAGCAGCTTGACGAGGTACCTGGCGTCCCGGCGGCGCTCGGGCTGACGAGACCAGACCGCCGGATAGATGACCCCAAGGACCATGAGGACGATAGCTCCGCCTGTGATCGCCAGAGTGAGACGGCTGTCGGCAATCAGGTTGGCTGAGACGCCGCCGCAAGCGAAGCACCATATGCCACGGCGGGCAACACGCGCCCCCGCCTGCCGCCCTGACACGGGATGGCAGGGACGCAAGTCACCAGGATGGGCATCGCAACGGCGCCCCATTCGCGAGGGAAGGGATAGTCTGTGCACCACACTCACCTGGCAAAACGGCTTTCGTTGCATCTGCATTGTGCAGATGCAAGTGCATACTACTCGCACCTATACGTAGGTGGGCGAGAATGGCAAACGGGAATCGGCAATCACGTTGCGCCGCCGGTGCCAGGCTCGCCCGGGCGGCGTGGCGGGTTGGTGTAGAGGCGCCAGCCGGTCGCTTCCGCGCCCAAGATCGCGCCGCGGGACTCATAGATCTGTTGGAGCCCGCATGGCGTTCAGTAACCGAGCAGAGGCGGCGACTGCCAGCCGCGCTGTGGACGGCTACCAGAAGATGTCGGTGGGGCTGCCTATGACGCTGATAGCGGCTGCAGGTGTGTTCGACTCACCAATCTTGCAGCCCGAGGAGTGACAGCTTGCCAGGTCGCTGCCATTGTGACGGTGTGCGGCGTTTCGTCGATGATGACTGCGGCTACCTTGACTGGCTCGCTGCCAACCCTCAGGGCTTTGTCATCAACGCGGCCCGGAACACGACAGCGGCATACCTAGTCCTGCATCGTGCCAGCTGTTACACCATTGGCGGGCGTCCAGCGCGCGGCTCACAGTGGACGGCGGACTACATCAAGTTCTGTGGTGGCCGCGCTGAGTTGGAAGCGTTCGCTAGCGCGCATCTGGCCGGGAACGCGCATCCCCACGGGATCTGCCTCCACGGTCTGACTTCAGATCACCAACCGTCAGCTGACTCCCCCAGCCAGGCGGGCGCACCGCCGGGCACTCTGGGTCCACTGTGGGCATCCGGGCTGACCTTCCAGCCAACTGCTGCACCTTTCTACCCGCGGGGCTTGACTGTCGTCCTGGCTGACCCGCCGGTGATGTCCGCCCGGCCGAGCGGGCAGCCGCTGCAGCTGACAACCGCGCCAAGGCTGGCCAGCTGGAACGAGGCTGGTGACCCGGACCAGGTCCGGCTTGAAGCGTTCCTGGCCGGTGCTGAGCGGCTTCTCCGGTCGCAGTATGAGCCCCTGAGCGACGGCCTGCTTGCGCTCAGGCTCGACGTTGGCCTGCCGCAGACCACTGCCCTGCTTGGTCAGCGTGATCTGGACAACTACCTCTTCCCGCTCGCAGCCACCATCGACAAATGAGCCGGTGGCCGCCTCGTTTGCGTCTGGGGCACCAAACAGCATTCCCCTGCCTCGTTCGCCCGGATCGAGCGGGCCATCCCAGTCCAGGATCCGCAGCCGTCCGGTAAGCGCTATACCGTCCGGACTGACAGATCGAGCCAGTCGACCGCTTTCAAACAGCAGATCCACGATCAGCTCACCGGCGCATCGTCGAAGTTGGCCTCCACTGTCAGGTCGACGTCGCTCTCGGTAACGAAGTGCTCATCACCATTGACGCGAACACCCAGCGATGGGCTTGAGGACCTCGCACCCCACTACGGGACGTGCGCCCGGCCGGATACGGAATGAAAGACTCGACAGGTGGCAGCCCAAGGCCTTCCTGAGCTGGACGTGGCGCGGGTCCAACGGTGGTGTGACCAACGCGTCCCTGATCACGCCCGGGACAAGCTGCGGATCGAATGCGAGACTGAGCTGCGGCATCTCACGATCGTCGAGCGCAGACCACCCTGGCGTGAGGGCGTTGGCCCCAAGTGGACTCGATCCCCGGTTGCTCGGCTTCATTACACCAAGGCGAACCGGGCCTGGACCCTGTACTGGCACGACCGCAACTCACGCTTCCACCTCTACCGACCGACTCGCGCCATCTCCACGCGTGGACGACCTTCGATCTTCTGGGGATAGCCAGCCCAGTCGGCGGCACAGGCGCCACTCACCACGATCGCGCCGCTCCACTGAAATAGCGGCGCGACGCTGCGCCCATATAAGCCCTATCGCGTCGTGCGGTCGAGGTCATCCGTAAACATCTTCTCGACCTCACTGGCCAAGGTCATCGTGTCACTGGCGGTAAGGGGGAAGTGCTAGCGCCCAGCCAGTGCCCTGCGGGTGCGTCCCCAGGGCTTGACCGTGTTGATCACGGCGACTGTGATGAGCACCACCATTTCGGCCGACGCCGCGATGATGATCGAGAATCGCCTTCCGCCGATCTCGGCGGCGACCGAGGTATGCGTCGCCGCGACGTGCGCCGCGTCCTGCAGCAGTGGGAGCTGCGCGAAGATCACAGCAGCGGTCATCGGTGTGGTGAGCAGCAGGGAGACCAGCACCCAGCGGTATTTGACAAGGCCCCAGCGGGTTCCGGCGGCCAGTGCGACTCCGGTGACCAGCGCGGTTACGCTGACCGGGATGATGAGTGTCCCGCCGAGCTGCCCGAGTGCCAGGTAGGCGGCACGCCGCAGCAGCGGATCGTCCGTGACCGCGGCGGTGACAGCGAGCACGAGCAGGCACCCGTCTAGGCCGATCCACGCAACTGCGACGATCACGTGGACGGCCAGCAGCGCCTTACGGGGCCCAGGCGGCAGCAGCCAGCGAGCGCGCCCGCCCGCGCGCTGCTGCAACGCCGGCGCCGACATTTGGGCACTTCCAGGCGCAGCGGAGAACTGCACCCGAGCCGGGTCACCATGGTCACTGGCCGCATTCTCCGCCTTGGCGCACATAGCTCGCCACCCTTCACGCACTACCCCGGGCCGGGCGCCGCTGAGCGGCGTCAGGCCTGGCGGGGGCTGACAGCCCAGGATGGACGCCGGGCCTGGCCTGCCCTGGCTGCGTGAGCCTGGCCAGCAAGCCGAGCAGTTGCTCGCGCTCCGCCGGCTCCAGGCCGGCGCACAGGCCCGCCTCGACCCCGATGGCAACCTCCAGCGCCTTGCCCAGCAGCCGCTCGCCCGCTGGCGTGAGGTACAGGGCGTGCGCGCGGCGATCCCTGGGGTGGGGGCGCCGTCTCACCAGACGCCGTTTCTCAAGATCGTCCACGAGGGTGACCATGCGGTTGGGCGGGATGTTCAGCGACAGCCCGATCGAGCGCTGCGATTCGCCCTCAGCATGCGCCAGCGCCCGCAGCAGCCCGAAGTGCCTCGGCTCGATGCCGAGCGGCGCCAGCCCCTCAGCCAGCTTCGTGCTGACCTCAAAGCCGAGCCTGGAGACCATGAACGCGACGCTGGGCGGGGGCTGTCCCATGCCAGGCCCCTTCACGCCGTTGTCCTCCAGCATTGTATAATCTCCATGACTTATTATCTCGAACTAGTACTATAGTAGCCTTCCCTGATGCGATCGTCGCCAGCGGATCTTGCCCTGATCTGATGCACCGCCGGTCAGCTTCCAAGGGCCCGATTCAGGTAGCCGGGCAGCAGGGCTCCCGGCGGTGCCAGTGAACCGGATCCTGCTGGGTCTTCACGGCGCGCAGGCGGGGCGGTGTTCTCCGCTCCGGCGAGGCCGGTCAGCCTCCGATGCGGTGAGGCTCCTACCGGTGGCCGGGCGCACAGCCGGAGGCACTCCGCACACATGCCCTCGCCGCCCGACCCGAGATCATCTTCGCGGATGAGCCAACCGGGGGGCGTCGCCGGTGGCGCCGAGGCCGAGCGCGGTCAGCGCCAGCCGGTAGATCACCGGTGCCACCTGCTCATATGGCCGCGTGGTCCCGGCGATGCTATCGAAGGTCTCGAAGGCGACGAGCGCATAAAGGATGTCCACCGCCTCGTCAATCGTGCCGGGACCTGGCTGGCCATGCGTCTGGGCGATCCGTTCGGCGAGGGCTTGGAGACCCTGGCGGCGCAGCGCCTCGCGGGCTTGCCAGACCTGTTCGAAGTCGGGGTCGATCGCCGCCAGTCCCTGAAGGCGGCGGACGAGGGGACGGTCTGAGCTCCAGAAGCGGCCGAGGGCCTCGATGAACTCCGCCAGCCCCGCTAGCGGGTCAGGGCGGTGTATCGCAGTGACGAGCTGGCCGGCGCCGCGGTGGGAGGCGAGGGTGTCGAAGAGCGCCTCGAGGAGTCCCATCCTGGAGCCGAACTGGTAGTAGACCGTCATCCGTGCGACGCCGGCCTCGCGCGCCACGGCATCGACCGTGAAGCCCGCCAGCCCGCCCTTTGCCGTGAGGAGCTCGCGGGCTGCGGCGATGATCCGCGCGCGGGTCTCCTCGGCGGCGGCTTGCCGGCGGCCGAGTTGGTAGGGGCGAGGACACACGAGCTTGAGTGTAGGGCATTTGGTGTTACAGTCTGATTAGACAGATCGTCTATACAAATAGTCGGGCCGCTGCCGGGAAGCCACCAGTTCAAGTACAAGATAGTTCAGATTTGCTATTATATTGATACGTGACTAATGTGGATGTCTCGGGGGAGTCCCGGAGCATCCCAGGAGGCGGGCGATGAACCAGAGAGCCACCACGCGCAGTACCGCCGCGGCCCGGGCGGTGGACGCAACGAAGCGCTACGCCAGCGGGGGCATGGCAGTCACCGCGCTCGACAACGTGTCGGTGTCGTTCGCCAGGGGCGGCTTCACGGCGGTCATGGGCCCGTCGGGATCAGGGAAGTCGACCCTGATGCACTGCCTGGCCGGTCTGGACGGCCTCGATTCCGGCCAGGCGTTCATCGGCGATGTCGAGCTCGGGACACTTAGTGACCATCAGCGGACCGTGCTGCGGCGAGACCGGATTGGGTTCGTCTTCCAGGCGTTCAACCTGTTGCCGGCGCTGACCGCCGAAGAGAACATCGCGCTGCCGCTGCTGCTCGCGGGCAGGAGGCCCGACCTTGCGTGGACCAGCCAGGTGATCAGCACGCTTGGCCTCGGGGACCGGCGGCATCACCGTCCCTCGCAACTGTCGGGCGGGGAGCAGCAGCGCGTGGCAGTCGCGCGTGCCCTCGCCGCCAGGCCCGAGATCATCTTCGCCGACGAGCCAACCGGGAACCTGGACTCCCACGCCAGCTGGGAGCTGCTGTCCTTCCTCCGCCAGGCCGTCACCGATCTGGGGCAGACGGTCGTGATGGTTACCCACGACCCTCGCGCGGCGTCCGCCGCGCAGATCGCCATCTTCCTTGCGGACGGCAAGATCGCCGGCCAGCTCGTGTCACCAGCACCCGACACGGTGCTCGACCGTCTCAAGTCGCTCGCGGCCTAAGGGGGCCACTATGCTCGCGCTAGCGATCAGGGGCCTGTGGGCACGGAAGCGGATGTTCGCCGGGACCTTCCTGGCCGTGGTCCTCGGGGTAGCGTTCCTGTCAGGTGCACTGGCCCTAGGCGACACGCTCACCGCGAACTTCAACAAGCTGTTCACCAGCGCCGGCGCGGGCACGAGTGCGGTCGTCCGGAGCGCGACGGCGGTGGGCTCGGGGATCAAAGCACCCCGGACCCCCATCCCGGCATCTCTCCTTACAACGGTGAGAAACGTGCCCGGCGTCGCCGACGCGCAGCCCTCCATCACCGGCTACGGCCAGATCCTCGGGGCGGACGGCAACGCCGTCGGCGGCAACGGCCCTCCTCGGACCGCCGGGAACTGGGTCTCTGACCCGGCGCTCAATCCCTACCGGATCGTGCAGGGACGGGCCCCCAGGTCCCCGGATGAGGTGCTGATCAACCGCGGGGCGGCCACCAGCGGGCACCTGAGGGTCGGAGACGTCACGACGGTCGAGACACCCCAGCCCATCAGAGCCAGGATCGTCGGACTGGCCGACTTCGGCACCGCCCCCGGCTTCGGTCAGTCCACCTTCACCGCGTTCACCCTGCAGGCAGCGGAGAAATACCTGACGCAGCCCGGGAAGATATCCGAAGTGCTGGTGGCGGCAGCCCCGGGCATCAGCCAGCCCGAGCTCGTTTCCAGGATCGCCCGCGTGCTTCCCCCCGGCGTGCAGGTCGTCAGCGGCACAGACGTCATCCGGGATAACACGGACGCCGTCAACTCGCAGTTCCTCGGGTTCCTCGACGACTTCCTGCTCGTATTCGCCGCGATCGCCCTGCTGGTGGCAGTCCTGACCATCGCCAACACCTTCTCGATCCTGGTGGTCCAGCGCACCAGGGAATCCGCCCTGCTCCGGACGGTCGGGGCGGCCCGCCGCCAGGTGCTCGGGACGGTCCTCACCGAGGCCGTGATCGTCGGGGCGCTGGCGTCCGCAGTAGGGCTGGCCGCCGGGCTCGGGCTGGCCGGGCTGCTCAAGGGGGTCTTCGACAGCTTCGGGTTCGCGCTGCCGGCCGGGGGTCTCGACTTGACCGCCCGTTCCATCCTCATGGCGTTCCTGACCGGGCTCCTGGCGACCGTCGTCGCAGGTCTCGTGCCCGCGTTCCGGGCCTCCCGGGTTCCGCCGCTGGCCGCGCTGCGGGAAGGAGCCGCCGAGGCCAGCACCGTCCCCACGGCAAGGACGGTGACCGGCGCCGCCCTGTCGCTCCTGGGCCTGGCCGGGGTCGTCGCCGGAGCCGTGGGAAGCACGAGCCCGCTGGCTTACACCGGATCGGGGGCGATGCTGCTGGTAGTCGGCTTCGCCGTGATGGGACCTGGCACCGTACGGCTCGCCGCTGGCATCACCGGGTCGCTGATCGCCGCGATCAGAGGGCTGCCGGGGAAGCTGGCCAGGGCCAACGCGATGCAAAGCCCACGCCGCAGCGCGGCAGCGGCGATGTCGGTCATGGTCGGGGTGGGGGTCGTGACCCTGTTCACGGTGGTTGGCGCTTCGCTCAAGACCTCCCTGACCGAGAACGTCTCCAGTGCGTTCCGGGGCGATGTCGCCATCACCACCGGGAGCTTCGGCGGGGGGATGCTCCCGCCACAGCTCGCGACTGCCGTGGGACGGGTTCCCGGGGTGGCCGTGGCGGCCGGGATCGGAACCGGCAATGCCCGGATCGACGGGAAAGGCCAAACCGTGGCCGCCGTGGACCTTGGCCGCGCCAGCGCGGTCCTGGACCTGCATACGGCTGCGGGCTCGCTCGCCAGCCTCAGCGGTGATCAGCTGGCCGTCTCCGAGCACGTGGCAAGCGCACAGCACTGGCACATCGGCACCACGCTACCGGTGGTCTTCCCCGATGGCACCATCACCAGGCTGCACATCGGTGCCATCTACCGCTCCCGAGACCTCATCGGCGACTACCTCCTTCCCGCCTCAGCCTGGGACCCGCACGCCAGCCAGCCCCTCGACAAGTACGTATTCGCCACCCTCGCACCAGGCACCGGCCACGCCACGGCGGAGCAAGCGATCAAGCACGTCGCCGCCGCCTACGGGAACCCCACTGTGCAGGACCGTACCGCATTCGTGAAATCGGCAGCCCGGAATGTCAACCTGATCCTCGGCATCGTCTACGTCATGCTGGTGCTCGCGGTCGTCATCGCCGTGTTCGGCATCACCAACACCCTGTCGCTGTCGGTGTATGAGCGCACGCGAGAACTGGGCCTGCTGCGGGCCGTGGGACAGACGCGGCGCCAGCTCCGCTCCATGGTCCGCCTCGAATCGCTCATCGTCGCCATCCAGGGAACAATCAGCGGCATCGTGCTCGGAGTGCTGATCGGCTGGGGAATATCCCGGGCAGCCAGCACCACCGAGGGCATCACGACCTTCACGCTTCCCCCAGCCCAGGTCGCGGTGATCCTGGCCGCCGGGATCGCCGCCGGGTTCCTGGCGGCCATCCGCCCAGCCCAGCGGGCCGCCCGGCTCCCGGTCCTCGCCGCCATCGCCAGCGAGTAGCCGACAGCGGGCCGCAAAGAGTTCAAAGAGGCCGGAGCCATGCATGTTCTGATCTACGTGGCCGGCTTTCTCTTGTGGCCGATCCTGTTCGGCGCGCTAGCTGGGCGGCTTCTCGGCGTCGAGGTGGGCCCCGTACGGGGAGCACTGTGCGGATTGGCCGGTGTCGGGGTCGGGGCTGTCATGAGCGATGTGGTAACCGGCGGGGTCAGGGGAGCGCAGAACTTCATCGCATATGTCACCTTCGCGGTCCTGGGGACACTCGCCGCGATCGCGCTGCTTGACTTCCTGGTCCGGCCTGCGACCGTCGGCCGCCTCCCGCAGTCGTTCGGGTCGATCCCGCATCCAGTCCGGGCAGTCCAGCGGCGAGTGGCGCGCGGCCGCCGTTACGCCTCGATCATCTCGGCGGTCCGGCGGCATGGCCTGGTCTCCACGCTGTCGCGCCGGAACCGGGAGGCGACGATCGAGCACGTACATGCGCGGGAGCGTCGCCTCGGGGTGCAGCTCAGCCAGGTCCTGCAGGAGGCCGGCGGGGTGTTCGTGAAGCTCGGGCAGGCGCTCTCGACGCGCCCGGACCTGCTGGGAGAACGTGCCGCCGAGCAATTGTCGGTACTTCAGGATCGTGTCGCACCCGCCGATCAGACCGCGGTCGGGCGGCTGTTGCGCGCGGAGTTCGGCCGATCCCCAGAGGAGGTTTTTGCGTGGTTCGACGCGGTGCCGCTCGCTGCCGCCTCGATCGGCCAGGTGCACCGCGCGCGGCTGCACAGCGGGCCGGAGGTGGTCGTGAAGATCCAGCGCCCGGGCATCGAAGAGCTGGTCGAGCGCGACCTCGACATCATCCTCGCGCTCGCCCGCCGACTCGACGCCACGGGCGGCGTGGGGCGGCGGGTGGGGGCCGCGGACCTGGCCCAGGGGTTCGCCGAGAGCCTGCGCCAGGAGCTCGATTACACGATCGAAGCGCGCAACACGCAAGTGATGAGCGAGTTCCTCGAACGATCGGGAATACGCGTGCCAAGGGTCTTCGAGCAGTTCTCCACCCGGCGGGTGCTGGTGCTGGAGTTCATTGATGGCACACCACTGCGCGACGCCGGCGCGGTCCTGGCAAACCTCGGCATCCACCGGGCCGACCTGGCCCGTCGCCTGCTCGAGACCTTCCTCGCCCAGGTTCTGGAGGCAGGTGTGGTCAACGCCGATCCCCACCCCGGCAACGTCCTCGTGCTCGCAGGCGGCACGCTCGCGCAGGTCGACTTCGGATCGGTTGTGCGGCTGCACGCGACCCAGCGAACACCGGGTTCCGCGCCGCCGAGCTCGCCAGGGCGGCCGAAGACGCGGAGGATGCTCCCGGTGACGAGCCGGATGGGGCGGGCGATGGGCTGGAGGGACCGCGTGACCCCGGACCGCACCGCCGCCGCCATCGAGGCTCGCCGCCACGCCACCGGGCAGAAACTGGGCCAAGTCCGCGACGCCATCGCCTGGCTACGGCGCAGCAAGACGACCGTCACCTACCCAGCCGTCGCACGCCGTGCCGGGGTATCGCGCACCTTCCTCTACGACAACCCTGACGCCCGCGTGCTGATGGAGGCCGCTGGCATGGCGCACACCGCCCGGCGGCAGCACGACCAGGCCGAACAGGATTTCCAGGCCGAGGCGTCATGGCGGGAGCGGGCACTCAACGCCGAAGACGCCCTCACCGCCGCCCACGCCGAGATCCGCGCCCAGCGTGCCCGCATCGGACAGCTACTCGGTCAGCTCCGCGACGCCGAACACGAACTCACCCCAGACGCCATCCAGCGGATCACCACCGAGAACACCACGCTCAAACAGCGTGTCCGCCAGCTCACCCAGGACAACAGAACGCTTGAGGAACGGCTGCAAGCCGCGCGCTCCAACAACCTGTTCGCTGACCGGCGCATCGCCCAGCTCGAAGCCCAGCTCGCCGAACGGGACCCCGCCCAGTGAGCACACTGGCGGCCCGGTCACGACGCGGGATGCTCCTTCACCGCGAGATTGGATGGTCACGGCAGCACCAGCTGTCAGCCTGGATTGACACCTCTCCCTTTGTCAGTCTAGACTGACAGGCGTGGAGCAGACAGAACTGACGGCGGCCTTGAAGTCAGACGACCCCGCGGTCGGCCTGCGGGCAGTCGGCGCACTGCACCGGCTCGCCGAGCAGATCGAGGCGCGCAGCGTCCGCACCGCCCGGGAGCGCGGCTGGTCGTGGGAACAGATCGGTGACGCCCTCGGCGTCTCCCGCCAGTCGGTCCACGCCAAGTACGGAAAGCGAGAGCAGTAATGCCCAAACGCCTTAGCGCCGACGCCAGGAAGCTGGTGCTGGCCTCAGCCACCGGGGAAGCGCGCCGCCGCGGCGACCGCCGGCTCGGCACCGATCACCTGCTGCTCGGGCTCTTGCACGAGCAGGATTCCCGGGCGGCACAGGCCCTGGGGGTGTCCCTCGCCGAGGCCCGTGCCGCATTGGATGCGCTCGACCGGGCGGCGCTCACCGCCGCCGGCATCGAGGCCGGGGCACTCGGCGAGAGCCCGCCGGTCTCGTTCGGCCGCCGTCTGCCACCCCTAACCTCGGGGGCGCGGGCGGTTATCAAGCGCGCCCTCGACGAGGCCCGCCCGGTCAAGAGCGGGCGGATCGACACCACCCACTTCCTGCTCGCCCTGCTGTCGCGGCAGCGCCCCGACCCGGCTGCCGAGCTGCTGGACGCGCTCGGGGTCGACCCGGCGGCGGTGCGCGAGCGCCTCGGCGGCCCGGCTGAAGGCGAGGTCGCATGAACCGCCGCGGCGTCTGCTACGACGTCGGGAGGGTGATGTGGGGGCAGGACTGGCGCCCGGAGTTCTCGCCGGACGAAGCGCGCCGTGAACTGCAGATCATCAGGGACGGCCTGCATTGCAACGCGGTGAGAATCTGCGGCCAGGACCCCGGCCGGGTGATGGCCGCGGGGGAACATGCGCTCGACTGCGGCCTGCAGGTGTGGCTATCACCCGAGCTGTGGGACCACAACCCGAGCGACACCCTCGACTACATTGCCAAGGCGGCCGCGGCTGCGGAGGAACTGCACCGGCACCGCCCGGGCCAGGTGGTGTTCAGCGTCGGTTCCGAGGCGACGCTGCTTATGGCTGGCATCGTCGAAGGCGGCTCGGTCTTCGAGCGGCTGGAGCACCCGGACTTCTGGCAGCGCGTCCAGGCGGGCGAGCACAACGGGCCGCTCAACGCCTTCCTCGCCGAGGCGGCCGGACGGGTACGCGAGGTCTTCCACGGGCTGGTCACCTATGCCTCGGTGCCGCTGGAAACGGTCGACTGGAGCCGGTTCGACTTTGTCAGCGTCGACCTCTACCGGGACGCCCGGCTCAAAGACCGGTTCGCCGAAATACTGCGCCGCTACTTTGCCTTCGGGCGCCCCGTCGCGATCACCGAGTTCGGGTGCTGCACCTACCGGGGCGCGGCCGACGCCGGGGGCAGGGGATTCGCCATCCTCGACACGCAGAGCACGCCACCGCGGCTCAACGGCCCCTACGTCCGCGACGAAACCGAGCAGGCTCATGAGCTTACCGAGATGCTCTCGATCTTCGATGCTGCCGGAGTAGACGCCACGTTCGTCATGACGTTCGTCGCCCCGCTCGACCCGACGAGCGACGACCCGCTCTACGACCTCGACATGGCCAGCTACAGCCTGGTGAAGAGCTTCGGCGGCCGACTCGGCCCGCTTGGCGCCGCCCACCCCGAAGCGCCGTGGGACCGCAGCCGCCTCGGCACGACCTACCCCGGCATGCCGTGGGAGCCCAAGCAGTCCTTTGGAGCTGTCGCGGACTTCTACACCGCACAGGCGGCACCACCCTCACAGCCCCTCCGCCCGCCCGACCAGCCGCAGCGCTTCGTCACGAACATGTTCGCGACGTAAAACAGCAGCTCATTCAACATGCTGATCTTGAAACGGTCGGAAAAGTGGTCTACCACCGCAGCCGCCACGACGGGCTGGCCGTCCCGGAATGGCCGCAGCTGAAGCTGTCGCCGAACCAGATGTATGAGAGTCGAAGGTGGCCTCAAGGGCTGGCACCGGCTGCAACGATTCGAGATCGCCATGACCTTCCCCACCATCGAAGCCGCCGCCGCCCATCTCGGCACCCACCAGTCCGCGCTCATCCACCAGTTCAAACGACCCGAACGCGACATCGGCGCCAGGCTCTACCACCGGTCCACCCCCCGCCAGCCGATGCGGCCCACCCAGCGCGGCAGCTCGCTCCTGCGGGCATTGTCGAGGTCAGAGATCCAGTCCCTCGCCACCAGGCAAGACCCGCCAGAATCATCGCCGTCAAGTCCGCCTGAACGCACTCCATCCAGGCGCGGCCGGGCAGGCCCACCGTTAGCCGGACAAGCTCCGCTACGCCAGCTTGCCAGTCACTTTGCAAAGCAGGAGACTTTGCAAAGTGACAGAAGAAGAGATCAGGGACCGGCCCGGCCGCGCCGCAGCCGGCGCCCTGCCGGAGCATCCGGTGCGCGGCGCCTTGCTCGACCTGCTCGCCGATGCGGGCACGATCACGTCCACTGAAGCGGCACGGCGTCTCGGCTACAGCTCTGGCCTGTGCTCGTTCCACCTGCGGCAACTGGCACGCTACGGGCGCATAGAAGAAGCCCCCCGCGCTGGCGGCCGGGAACGGCCCTGGCGCATCCGCCAGGCGCCGCCGCCGGCCGGCTCCCCGCCCGCCGAGCCCTTCGGCGAACTGGCCCGCGGGCTGGAAGACGACAGCTACCACCGCTGGCTGGCCCGGCGGGACCAAACGCCCGCCGAGTGGCGGCGCGACGAGGGCTTCCGCGCCGTCCGCTACCTGACCCCCGCCGAGGTGAAAGCCGTAGCCCGCGCGGGGCGACAGGGACAGTCCGGCGCTCAACACTCGGAGCAGGAGGCCCCCACCCGCCCACGCCGCAACCCGCCCCGCCGTGCGGGTGCGAGGAGTCGCCGGAGGGAACGGCCCAGCTGCCCACCCACCGCGCGACCGGCAGCAGCCGGTCGGCCTCGACAGCACCCTCGACGAACGAAGCCATCGAGCCGTCGGCCAAGTAGACGTCGACCCGGACGCGGCGGCGGACGATCTTGCGGGTCATGATCGTGTCCCGCATGAGCAGATACGAGACGAGGTACGCCGCCGCCCCGCCCCCGAGGAGCGGCAGCGCGGCCATGGGCTGCCGGGTGGCCTCGAGCGCGAAAATCACCGACGCCAGGAAGGCGCGGGAGGCGCCGGCGAACATCGCCGCCATGCCCACCAGCGCGCCCAGCCGGGGATCGAGGCCCATCCCGGGCGCCAGCTACGAGACCATCCCGGTCAGCACCGCGACGAAGCCGGCGCCGATCGCAAACAGCGGCCCCAGCGTGATGAGTTGCACCTGCTGCCGGATTTTGAGGTTGCGGACCGAAAAAGCCATCGCGCCCCTGCCGGAACTTTCAATGCGGTCAAGCTACCGCATCCGGGAGTTTCCGTCAACCGAAGGGCGATTCGTGCTCTGCGCCGGACGGGAATTCACCGAAGCCGGTGCGCGGAAACCGTTCAGTTCGCCGGCACGGCGCGGTCGCGAGCCCAGGCGCGCAGGCCTGAAACTTTTTCTTTCATCGTCACGGATAGCGGG
>OFHK01000117.1_pt1 | contig 25535 bp, 30 predicted proteins | sample 1521951 | NCBI WGS metagenome assembly OFHK01 (sample SAMEA2468436, study PRJEB22500) | soil metagenome | biome: Glassland; feature: Farmland; material: Clay | place: Australia | collected 2013-01-31 | depth 0.55 m
GGCATCTGCCTGGCCACTGCGAGGCGGCGGGGCCTGCCGGCTCCCGCGCTCTACCAGGATGGAGCCCGAGGTCCTGGTCAGCGGCGTCGACGAGACGGCAGGCGACGGCCTGGATACGGCCGCCGTAGTGGGCGTGCTTGCCGAGCGCAAGGCTGCCGCAGTGGCCGGCAGGCGCCCGGATGCGCTGGTGCTCGCAGCCGCCGAGACCGCATCGGTCGAAGCGCCAGCGTGTCGCGCCGTTCGGCTGGGTGGTGCTCACACCCACGACGGTGTGGAAGGTGAACCGGTACAAGCGCTACGCAAGTTGTGAATCGCAATTTCTGAAACCTCCGAATCTTCGCGTCCTTCACTGGCATCACGCTTAAACCGGACTAATTTCTATAAATAGGCTAATCAGGACACTGCAACCTGCGCCGGAAGCAGACCGGGCTGAAGGCCTTCAGAGGCCATCGCGGTTCGCCCGATCGCCGAACAGCAGTAATTCGATCACCGAGGGAAGCCGGCTGCTCCAGCCGTAGCAACCAGGGATCGGCCCTGGCTGCAGCCGCATCAGGGTTCTCGCTCTGTCAGGCTTCGGTTCGGTACTGCCTGACCAGGCGCTGTCCGATGATCATTCTCTGGATCTCGGAAGTGCCTTCGCCGATGAGGAGCATGGGGGCGTCACGGTAGAGCCGTTCTATCTCGTATTCCTTGGAGTACCCGTAGCCGCCATGAATACGGAGAGCGTCTTCTACCACTTCTTTGCAGTATTCACTGGCCACGTACTTGGCCATGCCCGCTTCGAGATCGCTCTGCTCCCCGGTATCTTTGCGACGGGCGGCCATGACCATCATCTGGTGGGCGGTCACGGTCTTGGTGGCCATTTCAGCTAGCTTGAAGGTGATTGCCTGGTGCTCGGCGATGGGCTTGCCGAACGTCTCGCGTTTGCGGGCGTAGTCAATGGCGAGTTCGAAGGCGCGTTGTGCGACACCGCATCCGCGCGCGGCGACGTTGACACGGCCTACCTCGATGCCATCCATCATCTGGTAAAAGCCGTGACCCGGTGCCTCGCCGAGCACCCTGCTGGCAGGGACCCTGCATTGGTCGAGGATTAGCTCTGTGGTGTCCACGCCCTTGTAGCCCAGCTTATCTATTTTGCCGGGCACCGTCAGCCCCGGCCGTGTTTCGCCGAATCCGGGTTCTTTGTCGATGAGGAAGACAGTGAGATTGCGGTGCGGCGCCTGCGCTCCCTCACCACTGCGCGCCAGCAGCGCGACCAGGTTCGCCGATGCCCCGTTGGTGAGCCACATCTTCTGGCCGGAGATGACGTAGTCCTCGCCGTCCCGGCGGGCGGTGGTGCGGATCGCGGCGACATCCGAGCCCAGCCCGGGCTCGGATATGGACAGCGCCCCGCGCACCTCACCCGCCGCCATCCGGGGAAGCAGGTGTGCCTTCTGATCGTCGGTGCCGTGCCGGCCGATCAGGTAGGCGACTATGAAGTGGGTGTTGATGATGCCCGAAATGCTCATCCAGCCCCGCGCGATCTCTTCCACTACCAGCGCATAGGTGAGCAGGGACTCACCAAGGCCGCCGTACCCGGGGCTGATCGTCAGGCCGAACACCCCGAGTTCCTTCAGTCCCTCCACGATCTTGGCAGGGTACGTGTCGGACTGGTCGAGCTCAGCGACCGTCGGCAGGACTTCGGTATCTACGAACTCCCGCACCGTGCGCAGGATGTCTTGCTGCACCTCGGTCAGCCCGTCGGTGTCGGTGAGGCGGCGCATGCCCAAGTCTCCTTAGTGGTCAGGACGCGAAGCGCGCGGTCGCTGTCATTGCGCTGGCCCCACCCGGGGCGGTGACGCGCATTTCACAGCCGCCGCCCACCGGACTGCCGGTGACCCTGAACGGCTGCCCGGCATACAGCGGGCTGCGGGCGCGGAATGACAGCCGCGAGATGTCCCTGCCAGGGGCGAACCTGCGCGGCAGTTCCAGGCACAGCAGCGCGAGCAGCGGGCCATGGACGACCACGCCGGCGTGCCCTTCAACCGATGTCGCATACTCGGCGTCGTAGTGGATGCGGTGAGCGTTGTACGTCAGCGCGCTGAAGCGAAAGAGCAGCACCAGATCAGCGCGCAGCCCGATCCGCCACTCATCCGCCTGGTCAGCCTGTGAGGCATCGCCCCTCGTGCCCGCCCGCGGGCTCGGCTGGGAGGAAGGACTCCCGGCAGGGCCCGGAGTGTTGCTGCGGTAGACCAGGTCCTGCTCTTCGGTGGCAAGCAGGGTGCCCGCCTGAGTAAAGGTGTAGCGGACGGTGACGAACAGTAGCTCCCCCGTCCGGCCCTGCTTGACCTTCCAGCCGACTAGCTCCCCGCGGCGGGTGACCTCTTCCCCCACCCTGATCGGGGCAACACAGTCCAGGCGGCCCCCGGCGAACATGCGCCGTCGGTGGGGAATGGGAGGCATGAATGGCCCGCTGGCCGGGTGACCGTCCGGGCCCAGGTCCCGCTGAGCGGGACGGTCCAGGAAATACACCCACTGCCACAATGGTGGCAGCCGGTCTCCCGCCCCGGTGACCGGCGGCGGGCAGTCAAACAGTCCGGACAACGCCACCGCGGGCTCCACCGCAATCCGCTCGGTACTCTCGACCGGTCTCGGATTCCAGCCGGCCAGCGGACCAGACAGCATCCCCTCGGTCACCCGGGGCCCCCCGCGATGCCATGATCGCCCATAGCCTTGGCCGCCTCCAGCGGTATCCCGAGCAGCCCGGTGAGCACATCCACCGTATCTGCGCCAAGGACAGGAGCTGGCACCACCGCACCCGTCCCGGGCTGGAGAAGCGGCGAGCCCGGTGCCAGCAGGCGCCCCACCCCGGGCTGATCAACCTCCCGCATCAGCGGGTTCGCGGCCAGGTCAGGATCGGCGGCCAGGTCGGTGAAACTGCGGTAGCGGGACCACAGCACCGACGTCCCGGTGAACACGCATTCCACCTCGGCGACGGTCTTCCCCGCAAACCAGGGAACCAGCAGCGAAGCGATGACCTCCCGGTGAGCGTACCGGTCACCGTCGGTAGAGAAGTCGGCGTGCAGCAGCCGTTCCAGCTCGGCGAACGTGGCGGCCAGTCCCGTCACCCGCGCCAGGTCGGCGAAGTGCCGCCGGGTCAGCGCCACCACCATGACCCGCTCGCCGTCGGCGGTACCGAAATCACGGGCGAAGCCGCCGTAGAGGTGGTTGCCGATCCGCGGCCGGTCCACCCCGGTTACCTGAGCCTCAGCCAGGAAGCCCAAGTGCCCGGAGACGGCCAGTGCCACGTCCTCGAGCGCCAAGGTGATCCGGCGCCCCTCCCCTGTGCGCCGCCGGTGCCGCTCGGCGGCCAGCAAGCCCACCGCCGCGTACAGCCCGCAGGCCACATCCCAAGCGGGCAGCACATGATTCACCGGTCCGGCATGCCCTTCCGGCCCGGTGATCAGTGGGAAGCCGGTCGCCGCGTTGACCGTATAGTCCACCGCCGCGCCGCCGTCATGCCGACCCTGGATCTGCAGGTGGATCAGATCGGGACGACGGCCGGCGAGCGCAGAGTAGGCAAGCCAGGGTAGCCCGACCGCGTTGGTCAGCACGATCCCGCCGCCGGGACCGGACGCGGTTACCAGGTCACTCACGATCTGTCGGCCCTGAGGCGACCGGAAATCGACCGTGACCGACCGCTTGCCCCTATTCAGCCCGGTCCAGTAGAGGCTCGTCCCCGACGGTGCGAGCGGCCAGCGGCTGATGTCGGCTCCACCACCCACCGGATCGATCCGGATGACCTCGGCGCCCAGCTGGGCGAGCGTCAAACCCCCGAGGGGCGCGGCCACGAAGCTGGCGATCTCCAGGATCCTCAGGCCGGCAAGCGGTGCGGCGTCACTGGTCACCGGGCGGCACTCCTGCTGGGGATGGAAGAGCATGTCTGTCGTCGGCCAACCACCCGATGACCATGGCCTGGCCCTGGCCACCGCCCGCGCACAGGGTGGCCAGGCCGGTGATGGCCGTGGGCAGGCGGAGGTACTCGCAGGTGTTGCCGGTCGCGCGGAACTGGCCGCGCCTGGCACGGGGCACGAAATCGTTGCGATCGGAAAGGGCCAGCTCGACCCAGTCGATCTCGTCTGCCACGATCGTGAAGGTCGGGCCCTCAGGCGTCCGCGCCGCAACGTCGGGGATCTGGCTCTTATATGGGCGGATCCGGCATGCCACATCCCCTGCCTGCAGGCCGGTAGCCCCGCCGAACGACGCAGTCCCGGACTGGAAGGTCTCGTTCTTGCCTAGCAGCTCAGCGAGCCGGCGGGCCCAGTGGACTGAGGCAGAATCGCGCCGGGCGGCGTCATCGCCGCTCTCGTCGCTGCCCTCGCTATCGCGGCAGCGCGGCAACAGCGCGGACGTGCCGTCCTGGCTGATCTCGCCGTGCTGGTTGAGGAGCCGCACGTGCCGGCCGATGACGCCGGTCGCTCCCCCGGAGGAATGGCGGCAGCGAGTGATCGTCATCAGGAAATGGCCCCGGTTGCCACAGGCGGGAGCTGATGGCCGGGCTCGCTGGCGAAGGAGTCGGTCACGGCCTGGCCTCAAGCAGCGCGAGTGCGAAGCGCGCGTACCGTTCCGCGATGTCATCGGCGGCGAGCGGCCCGTCCGGCCGGTACCACAGCGTGACTCCCGAACACATCGTCAGGACTGCGAGCACGGCCTCGTTCGGATGCGGGGTCGCGAAAGCTCCGGAGTCGATGCCCTCCTCGATTAGGTTTTCGAACAGCGCCTGCTGGTTGTCCCTCGCAGCGACTATCCGCGCCCGGTCACGATCTCGCAGGTAACGCAGCTCGCTGTTGGCCACGAAGCACTCAAGCGGCCGTCCCACATCAAATCGGACGTAGGCGGCGCCCGCAGCCGCCATCTGGTGTCGCACATCGGGACCTGCAGCGGCGACCGCCTCTTCGGTGACCCGCAGCTGGTCGTCACTGGCCCGCTTGAGCAGCTGGACTAGCAGGTCATCCTTGCACTGAACGTAGTTGTAGACGTTGGCCACGCTGACGCCGGCGCCTTTGGCGATCTGGCGGATCGATGATCCATGGAAGCCCAACTCCCCGAAGGCCTGGAGCGCCGAGGCAAGGATCGCTTCCTCGGTCCCATTCCGTTCAGGAGAGGTGAACGAGCGTTCGTTCATGGCGTGGGAGTGTACGGATGTGCGCTGGGACCCGTCAACCTCGGGGGCGGGCGGGCGATGTGATGCCCCCCATCCACTGGCCCCGGTGCCGCCGAACGGCACGAGACCATCCGGGGCTGGTCATCATCGCCGGGCCGGAAGCCCCGGTCACAGGTTCAGGCGACGTACGGTCATGGGCTGTCCGCCACGGGCTGCGCGACCTCGCGCTCATAGTCGCGGAGCGCTGCCTCTGCCGTGCGGTTCGCCTCGATCGCGGCCGGCACGCCACAGTACACCGCGACCTGCAGGATGATCTCGCGGATCTCCTCCACTGTGCACCCGTTGCGGAGCGCGCCGCGCACATGGACGCCGAGTTCATGCTGGCGGTTCAGCGCAGACAGCAGTGCGATGTTGATGATGCTCCGGGTCTGCCGGCGCAGCCCGTCCCGGCCCCAGACCGCTCCCCAGCAGTACTCGGTGACGAAATCCTGGAGTGGGCGGCCGAATTCGGATGCGCCGTCGAGCGAGCGATCGATCGACATGTTCGGCCCCCAGGACCGCCCGCCGGATCTCAATACCCTGCTCGAACTGGCCGTCGCTAGTGCTCATTCCGCCGCTCCTTTGCTGTTCATGACGACAGCGCGCGGGCCGGCGCCGTGCCGACGGGCTAGGCGCCCAACCAGGTACTGGGCTTCTCTCACTGCGCCAGATACCCGCCGTCGATGACCAGTTCGGTGCCGGTCACGTAGCCAGACTCGTCACTGGCGAAGTAGAGGCAGCCGTATGCGACCTCGATCGGCTGCCCGCACCGGTGCATCGGCGTCGTCGCGATCATGAGGTCGTTCACCTCCGGCGGCTGGGCCTGGGTGAGGGGAGTGTCGATGTAACCGGGATGGACGGAGTTGACGCGGATGCCGTCCGCAACGTGGGTGAGCGCCACGTTCTTGGTCATGTTCCGCACAGCGCCCTTGGTCGCGTGGTAGGCATGCGCACCGGCTACCGCGACGCTCCCCCAGATGGAGGGCAGGTTGATGATTGACCCGCCGCCCGATGCCTTCATCGCCGGGATTACCGCTCGCATTCCGAGGAAGACGCCGGTTTGGTCGACCGCGATGATGCGGTGCCAGGCGTCCAGTGTGAGCTCCTTGGTGGTAGCTATTCACCGAGTGTCAGCGCGTGATGTGACGTGTGCCGGGCGTTGCCTGTTATCCGGCGGGTTCGAGTCCGGGTGGTTTCCAGGTGTGCCATTCGCAGCCGCGGCCATGGATCGAGGCCGTGAGTCCTGGGTGAGGAGGGCAGGGCGCCCGCTGGTCAAGCCGGTGATCCTCGGCCATCGGACGCTTCATCGCGAAGCCACCGGTCGAACCATGCACGCGTGCGCCGGAGCAGGTCGAGCTGGTGATTGCGCTCGGCGAACCCGTGTCCCTCACGCGGGTAGATGACGAGTTCGTGCTCGGCCCCGTACCAGCTGAGCGCACGGTGGAAGTAGATCGCCTGGCTGACCGGCACGTTGGTGTCGTCCTCGCCGTGCACGATCAGCACCGGGGTGCGGATCTTCGACGCAAACGAGATCGGGCTCACTTGGTCGTGCGGGTGCGGGCCGCTGCCCTCCCAGCCGCAACTGCCGCTGAGCTCAGCTTCTAGGGTTCCCCCTTCGCCGGTCGCGACGAGCATCCCCCAGTCGCTGATCCCGGCGGCCATCATGGCGGCCTTGAACCGGTCGGTCTGCCCGATCGCCCAGGCGGCCATGAACCCGCCATGGCTGGCACCGCCGATTCCAAGCCGGTCGGGGTCCGCGACCCCCTCGGCAATCAGCAGGTCGATCCCGCTGGTGATGTCGCTCCATTCGCTGCCGCCGACCGAGCGCGCGACCGTCGCCGCGAAATCACGGCCATGACCCACCCCGCCCCGCGGGTTAGGCAGGAACACGGCGTATCCCGCAGTCGCGAGCCACTGTCCCGGAGAATGCGGCGCGAGCATGAACTGGTCGGCATACCGGGCATCAGGGCCGCCGTGCACCAATGTGATGAGCGGGAACGGGCCGTCCGCGCGGTTGCGGCCAGGCGGCAATACGAGCAGGCCGTCGAGGCCGAGGCCGTCCGATGCCCGATAGGACAGGCGTTCTTGACTTCCCCATCTGATCGCGCGCAGGGCAGGCTGGGTGTCACTGAGCCGGATGAGCTGGCCTCCGGGCGGTCCGGCATGGACGTTCACCGGCTCATAGGAGGTGCTGGCCAGCGCCGCGATCACCTCGCCGGAACGACACGCGGTGAGCGAGTCGGCCAGGCCGTCCAGGGCGGACACGCACCCGAACCGCAGCAGGTCAGGGTCGAGCCGGTAGATCGCGGTGTCGAGCCCGTCCGCGAACAAGGCCAGCGGCGGGCCGTCCGCGACCTGCGCCAGCTCCGTCGGGCAGACAGCCATGCCCGCGGTCAGGTCACGATGCACAGCGGCAGCCGCGGAGACGGCGACATCGTAGACGGCGTCGCCGCCGTACGGTTCTGGCATTGCCAGATAGGCCAGGTGCCAGCAGCCGTCGGCCTGCCACCAGACCGGCGACCGCGCCTCGGTCCCGATCCGGCCCAGATCACGGGCCGTCCCTGTCTCCAGATCGACCACACGCAACTCGCTTGTGGTCACGCCCCGATCCTTCTCCGGACCCGCCCAGCTGATCGCCGCCAGCGCACCCCCATCCGGCCGCGCCGCGAACTCCACGACGTGACGGCTGCCGAGGCCGTCCACCGTACGCAGCTCGCCTGTGGCTAGGTCAAGCACCCGCAGCCTGCCGGAGCGCAGCTGCTGTCCCCAGACGAACGCGTCGTCGCGCTCGGCGCGCCGGCGCTTGTCCTCCTCGGCCGGCTCGTCCGTGGCCACCACGGCGACCAGCCGGGCATCCGCAAGCGGCCAGGCATCGTAGATTTCGCCGCGCCAGTCCGTCAGGACCTCGGCCTCCCCGCCACCGACCCGGACCCGGTGCAGCTGACGGGAGCCGGTCCGATCTGACAAGAAAAACACCGACGCCGAATCCGGCGCCCAGCGCGGATCAGAATCTGCCGCCGTACCCGCGGTCAGCTTCCACGGCGGTGAGCTACCGTCAGCAGCGGCCAGCCAGATCGCGCAAAGACAACGCTCTCCCCCGCGGCCGACCGGAGCGACGACATACGCAACCCAGCACCCATCTGGCGAGACCGCGGGCTGCGACGGCACGGCGCCGTCCACCACCAGCTCCGCGGCTAGCTCCGGTGCGTCTTCACTCATGCAACGCGCCTTTCCGGCGAACATCTGCACATTCAGTAGCAGAGAGCCTGCCACAGCGGCCTTTTACCTGGTGGAGGCGTCCTCCTTCCAGGTTAGGCTGCGCCAGGCGCGCCCGCCCGGCACGGGCGCGCCCCGATGGCCGCGCTGCTGCAGGTCAATCCGGCTCACTGAGTGAGTGATCTTAATGCGCGGTCGCAGCGAGGCGCAGGGCCACGAGGGGGATCATGGCCCGCAAGATCATGGCGCCGCCGGGTGACACGCCGGGGCGCGTTGTTGATTGGAGGGCCGGAATGGTGATCATTGCCAGTTGTGTCCGCCGTTCCTGGCCTGCCCTCGGCTGAGCAGCTGTCCGCGCTGCCGGCCGCCGGGCTGGCGGTGCGGCTGGCGGGGGCGTACCGGCTGATCGCTGAGCTGACCGGGCAGGTTGAGCGGCTGACCGCGCTGAACGAGCGGCTTTCGGCGCGGGTTGATGAGCTTGAGCGGCGGGCGCGCCAGGACTCGTCCACGTCCTCGCGCCCGCCTTCCTCCGATGGCCCGCATAAGAAGGAGAAGAGGAGCACGGATCGGTCGCTGCGGGAGCGGGGGAAGCGGCGGCCGGGTAAGCAGCCGGGTGATCCCGGAGTGACGATGTGCCTGGCCGGTGACCCGGATGAGAGCTATGACTGCCCGCCGGCGGCGTGCCGCCGCTGCGGCGCGGGCCTGGCCGGCGAGCCGGTGACGGCGTCGCGGCGGCATCAGGTCACCGATATCGGGCCGCCCCCTGAGCCGAAGGTCACCCAGCACGTGGCGCAGGCGAAAGAGTGCCCGTGCTGCCGGACGGTGACCGAGGGCGAGCTCCCGGCGCATGCCCGGGGCGCGGGCCAGCTACGGGCCGGAGGCCTGCGCGCAGGCCGCGAACCTGACCTGCGGCCATTACATCCCGGTTCACCGGGCCACGGTGCTGCTGTGCCAGCTCGCCGGGATCACGGCCTCCACCGGGTGGATGGCCGGGGTCCGGGCGAGGGCCGCCGCGCTGATCGGGGACAGCGGGTTCATGGACCGGGTCCGCGAGCTCCTGCGGGCCGCCCGGCGATCCACGCCGATGAAACCCCGGCCCGCGCCGCCGGCGGAACCAGTTCGAGCCGGGCAAGCAGGACTGGGCGTCCCGGATGGCCGGCCTGCTGACCGGGGCACGCGCCGCCGCCGCAGCCGCCCGCCTCGCCGGCCAGTCCGCCCTGGAACCGGCCGTCCCGGAAGACCTGCTTACCCGCTACCGGGCACTCACCGCCGCCGGGCTCGCCGCGAACCTCTACCGGCGCACCGCGACCGCGAAAGACGCCCGCCGCCTCGCCCGCAGGTTCCGCACCTTCGAGGACCTGATCCTCCGCTTCGCCACCCGCCCTGACCTGGACATCTTCTCCAACAACCAAGCGGAGCGGACCATCCGGCCGGTCAAGGTCCAGCAGCGAGGCTCCGGCGGCGCCTGGCGCACCCTCGACGGGCTCGCTGACTTCGCCATCGTCGAGTCCTACCTGTCCACCGCTGCCAAATGGCGCATCACCAAACTCGACGCCCTCCGCGACCTGTTCAACGGCCACACCTGGAAACCACCCGGACTTGAACCCGCCGGATAACAGGCAACGCCCCGGCACATGTCACATCACGCCGCTGACGCTTGGTGAATAGCTACCCTCGATGGGCTCATAGGCGATGATGCCGGCATTGTTCACCAGAATGTCGAGGCGCCCGTAGCGGTCAACGACCGCCGCCACGACGCGCGCCCAGTCCTCCTCTTTCGTCACATCCAATACGGCGCTGTATCAACCCTTTGTATAGCGCCTGGCGAGGGTGGACAGGCCGACCGCGACGATCAGCACACCGCCGGTGAAAATGTTCTGGAATGACGTGGCCACACCAATGATGCTCAGCCCGTTGATGCCGGTGTTGAGGATGACCACTCCGACCGCCGTCCCGACGATGTGGAATTCGCCGTCGCGCAGTGTCGCTGACCCGAGGAATACGGCGGCGAACGCCGAGAGCAGGTACCCATCCCCCGCCGCGGGCGTTCCGCTGCCGATGAGTGAGGACAGCAGGACACCGGTCGGTGCCGCGCAGAGCCCGGATGTCACGAACGCAAAAATGCGGACGCGGTCCACCGCGATTCCTGACAGTCTCGCGGCCTCCTTGTTCCCGCCGACGGCCTGCAGTCGCTGGCCAAGATCGGTCCAGTTCATGGTGATCCAGAGAATCACCAGCACGATCGCACTGATGATGACCAGGTTCGGGATGCCGGCGAACTTGCCGGTCGCGAAGGAAAGGAACGATGCCGGTAGGCCAGCCTGGATCGGCTGCCCATTGGTATACGTGTAACTCACGCCAACGAGAATCGTGCCCATGCCCAGGGTCGCCACGACGGCGTTGATGCGCGCTTTCGTCACGAGCACGCCGTTGGTCCCGCCGATGAGCCCACCCAGGAGGAGGACCAAAGCTGCGGCAACGATGACCGGGAGGTGCTGGAAACTCATGAGGCCGGCGACCAGCACCACGGCGAGGCGCGAGACGTAGCCTACGCTCAGGTCGAATTCCCCCACGACGAGGGTAATCGTGAGCCCCCCTGCGATTATCGCCGTTAGCGATGACTGGTTCAGTATGTTAAGGAAATTCTGAAGTGTCAGGAAAGAGTCAGGGGACTTGATCGAGAAGGCGATGATCATCAGCAGCAACGCCGCGATGGTGCCATAGCGGGCGAAGAATGCGATGACCTTGAGCCGGGCCGGCCTGGAGGCAGCCGCCGGGGTATCGGTGTCGGTCATTTCTTTCAGCGTGGCTCTCAACCCTCTGCCTCCTGCTGGTCATCTTCAACGTGCCGGTAACAGAGGGCGATGACGTTTTCCTGAGTCATCTTCGGGCCCTCAAGCTCGCCGACCGCGCGGCCCTCTGACATCACGACAATGCGGTCACAGAGCTCAACGAGCTCTTCCACCTCGGACGAGATGGCGATAATCGCCGTTCCGGCGCCGGAGAGTTCGCGCACGATCCGGTGGATCTCCTTGCGGGATCCCACATCCACCCCGCGTGAAAGCTCATCGAGTATGAGGAGCTTGAGGTCGGTAGTCAGCCAGCGGGCGATCAGGACTTTCTGCTGATTCCCGCCCGAGAGCTCGCTCACCGGCTGGGATACGTTCGCGATCTTGATGCGGAGCCGCTGGGTGAGTTCCCGGGCCCGGGCGCGGGCCCGGCTGCGCTGGATGAACGGCAGCCAGCGCACGGGCCGCAGCGGCGCCAGATTCGCTACGTTGAGATTGAAGCTGACCGAGTGCTGCGGCAGGAGCGCCTCAGACCGGCGTTCTCCGGGCACCAGTGCGGCCCCTTGGCGGACCGCCTCAGCGACGCTGCGGGCCCGGAGTTCCTTCCCGTGCACGAGGATGGTGCCGGCGTCCATCTTGTCCACACCAGCGATGAGGCGTGCGACCTCGGTACGGCCCGCGCCGACCAGTCCGGCCAGGCCGACGACTTCACCGTGGTGCATGGTGAATGACACCCCGGAAACTGCGCCGGCCCGGGTAACGTCCCGCACCTCAACCAGCGGGACTTCGCCCGCCCTGGCGGCGGGTCTGGCCGCCCGGGCGGCAGCATCGGCAGCGATCTTGGGCTGCAGGTCGCGGCAAACGATCTCCCGGACCAGGCCTGCCCGGGTGAGGTCCCCCCGGCTAGCCCGCCGGGTCACCTGGCCGTCACGGAAGACGCTGATCGTGTCGCAGAGGTCCAGCACCTCTGCCAGGCGGTGCGACACGTAGAGAACGGCGACCCCGGCGGCGGACAGGTCGCGGACGATGGTGAACAGCCGTTGGCTTTCCGCCACGGATAGGTCCCGGCCAGCCGTATAGCCACAGTCCTCGGCTGAGGAACAGACCCCGGGCCGCCGCGATCACAGGAAGCAGCAGATGTCACTGACCGAGCGCCAGCAGCAGATCAAAGACGAGTTCGTCCGGGTCCGCGGAACGTGGGGAGACAGCTGGGAGGCCATCCTCCAGCCCGATCCTGAGTTCCTCGCCCGCTATCTGGAGTTCTCCGCGGTCCCATGGCGGAAGAACCACCTTGAGGACAAGATCAAGGAGTTCATCTACATCGCGTTCGATACTGCCGCGACGCACCTTTACGTCAAGGGCCTGAAGCTCCACATCGAGAACGCGGTCGGGTACGGCGCCAGCTCACAGGAGATCCTCGAGGTCATGGAGATCGCCAGCGTTCTGGGCATCCACGCAGTTACGTCCGCTGCACCGATCCTGGCTGAGGAAATCGCGGATAGTTGAACCATCCCTGGCTACCATGCACGGCCGCGTCCTGTGGGGTACCAGCAGGCCGTTGGCCTCCAGGTTGCCGCGCAGGGCGCGGTCGAGGGCATCGCCGAGACCTCGGTGGGCACTGGCCAAGGTTGTGCAAGTGATGCCGGCCCGGCTGCGGCGCCGGGTCGAGGCGCTGGGCGCGATGACGGTGCCCGCAAGCTGGGCGGGCGCGGCCCCCGCGGCGTGCTCGGCGGAGAACACCCGTCCGGCGCGTGCATCGGCCAGGCCTGCCGCGGTTCACGCACCAGTTCGGCGTCAGACACTACCCCGATCGTCTCCCGCCGTCTGCCGTCCAGCTCACCCGAGGGCACGACGTCAGCAACGTGCTGCCACCCGTCGGCGAGAGCGCCGCTCAGCTCGCTGTCGCCAGTGCTGCTGGCGTCCTTCATGAGCGCTCAGGCTACGGCGGTCGCCGGGCTGTCAGGTATCGCTTTCCCCGGGCTGCCAGACGGGCTACCGTACCGCCATCGTGCGGGGCTGGACGCGGGAGGTGGCGGCGGTGGAGTCGTTCTCCGGAAAGCTCGCGGTGGTGACCGGCGGTGGCTCGGGCATGGGCCGTGAGCTCGTCCGCCAGCTTGCCGCGCAGGGCTGCTCGGTGGCCGCGTGCGACTGGCACGCTGCTGCTGTCGCACGCGCGGCGGCGGCGGCGCAGCCCGACGCGCCGCCGGGGGTGCTGGTCACCGGCCACTCCTGCGACGTCTCCGAGGAGGAGCAGGTCCTGCGGTTCCGCGACGAATTGCTGGAACAGCACTCCGCTGGTCACGTTGACCTGGTGTTCAGCAACGCCGGCATCGGCGGAGGCGCCAGCTTTGTCCGCGGCCCAAGAGAGGCCTGGGAACGCACGTTCGCAGTCGACTGGTGGGGCGTGTACTACGTGGCTCGCGCGTTCCTGCCGCTGCTCATTGCCAGCGGCGACGGCGTGCTCGTGAACACCAGCAGCGTTGACGGCTTCTGGGCAACGGGGGGACCCGGCATGCCCAACACCGCGTATTCGGCGGCGAAGTTTGCCGTGAAGGGCTTTACCGAAGCGCTGATCGAAGACCTGCGGGCCAACGCGCCGCAGGTACGGGTCGCTGTCGTGATGCCCGGCCACGTCGGCACCGACATCCTCGCGAATAGCCGCCGTGCCCAGGGGCTGCCAGAGCCTTCGGAGATGAGCCAGGCTCAGCTGGAGGAGCTGATCCCGCCCGGCGCGCGGACCGGACTTGTCAGGGCCGGCTTGCTGCCTGCCGACGCATCCGTGGAGGACCTGCGGCGGACGCTCACGCAGATGGAGAACGACTTTCGGGACAAGGCGCCGCTCAGAGCAGCCGAGGCGGCGACCATCATCCTGGACGGAGTCCGGTCTGGTAGCTGGCGAATCCTCGTCGGAAAGGACGCCAGCATGCTCGACGCGGCAGTACGCGCCCAGCCGGAGGCGGCCTATGACTACCGGACGCTCTTCGGCGCGATGGCGCAGCGGGCCCGTGAAGCTGCTGGCTAGGGCCGTCGGCGAGCAGGTCGTGGCGACCACGACGTCCACCGGCCGGACCTCAAGACGGCCGGGCCTCGATCCGAACGGCCGGCGCTACGATCGGGTCCTCGAACGGGGGATCAAGCGGCTGGATCCACGCGAGCTTGATCGATCATCTCGACTCAACGGGAATGTCATGTGGCGCAAGCGACCACCCGGCACTGGCCTCGCCGCGTCGGAGCCGCAATTCCCAGTGCCAGGAAGACTGGCCTTTACGCGGCGGGCCAGCCAGGCGGAGAAGTACGCGGTGCCGCAGCCCAGCTCGATGACGTCCAGACCCGCAACATCGCCTAAGCTTGCCGACCTGGCGCTCGGGGATGTTGAAGATTCCCCAGGTGATCTCCTCAGCGGCCCAGGCCCGGGCGGCATGAGCTTGGGTGTACTACGCCGCGCAGCCATCGCCGGGCCAGCGTGACCAGGCGCCGGATTCCGGCCCGCGAGGAGCTCCCGCAAATCTGAACACACAGCCTGGCGGACGTGAAGTCGAACGCGCGCGCAGTCCCGCCTGTACGGCTCTAGGCTCGCCGCTGATGTCGGCCGATGTCCGTGCTGATCAGGGTGATCTGGGTGCCGCGGCGGTGGCGTGATCTGACACTGCCATGATCGATCGCAGCCACGTCAGCCCGGCTTCGAGGTCGGGGCGGATTGCGGTCAGTTCGGTGAGGTCGGCAGCCCTGGCCCGGCGGTCCCAAGACGTGGACGTCTTGGCGCAGCGGGTGATCGCTTCGCCGGCCTCGCCGGCGTGGCCGACGGCGAGCGCGAGCACGGCGTGAACGAAGGCGGCTTCCGGGTCGTCGGGGTCACGCCCAGCGCGGATGCGGGCCATTGCAAGATCACGGGGCCGCAGCTCGGTCAGGGCGCGCCTGCCCGGGGGACGGCGGAGTGCCTCCAGGTCGTCTGAGATCTGGAAGGCAGCTTGCGCGCCATCGCACCGGCACAGGGTAAGAAGGCCGATCCGCCAGATGAGGTCGGGGGTGCGCATGCTCGTCGCGAGCATGTCCTCAGCTTGCTTCGCGGCTTCGTCGCTCAGGAGCAGCGCTCTTTCTTCTGCCAGAACGCCCTGGAGTTCTTCTTCGGCAGCGCTGATCCATGCGGCTATGGCTCTTGCCGTCCCTTCTCGCCAGACCAGCTCTCGGTGTTGCGCATAGGCGTACTCGATGCTCTGCGCACGAGCGGCCCGGATGATGTCGCGGTGGACGTGAAGCCAGCGGTTCCCGGGGTTGTCGTCGATCAGATGGTCCAGCACGGCTTCGGTTTCTTCGCTGACCAACTGGGGGTTGGCAGCCAGGAATGCTTCCTCTTCCTCAAGGGGCTGGTACATCAGCCAGCGGTGAACCTGATCGGCTACGGATCGGTCGTGTTCAAGGTAGCGCAGCCAGATCGGCTGGCTGCCCCGCGCGTCGTCCCATGCCATGTCGAAGTGTCCAGCGTCGGCCCTTCTATCCCTTCCCATACGCTTTCCAGCTCCTGATCCCTGGCCTCGACCTCCGCGAGACAGCCAACTGGCTGCCGGACGCGACGAAATCAGGGGGCGTGCTCCTCATGACACTCATCTGGCTGATGATCATATTCGGCTGGGTGCTGGCAACCGCAGTCGCGGCGGGCATCACGCGGGCCTTCCGGCGGCGGTAACTGGGTAAGATCAGATACTGGGCCCGTGGTCGCCTGATCTGAGCGCACTATTTGTCCAATCTGTTGGCTGAAACGCTGCGCAGAATGAAGGCGGATCTGGGTTCCTGCGAACGCACTCACATGACCCTTGACCGGTCGCACTCTCATGCCGCCGACAGCATGCTGGTTCAGGTTCATGTCTGGCGGAAGGCGAACAGCGGCCCGGAGGGCAGGCCGGCGTGGGAGGGGCGGCGGAGCCGGCCGACACCGACCCCCGCCAGCGTGATGGTGTCCAGGGTGTCGAAGGCCACCTCCTCGAAGCCGGCGCCGGTGAACCAGCCGCGGATGCGCGGGGTCAGGTCCGGCGGCCGGCGATGCCGCGTCCAGATCACCGTCGCGCCCGCCGCGCACAACGCCGGGGACGCCGCCACGGTGCGCTCGATGTCATCGTCGCTGACGTTGCCGAAGATGCCGCACAGCAGCAGAACGTCCGCGGGCAGGGCATCAGCGAACGTCCCCGGCTGGCTCGCGTCCGCCTGGCGCACCGTCACCTGCGCCAACCCGGCCGCCGCGGCCCGGCGGCGGGCCAGTTCGGCGTTCCGGGGGTCGGATTCGACCAGGACCGCGGTCACCTCGTCGCGGCGCGGATGATCCCCCAGCACGCCGATCACGTCATGCCCCTGCCCGGCGCACAGGCTGACCAGCCGTACCGGGCCGGGTGGTGCCTGGCCGACCGCCCGTGCCAGGTGCTGCCGGACACTGCGCAGCCGCGCGCTCAGCCCCGACGCCGGATCCTCATAGGCCTGATGCCACTCCACCCAGTCCCGCACGACCCCATTCTGGCCGGCACTCCCTCGCCGTCGGCGGAGGCGATCCGGGCCAGGGCTGCGGTGATCGCCGTGGGGCTGCGGGTCAGTGAGCGGTCGGTGCGGCGGTGGCGGCAGGCCTGGCAGGCCGGCGGGCCGGCCGGGGTGGCCTCGCGCGGGCAGGCGGCGCGGTGCCGGCTCGATGAGGAGCAACTGGCGGCGCTGGACGTGGTGCTGGATGCCGGGCCGCTGGCTGCTGGCTGGCAGGATCAGCGGTGGACGCTGGCCCGCGTCCGGGACCTGGCCGCCGGAGAGTTCCGGGTGCAGTACACCATCCCGGGGATCTGGTACCTGCCACGCCGCCGTGGCTGGACCTGCCAGCTGGGCGCGCGGCGGGCCATCGAACGCGACGACGGCGCGGTCGAGGTGTGGAAGAAGGAGACCTGGCCGCGGATGAAAGTACGGCCGCGGCCCTCGGCGGCTGGATCGTCTTCGAAGACGAATGCGGCCAGTCGCTGAGGCCGCCCCGGTCCCGGACCTGGGGGCGGCGCGGGATCACCCCGGTCATCCGGGTCCGCGGCGGCGGCACCGGGCACGTCTCGGTCGCCGGGCTGGCCTGCTACCGGCCCGGCCGCCGCAGCCGGCTGATCTACCGGCTGCACTGCTACCGCGGCCGCAAGAGCGAAGCCAGGGCGTTCACCTGGACCGAGTACCGGGACCTGCTGATCGCCGCGCACTACCAGCCGCACGGCGGGAACGTCGTGCTGGTGTGGGATAACCTCAGCGTGCACATGCGTGCTGAGCTGCGCGCCTTCACCGGTGCCCGGGCCTGGCTGCGGGTGTTCCGGCTGCCCGCTTATGCGCCTGACCTTAATTCAGTTGAGGGATCTGGCCGGTGCTCACGGGCGGCGTGCTGGCCAACCGGGCTGCCGCCAGCCCCGGCCACCTGGTCCAGGTCATCTGGCACGGCCTGAAGAAGATCCAGTACCAGCCCGGCCTCATCGAAGGCTGCCCCGCCGGAACCAGGCTGGCCTTGGACCAGATCGAACGCCCAGCGGACACTACGAATTAAAGGTCTTTTAGCTGGCCGGAAAGGTAGGCCTGGGAAAGGCCGACCATGCCCAGGCGGTCCCCGCCGGTCACCACGGAGGGGCCAGTGCCGACGTGCCCGCCTCGTTGCCAGCGGCCTCCATTGCCGGGCCGTCCGCGATCATGGGCGTGGCTCTTGCTGCGGCAGGTACTTGATGCTGCCGAGGACATGCTCCCGGATGATGGCAGCTACCTCTTCCTCGTCTCGGCGCTTCAGCGCCTCGACCAGCTGCGCATGCTGCTGGAGTGATTCCTGGTGTGGTCGGCCTGCTTGAGGTCCGCGTGGGAACGACCGCCACAGTAGTCGCATGAGCAGAAGAAGCATCGGCGAGCGCGCACACTCGTAGATTCGGAAGTGGAACTGCCGATTGAGTTCCGCCAGCCGATCGTCATCCGGCTGGCATGTGGCGACCTGCCGGTAGAAGGCTTCGATTTCCGCGAGGTCCTCGCTGGTCATCTTGGACACAGCCAGACTTCCGGCCAATGCTTCCAGCGCGGCCAGGATCCGGTAGTTCTCTTCCATTTCCTCTGACTCGGTACGCGCGACCGTGGCTCCCCGGTGCACGTCTGTGACCACGAGGCCCTCCGACTCGAGGCGCCGGAGCGCCTCCCGCACGGGCGTGTAGCTCACCTCAAACTGTTCGGCAAGATCGCGCTGGCGAAGCGGCGTGCCGGGGGAAAGCTGCCGGCCGGTGATGAGTTCTCTGAGTGCGTCGGTCACCATGTCACTCTTGCTGACGTATTTGCCTTTTGCTCGCAGTGCTGGCTGTCTGATCGTGCCGGAGGAATGGCCGTCGGCGGCTTCCGGCATGCGGGAAGCACCATCTACCTGGTCGCCCGTCTCACTCATGGCTTCTCGACCCTCATGATGGGCGTGGCGAGGAGTTGAGATCGTGTGCGGGAGACCCAGGCGTAGCATCCTGGACGGATTGGCCGAGAAAGACCTGGCGGATGTCGGGACGGGCGACAATCTCGCTGGCCGGGCCGGCGATCTCGATCCGCCCCGCGACGAGAATGTAGGCCCAGTCGGACACCCCGAGCGCCTCGAACGCCTTCTGCTCGACCAGGAGCACGGCGGTGCCGGAGTCAGCGAGACGCCGCACCTGATCCCGCAACACCGCCCGGGACAGGTCCGGTGACAAGTTGGAGGTCGGCTCGTCAAGGACGAGAACGGCCGGTTCGAGCATCAGGACCCGCGCTATCGCAAGCATCTTCCGCTCGCCCCCGCTGAGCTTGCTTGCGGTCCTGGAACGCATTTCCGCCAGCGCGGGGAAGGTCGACAGCACCGCCTCGATCCTGGCGGTGAGCTGAGGCTTCGTGAGCAGGTACCCACCCATCTCCAGGTTCTCGGTCACGGTCAAGGTGTCGAACACGTCCTTGGTCTGCGGGACGAAACCCAGTCCCATCCGGGCAAGACGATGCCCACGCATGTTCGTTATGTCGCGACTACCGAACGTGACCGTGCCGGTCATGACCGGAAGCCTGCCGGTCACGGCCTTGAGCAAGGTGGACTTGCCGGCGCCGTTCGGCCCGATGACCGAGACCACTTCCCCGGGCCCGGCACTAATGCTCACGCCGGACACGATCGCAGCGGCCCCGTAACCCGCCGCGACCTCCTGGAGGCGCAGGACCGGCGGGGGGCGCCCCGCGTCGCCCGGTAGCGGCTGCCCGGTCAGGCTGTCCGGGCGCGGCGGCGGGTCACCGGCGGGACGGCTATCCGATGAGGTAGGCATCCAGCACCTCCCGGTCGGCGCGGACCTCGGCCATGGTTCCCTGCGAGATCACACGCCCCTGGGCCATCACGATGACGGGGTCGCACAGCCGCTCCACCACCGCGAGTTCATGCTCGATCATGAGCATGGTGAGCCCTTCATCGCGCAGATCGAGCAGATGCTGCTCGATCCGCCTGGCCAGGGATGGGTTCACCCCGGCCATCGGCTCATCGAGCAGTAGTAGCGCTGGGCTGGCCATCAATCCGCGCATCAACTCAAGCAGGCGTTTCTGGCCCCCGCTGAGGTTTCCTGCGTACTCGTCTTCCTTGGCGGACATGTCGAAACGCGCCAGCAGTTGCCGCGCCCGCTCCACCATCTTCCGCTCATGAGGTCGCCAGTACCGCTTGCCGAGCGCGGCCTGCCACAATGCTTCTCCCCGCGGGAAGGGCGCTGCCACCAGCAGGTTCTCCAGTACCGTCAGCGCGGCGAACTCGCTGGAGATCTGAAAGGTCCGGATGATCCCGCGTCGGGCCACCTTGTATGGGGGCAGTCCAGTGATGTCCTGGCCCCGATAAGAGATCTCCCCGGCGCTCGGCCGGAGTGCGCCGGCGATGACGTTGAGCACGGTCGACTTCCCGGCGCCGTTCGGCCCGATCAGGCCGGTGATCTGGCCAGGTGGGATTTCGAAGGATGCGCCGTTGACCGCCCGGACCCCGCCGAATTGGCGGTGCAGGTCCCGGACCTCAAGCACGGCACCGGCGGGCTCGCTCATCTGCCGGTCCGCGTGGACATCAGCGGTTGCCGCGCTTCGCTTTGAGCGGCCGGCGGGAAGCGCCGTCGCCGCTCGGGGATGACACCGCGAGGCCAGAACCACAAGAAGACCAGGGCGAGCACCCCGACGATGATCCACTGCAGGGCGTCGATGAACCCTGGCGGGCCGAATTGTGGAACGAAACGGGTGGCTTCGAGGAAGGCGACCGGCACAAGCAGCGCCCCAACCATGACTCCCAGATTGTTCCCGGATCCGCCGACGATGACGGCCGTAAAGTACACGAACGTCTCCGGATACAGCCAGGAGCCCGGGGACCAGGCGGAGATGAACTCGACCAGGATGGCGCCACTGACCCCGGCGATCACTCCGCCGAGCACGAACGCGAGCATGCGCAGCCCGGTAACGTTCTTGCCCAGAGCCGCTGCAGCTTGCTCGTTGTCGCGGACCGCGCGCAGCGTGCGGCCAAGTGGCGAGCTCGTCACAATGTGCACGAGCCAGTAGACGCACAGGCAGATCACGGCCGTGATGCCCACGAACAGCCACTGGTAGCCAATGGGCGACAGGTTGACCGCCGTGGCTAGCGGCTTGGGGACCAGGTCGAGTCCGTTCGGCCCGTTCACCAACCCGGCCTGGTTGGTGGCGACGCTGGTCGCGATGAGCGACACCACAAGCATGACCATCGCTTCGTAATCGCTGCGCAGCCGCCGGATGGCAACGCCGCCTACCAGCATCGCAAGCAGGCCTCCGACCATCCCGGCCGCCAGGATGGGCAGCGGGAATGGCCAGTGGGCGCCGCCGACATATTGCTGGAATCCGCCTTTCGTGGCGGGCCCGAGCGTGAGCACAGCCGCGGTGTAGGCGCCGGCGGCCTGGAAGATGATGAAGGCGAAGTTGACAAGCCCCGCCACGCCGAATTGGAGGTTGAGCCCCCAGCAGGCCATCACGTCGACGCCGAGGTAGATCAGCACGGTGGAGATGTAGAACTGCCAGGCGACGCTCACGCCGCGACCTCCTTGCGGGTGGCGATTTCCGGCAGGATGCCTTGCGGCCGGGCGAGGAGGACTATCACCAGGATCACGAAGGCAACGACATTCTTGTAGTCGGGGCTGATGATGGCGGCTGCCAGCTCACTGGCGATCCCGATGACCAGCGCGGCGAGCATGGCTCCGTACGGCTGGCCGATCCCGCCAAGTACCGCCACGGCCACGATCGGGATCAGGAACTGGGCGCCGGTTGTGTCGGTGAACGAGGTCACGTTCATCACCAGGATCACGCCGGCCAGCCCGCACAGGGCGCCCGAGATGGCCCACCCGAGGTCGATGACCCGGTCGGTGGCGATCCCGCAATTGCGGGCCAGGTCAGGATCGGTGGCGGTGGCACGCATCGCCTTGCCGAGCTTAGTGTAGCGAAGCAGCAGGTGGATGAAGAGCATGGCCACGATCGCGATGCCGATGATGGCAAGCTGGACCGTGGTGAACACCATCCCGGCGACGTGGACCGAAGTGGCCCGGGGCATCTGCAGGCTGTAGAAGTTGGCGCCGAAGATGGCCAGCAGACTGTTCTGCACGATGAGGCTGACAGCGATGGTCACGATGATCATGCCGAACAGGCGTGTCCCGTGCCGGACGAACGGGGTGTACAGGCAGCGGTTCAGCAGCACTGAGAAGACGGACCCGAACACCGCGCCCGCCACCAGCGCAAGCCACACGCTAAAGCCAGCGCTGGTGACCAGGTAGGCGACGAACGCGGCAGAGGTCATGATGTCGCCGTAGGCGAGGTTGAGGATGTTGGTGACGCCGAACTGGAGGGTGAATCCCACTCCGGCCACCGCCAGGATGGACGCGGTAACGATGCCGAATCCGATCGCGGGCACCAGCGTGCTCACCGCCGCCTCCTCCGCGCCCCGTGCATGCCACGGTGCGGTGCCACGTCAGCGGCATCAGTGGTCACGGTCACCGGCTGAGTGCGGCGATCTGCGCCGCCGACACCGAGCCGACCAGCACCGGGCTGCCGTTCACATATTTCGCGGCCTCGAACGCTCCGGTGGAGTTGTGCCAGCGGTTGAACACGATGGGCCCGCCAGCGCCGACGTACTGGATCTGCTTGCCGGCCTGCAGTGCGGCCTTTCCGGTGGCGAACGTGGTGACAACTGTCTTGCCGGAACCGGGCTCGGTGACCTTCATGATGTAGGCATTGAAAACGTTCGGGCTGGCGCTCTTGGCCGCGATCATCGCCAGCGCCATCACGTTGACCCCGTCGTAGTAGGTCATCGAGTATGGGTCACTGCTCCACTGGCTGGGCTTGGGCACCTGTGACGCCGACGCCAGCAGAGACCGGTTGTAGGCCTGCCAGGCTGGCCCGCTCGGCGGCGCGTACGGCTGCATCCCCTCGAAGTACCTGGCCATGGGCGCCGCACCGATCGCACTGTTGACCGCCTTGAGCCACGGCGCCTGCAGGGTGACCTCGGTCCCGACCACAGGCATGAGCCCGTGCAACTGCTGCAGCTCGGACAGGAAGGTCGCGCCCGTCTGCGGGTCGACCTCGGTGAAGATCACCTGCGGGTGCGCCGCGAGCATGTTCTCGATCTCGGCGCGGTAGGAACTCTGGTCGAGCGCGAGGGGCTTGTTGTAGACGATGGTCCCGCCGAGCCGGGTAAAGGCGCGGCCCAGCGTCGGCACGTCCGACTGAGCACCCGCGTCGCTGCCAAACACCGCAGCGGCCCGGGTGTAGCCCGCCTTGTGCGCCCAGAGCGCCATCGCGTACCCCTTGACGTCGTCGGCCGGTGTGATCCGCCAGAAGTAGGCATAGCTGGAGTGGTCAAAGGCCGCCTGGCCGGTGTCGGCGAACATCGGCACGTGGCCCGTGTTTAGCAGCGGGACGGTGGCCAGCGCCTCGTCGGAGCTGGGTCCCAGCACGCCGATCAGTGACGTCTCCGTCGCCATCATCTTTTGCGCGGCTGGCACAGCGTCGGCCGGATCGCCGCGCGTGTCCTCCTGGACGCAACTCAGCTTGTGACCGAGCACCCCGCCGTTCGCGTTGATCAGCCGGACGGCGGGCACGCAGCCACCGGCCATTTCCGGCCCGAACGCGGCGTCCGGCCCGGTGAACGGGTTGAACTCCCCCACCACCAGCGTCGACGACGCGGAGCCGCCACCTGCTGAGCCGCAGGCGCCAACGGCAAGGAGTGCGAGGGCCGCTCCCACTGCTATCACGGCGATTCGCATAACGCACCTCCAGGTGACACGCGCAGTACTGCACGTCAGGCTTTGTGACCGTCCCCCGGCAGCAGGGCAACGGCCTCGATTTCCACCAGCGCGTCCGGATTGGCGAGCGCGCTGACCTCCACCAGCGTGCTGGCCGGGCGGGCGTCGCCGAAGTAGCGGCGGCGCACCGTGTTGACGAGCTCCCGGTCCGCCATGTCCCGCACAAACACCCCGACCCGCACGACGTCGTCGAAGGTGGCACCAGCGCTCTGAAGAACGGCGCCCACGTTGTCGAGCACCTGCTCGGACTGCCTGATCACGTCGCCGGTGCCCACGAGCTCACCATCGGCGTTGACCGGCAGCATCCCGGAGATGTACAGGAATCCGCTCGCCTCGACCGCGTCGGTGTAGTGGCTGATCGGCTCGGCCAATTGCCCGGCCAGCCGGATCCGCCTCACGGAATCTCTCCCGGTGGATCGATGATGCGGATCACGAGTGGGCTCGGGTGAAACCCGTTGCAGGGATTGAGGTCCTGCGGGCAGGCGGAGACCGACACGATCGCGTCCATCAGCGTCCGCAGCACTAGCCTGTCCCCGGGCCGGCCGGTGGGGATCTCGTTGCCGAATGTGCGGTCCGGGTGAATGGGGGCGTTCTGGAAGAAGTTGAACGGATCGGGGATCTGCCACTCGGCGATCCCCCACGGCTCCAGCACCTCGGCGAAGTTCGTCCGGCAGCTGCGGTGGCCCTCGACCTTGTAATCGAGCAGGTAGCGGCGGTCATCGCACATCGAGGTGATGATGTCGTTCCTGCCCACGTCATCGCGCAAGATCTCGAACATGGGGCGGCGCCAGTTGCTCTCCAGCCGGTCCCCGACCTGCACGGTCAGCCGCAGGATGGCGGAGCGGGTATGCGTCGTCGACAACCACTCGGTCCGGTTGCGTTCTGCGAAGGCAACGAAGTCGGCGACCTGCTGCCCCTCCACGTCAACGATCTCCACCAGCTGGCCGGCGAGGGCGACGAAAGCCGTGCCGTGCCCGCCAGGAACCAGGATCTCCCGGCCCTCTTGAGTCGGCCCTGATGCCTCGGCCGCAGACTCGCCCCTCACACTGATCTCCTCACCCATAGCGAAGATTGTGCGTCATATATAATCCAGGATCAAGATCCCGCTGGATGGCCAGTGCTCCTTCGGCGCTCGTTTAGCTGAGGCGTGCAGGTCAGGCCGATCTGCAGGTGCACGCGCCACAGGCCAGCCTCCGCGCGCAGACCTTCGGCTGGGCAGACGACACCACCGCGGAACCCGTGCGGCCTGAACCGGTCTGCGAGCCTGCAGCCAGTGCTATATGGCTCTGGCTCAATTGTCGTGATTGGGTTCAGTCGGCGAGCAGGACGCGCTTGCGGGGCAGGTCGGGGTTCGCGCGGCCATACATCTGTCTTTTGATCATTTTTAAAGTTACGTGGCCTTCGACTGGGCCGGAGCTGTAGGGGACGGTGAGCCCGGCGGTGACGGCGGCCCAGTCTTTGCGCAGTCCCTTGGCGAAGCCGCGCAGTTCGCTGACTGGGCCGTTTTCGGCTTGGGAGGCCCAGGCTTCGAGGTGCTCGCCGTGCCGGTGGCAGAGCATGCCGGTGGCAGAGCATGCCGGCGAACTCGCGGACCAGGTCGCGGGTGGCTTTGAGAGCCTTCGGCGTTTCGGCCTGCAGCCAGCCGGGAGCGACATTGAGCTGATCCGGGAACTCCTGCTGACCCAGACAGAGCTCGAACGCCAAAGTCAGGGCCACGGCGATACCGCCCTGATGAAGCTGTGCTGCGTTGCAGCTGTTCAATGCTGGCAGCCCACAGGATGCCCTGACGATCTGGCAGGTTAAGACATCGAGCTTCGACGCGCACTGCTCGATCGACGTTCAGTTGCTGTGCGGCCCCGGGCTTGAGGAGACCAAGACATACCTCGCCCAAGACGGTTCCGGACCCGCCACGGCCGGCCCGGGGTAACCGAACATCCTCAATTCGACACGGTCGCTGCTGGCCAGATGCTCGCGCAGCGGCAGATCCGGATGACTCGTAGCCGCGCCTAGATGAATGGCAACTCCCGCCGCTGCGGGCGAGAA
>OFHK01000118.1_pt1 | contig 25239 bp, 23 predicted proteins | sample 1521951 | NCBI WGS metagenome assembly OFHK01 (sample SAMEA2468436, study PRJEB22500) | soil metagenome | biome: Glassland; feature: Farmland; material: Clay | place: Australia | collected 2013-01-31 | depth 0.55 m
TCTGTTCTGTGTTTACAAGCAAAACCGGCCATCGAGTATCCGCCTTGTTCTCGTGGGCTGGGAGATGTATAGAAGAGACGGGTGAGGGATTCCCCCCCCCCCCGCGGCCCGGGGCCCCTCGCGCGCGTGCACTGGGCCCGCACCGTGGCGCCCCGCGCGGCCGGCGGGGTGGTCGCGCGGCCCCGCAAGGAGCCCGTGAACCCCGAGCTCCTGCGGTACATGAACCGCCTCTCCTCCCTCCTGTACCAGATGGCCCTCTGGGTGCAGACCAGGGAGAAGCGGAAGCGGGAGCATCCCACGTACCGCAGCTGACGGCCTCTCCGACGTCCGATTCTGAACAGCGAAACTATTTTAGGCTTAACTAATTGGAAGGGCCCCGATGGTCGAGTACAAGTGGGTGGCCCTGTCGAACACCACGCTCGGGGTCCTCATGGCCTCCATCGACAGCACGATCGTCCTCATCTCCCTCCCGGCCATCTTCCGCGGGATCAACATCGATCCCCTCACGTCGTTCCAGTACCTGATCTGGCTCCTGTTCGGCTACTTCATCGTGACGGCCACCCTGCTCGTGACGTTCGGCCGCATCTCGGACATGTTCGGCCGCGTGCGGCTGTACAACCTCGGGTTCGCGATCTTCACAGCGGGCTCCATCCTCCTCTCCATCACGCCGAACACCGGGGACCTGGGCGCCATCGAGCTCATCGGCTTCCGCCTCATCCAGGCCGTCGGGGCGGGCTTCCTCTGGAGCAACAGCGAGGCCATCATCACGGACGCCTTCCCCGCGAACGAACGGGGGAAGGCCCTCGGGATCAACCAGATCGCGTTCCTCCTGGGCTCGTTCATCGGCCTCGTCCTCGGCGGCGTCCTCGCGGTCATCGACTGGCGCCTCGTATTCCTGGTCAGCGTCCCCGTCGGCATCGTCGGCACGATCTGGTCCTACGCGAAGCTCCGCGAGCTCGGGACCATCCGACCGGACCGGAAGCTCGATCTGTCGGGCAACGTGACCTTCGCCCTCGGGCTCACGGTCCTCCTCATCGCCGTCACCTACGGCCTGCTTCCGTACGGCACCGCGCCCATGGGATGGGGCGATCCGTGGGTCATCGGGGGACTGATCGGCGGGGCGGCGCTCATGGTCGGTTTCGTCTTCATCGAGCTCCACGTGCCCGACCCCATGTTCCGCCTGGAGTTCTTCCGCAACCGCTCCTTCGCCACCGCCATCTCGGCGACCTTCCTCGGTTCCGTCGCCCGCGGGGGCGTCCTCCTCATGCTCACGATCCTCCTCCAGGGGATCTGGCTTCCGCTCCATGGCTACAGCTACGACTCCACGCCGTTCTGGGCGGGCATCTTCATGCTGCCCATCTCCCTGGGCCTCATCACCGCGGGGCCCATCAGCGGCTGGGTCTCCGACCGGCACGGGGCGAGGACCCTCGCGACGACGGGCATGGCCCTGGCCGCGGCCACGTTCCTGGCCCTCTCGACCCTGTCGTACAACTTCGACTACCTGGGTTTCGGAGTGCTCATCTTCCTCAACGGCCTGGGCATGGGCATGTTCGCCGCTCCCAACATGGCGTCGATCATGAACGCCGTGCCGCCGGAGCACCGCGGCGCCACGGCGGGGATGACTCGGCCGCTGCAGAACACGGGCCAGCTCGCGAGCTTCAGCATGTTCTTCACCGTGGTCACGGTGGCGTTCTCCGGGAGCCTTCCCGCCGCGCTGTCCTCGGCGGTGACGTCCGCGGGCGCGCCCCAGCTCGCTCCCGTGCTGAGCCAGATCCCGCCGACCGGCGCGATGTTCGCGGCCTTCCTGGGCTACAACCCCATGCAGACCATCCTGTCCCAGCTGCCGCCCAGCCTACTGGGCTCCATCCCGTCATCGACCATCACGACCCTCACGAGCCTCACCTGGTTCCCGAACGCGATCGCTCCCGCCTTCATGTCCTCCCTCGCGGAGGCGTTCTACGTGAGCGCCGGCCTGACCGCCGCGGCCGCGGTCGCCTCGGCGCTCCGGGGCAAGCGGTTCGTCTACGAGGAGGACGTCCTGGGGCTGCACAAGGCCGCGGCGGCCGCGAATGGTGGCCACCGCAACGGCACCGCCCCGGGGGAAGCACCGGACCGGAAGGGCGACCCGACCGATCCGGATCCCCCGTCGCCTCCGGAGGGATGAGGCATGGCCGAGGACACGCACGATCCCGTCGACGTCTGGAGGACCTTCTCCAACGTTTCGAAGACCTGGTTCCGCCTGGCCGAGGCGAACCTGCGCCCCCTCGGGCTCTCGCTCCTCGAGGTGCGCGCCCTGCGGCTGCTCTCCCGGGAGGGCCCCCAGCCCATGGTCCGGTTGTCCGGGGAGCTGCTCGTGAGCCAGCCCGCGATCACGGGGATTGTGGACCGTCTCCAGCGGCGGTGTCCCGCCCTGGGGGCCCGGGCCCGGGACGCCCGCGGCGTGGTCTACGTGCGCATCCCCCCGGCGGGGAGGCGGGTCCGGGCCCGCGCCAGCGCCATCCACCGCTCCTTCGTCCGCGAATCGCTCGGCCATCTCCCGCCGCGGGAGGCCGCGCGGCTCTCCGGGATTCTCGCCAGCCTTGGAGACGCCCTTGCGGCGTACGAGGACGCGCGGAGGCCCGTCCCAGCGCGCGTGCGACCTCACGGGGTCAGGGTGCGGCGGTAGAAGCGGAGGACGCGGTCCCACGCGTCCGTCGCGGCCTCCCTGCGGTACGTCGTCGGGTTCGTGTCATTGAAGAAGGCGTGCGGCGCCCCGGGGTAGATGCGCATCTCGAAGTCCTTCTTGCGCTCCGCCATGGCCTTCACGAGCGCGTCGAGACCCGCGTTGATCCGCGTGTCCTCGCCGCCGTAGAGCCCGAGGACCGCGCCCTTGACGTTGCCGAGGCGCTCGATGGGCGAAGGATTCTCCCCGTAGAAGATCACGCACGCCGCGACGTCGGCGGCGCACGCGAGGTTGATCGACAGGCCCCCGCCGAAGCAGAAGCCCACGCAGCCGATGCGGTCTCCCACCACGAACGGCTGGGTGCGGAGATAGGCCACGGCGGCGGCGAGGTCCTGCGTGAGCCGGTCCCTCGGGAGGCCGCCGAGGAGCATCTGCACCGTCCGGCCGATCTCCGTCCGGTCCGGCTCGGGGAGCTTCTCGATCGCCTGTCGCGCCAGCTCCGGGTCGCGGCGCGGGAGGCGGTACATGACCTGCATGGCCTTGCGGACCTTGTCCGCGGTCAGGATGGAGGCCAGTTGCGGGCTGCCGAAGAGGTTCGGCGCGAAGGCCACATAGCCCTCGCGGGCGAATCGGTCCGCGATGTCCTTCGTGTGGTCGACGAGCCCGAAGATCTCGTGGATCACGACCACCGCGGGGCGACGGCCGTCGGCCTTGGGCCGGACCAGGTAGGCCGGCACCGCCCCGCTCTCGCCCGTGAACTCGACCATCGCGGAGGATGCGATCTCGAAGGCCATGCTTTCCCTCGCGCGGGCCGACACGGGGCAGGGCCTTAAACCTTGACCGCGCCGAGGTTCGGCCTCGGTCGCTAGCCCGGTGCCTTCTCCTCCAGGAACCGCCAGAGGTGTTCCACGGCTTGGTCGTTGCCCGTCGGCACGGGTGGCAGGCGTCCGAGCGCGAGCTTCTCCGAAATCAGCTCCTTGAGCCGCCCGACGTCCCCGAAGCGGTAGCCCAGCTCCGCCGCGTTCCGCTCGGCCTCCGCGTGCCCCTTCGGCGGGATGGCGATCACCGGTGTGCCGGAGGCGCGGGCCTCGCCCACCGTCCCCTTGCCCGCGGTCGTGATGACGAGGTCCGCGGCGAGCACGAAGTCCTGGAGGTTCGGGACGAAGCCGTACGTGTAGACGCCGGGCGCGGGGTCGACCTTCAGCTTCGGTCCGCTGACGACGACCATCGAGGCGTCCGGAAGGTCGAGCTCCCGGAACGCCTTCACCGCCGCGCGGAGGAGGAACTCGCCCGTGGCCGTGCCCCCGGCGGTCACGAGGATCGTCCGCTTCCGGAAGAAGAGGTCCTCGCGCAGCTGGTCCCGCGAGGCGCTCGGCCGCCGCACGACGGGGCCGATCCGCTTCACGTTCGGCCAGTCCGGCGCGCGGTCCGTCACGAGGATGAGGTCGACCCGGCGGGCGAGTCGAGAGAACCAGAAGTTGCCCACACGCTCGGCGGCCCGGGACACCGGGTCCCGCGCGAAATCCCGCGCGAAGTCGATCAGGAGGGGCGCCGTGGGCACGCGGTGGCGGAAGGCCTCCCGCACGGAGGCGAGCTCGCTGTCCGAGAGGAGGAAGCGGTAGTAGTCCCAGTCGCCCTCCCGCCGCATGAACCGATCCGCGGTCCGCAGGTAGCGGGCGTAGTCGCGGTACCAGCGCCAGACCGGACGGAGGACGCCGTCCTGGGCGGGGAAGTCCGGCGCGGGCGGCATGGTCAGCGCGTCGAAGCCGCTCGAGACGACGAGGTCGAGGGCGGGCGATCCCGCGAGGAACAGGAAGTAGAGGCGGGGGTCGCGTTCCAGGAGGCCCCGGGCCAGGGCCACCGACCGCGTCGCATGGCCGAGGCCCTGGGAATGCACCGCGAAGTAGCCGTTCCGCTCCTCCATGCCCACGGTGCCGAAGGACGCGGGCTACAAAGACCTTGGCGCCTCACGGCTTCGGGGCCGGCTTCGCCGGCGCCGGCATCGCGGGCACCTCGCCCGCCTTCGTGACCTGGTCGAACTCCCGGTCCTCCCACATGTCGTAGGCGATCGCGACCGCCGCCGCCTGCGTGAGGATCGCGAAGGCGTTCACCACGTGGACGAACAGGATGGCGTAGAACAGGGAGACGTTGATCACGGGGATCATGATGGGCAGCAGGTCGCCCTTGAACAGGAGGATGACGCCGAGGACCGCCATGAGGATGGACAGCTGGAACGTGGACTGGGCTGTGCGCTTCACGCGTCCCGCGATGGTCGTGTTCCGGACCCCGTTGTAGTTGTTCAGCGCGAGGAGGATCATCGCGAACCCGAGGGTGGAATGGATGTAGATGAGAGGGTCGGTCACCCCGGAGAAGGTGTCCACATGGGTGCTCATCACGATGAGGAACTCCAGGAACGCGATCCAGATCATCGCGAACAGGCCCTGCCAGAGCTTCATTCCCGCCAACCTCGATCCGCGAAGAGGCGCCGCGGCAGTAAGCGTTCGGTCCTTACATTATGGAGGGGTGCGAATTCTGGAGCGCGGAAATGTACCGCGACGCATGCCGGGGAGCAGGGGGAGGCGTCCACGTTCGCCGCCCTCCGCGGTGCCCTTTTAACGCCCCGCGCCCTTGCTCCGTCCGTGGAACTGTCATCCCTGGCCAAGTTCCCCTTCCTCCGCGAGGCGTCCGCCCACATCCGGGCGGAGGGCATCACGCTGGAGGAACTCCTCTCGCAGAGCGCGTACGCGAGGGCGCGGGCCCTGGGGAAGTCCCGCGTCATCGAGGCCCTGGAAAGGGGGCCGCCGACGGAGCGCGTGGCCATCGACACCGCGGACCAGCTCGCCCAGCTCCTCGCCTACCCGGTCGCCCGCATCCTCGTCTCCGCGAACGCGGACCACTACCTCATCCGCCGCTTCTCCCTGCGCGAGGCCATGGCCGCGGAGCTCCGCCTTGGGACGGAGCCCGACGACTTCGTCGTCCACCTGGCCTCCGAGCTGGGCTTGGACCTGCGGCGGGAGGACGGCGGCTTCCGCCTGCACTTCACGGACTTCCTCCGGTTCACGAACACGATGCGCGAGCCGCCCTGGAAGCTCATCAACCAGCGGCTCGACGCCGGCTACGTCCGGCTCCGGAGGGAGAAGGCCCTCCGCGTCCTCCGCAACGCCATCGAGCGGCACATCGAGGAGGGCCTGCCCATCCCCGTGAACGATGCGATCGAGGGCGCCTTCCAGGCGGACCTCGCGGAGATCCGCGGCCTCCTGGAGGCGAAGAAGGCGACCTTCAAGGCGGACGACATCGGCAAGATCAGCATCACCCGCTTCCCGCCGTGCATGTACAACCTCCTGGCCCAGATCCAGAACCACGAGAACGTGCCCCACATGGGCCGCTTCGCCATCGTGTCCTTCCTCCACACGATCGGCCTCTCGAACGAGGAGATCTTCCGCGTCTTCGGCGACGTCCCCGACTTCGCCGCGGACGTCACGAAGTACCAGATCGACCACATCACCGGGACCTCGTCGGCCACCGAGTACACGCCGCCGGAATGTTCGACGATGAAGTCGTACGGCCTCTGCCCCGGGCCGGACCGCCTGTGCCTGAGGATCCGGCACCCCCTCAGCTACTACCGCATCAAGGGGAAGGAGAGGCGGCCTCCGGGCGAGAACGCGGCCACGGCAGCCTAGCATTTATCAGAATGAGCAAGAAATGCTCAAATACCGGCAACCCGCACGCCGCATCGCCTCCCGGGCTCACCCCGAGGCGGCAGACGAGATGAACGACATGAAGACCGGGCTTGCATGGCTGATCGGATTTGTGGTTGCGCTGTTGATCGCCCTGATGGTGTTCGTCGTGGTCACGCCCTTGGGTGCGAACTTGGTGCTCGTCGGCGGGCTGATCGGGGGATTCCTGGTGGGGTTCCTCGTCCAGGATATCAAGAAAGGAATCGTGCACGGTTTCGTTAGCACCTTCGTCGGCGGGCTCGTGGGCATGCTCATCGGCTTCTTCGTGATCGCGGCCGTCATCGCCTCCGCGGTCCCCGTGTTCGGTTCGGCCCTCGGTGGGCTTGTGATGCTCCTGGGGATCATCCTCTCCGTCGGCTACGGCATCGCGGCGGGCATCGTCGGCCTCGTCGGCGGGGCCATTGGCGGCGTGATCGGCCAGCGCATGACGCCTGCACCCGCAGCCCAATCTCCGGCGGTTCCTCCGCCCTCGATGTGAGCGGGACGGACCGGTTCACGGCGGGGCCCCGCACCCCCGCCATATTCCTATTGCCCTCTGGATCGCGGTCGCGTTCGCCAGGACCGCGAAGAGGACCATGATCCACCCGAGCGGGCCGAAGGCGGCCGCGCCGGCGCCCCAGCCCGCGTTTCCGTACGGTGCGACGAGGAGCTGCACGAGGCCGCCCAGGGCCAGGAGGACCAGGCGGTCCGCGCGTCCGAGGAGGCCCGCGTACCGGCGGCCCTGCCCGACGGCCTGCGCCTGGGTCCCCATGTACGACGTCAGGAGGACGCCGATGATCGCGAGCGTGCCGACCCAGAGCGGGCAGTACGCCGCGTTGAACGCGACGCCGGCCAGGAGGAAGACGTCCGCGTAGCGGTCGAACACGTGGTCGACGAAGTCGCCCCGCGCGGACGCCTTGCCGAACAACTTCGCGACCTTGCCGTCGAGGGCGTCCAGGTACGCGCTGAGGAGCATGAGCACGAGGGCGGCCAAGAGGAACCCCGTGCCTCCGGCGTAGAAGGCGAGGCCGGCCAGCGCGGCGGCGAGCAGGGCCAGCCACGAGATCGTGTTCGGGTTGATGCCCCCCATGCGGGATGCGACCGGCACGAGCAGACGGTCCGCGGAGGGCCGGAGGCGGTCTAGTACCACGAGAGCACCTCGTCGCTCCAGTCCACGGAGCCGGGCTCGTGGCCTTGCGTTTTCCCGCGGAGGATGCCGAGGATCGCGTCCGCGGTCTCGTCCGGCGTCCCGCGCGTCGTGTCCACCTCGTACACGAGGGGCAGCCGCTCCACGGCCTGCTGGGTGATGACGTCGATCGCCTCCGCCTCCACGTTCTCCCGCACCTTCTCCGGCGGCCAGCCGCGCGCCTCGAGCCTCCTGCGGAGGACGGCGGGGGAGCAGCGCAGGACCACGGCCAGATCCACGGCCATCTCGTGGGCGTAGTGCGAGCGGAGGAAGGCGATCTTTGCGGGCACGCGAAGGCTCTCCCGCAGGGCGTCCACGTCGACCTCGTCGCTCCCGCGCGCCTCGTCCCGGCCCACGATGAAGCCGCCTTGGCGGGCCACCTCGTCCAAGTCCAGGACGACGTAGCCGCGGCGGGACAGGACGTCGCAGGCGGTCGTCTTCCCCGTCCCGGGCGTCCCGGTGACCGCGACGAGCACGGGCGGAGCCAAGGACACGGATGATAAATCACTTGCGCTGGACGACCCAGGAAGGCGGCCTCGGGATCCGGGCCAGGAGGTAGTTCCGCGCGGCGAGGCCGACCAGGCCCCCCACGAGGTTGACGAAGAGGGCCAGGGCGAAGAGCACGAAGGTGTAGTGGAGGATGAAGCCGGGGACCGTGTCCGCCGCGACCGTGTAGAGCCCCATGGCCACGGGCGACAGGACGAGCACCGCGGACAGGACGAATCCCAGGGCCACCGCCAGGAAGGATTCGAAGATGACGGGCACGATGTCCGTCGAGGCGAATCCCACGAGAATCGAGGGGATCCCGAGGACCAGCCCCAGCAGGAGGGGGGACGGATCGCTCTCCACGGGGAACGTGGCCATGGGATAGAGGCTGTGGAAGACCGCGTAGGCCAGGGAAAGGCCCAGGACCCCGGAGAGCGCCAGCCCGCGGACATAGCGGAGCCATCCGCCCTCGGCCCTAGCTGCCAAGGTTCGTGCCCCCGGAGATCACGACCCGACCGACGTCGAACAGGTAGGTGGCCGCGGAGAGGGACGCGGGCGGGACGCCTTCGATGGGGAGGGCCAGCTGCACCCACACCGTCCAGGGGATCCCCCAGGCGTCCCCGCGCACCGCCGCGGCGTAGGAGGTGATGTTCTGGACGGCCGCGAAGGCGGTGGGATCGGACGACTGGGTCAGATTGAGGACGAGGGGGAGGGTCGCCTCGCCCCCTGCGGGTACGGGGCTCGGGGGCACGTTCAGGGATCCGGAGAAGGCCAGGAAGAACAGGTGGGTCCCCGTCTCGTTCACGAGCACCTGGTCGGAGCGGCCGAGACCTGCGAGTCCGGCTTCCGCGGGCAGGTCCTCGATCCAGGCCTTGTACGAGACCGAGTCGAAGTCCAGGACCCGCGGGCTCGGGTTCGTCACGGTGATGCGGAGGGTCCCGGTCAGGACGTCGCCGTCGCCCAGGACGCCCGAAGGGCTCGCCCCCGAGACGTTGGCGCTGAACTGGGGGGTCACCGTCGTCAGCGCGTGCGCCTGCGCCACCGAGCCGTAGTCCGAGATCGACGCCCCCGCGAGGGCCAGGAGAACGAGGGTCGCGGCGAGGATGAGCACCCAGGCCATGCGTCCGTCCCGGATCCACACCCAAGGGAGCCGGGTCGCCTCTCTCATGACGCCCCCGAGCCGGGCGGAGCCGGCTCGAGCGTCGGCTCGCGCACCGCGAGCGGAGGCTCCACCATGGAGCCATCATGGATCTCTTGAGCGAAATGGCACTCGGCAAAGTGCCCCGTGGCGACCTCGATGACCGGCGGCGCCTGCTGCTTGCAGATGTCCTGGGCGAGCAAGCAGCGGGTGTGGAAGCGGCATCCGGTCGGCAGGTCGATGGGGCTGGGAAGCTCGCCCTTGATCGGGACCGCCGTGTAGACATGGGCCGGGTCTGGAATCGGGACCGCGGAGAGGAGCGCGCGGGTGTAGGGATGGGTGGGGTGGTCGATGATGTCCTCCGTCGAGGCATGCTCCACAATCCTCCCCAGATACATGACGGCGATGCGGTCGGACATGTACCGCGCGGCCGCGATGTCGTGCGTGATGAACAGGTAGGGCATCTTGTACTTGTCCCGCAGGTCCAGCATGAGGTTCATCACGCCCGCCCGGATGGACACGTCCAGCATGGACACGGGCTCGTCGGCGATGATGATCTTGGGATCGAGGACGATCGCCCGGGCGATCGCCACCCGCTGCCGCTGGCCCCCGGAGAGCTCGTGGGGGAACCGCGTGAGGAACTCCGCCCCTGGCCTCAGGCCCGAGTCCTCGAGCGCCTTCACGACCAAGTTCTCCCGTGCCTCCCGGGTCTCCGCGATGCGGTGGATGATCAGGGGCTCCGCCACCGCCCGGAGGACCGAGTACCGGGGATTCAGGGACTCGTAGGGGTCCTGGAAGACCATCTGGAGCTCCTTCCGGAACGCGAACATGTCCCGCGCGTCCAGGGAGGCGAGATCGACGCCGCGGAACAGGATCCGCCCCTCGGTCGGGACCTCGAGCCGCGCCAGCAGGCGGCCCGTCGTGGTCTTCCCGCAGCCCGACTCGCCCACGAGGCCGAGGACCTCTCCGGAGCGCAGGTCGAAGCTGACGCCGTCCACGGCCTTCACGTAGGTCTCCTGCGTCCGGAGGGACTCGAGGAATCCCCTCCGGAGCGAGAAGTACTTCTTCAGGCCCTGGACGCTCACGACCACGCCGTCCTCGGGAGGGGGAGCGGGTTCTTCCATCATGGCGCGACCAGTCCCCCTCGGTCGAGGAAGTCTTTCGAGAAGTGGCACAGCGCACGGTGCCGGCCGTCCGGCGTCACGAAGTAGGTCGGCTCCTCGTGCTTGCAGATGTCCTGGGCATACTTGCAGCGGGGATGAAAGCGGCAGCCCGACGGGATGTTGACCAAGCTCGGCGGACTCCCCGAGATGGCCTCGATCCGGTGCTTCTTCCCTTTCACGTTCGGGAAGGCGCCCAGGAGGCCCTCCGTGTACGGGTGCAGGGTCTCCTTGAAGATACGAAGGGACGCGCTCTCCTCGGCGAGCTGGCCCGCGTACATGACGCAGATCCGGTCCGCGACCTTCGCGACCGTGGACACGTCGTGGGAGATGATGAGAAGCGTCATGTGGAGCTGCTTCTGGATCCGCAGGACCTCGTCCATGATCTTGGCCGCGGTGATCACATCGAGCGCGGTCGTCGGCTCGTCCATGATCACGAGCTTCGGATCGAGGGCCAGGGCCATCGCGATCATCGCCCGCTGCTTCATGCCGCCACTGTACTCATGGGGGAAGTTGTCGATCCGGTCCTTGGGGATCCCGACCAACCGGTACAGCTCCTCCACGCGCTTGCGGCACGCCTGGTCGCTGGTGTCCTCGTGGGCCTGGATGGCCTCGATGATCTGGTCCCCCACGGTGTACACGGGGTTCAGGGCATTCATGGCGCCCTGGAAGACGATCGAGATCTGCTTCCACCGGACGGCGTTGAGCTTCTTGTCATACTCCCTCAGCCGCCCGTCCGGGAGACGGGTGAGGTCCACCAGGTCCCCCTCCTGCGAGGCGCCCTGCAGCCGCGCGTTGGCGTCGGCCAGCGGTCGGCGGGCCGCGCGATCTCCCGTCTGGACGCGGGCCCGGAGGGCTTCGACATTCGACCGGAGGCTCGCAATCTCCGGCTTGAGATACTGGCGGTAGGTGGAGGAGAGGGGATGCTGCAAGTCGTCGATCTTCTGCGCGAGGTCCTCCGGGGACCGCGGATGCGCTCGGGCCGCCGAGGGCGCGCTCGTCCCCTCGGGCGTGTCCCGGACCCGCGCCTCCAGGTCCTCGAGCTCCTTCGCCATCCGTTCCTCGGCCATCCGGGCGTAGGCGCCGCGATACCGTTCGACGGCGTCGGGGACGTTGAAGAAGACCTGTCCTCCGAGGATGTACGCGTTGGACGGCAGGAGCTGGGAAATCGCATAGGCGAGCGTCGTCTTCCCACAGCCGGATTCGCCGACGAGGCCGACCGTCTCCCCCGGGTCCACGTTCAGGTTCACGCCGTCGACGGCACGGACCCAGCCCTGCTGGACCTTGAAGTAGACCTTCAGGTTGCGCACGGAGACGAGCGGCACGCTCAACGCCTCCGCAAGCGGGGGTTGATGATCTCGTCGAAGCCCCGGCCCAGCAGGTAGAAACCCAGGGAGAGGATCGTGATGCAGAGGCCGGGCGGAAGCAGCCACCACCAGGCATACAACGCGGCGCCTTCCGTGAGCAGGAGCGAGAGCATGCCTCCCCACGAGATCACCGTGGGATCGCCGAGACCGAGGAAGCTCAGGGCGGCCTCGGTGATGATCGCGCCCGCCACGGTCAGGCTCATGTAGAGGAAGCTGAACGGGAGGACGTTCGGGGCGATGTGACGGAAGATGATGCGGGAATCGGATGCCCCCGAGATGCGCGCCGCGTCGATGAAGGGACGTTCCTTCAGGCTCAGGACCTGGGCACGGATCACCCGGGCGATCCCGGGCCACCCGACGATCGCCAAGGTGAGGACGATGATCCAGATGCTCGGCCGTAAGATCGAGACGAAGATGAGCACAATCGGGAGGAACGGAAGGACCAGGAAGATGTCCGTGGTCCTCATGAGCAGGATGTCCACCAGCTTCCCATAGTATCCCGAGATGAGTCCGACGAGGGTCCCGAGCCCGACGGCAATCAGCGCGGCCAGGAGGCCGACGATGAAGGCCACCTGCGTGCCCCAGAGCAGCTCCGTGAGGATGTCTCCACCATAGAAGTCCGTCCCGAGCCAATAGCAGAGGCCCGAGGGGTAGCAGCCCGGCGGCAGGGGGGTGTGGACCGTGCCGAGGAGCTGGAAGACCCCGGTCTCGCCCGTCACCGGATCCGTGTAGACGCCGCCCACTTCGTAGTTCGACAGGGAAACGCCATAGAGCGTCCCGAGCATAGAGCCCAGGTAGTGGATCTGTTGCACGCCCGGAGGCAGGACCAGCCCGAACTGGTCGGGAACCACGGCCGCGGACGTGCTGAACGTTGTGTCCATGAAGTAGACGCGTCCGTTGCCCGCGTAGAGGTACACGCGGTTCAGCCCCTCGATGTCGAAGAAGCTGCGGGTCCTCCCGGGGAAGTTGGCCTGGAACTGGCGGATGGGCGCTCCCGTCGCGTTCACCGCGAACATGTAGGAGGTGTCATTGACCCGGTTGTAGAAGGATGCGAAGATCGTGCTCGCCCGATAGCTCAGCGGCGCCTGGGTCGGCTCCCACGTGGAACCGGGCAAGGTGTACGTGCGGAGGACCGAGAGGCTGCCCATGTCGAAGAACGCCAGGCCGGAGGAGGACGCGGACTGCAGGGAGAGGTAGAGCCAGAACGGGAATTCCGGCGATATCGTGTAGCCGATCGGCCCCGAGACCTGCGCGGATTCATTCCCCAGCGAGAGCGGCAGCCATTTCTCGAGCTGCCCCGCGACGGAATAGACCTCCAAGCTGTTGTTGGCGAGGGGGAGGAGGATCCCTTGACCGGTGCCGGAGCGGAAAGCGTTCAGGGTGTCGACCTGCCCCTGATTGTAGTAGACGAAAGGCGGGGCGGACAGGGGCGCGGCGACGTCTAGGGCGACCTGCCCGCCGGGGGCGCTCGGATAGACGGCGCCCGCCTGGACGGGATTGCCCGTGTGCACGAACACGGTCTCGAAGACGATCGTGTGGTTCCCGTCCGAGGCATAGAAGTAGTGGTACGGGCCCACGTCAAACGTCAAAACTCCCTGACTCACGACCCTCTGATTCGGGGAAAGGAGCATCCCGCCCGCGGACGCAGGATCCTCGCCCGTCCACGTCGGGACGAACGGCATCCGGTACCGGTAGATCAACTGCCCGGTGAAGGGGTCCACGACGGCGAAGTCGCTTCCGGAGAAGAACGCCAGGGCGCCGTTCCTCTGGGGCGAACCGGAGCCGCCCGTAGCGTTCTGCCCGGGCACGATGTAGTAGACCGCGACCAGCGGGGGCTGGATGGGCGGGGAGATGTTGAAATCCTGGCTCAGGTCGTAGAACGTGAGGCTGATGTTCCCGACCACGTACGGGCTGACGTTCGCGTTCACGGTGACCACGTGAAGGAAGTCCATCTCGATGAAGCCGCGAGAAGCGTTGAAGTTGACCTCCCAGATCCCCCCGCCTCTGGAGTTCTGCAGAGGCGTCGAGGGACCGATGGCGGGCTCGCCGTACGTCAGGTTCGACGGCAGCATCTTCGTGTACGAGGAGACCACGTACCGGTCCGCATCCGGCGCGAGGAAGTTCCTCGAGTACGGCGCGATGACGGGGGCGAGGATCGCGACCGCGGCGAAGATGATCACGATGAACAGGCCCATCGTCCCGAGCCGGCTGCCCCGGACGGTCCGCCACGAGGACCGCAGCATGTGATACATCCCGCGGGCCAGCCTCTCCGCAGTGCCACCCCCGGCCGGGGAGCGGGGCTCAGAAGCGGACACGCGGATCTAGCACTCCATACATGATGTCGGCGGCGATGTTGCCGAGGATGACCAGGAGGGATATGATGAAGAGGATGGCACCGGCGAGGAACTGGTCGTGGTTGATAATGCCCGTGAGCAGGTAGGTTCCCAGCCCGCGGTACGTGAAGATCTGCTCGAGGATGATCGCGCCGCCCACGACGAACGAGAGGCTGATGGCCAGGGACGTCACCACGGGCAGGTAGGCGTTCCGGGCGGCGTGCCTCCTCCGGACGACGCGCTCCGACAGCCCCTTCGCCTTGGCCGTCAGGATGAAGTCCTCCCCCATGACCTCGAGCATGGACGTCTCCATGAGCAGGATCGTGCCCGCGGCGCTGATGAGGACGAGCGCGACCATGGGCAGGAAGGCGTGCGACCCGATGTCCACGATCGTGAACCATATCGTCCCCGGCGACCCTGCCCATGGGTAGTGCTGTACGACGAACGTCTGCCCGCTGAATCCCTGGAGAGGGAAGATGGGATAAATGTAGGCGAAGGCCCAGAGCAGGATCAGTCCGATCCAGAACGAAGGCATGTTGTAGAAGAACAGGCTCGAGAGGATCACGGCGCCCTCGCTCGCATGCCCGCGCTTCCACGCGATGTAGCGCCCGAGAAGGATCCCGGCGATGTACTCGATGATGACCGCGCCGCCGAACAGGAAGAGGGTGCGGGGCAGCGCCTCGTTGATGATGACGGACACGGACCGGCCCTGGCTCAGGGACGGCCCGAAATTGAACGTGAACATGTTCACGATGTAGCGCCAGAGCTGGACATAGATCGGCTGATCGAGACCGAAGAGGTTGACGAAGTACTGAAGCTGCGCGGGGGTCAGGGTCGGGTTGACGCGCAGGGTGTTGAGCGGACTTCCCGAAGCCTCGAAGAGGAAGAAGATGATGATGGTGACGACGATGATGGTGACGACGCCCTGGATGAGCCTATTGACGACGTATCGCCACAGCGCCGCCAAGATGTGCCCCCCTCATCGCTCCGGTTTGATTTCCTACAGGGTATAAGTATGTTTCCGAGGCATCGCGCTGGTTCCTGAAAAGGGGAATGGGGAGGGCCGGGAGACCTGCCCGGCCCTCCGGGTTCTACAGCTTGTCCTCGGGACCCAGCTCCTCCTCGCTGGTCTTCGGTTCCTCCGGCATCGCCGACGAGGGTTCCTCCATTGCGGTGGGTGGCTTCCTGCGCCGGCTCAACATGAGTCCGACGAGCGCGCCCACCACCAGACCGACCACGAGCAGCCCGCCCGCGAGGGCGTACAGGACCGTGAGGTCCGGGCCCGGCGCCGCGGACACCGTCACCTGGGAACTCTGGCTCCCGATCGTGACCGTGTACGTCCCGGCCTTCGCGAACACGTACGAGAACTGCACGTTGGCCGTTCCGCTTGCCGCGACCGACAGGGTCTGGGCCGCCACCGTGGCGTTCCCCACCTGCAACCACACGGTGACCGTCCCCGCGATCGGCAGGGTGTTCGTCACCGTCAGGCTGAACGTGGAGGCCGAACCTGCGTTGGCCACCGTGGGCGTGATCGCTCCGTAGGTCAGGAGCGGGTTGCTCGCCATGGCACCGTACCAGGCGCGCATGACCTGACCGTCCGGACTCGTCACGACCGCGAGGTTCTCCACGCTCCCGGTGCCCACCGGCACGGTGAACGTGGCGTCTCCGGAGGCATCGGTCAGCGCGGTGATCGCCGCGCTCCAGACCGACGCGTTCGCGACGGGTGCGCCCGTGCCGTTCACCACGGAGACCGTGACCGACACGGTGCTACCGGGGGCCACGAGCGTCTGGCTCACCGAAGCGGTCGCGAAGTCGACCGTCGTCGGGACGTACAGATAGCCCCGGGTGAAGCCGTACGGGAACTTCGCCAGCAGGACCTCGAAAGTCGGACTGAACCAGAAGTCCCCGAGCCCCCCATACCACAGCTGATCCCGTCCGCCGAATGCGTACCTCGAGTCGGCCGGGATGATGCTGAAGGAGAACGGCTGGGACAGGCTGGGCAGCTGCTTCCCGAGGTAGCTGTACACCGATCCGGTCTGGAGGTTCACCGTATAGGTCAGGGTGCCGGTTGCGTCCGCGATCATCGTTCCGCCGTACGCGCCTTTCACGTTCCGCACCGCCCCCAGGAGGGCGGCCGTGAAGAAGACCTGCGCGTTCGCCGCAGGCGCGCCGTTCAAGGCGTAGAGCTTCGCGGTGACCTGCATCGTCGGGTTCTGCGACGTCATCACGACCGGGCTTGTCGTCACGGACCCAAGCGCGAAGACCGGGGCCCGCTGCGACACGACGCCGGAATGGATGGAGAACGCAGCGTTCCCGACGCCCGCGATGGCGCTGCACGCGTCGATCGTGACGTTCATCGTGGATCCGGGCATGCCGACATACAGGGACACCGGGATGTTCTGGTCCGCGATCTCCGGGTCTGCGAAGAACTGCGCGGTGTAGGTGCCGGACAGGCTCGTCGCGCTCGTGGCGTTCACGTAGTAGAGACCTTCGAAGCCGGTCGGATACGTCGAGGAGTCGCAGGAGTCGATGGCGGTGTCCGAAGCGTAGTTGTTGTAGTTACCGATGAGCTCGAGGTCATTGACGGCGTTCTCCACTCCGTAGGCTGGACCCTGGGTGATCGGCCCGCTCGGACCCAGGGGTCCGGTCGAGTTCTGGAACGAACCGCCGAGGGAGCCGAACGCGAAGAACGTGCTCAGCTCGAGGCCGGAGCCCAGGTATTCGTTCGTGTTCCAGTCGTACGTGAAGGGGAACTGCGCCGGTAGGCCGTAGTCGCCCAAGCCGATCAGGAACATCACGGGCGCGTTCAACGCGGGCAACCCGGTTTGGTCCCAGACGTTCGCGGTCACCTGGTCCGTCGCCATGGTTGCCGAGAACGACAGGGACCGCGTGCTAAACGTGATCTGGGCCGCATATCCCAGCGTGACGCCGTCCGACACGAGGAAGGCCAGTTCATCGGACGTCCCGGCGAAGGCGTACGGAGCGCGGAACCGGACGATGACGTTCGTGTTGTTCAGGTTCGTCAGCGCGTAGGGGACCTCGGTGACCGTGAAGGTGGCCAAGCCGCTGGCATCTGTCACGTTGGCTCCCGACGCCCACGTCACGCTCACGTTGTTCGTGTCCGTATAGTTCGGCTCTATCGCCAGGTTCTGCACCGCGGCTCCGGTGAAGTCCGTCGCCTTCACCACGATCGTGGTCGACGGGTTAGTGAGGTTGAGCACGAGCCCGGTGCCGATGCTCTGGACCGACAGGATGTCCCACGCCGGCGTGGTCGGGTTCTGGACGACGATCGAGAGGGTGGCCGTCTGCGTGTCCCCGGCGATGGTGTCCGGCACGGTCACGTTCGCGCGAATCGTGTCGATCAGGTTCGCGTTGGGGAACAGCTTCGCCGTCGCGGGCGCCGAGTACGTGAACGTCGCTGTCCCCGCGGTACCCGTCGTTGCGCTGGTAGGCGTGATGTTGCCCTGCATCAGGGTCCGGTCGATCCTCACCAAGTACCCGGAGAGCGGATTCCCCTGACCGTCCACGAGACTGGCCGTGACGGTCGCGGTGCCGCCCGGCGCGATGACCGGGGTGCCCGTGGATAAGGACAGCGTGGCCATGGGCGCGGGCGGGCCGACCGTGATCTCGGCCTGCTTGGCCGACACTCCGGACGAGCCGCCCTTGACCGCCGTCGCCGTCAACACCATCGAACCTTGGATGACGGGGACGTGCCACGAGATCGTGGCCATGCCCGACACATCCGTGGTCCCGGTGTCGCTCCCGAGCGCCACGCCCGAGGCCAGCGTGCCGTTCAGCCAGACCGATGCGCCGTTCACCGGCACGCTGTTCTGGGAGACGAAGACGTTGGCCGTGACCGTGTGGCCGCCCAAGGCGCGCTCAGGCACCGTCATCGCAATCTGGAGGGTTCCCGACGGTGGCGGAGGCGGCAGGGGCGTGCCTGCGGGCCGGATGTTGACCAGGGAGTAGAAATTGTACAGGTTCGGCGGGGTGTTCACCCACCCGACCCAGCGGTCGTTGCGGTAGGCGTCCAGGTCCTTCCGGTAGTAGAGGGTGTCGTACGGGAGCTGGTTGGTGAGGATTCCCTCCGATTCCTTGACCAAGTTCTGGCGGGTCGTCTGGTCCACGGTGACCGTCGCCCGGTTCACCAACGCATCGAACGTGCCGTTGTTGAAGCCTCCTGCGTTCGACCCTGCCGGGTTCAGGTTCGTGTCCTGGCTGTGGCAGAAGAAGTCGCACAGGTAGGCCTCCGGGAAGGGCCCGAGGTTCACCCAGCCGAGGACGAACATCTGGAACTGCACCGGCGGGGTGAAGGCCTTCGCGACGATCGTGTCGAAGGACGTCGGGGCGCTGTTGATGTCGAGCCCGATCGACTTCAGGTTGTTGGACATCATGATGCCCGCGTCCGCGCGGATCGGATCGTAGTCTTTCGGGGGCGTCAGGATCGTTTCCTGCAGGGGCTGTCCATTCGGCTGAGTCCGGAAGCCCGTCGCCTGGTTGATGTGGTACCCGCAGCTGTCCAGGAGAGTGGCCGCGCCCGAGAGGTCAAAGCTCGGCGGCGAGGCGCTCGTGTTGAAGTAAGCCGGGTTGATGACCGAGATCGGGACCGTTCCCGGCGTCCCGAAGCCACCCAGCAGGGTGTTCACGATGTACTGCTTGTCGACGGCCATGGAGATGGCCCGTCGCAGGCAGAGGTCGTTCAGCGGCGTCAGGCGCAGGTTGAACGCAAGATAGTAGAAGCCGTCGTCCGTGACCTGCTCGACCGTGATCGCGGGGTTGTACTGCACCTGGGCCAGGAAGCCCGGACTGAGGGGCCAGACCAGGTAGTCAATCGACCCCTGTTGGATGGCGAGGCTCGCGACGTCCAGGCTGCCGAAGACCAGGAAGTCCATCTCCCGCACATACTTCGGGCCGTAGTAGTAGTCCGTGCCGCGCCAGTTGTGGAACTGGCTCATGCCCCAGTAGTTCGGGTAGACCTTGGCCGTCGAACTCGTCCCGGGAATCCAGCTGACCAGCTGGAACGGGCCCGTGCCGGTGCTCGCCGTCACCGCTTGCGACGGAGGGGCGCCGTACTTGAAGTCGATCGACCGGTCGTACGTGTCCGTGACGTAGTTCGGCGTCCCGTCCGGCAGCGCCGGGTTCACCGGGTTGACCTGGGGGGCGCCGTTGATGTGGCCCATCCAGATGTGGATGGGGATGATGGGGACCGCGAGCGTGTCGACGAAGAACAGCGAGTAGGCGCCGGAGTAGGTCACGCCGCCGACCGTCACCTGCTTCTGGATGATGTGGAACACCACGGTGCCGGCTGCGGTCCCGTTCTCCACGCCGATGTGGGAGCAACCGACGCCCGTGCACGTGATCCCCGTCATCGTGTTGGCAAGGCTGTCCGCCGTCGCGTTCCAGAGGGGCACCCGCGGGGTGTCCCACCAGAGCGCGTCGTAGATGTAGTTGTTATACGTCGACCACTCGAGGGCCTGGTACGAGAACACCACGTCCCAGCGGGTCAGCGGCTTCCCGTCCGTGAACGTGATGCCGCTCCGGACGCGGATGGTGACGTTGAAGCCACTCGCATCAACGCAGGCACCCTGCACGCCCGGGACCGCGGTTCCAGTCGTACAAGTGAACGTTGGATCCGCCAGAACCGGATAGATATTCGTATCCGGGTCATAGGTGTAAAGGCCTTCGAAGTTGTACCCGATAATGTAGGCCTTCCAGACCGCGTTCGTCGCGGGATCGAAATAGTTCCCGCTCGACATGTCATTCTGAAGTCCGACGACCAGGGGTGGCGTGCCGGCGGTCTGGGCGGAAACAACGCGTCCGTCCACGGCCATCACAAAGCTCGCCGCGATCATCGCGTAAACGATAATCGCAACCCGCAGAGCGTTTGAACTGAGAAGTTTCCTTACCATGGACTTACTCCTCCACTTCAACCCTTGGCGACGGCATGCGTAGGAATCGTATAAATAGGTTTTGAGCGCACAGGCCGGACGGCCTGCCCGAGCCGCGTACGCGCACGATCCGCGCGGCGATGGGGCAGGGATGCCTCCGCGGACCGCCCCCGTGCAAGGGATGGAGAAGCCATGGGGCCCGGACGCGCTCGAGCCCGACCGCCGTCTCCGACGGAACGCGCGGCGGGACGGAAAGGGGCGGCCAGCCGATCGCTCTCGAAGCCGGGGCGCGCGGCGCCGCACCCGCCGGTCACACGCCGGCCGCGTCGAACAGATCCCGGAGATACCGGAGCTGCAACTCGAACCCCGCTCGCCGCGACCGCCACTCCGCCAGAACCTTCGGCTTCACGAGGGGAGTGAACGGAAATGGGTACCGGACGTCCATGAGCACGAGCGGTTCCGCGGGCGCCATGCCGAAGTCATGCTTCTCTCCCTGGAGGCATGCTCGGATCGACGCGAGCCCCGCGGCACCTGTGGCATGGGCGACGAGCGCGGCGACGATCCGCCGCACCATCCCGCGCCGGAAACTGCGGGCGCGCACATCGACGACCGTGGCGTCCCCTTCCCGCTCGACGTCGACCTTGCGGATGGGGAAGGGCGCCGCGACGGGATCGGAGGTGAACCAGCGGAGGTCGTGCTCGCCCTCGAAGAGCGCGGCCGCCGCGCGCAGCGGCTCCAGGGGGAGCGGGTCGAGAAGGCGGTAGCGGTACCACCGCTCCTCCGCGTGCCTCGGGTGGAAGGTGTCCGCCACCGCCGCGTAGGCCCATGCCCAGACCCCGCGTGCCTTGTCGTTGAAAGCCCCCAGCACGGCCTCGGGGCGCAGGTCGGCATCGAAGGCGATGACGTTGCCCAGGGCGCTGACCCCGCGGTCCGTGCGGCTGGCGCTCCGGAAGAAGGCGCGGCCTGGGTCCGAGAGGATCTTCGCGGCCCTCAGGGCCGCGATGCACTCGCCCTCGACCGTCCGCGCGTCCGGCTGCCGCTGGTGCCCGAAGAACGCGCGGCCGTCGTAGGCGATCCGGAGGGCGACCCGCATCCGAAGCCCCTATTCGACCGTAGGTAATATAGTGCAACGATGAAACGGGTCCGAGTCATCCTCGTCGAGCCGAAAAACGAGGGGAACGTCGGCGCGGTCGCGCGCGCGATGCGGAACTTCGGAGCGAGCGAACTCGTGCTCGTCCGGCCCTGCCGCCTCGGGGACGAGGCCCGGAAGCGTGCGATGCATGGCTTGGGTATCCTGGAGGCCGCGAGGACGGTGGACTCCCTGCCGGCCGCCGTCCGGGGAGCGGACCTCCTGGTCGGCACGTCGGGGATCGACACGGAGAGCGAGAAGCATTTCGGCCGGATCGCGATCCGGCCGCGGGAACTGGCGGCGCGGGTGGCGCCCATGGACGGCACCGTCGCCCTGGCCTTCGGGAGGGAGGACTTCGGGCTCCTCGAGGACGAGCTGGCGCAATGCGACCTCCTCGTCAAGATCCCGGCCTCCGCGGAATACCCGATCCTCAACCTCTCCCACGCGGCCACGATCGTCCTCTACGAACTGTTCGCGGCGCAGACGGCGAAGCGGGGCCGGCGCGAGGCCTCCGGCTTCGAGAAGGAGAAGCTCCAGGAGGCGTTCGCATCGCTCCTGGAGGCCACGCACTATCCGGACCACAAGCGCGCCCGCACGAAGGTCATGTTCCGGCGCCTGATCGGCCGGGCCGTGCCGAGCAAGTGGGAGTTCCACGCGCTGATGGGCGTGCTCCAGCGGGCCACGAAGCGCATCGAGCGTCTCGAGCGGGGCCCGTGACCTCACAGGGTCGCGCCGATGCGCATCGTCCGGTCCGTCTTCTCCATGCTCGTCCGGGGGTCCTTCTCGAGCTCCAGGAGCGCGCGGACCGCATCCACGTTCTCCGGGACGACGTCGGACTCCTGGTGGACCGCCTGGAAGTAGTACAGGTGCTTGCCGTCGACCACGTGGACGCCGTCCTGCCAGACGGCGATCTCGTACAGGTCGGAGCGGTCGCGCGACAGGTCGCGCGCGAGCTCCATGATCTGGGCCGTGGACTTGACTCCCTCGCCGCCCGAGACGAACATGACGCGCGGGAAGCGCTTCCATGTCTCGAGGACCTGCGCCTCGTCCACGGGCTTCTTCAGGTCGACCGACACCGCGTGGAGGTGCATCAGGGTCGAGGAGACCTTCACCGCGACGGTGTGGATGTTGAGCTTCGGCAGCACGCTCTGCACATCGGGGCCGTGGTGGCTCGGCATCTCGAGCTCCGGCTCGATCGCGTTGATGGGGCCCTTCTTGGAGTCGCCCGGGTCCGCGGCCCGGCGGACCATGACCGCGAGGACCTTCTCCACGCCGATGTGCGCATCGAGCGGATAGAGCGTCCGGATCAGGCCGGTCGTGTTGCACGAGGGCACGCGGACGAACGGCGCGCCGAGGCAGTCCGCGTAGTTCGCGGCCGCGTTGAACGACAGGTGGGTCAGGGAGTGCTCTTCGCCGCCCTGCCAGATCGCCTTGACGCCCGCCTTCTCGTACATCGGCTTGTACCCGCTCTCCTCGGGCGTGCAGTCGACGACCAGGTCCGCCTCCTTGAGCAGGTCCTCGAGCGTGCCGGCGGCCTTGAAGCCCGCCTTGGTGAACTTGCCCAGGGCTTCCTCGTCGCTCGCGTAGACGGGATAGCCTTTCTTCGCGGCGAGCTTGGCCTCGAAGTTGGGCTTCGTCTTCGCGACGCCGACGATCTTCATGTCGTCCTGCAGCGAGACGGCGTCGGCGACGCGCTTTCCGATTGTTCCGTATCCGTTGACGGCGATCTTCGCGGGCATGGAGCAACCCCCGGGAGACCGAAAGGCGGGGGGACTAAAAAGGTTGCGAGGGGCGCGCCGCACGACAACGTACATCTCCGGCGTCGGTGATGCCCCCGCATGCTCTGTCACTACTGCGAGAACCAGGCCCGGGGGATCTGTCGTTTCTGCGGCGCCGGCGTCTGCCGCGACCACATGCGCGCGACGCGGTTCGTGAGCGGCTTCGAGTACCCGACGGAGATGGGGTACATCGCGGATTACGCCGTCGTGGACAACGCGATCTGGTGCGGGCGCTGCTCCGCGCGGTTCGTGCGCAACCACCCCTAGGCTCGCCGCGGCTCAGCCCCGGTACAGGTCCCGGCGAATCCGCGGGACCATCGCCATCAGGACCGCGGCCTCGGTGAGCGTGTCCCGGTCCATCCGCCGCTCGGTCAGGTAGCCGATGGCCCCGAACTTCGAGCCGATCTCGCGCACGCCCGTGAGCTCCGCCATCGCCTCGCTCACGGTCTTCCCGCCCTTGACCCGCTCGATCACCGCAGGGGGGTACTCGAACCCCGGGCCGTGGCCGAGGGTCACGCGCCCCGCGCGGTCCACGATGGCGCAGTACTGCACGTCCAGGTAGTCGCCCACCGAGGCGTCCCACAGGAGACCGGCCTCGACCCCCACGCCGAAATCGGCGTCGCCGAGGGCGGCCCGCGCCCGGTTCATCGCGCCGACGGCGGCCTGCTGGTCCACCGGCTGCTCCGGCACGCCCGTCGGGACGGCCACGCCGCGCACGCGGACGCGCTCGAAGACGTCGCCGAGAACGCGGCGCACCGCGCGGACCTTGACGAGGTTGTCCGTGCCCACGTGCACGGCCATCGGCGTCCGGCGGCGTCCGTGCGCGTCGATCGTCCCCGCGCGGATGCGGCGGGACTGGATCGTGAGCCCGTCCTGCGCCAAGACCATGGGGACCGCGCGGACCTCGAGCGGGCGCATCCCCTTCCGCGCCCGGGCCTCGTTGAGCTCCTTCCCGACGCGCGCCCGCTCCGCCGAGACGACGAGGACGTCGAGGTCCGGCAGGTCGTCCGCGGGTCCGAAGGCGTCGTCGATCGGCTCGACGACGAAGCGCGCCCAGCCGCGGGACCGGAGGTACCGGCCGAGGTTGCGCTCCCGCACCGCGTACGGATGGAGCTCGGCGCGCGTCTCCCGCGCGAACCGGTCCGTCGTCAGGCCGATCAGGACCTGCGCCCCCCGGAGGGCGAAGGCGGCCTCGAGGAGGGCCTTGTGTCCGTCGTGCAGGAGGTCGAACGTCCCTCCCATGGCGACGCGCATCACGCGGCCATCCGGTCCTCGCGATATAAGGATGCCCTACGGGAGGAGGCGGCCCTCGTGGATCGCGATCAGGTCGGAGTACACGGCGAACGCGGTCTGGCGCAGGCCCGGGTTGCGCTCCGAGACGAGGATCTCCTTCAGCATGTCCGTCCGGGCGAGGAGCCCGTTGGACGTGCCGTCGATCGCGGCGAGAGGATGGTCGAGCGGGAGTTCCTCCACGGTCACCGACGCCCGCACCACGCCGTCCTCGCGCCATCCGCGCGCGACCTGCTTCACGCGGCGCCCGAGGGCGCGGGCCTCCTGGACGCGGGACGCGGCGATCCCCGCGATGCCCTGCCGCGGCACGGTCTCGGGCCGGAGCCGCCCGCCCATCAGGACGTTCGCGAGGAGGCAGGCCTTCGCCGTGGCGTCCCAGCCCTCCAGGTCCATGGCGGAGTCGGCCTCGAGGAAGCCCATGCGCCGGGCCGCCTCCACGCCCGCCTCGTACGACCGCCCGGCCTCGATCTCGGACAGGATGAAGTTGCTCGTGCTGTTCAGGATCCCCTCGAAGGACTCGAGGTGCGCGCCGCGCAGGGTCTCCTGGAAGAGGTTGAAGACCGGCGCCCCGTCCATCACGGTCCCCTCGTAGCGGAAGCCGACGCGCTTCCGCCGCGCGAGCGCGCGCAGCGCCGCGTAGTGGTAGACCACCGGGCCCTTGTTCGCGGTGATCACGTGCTTCCCGCTCGACAGCGCGGCCCGGATGTGGTCGACGGCGGCCTGCCGCTCGGCGATGCGCAGCGGGGTCAGCTCCACGACGCCGTCCGCGCGGACGAGGCGGCGGCCGGGGGGGATGACGGCGGTGGCTGCGGGGGCTGTCGGGATGGCTGCGGGCAAGGGTCCAGGCAGGGGTGTGTGCTTCGAGGGGGGTCGGAGCTTGGCTGTGCTCGCCGGCGTGAGGTACCGGCGCGACCCGACCGGAGTCTAGCCGGGGGCTCCGAGCCGTGTGACGGGAACCGCCCTACTTCTTGCCGATCGTCCCGGTGCCGGTGGTCGACTTCAGCTGCTTCTCGAGCTGTGCGAGCGTCTTCCTGGCCGTGGGCGCCTGCGAGTCGGCTGGCGCGAGCTTCAGGCACGCCTTGTACACCTTGATCGCCGTCTTGCAG
>OFHK01000119.1_pt1 | contig 25108 bp, 20 predicted proteins | sample 1521951 | NCBI WGS metagenome assembly OFHK01 (sample SAMEA2468436, study PRJEB22500) | soil metagenome | biome: Glassland; feature: Farmland; material: Clay | place: Australia | collected 2013-01-31 | depth 0.55 m
CGCCCGAGGTCCTCTCCGACCCGAACCAGCTGCGCCGGCTGGGCCGAGAGCTCGCGCGCCTCGAGCCGGTGGTCGCCGCCTACCGCGAGCTGGGCGAGGTGCGCGATCAGCTGGCGGGGGCGCGGCAGATGCGCGACGCCGAGAGCGACGAGGAGAGGCGCGCGCGCCGTGCGTCGCACCCCCGCGCGAGAGACCCGGAGGACGAGGAGGAGGAAGAGGACGAAGAGGTCGCCATCTCCCGGTCGCACCGCGAGGCCCACGCGCCCCCGAAGGAGCACCGGGCGCGGCTCCATGCGTCCCGCGAGGAGCAAGAAAACGAAGGCGAGGACGAGGAGGCCGTCGCGCGCCGCGAGGCCCAGGAGGCCCGCCGCCCGAGGCAGAGGAGCCACGAGGAAGAGGTCCGCATCCAGCGCTTCGTCGAGCGCGCGCTCCGCAACTACGACCACGCAACCCGGTGAATTCGGAAGCTTTTTATCGCACGCCCCTCTCGCACCAGGGCCGATGTTCTGCCCGAAGTGCGGTTCCCTCATGTTCCCCGTGGAGGGGAAGCTGCACTGCAACGCGTGCGGCAACGAGCGGCCCACGTCCGCGAAGGACGTGACCGTGACCAAGGTCGTGCGACAGGGGAAGGAGCGGCCCGCGGAAACCCTGGTCCTCGACGAGATCACGGAGACGCTCCCGAAGACCCGCGTCGAGTGCCCGAAGTGCGGACACTACGAGGCGTTCTGGGTGATGCGCCAGACGCGGGCCGCGGACGAGCCGACGACCCGGATCTACCGCTGCGTCAAGTGCGGGCACACCTGGCGCGAGTACTGAAGCCGACGGCCTCCGGCGACGCCGGCCCGGGAACCTTTAATATGGTGCACCGGATTCTCGGCGGGACTTTCGGGGGAGACGGATGTTCGAGGCGAAACTGAAGGCAGAGGTTCTCAAAGAGATGGTCGACGTGGTCTCGACCCTCGTGGACGAGGCCAAGCTCAACGTTGGCAAGGATTCCGTCTCCGTGAAGGCCGTCGATCCCGCCCACGTGGCGATGGTCGACCTGTCCCTCGACCGCGGCGCGTTCGAGGCCTACAAGGCCGATGAGACGGAGCTCGGCCTGGACATGGACAAGATGAAGGAGATCCTGCGCCTCGCGAAGGCGGGCGAGGTCATCTCGGTCGCGCACGACGAGGACAAGAACCGGCTCGTGGTCACGGTCGGCAACACGACGCGCCGCATGTCCCTCGTCGACACCGCGGGGATGAGCGACCCGAAGGTCCCGAGCCTGAACCTGCCCGCGAAGCTCGTCGTGCGGACGGACGAGCTGCGCCAGGCCATCCGCGCGTCCGAGAGCGTGAGCGACCACATCGCCCTGAAGGCGTCGCCGGAGGGCTTCGAGGTCGTGTCCGAGGGCGACACGGACACCGTGTCGCATATGGTCCCGAAGGACCTCCTCGAGGAGCTGCAGGCCAAGGACGCGGTGCGATCCCTGTTCCCGCTCGACTACTTCTCGAACATGGTCAAGGCGATCGGCTCCGCGAACACCGTCGTGCTGTACCTGGGCACGGACTACCCGGTGCGGATGGAGTTCAAGATCGCCGCGGGCAAGGGAGAAGTTAAGTACCTCTTGGCGCCTCGGATTGAATCGGACTAATATCTACATTATTGAATAATAATGCTCATCCGCTCCCCCTTTGCACCCCTCGTCCGCAGGGGTCCGCGTGGGACCCTAATCCTCGGTCGGCATCCTTGCGCCTTTTGTCCCCGGCGGTTCCCCCGATGTGTACGCTAACTGTACTCGAAGGACCTTTCCAAGATCGAGCTCATTCGCCAACATGCGCAGAGGCGAGACTCTCGCATACCTAGCGGGTATTGTGGATGGAGATGGCTACCTCAAGGTGACCAAGAGCCCAACGAGCTGCATCGGGAGCCACCCTTACTACGGAATCACGATTGGGGTGCAGCAATTGGCTCCCGGATTGGCGGTCCAGCTGTTCGCGGCAACCTTTGGCGGCCAGCTAATGCGGCCATTTCGGGTCCCCGGGCACAGATTGATAGCCCGATGCGAAGTCCACTCCAGAAAAGCCGAAGCCGCGGCGAGACGGCTCCTCCCCTACCTGCTGGTGAAGAGAAATCAGGCGCTCCTGCTTCTGGACGTCGGCCGGATCCGCAGGGAGACCGACAGGCTGTCCCGAGAACGCTTCGAGCAGCTCGAAGCCACCCGCCAATTGCTACTCGCGCTGCACGATGGACAACCGAAGGAACTCAAGCCATCAGGGAGAGCGGATGACGCCCTGCGCGGCTACGTGCGATTGGGTCCGCCCGAGCTAGGTTGGGCGCAAAGTCAAGTCCACGCATATCTGGCGGGAATCATGGACAGCGATGGCAGCTTCCGTATCGAGAGGAGGCGGGTACGGGACATGCTTCATCCGCACTATCGCATAAACCTCCGATGTGCCCAGGTGGCACCATCTCGAGCAATCGATCTATTGGCTGAGACCTTTGGTGGCAACGTGGGCTTTCGAGTTGATGGTCGCCCCAACACGAGGCGACTTGCCACCTGGAGTCTTCACGACAAATCCGCGGTTCCTGCACTCAAGTCGCTGCTGCCGCACCTAGTTGTCAAAAAGACGGAGGCGTGGTTCTTGCTCGAACTGCGCCGCCTGAAGGAAGAGGGGAAGAAAGGCACGACAGAATGGGTCCATTCCAACCGTTGGCATGACCGCGTGACCATGAGAAAGCGCTGCTACACCGATGATCAGGTTATCGCGTTCGAGCGCATCCATCGGGCCGTCCAGTGCCTGCATTCCGGCACAACGCTAGACCTAGGCCCGAGGCCGCCAGACCCGAAGGAGGCAGCACGCCCGGAAATCTAGCGTCCCTGCAACGCCAGGCTCAGCAGCGTGTCGGACGAGTGCTTGCAGTAGTCCGTCGCGTTCTCGATCCCCTCGAGGAGATCGTTCAGGATGACGACGATGCCGGGATTCGTGTGGATCTTCACGAGGATCTTGCGGTTCTCGAAGTAGAGCTCGTCCACCACGTTCTCGAGGCGCTTGACCTCCTCGCGCGCCTTCATCATCCGGTCGTAGTCCTGGCCGTAGACGTCGATCATGGCCTTGAGGCTGCGCGCGGTGTCCAAGGTGTTCTTCGTCATCTCCTTGAAGGAGCTCCAGACCTCGGGAGGGATGGTGACGCCGGTCTCCTGCAGGAGGTCGACGTTCTTGCCGCTCACCTTGAGCCAGTCCGCGATCAGGTCGACGGAGGACACGAGGCGCATGAAATCCTCGCGGTCCTTCGCGGGCAGCTCGCCGCGGCTCAGCTCCTCCACGAGGTTGATCTCGACGTTGTCCGCGGACTTCTCGTCCATGAGCAGGCGCTTGAAGGCCGCGGCGAGCTCGTCCTTGCGCCCGCGCACCGCGGCGTCCAGGACGTTGTCGAGCTCGCTCGCCGCGTCGACGACCTTGGTCACGTGCTCGCGCACCATCGACAGGGCGCGGGACTCGCGCCGGTTCCGGAACCATTCCAGCTGGGGCTTCTCACTCAAGCTTCAACGCCTCCTGGAGACCCTCGTACGGACGGGGGTAGACCAGGATGTTCGCCTCGTGGAACGAGACCATAACATCCCGGGCGCTATTAAGGCTTTGAGAGGCAGGCACGTCGACGGAGACGAGGTCCGAGGTGAAGAGGCGGACCTGGAGGCGCTGGGTCGCGCCGAGGAACACGCGCCCCTCGACGCGGCCGGGGATGACGTTCCCGAACCCCTCCTTGGTGAGGGCGAGCCATTCCGGCCGCGCCGCGACGACGACGGGGTCGCCCTCGAGGAGCCCTTTCGCGGGCACGCGGAGGATGTAGCCGCTGCGGAACTCCACGAACGCCCAGTCCGCGCGGATGCGGCGGACCGAACCCTCGAGGAAGTTGCTCTCGCCGATGAAGTTCGCGGTGAAGACGCCCTTCGGGCGGTCGTACAGGGCCTCCGGCTGCCCCGACTCGATGATCTTCCCCTTCCGCATCACGACGACGCGGTCGGCCACGGACATGGCCTCCTCCTGGTCGTGGGTCACGTGGACCGCCGTCAGGCCGAGATCCTTGACCACGCGCCGCAACGCGTACCGCAGGTCGAGGCGCACGCGCGCGTCGAGGCCGGAGAGCGGCTCGTCCAGGATCAGGAGCTTCGCGCGGTTCGCGAGGGCCCGCGCCAGCGCGACCTTCTGCTGAGACCCGGTGCTCAGCTCCGACGGGAAGAGCCCTTTCTCGTCGAGCATGTCCACGAGCTCGAGCACCTCCTGGCCCACATGATCGACATCCTCCCTGCGCCGGGCATGCACCCACGGCCCGTACGTCGCGTTCGTCCAGACGTCCATGTGCGGGAAGAGGACGATGTTCTGGAACACGTAGCCCAGGTCGCGGTCCTCCACGGGGAGCACGGTCACGTCGCGGCCGTCGACGAGGATGCGGCCCTCCGAGGGCTGCCAGATCCCGGAGAGGAGCTTGATGAGCGTGGTCTTGCCGCAGCCGCTAGGGCCGAGGATGGCGACGTACTCGCGGTCCTCGATCGCGAGGCTCGTCGTGTCCAAGGCCCTGATCCGTCCGAACCGCTTGGCGACGCCCACGCCCTCGATCCGCGGCACCTCACTCCACCTCCAGGGCCGCGGCCACGCCGCCCTTCGGGACGGGGAAGAGGAGGATGTCCTCCGCGGGCAGGGTCAGGAAGACCGCGTCCCCCTCCTTGGCCCAGCGCGCGTTCGCGGTGAGCGGCTTCGCCTTGAGGACGCCGATGCCGGGGACGTCGACCTCGAGGGAGATCCGCCGGCCCATGAAGAGGCGCCGCTTCACGACGCCCTCGACGCCCTGCCCCGCGCCCCACTCCTGAGGCAGGACGCCGCAGACCTCCGCGCGGATCCCGGCGAGCACGCGCCCCGTGAGGCCCTCGCGGGCCCGCGCCATGAGGTTCGTCCCGCCCGCCACGAGGCGCACGGCGCCGCCCTCGGCGGGGAAGGACTCCGCCTCGACGAAGTTCATCTCCCCGAGGAAGTTCGCAACGAACGGGGAGGAGGGGTGCGAGTACACGTACTCGGCGGGGCCGACCTCGACGAGCTCCCCGTCGCGGAGCACGGCGATGCGGTCCGCGACGACCAGCGCCTCCTCCTGGTCGTGGGTCACGTGGATGGTCGTCGTCCCGACGTGGCGGATGAGGGAGCGGAGCTCGGAGCGGAGCTCGATCCGAAGGCGCGCGTCGAGGGCGCGCAGCGGCTCGTCGAGCAGGAGGACGCCGGAACCCGCGGCGAGGGCGCGTGCCAGGGCGCAGCGTTGCTGCATCCCGCCGCTGAGCTCCCGCGGGAACGAGTCGCGGCGGTCGATGAGGTGGACCATGGAGAGCATCTCCCGCGCGAGCACGTCCCGGTCGGACTCCGGCCACCCTTTCACCTGCGGCGAGAACGTCGTGTTCTCCCACACGGTCAGCTGCGGGAAGAGCGAGTACGTCTGCGGCATGAAGGCCGCCTGGCGGACGTCCGCGGGGAGCCGCGTCACGTCCCGGCCGTCCAGGAGGATGCGGCCTGCGTCCGGGTCGAGGAGCCCGGCGATCACCCGCAGCAGCGTCGTCTTGCCCGCGCCGCTCGGCCCGAGGACGACGAGATACTCGCCGTCGCGGACGTGGAGGTCGACGTCCCGCAAGGCGCGTTTCCTCCCGAAGGACTTGGAGATCTTCTCGAGGACGACCTCAGCCATGGGACCGCCCCCGCAGGGTCACGAGCCGCATGGCCAGGATCGCCCCGAAGGACACGCCGAGGAGCGCGAGCTGCGCGAGCGCCGCCTCGTAGTACTGCGGCGTCTTCGAGGTGATGATGTTCACGATGAGGAGGGGGATCGTCTCCAGGCCGATGCCCGCGACGGCCTGGGTCGCGCCCGTCTCCCCGAGGGACCGGGTGAAGGCCATGATCGCGCCGGCGAGGATGGCCGGGCGGATCGCGGGCAGCAGCACGCGCCGGAAGACCTGCGTGGGCTTCGCCCCGAGCGTCCGCGCGGTCTCCTCCGCCGCGGGGTCGAGCTGCTCGAGCGCGCCGACGACGTTGCGAACGACGAACGGGAAGGTGAACGCCACGTGGGCGAGGATCACGAGGACGAGGAGGGACGGCACGATCGTCCTCTGCGCGCTCCAGAAGAGGCTCAGGGAGATGCCGAGGGCGGCGCTCGGGACGATGTAGGGGACGTTCACGAGGGCGTCGAGCGTCCGTCCGAGCCAGCGCAGCTTGCCGCGCGTGATCAGGATCGCGAAGGGGACGCCCATGGCGAGGTCGAGGCCCGTCGCCACGCCGCCGATGAGGAACGAGATGCCGACCGCGTTCCAGAAGCGCCCCCAGTCCAGGGCGGCGGTCGGCGTGGCGACGAAGAGGAAACCGAGGAAGAAGAACGAGGGGAGGAGGATGAAGAAGACGAGCGCCGCGAGGGCGCCCGTGTCCCTCAGGTGGGCGAACCGTCGCGTGCTCAGCTTCCGCTCCGCGATCGGCCAGACGCGGCGCAGCGGGAACCGGAGACGGACCGCGACGTACTTCACGACCACGAGGAGGACGAGGGCCAGCACGATCATCACGGCACTGACGAGGGCGAGACCGCCGTTGAGCTCGGAGACCACCGCGGCGGGCGTGCCGGCGTGGGTCGCGAAGCTCTTCCAGATGCCGATGAGCGCGGTGCCGTTCCCGGTGAAGGGCGCGTAGAGGTTCGCGGGGTTGCTCGTGTCCGCGTTCACCGCGCCGATGAGCGTGAGCGCGGTCAGCGCCCCGCCCGTGTCGCTCAGGGCCTTCGCGAGGACGAGGAGGAGGCCGGTCGCCATCCCGGAGCGGAACATGGGGAGGGTGATCGTCCGCGCGGCCGTGAGGCGGCTCGCGCCCGCGGCCCGGGCCGCGTTCTCGTACTCGATGTCGATCTCCTGGAGGATGGCCGCGAGGGAGCGGACCATGTACGGGAAGGTCGTCGTGAGGTGCAGGAGGACCAGGATCAGGAACGCGCTGTTCGTGAGGCCGAGGCTGAACGGAGGATGCTGCGTGATCGTCGGGGAGACGCCCCAGAACAGGACGACGCTGAACCCGAGGCCGGCCGTGGTCACCGCGAGGGGCGAGTCGATCAGCGTGTCGAACCAGCTCTTGCCCCGGAACTCGTGGCGCACCAGGAGCCAGGCGAGGGGAAGCCCGGCGACGAGGTCGAAGAGCGCGACCGACCCCGCGACGGAGAAGGAATAAAGGACCGCGGGGAGGATCCGACCGGACAGGATCGGGTCCGCGAAGATGGACTGCACGCCGTTCCAGTCCATCGCGACGTAGCCGAGGACGTAGAGGGTGGGCAGGAGGACGAAGAGGAGGAAGAAGGCGACGAGGAGACCGTGCCACGCCTGGACGGACCGATGGTGCGACACGGCGGCGAGGGCCCGGGACCGCCACGCGTGCACGGGCGCGCGCGCCGCGGCGCGGCTCCCTCCCGCCTCGGTGGGGACGGATTCCGCTCCCATCCAGGGCCCCCGCGTCAGCGGCCCTTCACGACGATGTCCTCGAGGATGTTCGCGGCGTCCTCACAACGGTCGGTGACGGTCTCCAGGTCCTCGTAGATGTCCTTGAGCTTGATGACCTTCATCGGGTCGCCGGACTGGAACGCCTCCGCCAGGGAGGCCACGAGGAGATCGTCCGCCTCGTTCTCGAGGCGGTTGACCTCGATCGTGCAGGACATGACCGCGTCCTTCGCCCGGGGATCCCGGACCGCGGTCATCCCGGCGCGGAGCTGCTCCGCGGCCTTCAGGATGAGGTCCGCGAAGTCCACCATGGCCTTCGTAGGCCGTCCGATGTCATAGATCGCGAGGCGGGTCGCGGCCCCGTTGATGTAGTCGAGGACGTCGTCCCGCGTCGACGCGAGGCCGCTCACGTCCTCCTTGGCGAGCGGCGGGACGAACGCGCGGTTGAGGGACTCGTAGAGGTGATGGACGAGCTCGGCGCCCCGGTGCTCGATGTTCTTGATCCGGCTCTGGTGGTCCGCGAGGCGAGCGAAGTCATCGAAGATCGCGCGGAACGCGCGGGCCCCCTGGAGCATGTTCTCGGCCTCGGAGTCGAGGTCGTCGAAGAACTGCTTCTCCTGGGGGGTCATCCATTCCTTGATGTCCATGGACTCGCCTCCCGGAGGCCGTAGCGAACGGGAACCTATATAGATTGCCGACTTACCGTGCGCTCGACTCCTTCTCCAGCGCCCCGACGTCCACGCCGCTGTCCTCAAGCTGCTTGAGCAGCTGGCGGCGCATCTTGCGGTTCCCCGCGAAGCCCTTGATCGCCTTGCGGGACATCTCGTAGTGACGCAGGAGCTCCTTCACGTCGCGCGGCGCGACGCCGGCCCCGCGGGCGATGCGCTGGACGCGGGAGGACTTCACCATCTTGGGGTCGGTCATCTCCTCGTCCGTCATGGAGTCCATGATGACCTTGAACCGGGCGAGCTTCTTCTGCGTGCCCTCCATCTCGGAGTCCTTCACCTTGCTCGCGACGCCGGGGATGAGGGAGGCGAGCTTGCCCATCGGGCCCATCCCCTTGAGCATGTCGATCTGCTCGTACATCTCGTGCAGGGTGAACTTCCCCGCCATGATCTTCTTCGTGAGCTCCTCGGCCTTCTGGGCGTCGATGGCCTCCTGGGCCCTCTCCAGGAGGGTCTCGAGGTCGCCCATGCCGAGGAGGCGGGAGATGAAGCGCGGCGGCTCGAACTTCTCCAGGTCGTCGATCTTCTCGCCGACGCCGATGAAGACGATGGGCGCCTTGACCTCGGCCACGGCGGAGAGGGCGCCGCCGCCCTTCGCGGTGCCGTCGAGCTTCGTGACGATGACGCCGCTCACGCTGACCGCGTCGTGGAAGGCCTTCGCCTGCGGCCCGGCCTGCTGGCCGACCGTGGCGTCGAGGACGAGGAGGCGCTCGTTCGCCTCGACCGCCTTGGCCACGGACTCGATCTCCTTGATGAGGTCCGGCTCCAGGGCGTGCCGCCCGGACGTGTCGACGACGATCACGTCCATGGCCTCCAGGGCCTTGACGCCGTGCTTCGCGATCTTGACCGCGTCCTTCTCGCCCGGCTCCCCGTAGAAGCCGGCGTTGATCTGCTCGGACAGCTGCTTGAGCTGGTCGTACGCCGCGGGGCGGTGGACGTCCGCGGCGACGAGGCCGACGGAGAGGCCCTTCTTCTGGAAGTACTTCCCGAGCTTGCCCGCGGTGGTCGTCTTGCCCTGTCCGTAGAGGCCGACGAGGAGGATGCGCTGCTTCTGCAGCGGGACCTCGCGCGCCTGCCCGAGGATCTTGACGAGCTCCTCGTAGATGATGCGGACGACGTGCTCCCGCGGGCTCATCCCGGGGGGCGGCGTCTCGTTCAGGGCGCGGTGGTGGAGCTCCTTCGTGATGGCGAGGGCCAGCTGCACGTTGACGTCGGCCTGGATCAGGGCGCGCTGGATGTCGCGGACGATCTCCTTGATCAGGTTCTCGTCGATGTAGCTCGCGCCCGCGATCTTGCGGAGCGCGGCGCGCAGACTGTCACCGAGCTTCTCGAGGACCATGGCCTCCGACCAAGGGGGCCAGAGGTCTTAAGGTTGACTCGAAGCATGATGCCGGACCACCAACCTGCCACGCAACGTACATAGCTCATGCCGCCCTCGCGGGCCCAGAGGGAACGACGGGAGGATCATGACCCCGAATCCGCGCAAGGTCGGGACCGCCTCGGAGTTCATCAGCAAGCGAATCGAGGAGCTCGGCGACTGGCGCGGGGAACGGCTCGCGCAGGTCCGCCGCATCATCCACGAAGCCGACCCCGAAGTCGTCGAGGAGCAGAAATGGAGGAAGCCATCGAATCCCGACGGGGTCCCGGTATGGTCTCACGACGGAATCATCTGCACCGGCGAGACCTACAGGAACAACGTGAGGCTGACCTTCGCCAAGGGTGCTCAGCTCAAGGACCCGAAAGGCATCTTCAACGCCAGCCTCAAGGGCAACGCCTTGCGCGCCATCGTACTCCATGAGGGCGACGCGATCAAGGAGGCCGCGCTGAAGAATCTCATCCGCGCCGCGGTCGCCCTGAACGAATCCCGCCCGAAGTAACAATAGACCGCGAACCGCGCCCGAGCGGCGAACCGCGAGATCGCCCCAAAGTCCTGCGGCACAAAGCCGAGCCGGATGAACCGTGGGAGGGTCTCGGACTCAGACACAAAAAGGAAGGGAGGGCTAGCCTTGTCAGAAGGGATGGGATGCACTCTAACGAACTAGCCCAAAATTCCCCCGCAAAGTCATTGAAAAACGCGTATATAAGATTTTGTAAAGCCGGCGCCTAAAACTTCGTCCATTACGGATAGGCCGGAGACCCTCCATCATAGGTAGCCGGACTTCTGGAGGGTCATCAGGTCCTCCGTGGACAGCTTCTCGCCCTTCTTGAAGCGCTCGAAGATGGCCTCGGCCTCCTTCTTCGCGTCCATGGCCTCCACCGGCTCGCCCGCCGCGACGCGGTTCTTGACCCAGAGCCCGTGGATGATCTTGTCGTAGTCGTGGACCTGGCGGATGTGCTCGATGTGCTTGCGGTGCTCCTCGTCCGCGAGCATCTTCGTCTTGATGAACTCCTCCTGGGCCTGGTCCGCCATCCGCCGCGTCTCGTCGCTCTTCTCGTAGAGCGCGGTCATCTGGTCGTGCTCGGCCTGGGCCTGCTCGGCGAGCTCGGAGACCTGCTTGTGCGCGGCCTCGGCCTTGTCGCGGGCCGCATGCAGTTCGTCGTTGAGCTTGCGGATCTCCTCGTTGTCCTCGAGGGACTTCTCGAGCTTCTTGAGCTCCGCCTGGATCCGCGCCATCTCGTCCACGAGGGCGCGTTCCTTCTCGACGGTCAGGACGGAGGTCATCTGCTTGAACTCGAGGGCCTTCAGGTCGCGACGCAGCCTGCTCACGGGGATGGCCCCGCGCGGCAGGCGCTTGCGCTTCGCCTCGTTCACGACCTCGAGGAGCTCGTTCACCTTCTTGTTCCAGGTGTCCCGCTCCTCCTTCGCGACCCGCACCTGCGCGTTGAGCTCGTCCCGCTTGATCCGGTGCCCCGTGGCCTCTTCCACGAGGGCGCGGACCTGGGCGTTGAGCTCGTCCCGCTTGTCGACCCACTCGCGGGTCTTGTCGTTGAGCTCGTCGCGGCGGCGGCGGCGGCGCTCCGCCTCCTGATTCTCCTTCTCGCGTTTCAATTGGAGCTCATCCATCAAGGGGGACCCACTCCCGCGCCGCCGGTTCGGAGGTCTGCCAAAATGGCCTTCAGATATAAAGGTTCCCGCACGCGGAGGACGGCCGATGTCCGTGGCTCCTCCCGATAACACGGTCGAAAGGTCCATGAACGCCGCATCCGATGAGACCCCCGTCCCATGCGATGGGCATCCGCCTTGCTCCTCTTCTTGGGCCTCGCGGCTCTCCTCGTGGCCGCGGCGGCCGCTCCGCCAGCGGAACGCCCGCTCCGCGTCAACGCGAGCGCGCCCTCCGCCACCCTCGCAGTCGTCTCCGACCGCGCCGTGGCGGGCCGCGGGGATAACCTGAACCTGACCGTCTGGCTCAACGTGACGGGCAACGGGCAATTCCAGCGGACCTGGGTGAACCTCACCCTCAACACGTCGGCGGTGCCGAGCCTCAACTCCCTTGTGCAGGTGCCGCCTTGGACCCAGCCTGCCGGCTGCGTGTACGGGCCCGCCACGAACTGGTACATCGTCTGGGAGTGCGACGGCCTCAAGGCCGGCACCTACGAATGGTCCATCCCCGCGACGGTGCCCGAAAACGCCACCGTCGGGCACGTGCAGCGCGTGGACGTGGACACGTTCTCCCTCTTCTCCACCGGGAGCACGTCCGGGAGCGCGAACACGACCGTCTGGATTGCGGGGGCCGTCCTCCGCATCGTCGACGTGGACTCGTTGCCCACGGACTCCGTCCGGGCGGGGCAGATCGTCCAGTTCTGGGTCAACGCGACGAACGACGCCAGCCCGGGCCCGCGGGACGCGAACGGCACGGGGACCGCGTTCAACCTCACCCTGACCATCGAGCTCGACCCGGGGCTCCAGCCGGGGGAGGACGCCGCCAACCTCACCTCCACCCTGGCCGCCCTGCCGCCGCAGGGCATCCTGAGCGTGAACCTCGAGGCGATCGTCGCGCGGAACCTCACGGCGGGAACGAGCGTCGGCATCCGCGTCTTCCTGTCCTACCAGGACTTCAACCGGCATGCGATCGGGCCGATCGAGGGGCAGTCCTCGCCCCTCTACGTCGTCCGGGCGAACCTGCTCTCGACGGCGAGCCTCGTGGCGGGGGCGGCGATCGGCCTCGGGGCGATCCTCACGACCCTCGTCGTCCTCCTCTACGTGGGCCAGCGGCGGATCGTGATCGACGAGGTCTTCCTGATGACGAAGGGCGGGATCCTGATCCGCCATGTGAGCCGCAATGCGGAAGTACGGAAGGACGACGACCTCGTCGCCTCCATGTTCGTGGCGATCCAGGAGTTCCTCCGCGACTCGTTCCGCCGCGAGGCGTCGCTGGACTCCGTCGCCTTCGGCACGCGGCGCGCCGCCGTCGTCCGGGGGGAGCTGACGGTCCTGGCCGCGGTCACGTCCCGAGGCGACGCGGACGCCGTGACGCCGGAGCTGCTCGCCGCAGTCCGGTCCATCGAGGCGCGGAACTGGGACGCGCTCCGCACCTGGGACGGCAACCTCTCGCGCCTGGAGGACGTGGACGAGGCGCTCGCGCGGCTCATGAAGGGCGGCTTCCGCGCCGCTTGGAGGGTGCAGCTCACGTGACCAGGGCCGCGACGTGCGTGTGTCGCTGCGGTCCGGGGCAGGCCGGAGAAGGCTTATTTACGGTGCAAAGCTACGTACCATCGAGCGGCCGAGGGGCATGACGATGGCGAACCGTCCCGATGCCAACGAACTGCGCGCGGCGCCGCGCCTGCACCGCCCCGAGACCGCGGTCCTGGTGCGCGAGGCCCTGCGGCGGAACGGGAACGACCCGGACGCGCTCTTCGTGCTCGCGGCCCTGCGGGTGCGGGAGGGCCACCCCGAGGAAGGGCTGTCCATCCTCGACCGCGTGCTCGTCATCGACCCGGACTACCCCGGGGCCTGGTTCTTCAAGGAGAAGATCCATCGCATGCGCGGCGAGGCGCGGGCCGCGGACTCGGCCCGGCAGTGCGGGGAGGCCGCGGAGGGATGACCACGGACGTCGTCAAGCTCAAGGTCTGCATGGCCGGCGAGGCGATGGTCGGGAAGACCTCCCTCATCCGGCGGTACGTCCTCCAGGAGTACGACGACCGGTACACGGCGACCCTCGGGACGAAGATCACGAAGAAGGTCCTCGAGGCGAAGGACCCCCGGACCGGACGGGACGTCACGGTGAACCTCATCCTCTGGGACATCATGGGCACGCCGACGCTCCGGGACCTGCTCAAGGAGGCGTACTACCACGGGGCCCAGGGCGTCCTCGGCGTCGCGGACCTCACGCGGAAGGAGACGCTCCGCGAGCTCGACGCATGGTATCACTCCATCCAGACGGTGGCCGGGCCCATCCCGACGTACGTGGTCGTGAACAAGGCGGACCTCGCGGACGAGGCGCAGCTGGACGATGCCGCGGTCCAGACGTTCTGCGAGGGACGCGGCTGGCCCTGGTCCTACGCGAGCGCGAAGACGGGGAAGGGCGTCGAGGAGGCGTTCGTCGCCCTCGTCCAGGGCGTCCTGGCCGCGCACCGCTGACGGCTCAGGCCATCCGCCAGCGCTTGTGCGCCTCCGCGTTCGGCGTGAAGCAGAAGTGGACCGTGTTGAACTCCTTCCGGAGCGCGGCCACGTCCTCGGCGACGCGCTCGGGCGCCTCCTTCTTCACGGCCACGCGGGCGAGGAGGGCCGCGACCTCGCGCATCTGCGCTTCCTTCATCCCGAGCCGGGTCAGCTCCTGCGTGCCCAGGCGGATCCCGGAGGGCTTCACGGGCGACGTGTCCCAGGGGAGGAGGTTCTTGTTCGAGATGATGTTCGCCTTCTCCAGATCGAGGGCGACCTTCGCGCCGCCGCCCTGCGCCGCGACGTCCAGGGCGAGGGCGTGGCTCTCCGTGAAGCCCGCCTTCTCGGCGAGGACCGTGATGCCGTCCTCGTGGAGCGCCTGGGCGAGCGCCTTGGCGTTCCGGACGATCTGGTCCGCGTAGGCGCGCTGGAACTCCAGCGCCTCCGCGAGGGTGACGCCGAGGGCGGCCATCGCGTGCAGGTGGTGGTTCGAGAGGACGCCCGGGAAGACGGCGCGCTGCAGCCGCTTGATGAACTTCTCGTCCTCCGAGTCCGAGAGCAGGATCCCGTGCTGCGGCCCCGGGAGCGTCTTGTGCGTCGAGCCCGTGAGGACGTCGGCTCCCTCGCGGAGCGGGTCCTGGAACTTCCCGCCGGCGATGAGGCCCATCACGTGCGCGCCGTCGTACCACACGCGGCACTCCGCCTCCTGGAACGCGTCCTGGAGGTCCTTGAGCGGCGTGGGGAAGAGGAACACGCTCTGCCCGAAGGCGGCCACCTTCGGCTTCACGAGCTTGATGAGCTTCGCGGTGCCGTCCACGTCGATGTTCATCCGGTCGACGTCGAAGGGGTAGTTGATCGTGTTCACGCCGCGCATGCCGGCGGCCCCGAACTTCGCGGAGGAGATGTGCGCGCCGTTCGCGAGGGCGACGGAGGTCATGATGTCGCCCGGTTCCATGAGGGCGAAGTAGACGGCCATGTTCGCCGTCGTGCCGCTGATGAGCCGCGGGTCCGCGTGGCGCGCGCGGAAGAGCTTCTTCGCGAGCTCCGTGACGCGGATCTCGACCTCGTCCGTGTAGAGGTTGCCCTGGTAGTACCGCTCGTGCGGCAGTCCCTCCGCGTAGCGGTCGCCGAAGTCGGAGAGGAGCAGCTCGCGCGCGAGCGGCGAGATCACGTTCTCCGACGCGATCATCGGGAGGCACTTCGCGAACCAGGCGCTGTGCTGGTCGATCTGGTCGTAGATGAAGGCGACGTCCTCGTTCATGGCCCCAACCCGGACGCGAGATGCGGGGCTCGGGCTAAATACGTTCGGCTATAGTCTTGGGCGGCGGAGGGAATCAGAAGACCCGCGCCTTGCCCGCCACGATGCGGTCCGTGAGCTTGTAGATCTTCGAGAGCTCGTCGTCGATGACGGCCTCGGCGTCCTTCTGGATCGCGGAGAGGTTCGTCCCGTTCTCGGGGATGATCTGCGCCGCCGCGGCCTGGGGCTCGTCGATGGGCTTCCCGATCTGCGAGACGATTCGCACCCAGACCTCCTTCACCTTGCCCGGGTTCTCCTTGACGATGCGGTCGGCGATGTCGAAGGAGAGGAGGTTGTACATCTTGCCCACGTGGGTCACGGGGTTCTTGCCCGCGGCCGCCTCCATGGACATGGGCCGGTACGGCGTGATGAGGCCGCTCACGCGGTTCCCGCGGCCCACGCTGCCGTCGTCCCCGTTCTCCCACGACAGGCCCGTGACGGTGAGGTAGAAGATGCCCGCGTCGTAGTTGTCGCCCGTGTTGATGTCCACCACCACCTCGCGCTTCGCCACCTTGGCCGCGTTGTCGAGGACGCGCTCCCGCAGCTCCTCCACGACGCTGCGGTAGTGGTCCTTGTCCGGGATGTAGCGGTCCACCATCGCCGCGGCGATCGTCAGGCGGATCTTGTCCTTCTTCCGGACGCCCATGACCTTGATGTCGTGGCCGACCTCCTTGAGGCTCTTCTTCAGCGGTCCGTTGATGAGCTCCTCCGTCTTCAGGACGAGGGTCTCCGTCTCGGAGAAGGGCGCGAAGCCGACGCCGAAGGAGGTGTCGTTCGCGAGCTGCTTCTGCGTGTCGTAGAGCCCGCGGAGGTCCACGGACCCCTGGCCGATCTTGCAGTCGATGATGACGTCCGAATCGACGTCCAGGTTCGTGCACGTCTTGCGGATGTATTCTCGCGCCGCCTCGACGGCCACCGTGCGGTAGGGAAGGCGCTCGCTGTTGACCATGGTCGTCGCTCGCCCCACGAGGATCACGTTCGCCGGCTCGAGGACGATGCCGCCGCCGAACTTGGGCGCGCTCTGGCCGCCAACGATCTCGCCCTGGTCCGTGTTGTGGTGCAGGATCCGGCCGTACCGGTCGATGTACATCCTGCACAGGGCGCGGGACACGGCCTCGGAGATCCCGTCCATCATGCTGTCCGGGTGGCCGACGCCCTTCCTCTCGACAATCTCCGTTCCCTGTTCCTCGATCGGCGTGTGAACGAGTTCCTCGACGGTGATGTTTCGCGGCAAGGGGAGCCCCCAGGAGCGAGGCGGCGGAGAGAGCGGCAGGATATATGGCTTTTGTTGCCCATCCCGCGACGCGGGTCGAGGAATAGCGGACGGGGCATAGTTATTCCTCAATCGGAATACCTCCCTCCCAGATACGAATGAATATCGAACCGCGGACGCAATTCCATAAGGAATATGTACCCGCCGCGCGGTCCGGCTCGCGATGCTCCCCGACCTCGAGGAAATCCCGCGCCTCCGGAAGGCGCTCGGCCTCACGCAGACGGCCCTGGCCCGCCTGTCGAGCGTCAGCCAGTCGACCATCGTGAAGATCGAGAAGAAACAGATGAACCCCTCCTACGACGTCGTCCGCCGCGTGTACAACGCCCTCCAGGCGGAGCTGAAGAAGCAGGAGAAGAAGGCCCTCGTGGAGCAGGTCCAGACGCGGAAGGTGCAGTACCTCGAGGCGCGGATGCCCCTCGAGACCGCGGTGGACGAGATGCGCCGCTGGAAGTTCTCCCAGATGCCCGTGATGAACAACGGCCACCCGGTCGGCTCGATCTCGGACAAGGTCATCAACAACCTCATCCTCTCCGGGCGCGACCCGAAGGACCTCGCGCGCATCCGCGTGGAGGAGGTCATGGAGCCCGCGTTCCCCCAGGTCGACCTGAAGGCTCCCGTGGAGCTCGCGGCGGGCCTCCTGCGGTACTACAACGCCGTGCTCGTGACGAACAAGGGCGAGGTCTCGGGAATCGTGACCAAGTCGGACCTGATGAAGCTCCTGTGAGGACGAGACGGAGACCGCGGACCGTTCCCGGCAGCCGCTTCCCTGCTGTTATCGTTAGTTAACGATAACTTGAAGAGCCCAGACGCCCTACGGGTCCCGTGGTGTCTCCATGATGCTCGGCTGCGGGTACTGCGAGAAGACCGTCCACGGCCGGCCCTACCTCTACTTCTGGCACTACGAGACGCGCGGCGGGCGGCGCGAGCAGCTCGAGGAGTACATCGGGCCGGCGCGGAGCGACCGCTCGCGGGAGGAGATCGCCCGGAGGGCCGCGGCCTACGTCGCGAGGGCGGAGGGCGAGCTCGCTATCTTCCTGAGGGACCTCCGGGCCGAACTGGCCGCCTAGTCCGGGTACGGCACGTCGATCTCCATGAAGTCCTCCGCGAGCCGGACGTTCTCGAAGACCGCCTTGGCGTCGTTGAAGAGCGGCGCGGGGTCCTCGTACCGCGGGCTCATGTGCGTGAGGACGAGCAGGGCCACGCCGGCCTCCTTGGCCACCCTCGCGGCCTGCCGCGAGGACGAGTGGCCGTAGCGGTTCGCCTTCTCCTCCAGGCCCGCGTCCGAGGTGGCGTCGTGGATCAGCACGTCCGCGCCGCGGGCCGCGGCCACGAGGGCGGCGTGCGGCATCGAGTCGCCGGTGTACACGATCTTGCGGCCGCGTCGCGGCGGGCCCAAGACCTGCTCCGGCCGGAACGTCTTGCCGCCGACCGTGACGGTCTGGCCCTCCTGCAGCTGGCTGTACAGCGGGCCGGGAGGAATGCCGAGCGCCTTCGCCTTGTCCACGTCGAAGCGGCCCGCCCGCTCCTTCTCCTCGAGGACGTACGAGAGGCCGGGCACGGTGTGCACTGCCTCGATCGCGGTCACCGTGTACTCGCCGCCGTCCACGGAGTCACCCGCGGCCAGGTCCCTCGCGCGCACCGGGTACCCGGCCTTGAAGTGGCCCAGGGAGAGGATCTGCCCCACGAGGTCCTCGCAGCCCGCGGGCCCGTACACCTCGAGCGGCGCCTCGCGCCCGAAGAAGTTCATGCTCTGCATCAGGCCCGGCAGCCCGAGGAAGTGGTCCCCGTGGAAGTGCGTGAGGAAGACGCGGTTCACCTGCATGAAGCTGAGCGAGGAGGCCATGAACTGGCGCTGCGTCCCCTCGCCGCAGTCGAACAGGATCACCTCCGGGCCGCGCTTCACAGCGACCGCGCTCACGTTGCGCTTGGGCGTCGGCCACGATCCGGACGTCCCGAGGAACACGATCTGCATGGGCCCGCTCCCGATGGCCGACGTCGTCTTAACGCCTTTGGCGGGGACGCGCGCCGAAATAGCCTGAAATGGCTTCCGAGGAAGAAGACAATCCGGACGCATGAGGAGGCTGAAACGGATGGAGACTGCGGAACTCGCTAGGAGGACGTGCCCCCTCGTCGGGAGGCCTCAATCCACGGAATCTCGAGGCCCCACGTCGTCATGGCGCGATGGGTGCGGAAGCTCCGGCCGATGGATTGGGAGTCGTCGAGGCTTCGGGGATGACGACTCGCGGGACTTGGGGACGCCAGCGTGGCTCCTCCAAGGAACCAATTTCAGGATACAGCACGGAGAGACGCGCGCCAAAGCTTTAACGGCGAAGGGAGAATCCCAGCGCCGGGTGCCCCATGCTTCCCATCGACGGCCATTCCCTCAAAATCGACGACCTCGTCCGCGTGGCCCGGGAGGGAGAGAAGGTCCGCCTGGCGCCCGCCGCGGCGAAGTGCGTGGACGAGAGTCGCCGCACCTTGGAGAAGATCCTCGCGAAGGGCACGGTGGCCTACGGGATCAAGACGGGCTTCGGCGAGCTCGAGCATGTCGTGATCTCTGACGCGGACGCGAAGCAGCTGCAGCTCAACCTCGTGCGCAGCACGGCGGTAGGGCTCGGCGACCCGCTGCCCGCGGAGGTCGTGCGAGGGGCGCTCCTGCTGCGGGCGAACACCCTGGCCAAAGGTCACTCGGGCGTCCGCCGCGCCCTCGTGCAGCTGCTCCTCGAGATGCTGAACCGCGGCGTGCATCCGGTCATGCCGTCCCGCGGCTCCCTCGGCGCGAGCGGGGACCTGGCGCCCCTGGCCCACATGGCCCTCGTCCTCATCGGCGAGGGGGCGGCCGTCGTCGGGGGCGAGACCCTCGACGGCGCCGCGGCGCTCGTGCGCGCCGGCCTGGCGCCGATCGCGCTCGAGCCCAAGGAGGGGCTGGCCCTCGTCAACGGCACGGCGGTCATGACGGCGGTGGGCGCCCTCACCCTGGCCGACGGCTATGGTCTCCTGAAGGACGCCCAGGTCGCGGCCTCCCTGTCCTTCGAGGCCCTCCGCGGCTCGCCCGCCCCCTACGACGACCGCTACGTGCGGCTCAAGCCGCAGCCCGGGGCGCGAGAAGTCGCGGCGAACATGAGGCGCCTCCTGCGGGACAGCGAGATTGTCCCCGCCCACGGCGGGCCGCACCGCGTCCAGGACCCGTACTCGCTGCGGTGCATCCCCCAGGTGCTCGGGGCCTGCCGCGCGGCCCTCGACTTCGCCGCGGCCGCCGTGCATATCGAGATGAACGCCGCCACGGACAACCCCCTCCTCTTCCCCGACGACGAGGACAGCGTCAGCGGCGGGAACTTCCCCGGGCAGGCCGTCGCCACTACCCTGGACCCCGTGCCCCTCGCCATGCCCTGTCACCCCGCCTTCTCGGGGCGGCGCCCGCTGCGCGCCGGGGGACGCCCGCCGACCGCGGCCCCCCCCCCCCTCACGAGGCGCGGCGGGATCAACTCGGGGATGATGGTCGCCCAGTACGTGGCCGCGGGCTACGCGAGCGACAACAAGGTCCTCGCCCACCCCGCGTCCGCCGACTCGATTCCGACGTCGGCGAACCAGGAGGACTACGTCCCCATGGGGATGTCGGCCGCCCTCAAGGCGCGGACCGCCCTCGAGAACGCGCAGCGGGTCGTGGCCCTGGAGTACCTGACGGCGGCCCAGGGCCTGGAGTTCCTCAAGCCCCTGGGGCCGGGACGGGGACCGCGGGCCGCGGCCGAACTCGTGCGCACGCGCGTGCCGCCCCTGGAGGACGACCGCTCCCTGTCGGCCGACGTCGAGCGAATCCTCGGGTGGATGCGCGACGGCGAGCTCATCGCCGCGGTCGAGAAGGCCGTCGGCCGTCTGGACTGATCACTCCGCCGGATTCCCGAGGGGCCGGAAACAGACGGGACAGCGGCCCACGCGGCTCGCGCACCGCTCGTGGAAGTCACGCCCGCAGGCGCACTGGACGACCTTGAAGCCCTTCTTGATCGCGCCCTTGCAGATCGGGCAGCGGGACTCGAGGTTCGCGACGAGCTTCTTCGCCCGCTCCTGCGGCGTCTCCGCGACGTCCACCTGGGCGATCATCTCCTGGACGTACTCCTTGTCGTCGAACACGCGGTGGGAGACGAGCTGGATCGCGAGGGGCACGGAGCCGGGCGCGGTCATCTTGAGCTTGAACGAGAGGGTCTCCTTCCCGTGCGCGCGCAGCGCGGGGAGCTCCTTCAGCCCCTCGGCCTCCGCATCGCCGAGGACCCGCACGCGGACCTCCTTGGCGAGCCCCTTTCCGACGTTCTCGAGCGCGAGGGTCGCGTCCACGGGCTCGTTCAGCTTCGCCGGGCCGACCGTGAGGAAGCCCTTCAGGTTCGGGGCGAACGCCTCCACCGAGTCCCAGGCGAGGCGGTACGCGTCCTCGGCGGTCCGGATGGCCTCGGCCACGTCCCGGCGGCGGAGGTCCATGGACTCCGCCAGGCGCTTCTCCGCGGCCCGCATGTCGATGCCGTACTTCTTGCCGTTGCGGATCGTCGTGTCCGCCTTGAACGTGAGGTCGATGAACCGCTTCTCCACGACCTTGACGCTCTCCACGCGCTCGACCGCGCGGCCGATGACGTCGAGGGCGCCCTCGTACTCCCCCTTCGCGGCCTGCTCGCTGGCCTGACGCATCAGCTCCTCCGCGTTCTGCGTGTCGGAGCCGAGCTTCTTCGCGTGGGCCACGTTCTCCGCGGCCTCCGCCAGGGTCCTCGTGAGCTTCGCCCCCAGCGCCTTCTGCGCGACCTCGCGGCCCTCCGCGATCCTCACGCTCGCGGCCGAGAAGTTCTCGGACTCGATCTGGGTCCGGGCCTCGGAGAGCTTGTTCTGGACCGGGGTGGGGTCGATCTCGAGGCGGCGGCAGACGGCGACCATCTCCTCCGCGGTGGACAGGGACTCCTTGAGCTGGGCCCGCACGAGGCCGAGCCCCCACTCGAGGCACTGGGTGAAGGACGCACGGGCGGCGGCCACGTCTCCCGCGGCGAGGGCGTCGTCGCCCTCCTGGATGAACCGGTCGAGCTTGGCGGCCTCCGCGCCGATCTCCCGCGCGGTCTGCCGGAGCGCGGTCGCGCGGATGCGGACCTCCTCGGCCTCGTCGTATGCCGCGCGGAAGTCCGCGAGGGCGTCCGAGGCGCGGATCGCAAAGTCGAGCGCCTGCACGTAGTCGCCGCCGGCGAGCGCCCGGCGCGCCTCGTCCGCGACCGCGTCGACGCTCGGTGCGGGTCGGGCGAGGGACTTGAGCTTGCCGTCGATCGTGGACACGGCCTGGCTCGCCATCGCCTGCTGGAGGGCGACGCGCTCCGCCTCGGCCTCGCTCTGGAGGGCCGTGGCGAGGGCCTGGCGGTACTTCTTGGCACGGAAGAACTCGCGGGCCCCGGCGAAGAGGCGCTCCGCGGAACGGGTGTCCGTGCCCTCCCCCCGCGCCCGCGCGATGGACTCCTCGAAGCGCTGCATCATCGCGGCGATGCCCTGGTCGCGCTCCCGCGCGACCTCGGCGTCCGCCTGCGCCAGGTAGTCCATCGCCTCCTCGAAGCGGGCCATCTTGTACGCCCGCTCCGCCTTCTCCAGCAGCGCGGCCGTGCCGGGCAGCTCGAGGTTCATCGCCTCCGCGTCCGCGACGGTCTCGCGGACGCGCTTCCTCGCGGCGTCCGCCTCCTCGCCCTGCCGCTTCAGGTGTTCCAGGGTGTCCCGGAGGTGGAGCGCGAGGTCGGCGGCCTTCCCGAACTCGCCGGATCCGAGGGCCGCTCGCGCCCGGACCGCCTCGTCGTTGATCGGGGCGAGGTTCACGCCCTCCACGGACCCGACGACGGACTCGGACGTGGCGAGCAGGGCCGCGATCTTCTCGCGGACAAGGGCGACGTACTCGTCGTCCGCGCGGGAGGCGAGCGCAAGGGCGCGGTCGTACTCCTTCGCCTTCATCGCCTCCTTGGCCTCGGAGGCGACGTCGCGCAGGTGGGGCGCGTCGATGCCGAGGCGCGACGCCAGCTCCACCCGCTCCCGGTTGGAGACGATCTTCTGGGCGGCGCTGTAGAGCACCGTAAGCTTCTCCGTCTCCGCCTTCGCGCGCGCGGCGAGCTCGATCGTCTGCTCGTAGTCGAGGCGCTCGAACGCCTTCTTGGCGTCGACGAGGACCTCCACGACCTTCGTGATGTCCACGTTGTGCTTCCGCGCCTCCGCGACGAAGGCCGCGGCGCTCGAGAGCGCGTCGTGCGCCTGGCGGTGGAGGGCGGTGGCCTTGTTCGCCCCGCCGCCCACCTCCAGCAGGAGCCGCAGCCCCTCGCCGTAGTCCCGGACGCGGAGGGCCAGCTGCGCGCGCTTGAGGACGCTGACCATCTCGCCGACGTCGATGTGGAGGCTCCGCGCCTGGGCGACGCGGGCCGCGACGTGGTTGGCGAGCCTCTCCGACGCCGCCGCGAGGGCGGACTGCATCCGGTCCCGCGCCGCGACGACGTCCGCCACCCTGCCGCTCGACAGCGCGGCGCTCATCTCCTCGTGCAGGGACTCCTCCGCGGAGACGTCCGTTCCCAGGTCCAAGCCGAGCTGGATCGCGAGGGCGAGGGATGCGACCGACTGCTCCGCGGAAGCCCGGGTCCGGTCCTCGACGAACCGCCGGCCCTCCTCGAGCTCGCGGAACGCGTCCTCGAAGTCGTTCGCCCCGAGGGACGTGCCGACGCGGGAGAGGATGGACTTGAGCTGCCCGCCGTCGCCGCCCAGGAGGGGGACGGCGTTGCGGAGGACCTCGGTCCGCTCCTCGACGTGGGCGCGGAGGGTCGCCTCGGCCTGGGCCTGCGCCTGCCCGATGAGGTCGAGGGCGCGACGATGCTCGTTCGCCTTGGTGGCGACGATCGCATCCTCGAGGAGCTTCGAGGCCTCCGATAGGTCCGCCCCGCTCTGCTCCCCGACGGTGAGGATGAACTCGGCGCGCTCGATCGTGCGCATGACCTGCTCGCGCTCGGACTTGCGGAGCTCCTCGTGGGCCGAGTCGACCGCCTTCTCGAGCGCGTCCAGGTCGTGGGCCTGGTAGGCGTCCCGCGCCTGCTCCGCGAGACGGCGAGCCGGCTTCGCGTCGACTCCGCGGGCCTCCGCCTCCGCGAACGCCCGGTGCAGCGCCTTGAGCCGCTCCTGGCCCGCCCGGTACTCGGCGACGGTCTTGTCGACCGCGTCGTCGGCCTTGCGGGCCCAGTCCATCGCCTCCCGGAAGGCGTCGCGCTGGAGCGCCTGCCGCGCGCTCCCGAGATCGCCCAGCGGCTCCTGGAGGTCGATGCCCAGGTTCACCGCGGCGACGAACTTCTCGCGCGAGGCGGCGATCGTGGCCACCACGCGCTGGAACTGCGCTTCCTGGAGCGCCAGGAAGCCCTGCTTCGCGAGATCCGCGCCCGCGCGGAAGTTTCCGGCCTTCAGCGCGTCCTGCGCCTTGCCGAAGTGCGCTTCCGCGGCGGAAGGGTCCGCGCCGATCGCGCGGGCCTCCGAGAGGAATTTCGAGAAATCGGTCAGCTTGCCTTCGAGGCTGCGCTGGAGCGCCTTCTCCGACTCCGTGCGGCACTGGCGGAGGGCGTTGTTCGCCTTCTCGAACTCGAGCCCGGCGATGTCGGTCCGGGCCCGCTCGAGGAACGTCGTCGCCTTCGTGACGTCGGCGCCGAGCTCTTGGGCGGCATGGATGAGGTCCTCGTCCTCGCGGAGGTCCTTGTCCACCGCGGACGTGAGATCCTCCTTGATCGTCTCGAAGCCCTCCTTCGTGTACTCGAGGGCGGAGGCGAAGTTGTTCCCCTCCACGGCGGTCCGGGCGCGGGAGAGCAGGTCCTCCACGGCGGCGACGTCGCGGCCGAGGTTCTTCGCGGAGAGGATGAGGGCCTGGACCTTCGAGAAGCTCGAGGACAGGTGCTCGGAAAGGACCTTCTCGCTCCGCCTCCAGGCCTTCCTCGCGAACTCCACGGCCTCCGACAGGTTCTCCTCGGTCAACGCGTCGCGGGCCTTCCCCAACGCGATCTCGGCCTCGGCGACGTCCGCGCCGACGCCCTTCGCGAGGGACGTCAGCCCGGCGCTGGACTCGATCATGGCCGCCGCGCGGTCGCGGTAGATGCGCGTCCCGCGCTCCTTCGCCTCGGCGGCCTTCTCCGCCGCGACCCGGTAGTCCTTGTCGCCCATGGCCGCGGTGGCCTCGGCGAGGACCTTCTCCGCCTCGACCACGTTCGCGTCGGCCCTGCGGGCGGCCTCGATGAGGTCCTGCGCGGCCTTGAGGCCTTCCTCCGCGGCCTGGCGCGTCCGCGTGATCTCCTTGGACTTCTCCTCGAGCTGCCGCCGCAGCTGGCTGTCCCGCAGGTACCCGCTCACGTTCCGCTCCGCTCGCGCATCCGGAAGCCCGCGCTCCGTCTCCGGAGCCGGCACCGCGGAGGAGCGGGGCGCAGCGTATAAAGGGGTTAGCCCGTGGTTATCGACGGTGATTCGGCGGGGGCCGCGGCGAGCGTGGGCGCGGGTCCCTGTGGCGGGGCCGCGGGCCGCGCACACTCGTTGTTCGATTTGAGGGAAGACACCCTGCTGATTTTTCATGAACCGCAGGAGATACAGAAGGCGGCAGATGACCTTCTCGATCACGCCGAGCAATCCCGGCAAACTCTTGGCGACGGCTCGGCGCCTCCGGTCGAGTCCTACTTTTTTGCGGAGGAGTGGGAGGCCGAGCTTACCCGGCATGCGCGTCTTGAACTCGAGCAACTGCCTATCGCTCGCGAAGGGATCGAACCTCACACGATGCAAACCC
>OFHK01000120.1_pt1 | contig 24944 bp, 21 predicted proteins | sample 1521951 | NCBI WGS metagenome assembly OFHK01 (sample SAMEA2468436, study PRJEB22500) | soil metagenome | biome: Glassland; feature: Farmland; material: Clay | place: Australia | collected 2013-01-31 | depth 0.55 m
GCTTGAGGGGTATCGGGGGGCGGGGGGCGAAGTCCCGGATGGCGGGCGGGTGGAGAGTGCCGGCGCGCACGGCGCGCTCCTGGCCACCGCCTCGCATCCCCGCCCCCGGCTCGGCCCCCCGGGCCAGCAGCAGGGCTCCCGCGCCGCCCGGCCCGCCGATCTTGTGGCCGGTGATGGTGAGCGCGTCGGCGCCGCTGGCGGCGAAATGCACCGGCACCTGCGCGGCAGCCTGCACCGCGTCGGTGTGGAAGGGGATCTTGTGCTCACGCGCGACCGCCGCCAGGTCGGCGATCGGCTGGATGGTGCCCACCTCGTTGTTCGCCCACATGACGCTGATCACAGCCACCGCGTCAGGGCCGGCGTCGATGGCCGCCTGCAGGGTTTCCGGCCGCAGGAGTGCCGTCTCGTCCACCGGCAGCCAGCTGACCTGGGCACCTTCGTGGCTGGCCAGCCACTGCGCCGAGTCGAGCACCGCGTGATGTTCCACAGCAGTGACCAGGACCCTGGTCCGGCGCGGGTCCTGCGCCCGGCGTGCCCAGTACAGCCCTTTCAGGGCGAGGTTGTCCGCCTCGGTGCCGCCGCTGGTGAAGACCACCTCGCTGGGCCGGGCGCCATAGGCGTCCGCAATCTGCTCACGGGACTCCTCGACGACCCGGCGCGCACGCCTGCCCGCGTTGTGCAGTGAGGAGGGATTGCCGAGATGGGCAAGCTCCTCCGTCATCGCCGCGATCGCTTCCGGCAGCATCGGCGTGGTCGCCGCATGGTCCAGGTACACCAGGCACTCCTGTGCCTGCCGTGCGCCCTCGTCGGCGCTGCTTGAATACCCCATGACGGCCTTCAAGCCTAGTGGGTGGCCCGGAGTCAGGCTAAAGGGCTGGGTGGGCAGTTTTCAGGACTCTTTGTGCTTGGCGATCTCGGCGGTGAGCTGGGGCACGACGTTGAACAGGTCGCCCACCACGCCGAAGTCGGCCAGCTCGAAGATCGGCGCCTCGGGGTCCTTGTTGATCACCATGATGGTCTTGGAAGTCTGCATGCCGGCCCGGTGCTGGATCGCGCCGGAGATGCCCACCGCCAGGTAGAGCTGGGGCGAGACGGTCTTCCCCGTCTGGCCCACCTGGAACTGGTGCGGGTACCAGCCCGCGTCGGTGGCCGCCCGCGATGCTCCCACTGCCGCACCCAGCGAGTCGGCGAGCTTCTCGATCAGCGCGAAGTTCTCCGCGTTCCCCACCCCGCGGCCGCCGGACACCACGATGGAGGCCTCGGTGAGTTCCGGGCGCTCACCCCGCTGCGCCACGACCCGCTCGGTGATGTGTGCGCCCTTGGCCACCTCGCTCAGCTCGATGGTGACCGGCTCCAGTTCGGCCGCGGCCGGGGCGGCCTCCGGCGCTGCCGAGTTCGGCCGCACCGCCACGATCGGGGTACCGGTCCGCACCCGCGATTGCACGATGATCGCGCCGCCGAAGATGGACTGCTCGGCCACCAGGCCGGCGCCGTCCGTGGCCGGAGTCAGATCCACGGCATCGGTGAGAACACCAGAGGAGGTCCTGACCGCCAGCCGCCCGGCGATCTCCTTGCCCTCAGGGGTGGCCGCCACCAGCACGGCGGCCGGTGACACCCGGCTGACCAGGGCCGCGAGCACCTCCGCCGCAGGAGCCGCCACGTAGTCGTCCAGCCCGGCACCATCAGCCACGTAGACCTTGGCGGCACCGAACTCGGCCAGCCGTCCCCGGCCGCCCTCGGCACCGGGCCCCACCCAGACCACCGCGGGCTCGCCGAACCGGCGGGCCAGTGTCAGCAGCTCAAGCGTGACCTTCTTGACCGTCTCGCCGGAGTGCTCGGCGAGGACCAGGATCTCAGCCATTGATGTGCGAGCCCCTCCGGATCAGATGAACTTCTGCGCGGCGAGGAACTCGGCCGCCTTGGCGCCGCCGTCGCCGTCGTCCTTGACGATCGTGCCGGCCTGCCGGGGAGGCCGTTTGGCGAAGCTGACCACCTCGGTCGCTGCCGCGCCCAGCCCCACCTGGCCCGGGTCGATCCCGGCATCGGCCAGGCTCAGCGTCTCGACGGGCTTCTTCTTCGCCGCCATGATCCCCTTGAAGGAGGGGTACCGCGGCTCGTTGATCTTCTCCACCACGCTGACGACCGCGGGCAGGCTGGCCTCGACCTTGTCGTAGCCGTAGTCGGTCAGCCGGTGGATGGTGATCGATGTGCCATCCGTCTCGACCTTGCTCGCCAGGGATAGCTGCGGGACGCCAAGACGCTCGGCCAGCATCGCCGGCAGCACGCCCGTCCGGGCATCCGTGGCTTCTGCGCCCAGGATGACCATGTCAAACCCGATCCGGCCGAGCACCGTGGCCAGCGCCAGCGAGGTCGCCAGCGCGTCGGACCCGGCGAGCCGGTCGTCGACCAGGTGCACCGCCTTGTCGGCGCCCATGGACAGTGCCTTGCGGATGGACTCGCTGGCCTTTGCCGGGCCCATGGACAGGATGGTCACCTCGCCCCCATGCGCCTCGGCGAGGCGGAGCCCTTCCTCGATGGCGTACTCGTCGAGTTCGTTGATGACCCCGTCAACCGAGGCGCGGTCCAGGCGGGAATCCTCCGACCGCAGGGTGCGTTCCGCCCAGGTGTCGGGGACCTGCTTGACGCAGACGACGATGTTCATGACCGGCGGCCGACCTCCTGCCCTTCTGCATTCCCGACCAGATGCCCTGTGGGGGGCACCGTAAAGCCTGTCAAACGCGGCCTCCCCGCCCGGCTCCGGGGTGCCCCTACGGTCCCCGCACCGGGCCTGCCGCAAACCACGTTCCGCTGCGGCGGCTACATGTTACTAGCTAGTAGCTTGACTGGCCAACCGCGCCTCGGCGGCGTCCACCACGTTGGCGAGCAGCATCGCCCGCGTCATCGGGCCGACCCCGCCCGGCATCGGTGCCAGGTACCCGGCCACCTCGGCAACCTCGGGCGCGACGTCACCAACAAGGCCCGCATCGGTCCTGGTGATGCCGACGTCGAGGACGGCCGCGCCGGGCTTCACCATATCCGCAGTGAGCAGGCCGGGCCGGCCGGCCGCCACCACCACGATGTCAGCTGCCCGCGTGTGCGCCGCCAGATCCTTGGTGCCGGTATGGCACGACGTGACGGTGGCGTTCTCGCTGCGCCGGGTCAGGAGCAGGCCGAGCGCCCGCCCGACGGTGATGCCACGGCCGATCACCGTCACCTCCGCGCCCTCGATCGGCACGTCGAAACGGCGCAGCAACTCGACGATGCCACGGGGCGTGCAGGGCAGGGGCCCCGGCTCCCCGAGCACAAGCCGGCCGAGATTGACCGGGTGCAGGCCGTCCGCGTCCTTGTCCGGATCCATCCGGTGCAGGACCCGGTGCGCGTCCAGGCCGGCGGGCAGCGGCAGCTGCACGATGTACCCGGTGCACGCAGGATCGGCGTTCAGCTCGTCGACCACCGCCTCCACTTGCTCCTGGGTGGCGCTTTCCGGCAGGTCACGGCGGATGCTGGCGATCCCGACCTGAGCGCAGTCCCGGTGCTTGCCGGCCACGTAGGCGCGGCTGCCCGGGTCGTCGCCGACCAGCACGGTGCCCAGCCCGGGCACCGTCCCCATCCGGGCCAGCGCGGACACACGGCGGGTGAGATCCTCCCTGATCGCCGCGGCGGTCGCCTTGCCGTCCAGAATTCGCGCTGTCATCGTGCCGTCCACCCCGGGATGCTCATGGGACCTCTTTCGGATCTTCAGTGGAAGAAGTGACGTATGCCAGTGAAGTACAGGCTGATCCCGGCCGCGGTGGCGGCCCCGATCACCTCAGCGTCCCGCACCGACCCGCCCGGTTCCACGATGGCGTGGACCCCGGCGTCGGCGAGCACCTGCAGGCCGTCGGGGAACGGGAAGAACGCGTCGCTGGCCGCCACCGCACCGCGGGCACGCTCCCCGCTGCGCGTCACCGCCAGCCGCGCCGAATCCACCCGGTTGACCTGGCCCATGCCCACCCCGACGGTGGCTCCGCCTGCCGCGATCACGATGGCGTTCGACTTCACGCTGCGGCAGGCACGCCAGGCAAAGGACAGATCGGCCAGGGCTTCGCCGGAGACGGCAGGACCCGCCTTGAGCTGCCAGCTGGACGGGTCGTCGCCAGCTGTGTCAATCAGGTCCGCGGACTGCATGAGCAGGCCACCTTCCAGTTGCCGCCACTCGACCGGTGCGGCAGCAGCCCCGGCTTCCCCGGGCGCCGGCGGCGGGCAGGTCAGCAACCGCAGGTTCTTCTTCGCGGCGAGCAGTTCGTGGGCGGCGGGCTCAAAGCCCGGCGCGACGACGACCTCGGTGAAGATCTCGGCGATCTGGGCCGCCAGTTCCCGCGTCACTACGCCGTTGACGGCGATCACCCCGCCGAATGCCGACACCGGGTCGCATGCGTGCGCCCTGCGGTGCGCCTCCGCAAGATCACGGCCCACAGCGATCCCGCACGGGTTGGAATGTTTGATGATCGCGGCACAGGGGTCGCGGAACTCGAACGCGGTCCGCCAGGCCGCCGCCGTGTCCACGTAGTTGTTGTACGACATCGCCTTGCCATGGATCTGCTGGGCACCGGCGATGCCCGGTGGCATGGCCGTCCCCACATACAGGGCCGCCCGCTGGTGCGGGTTCTCGCCATAGCGGAGCACCTCCCGCCGGGACCAGAGCGCGGCGATCACATCCGGCCAGCCGGTCTGCGCCGCGGTGTCGTCCGGTGCATAGGCGGAGGCGAACCAGGAGGCGACCGCTGCATCGTAGCGGGCGGTGTGCGCGTAGGCCTGGGCGGCGAAACGGCGGCGCTCGGCCAGTGTGAATCCGCCCGCTGCGGCTGCTTCCACCACCGACTGATACATCGCCGGGTCGGTGATGACGGCTACCGTGGCGTGGTTCTTGGCCGCGGCCCGCACCATCGCGGGGCCGCCGATATCGATCTGCTCGACACATTCTTCCGGCGGGGCGCCACTGGCGACTGTGGCCTCAAACGGGTACAGGTTGGACACGAGCAACTCGAACGGGGCGATCCCGAGGTCATGCAACTGCTCACGATGCGAGGCCTGGCGCATGTCGGCGAGCAGGCCCGCATGCACCCCCGGGTGCAACGTCTTGACCCTGCCGTCGAGGCACTCGGGAAAGCCGGTCAGGTCCTCGACCCGGGTCACCGGCACGCCCGCCGCGCCGATCGCCGCCGCCGTACTTCCCGTACTGACGATCTCGACGCCCGCCGCGGCCAGGACCTTCGCCAGCCCGGTCAGGCCGGTCTTGTCGTAAACGCTGATCAGCGCCCGTTTGATGGCAACCCTCGTCAATGCCCAACCTTCACTTTCCGGCCGTGGACAGACCATCCCTCGCGGACCATCCGGCCCACAGTCTCCACCAGCAGCGCGCGCTCGGTTACCTTCACCCGCTCGTGCAGCGTCGGTATGTCGTCATCATCGCGGACCGGGACCGCCGCCTGCGCGACCACCGGCCCGGTGTCGGTGCCGGAGTCCACCATGAACACGGTGCAGCCGGTGATCTTCACCCCGTACTCCAGCGCGTCCCGGACACCGTGCATTCCGGCGAAGGCCGGCAGCAGGGCGGGATGGGTGTTGACGAACCGGCCGCCGAACCTGGCCAGGAAGCCCGGCCCGACCAGCTTCATGAACCCGGCCGAAACGACCAGGTCGGGGCTGAACCCGTCGCAGGCATCCGCCAGGGCGCGGTCCCAGTCGGCCCGCAAGGGGTAGTCAGCCACCCGCAGGACGAAGGTCGGGATTCCCGCTCGCTGCGCCCTTGCCAGGCCTTCGATACCGGGCCGGTCAGCGCCGACCGCCACCACGGCCGCGCCGTACGCCTCGTCGGCACACGCGTCCAGGAGCGCCTGGAGGTTGGTACCCGCACCGGAGACCAGGACCACCAGGCGTGCGCTCATGCGGCCACCATAACGGGGGAGCCCGCCAGCCACCCGGCGAGGGCCATGGCTGCCGTCCCGGCCCCGAGTGCATCCGCCTGGCACGCTCCAGTCCCGCCAGGAACACCAGTCCCTGCCCGGGCACATCCAGGCAGGCTCCGCCCGGCCATCTGGTGTGAGAGACGCCCCACACTCCGGCGCCTGGCTACCTCCACTCATCGGGCAATGGCCAGGTCAGTCCCATACGCGAGGCACAATAAGGGGCTATGCCCCCAACACATCCCCCGCGCACGGATGAGTCGCCCCCGGACGCGTTCTCGCCGCAACCGCCCCTGTACCCACCCGGCCCGGACACGCAGCCCGACGGTGCGGCCAGGCCAGCAGCCGGGCCGCAGGCGGGGCCTGGCCCAGTGCCTCAGGCCGGGCCGGCAGTTGCGCGCGTCCCGCTGCCGCCGGCCGATCCCGCACTCCAGCACCGGTCGGTGGCGGCTCTCTTCGTTGCGATGCTCAGCCTGGCCGGGCTGCTTGGCTTCAACTTCAACCTGCACCGCGCCATCCTGATCGTGGTCTATGCCCTCCTGGCCGGTGCGATGGCGCTGTGGCTGAGCCTGAGTGCCATCACCCGTGCCCGGCGCAACCGGACCGCGCGGCCGCGTGGCTCGGTGGCCGCGACTGTCATCGCCGGTGTGGGCATCGGGCTCAGCGCCGCGATGCTGCTGGCGTTCGCAGTGTTCGGCAAGCAGTTGACGGCCTACGGCCAGTGTCTCAGCGGCGCCGGCACGATCTCGGCACAGCAGTCCTGCTACAGCCAGTTCTCCCACACGCTGAGCCACCAGATCAGCGGGCTCGGCTCGGGCAGCCACCGGTAACACGGCCGGCACCGCGGACCCGGCGCCCACCCACCCGATCAGGGCAGTTCAGAAGGGCCGGGCGAGGACCGGCCGGGGTCATCCCAGGCCTCGCCGTCCGCCCACGGGTCCAGGTAGATCCGGTGCCCGTCCTGGTCGGCACCCGCGGGCGGGAAACCATCCCGCCGCGGCGCCGGCCTGGCCAGTGCGGCAGCCAGCGCTGGCTCGCGGCGCAGCCACAGCCAGTTCGCAACACCTGCGGTGACCGCGGCGGCCACCCCGACCTCCAACGTGGCCACCAGGCCCGCCTGCCATCCGGACGGCCCCACCGACGCCAGGCGCCCGCTGCCCAGTGGCCCGCCCGAGAACGCTGCCAGCACACCGACGACACACCCGGTCGCCGCGCCGCACGCGAACCCCCAGAATGGGGCCACCTCGATTGCCGGGGTGGGCGCCGCCCGCACCAGCAGCAAGCCACCGAACGCCCCGGCCAGGTAGGGGACGGCGAGGACGGCGACCGACGCCCAGCCCGGGACTGATCCGTGCGCGCCGGTGGGCAATGCGGCGAGCATCGGCAACATGGGCAGCGGCCCCAGCGCCGCCCCGGTCGGGGCGACCACCGTGCCGGTCCCGAAGGCGAACCCGGGCCCCAGCATGAAGCAGATTGCCCAGCAGACTGCGTTCGGCACGTAGGCGATCTGGGCGAGCAGCAGCAGCACGGAACCAACTGCACCCGCACCGAGCGCTGCGTTCAGGGAAGTGAATTCTTTCAGGTGAGCCACCAGCGAGGCACCCGCGAGCAGCGCGCCGGCCGTCCCGAGCACCGCCAGCGCCCCGGCAGTACCGAGCACGACGGAGCGGGACCGCGGTGGCAGCAGCCGGGCCAGGCGCCCCCACGGGGCCAGCGCCCGCGCGCCGCCCAGCCCTCCCGCGCACAGGGCGAGCAGGAACCCGGCGACGACCGCCTGCGGCAGCGAGGGAACGGCCAGCGCCGATCTGCTCGCCAGCGCCAGCGCACCACACAGCACCGCATAAGGGGCGGCGAGCGCCAGTCCGGCGTAACCGACCTCGGAGAGACTGGACAACCCCCCGCTGCGTACCACCCAGCGGCCGGCCCGCCAGAGCAGCGCGCCGGGGAGCAGCACCAGCCCGAGCGGGAGCATGCCGATCCGCCCCGCGCTCCGCAGCACGAAGCCGACGTGATGTGCGGCCAGCCAGAGCCCCGTGGATGTGCGCAGCACGCCGGGCAGCCCGAGGCCGGCATGGGGGGCGGCGATCCAGCCCGCGACCACCAGCGGGGTGAGGATCACCAGACCGGTGATCGTGGCCGCGCAGGCCGCCATCGCCCCGGTGACAACCAGTGGCCGGGCGGCCAGCGGCGGACCCGGCGGCGATTGCGGGCTGCCGCGACGCACACCGGGACGGGCGGAAGCGGTCACAAAACCCAATCCTGGCCACCGTACCTGCGGGCGCGGCGGAGGCGCGCCGGACGGTGCCCGCCCGGCGGCAGGCTTGCGCCGCGCGGGGAGCGCGCACCGGCCCGCACGGGTGCCTGGCGCGGGGCCGGTGTCAGTGGCGCTGCATGACCTCGCGAACGAGCAGGGCGGTCTCGCTGGGGGTCCGGCCCACCCGGACGCCGACCTTCTCCAGCGCTTCCTTCTTCGCCTGCGCCGTACCGGAGGAGCCGGAGACGATCGCGCCGGCATGTCCCATGGTCTTGCCCTCGGGCGCGGTGAAGCCGGCCACATAGGCGACCACCGGCTTGGTGACGTGCTGCTCGACGAAGGCCGCGGCCCGCTCCTCGGCGTCCCCGCCGATCTCGCCGATCATGACGATCGCGTCGGTCTCCGGATCGTCCTGGAAGGCCCGGAGGCAGTCGATGTGGGTGGTCCCGATCACAGGGTCACCGCCGATGCCGACGGCGGTCGAGAAACCGATGTCGCGCAGTTCGTACATCATCTGGTACGTCAGCGTGCCGGACTTGGAGACCAGCCCGATCCGCCCCTCGGAGCTGATGTCGGCCGGGATGATCCCCGCGTTGGACTTGCCGGGCGAGGCGATGCCCGGGCAGTTCGGCCCGACGATGCGGGTCGTGTTCCCGTGCGCGCACGCATATGCCCAGAACTGGGCGGTGTCGTGCACCGGGATGCCCTCGGTGATCACGACGACGAGCGGGATCGCCGCGTCCACCGCCTCCATCACCGCGCTCTTGGTCCCGGCCGGCGGGACGAAAACCACCGAGACGTCCGCACCGGTGGCGGCCATGGTCTCGGCGACCGTGCCGAACACCGGGACGCCGGTGCCGCCGAGGTCGACGGTCTGGCCCGCTTTACGGGGATTGGTGCCGCCGACCACATTGGTGCCCGCGGCCAGCATCCGGCGGCCGTGCTTGCTGCCTTCCGAGCCGGTGATGCCCTGGATCATGACCCGGCTCTCGCCGGTCAGGAAGATCGCCATCTCATGCTCCTGTCGCGGGCGCGGCTGCCCGTTGTGCGCTGGCGGCCAGTTGCGCCGCGCGCCGCGCGGCATCGTCCATCGTCTCGACCTGCTCGACCACGGTCAGTCCCGCGTCGGTGAGGATGCGGCGGGCCTCCGCCGCGTTGTTCCCGTCCAGCCTTACCACGATCGGATGGGTCACCCGCTCGCCGCGCTCGGCCAGCATGCCGAGCGCGGAGACAATGCCGTTCGCGACCGAGTCGCAGGACGTGATGCCACCGAAGACATTGACCAGCACGCTGCGGACGCTCGTGTCTGACAGGACGATCTCCAGCCCGTCCGCCATCACCTCGGCGGACGCGCCCCCGCCGATGTCGAGGAAGTTCGCGGGCCGGATACCGCCGAACGCCTCCCCAGCCTGGGCCACCACATCCAGGGTGGACATGACCAGCCCCGCGCCGTTGCCGATGATGCCGACCTCACCCTCGAGCTTGACGTAGTTGAGGTGCTTGGCCTTGGCCCGCGCCTCCAGCGGGTCGGCCGCGGTGGGATCAGCGAACCGGCCGTGGTCCTGGCGGTAGGCGGCGTTGTCGTCGAGGGTGACCTTGCCGTCGAGTGCGACCACCCGGCCGTCCACGGTCAGGATCAGCGGGTTGACCTCGACCAGGGTGGCGTCCTCATCGGCGAAGACCGCCCACAGTCGCTCCGCCAGGGTGGCGGCGCCGGGGCGGGCCTCCTCCGGCAGGCGGCCCGCCGCGACGATCTCGGCGGCCTTGGCAGCGTCCACCCCGGCCAGCGGGTCGATCGGGATCTGGGCCACCGCGTCCGGGTTGGAGTGGGCTACCTCTTCGATCTCCATCCCGCCCTGCACCGAGCAGATCGACACGAAGGTGCGCGCCGCCCGGTCGAGCAGGAACGAGAGGTAGTACTCCTGGGCGATGTCGCTGGCTTCCTCGACCAGGACCGTGTGCACGGTGTGGCCCTTGATGTCCATGCCGAGGATGTCTTGTGCCCTTGCCTGCGCCTCGGCCGGGCCGTCCGCCACCTTGACACCACCGGCTTTGCCCCGGCCACCGGTCTTGACCTGGGCCTTGACGACAACACGTGGCGCGCCGGCGGCGGCGAAGCCTTCCACGATCACGCGAGCTTCCTCAGGGGTCCGGGCGAGGCTGCCGCGCGGCACCGGCACGCCGTACTCCGCGAACAGCTCTTTCGCCTGATGCTCGAACAGGTCCACTGCGTCCATCCTCGGTGTGGCGGGATTCGGTTCGCAGCCTATCCGGGCTGGCACCCGGTGCGTGCGCAGGCCGCCGGGTGGGACGTTTCGCGCTGACCGGGACCTTCGCCCATGGCTGTGGGGCTTGTATCGGTATATGTCTGCTTTTGCGGGGGTGTCGCATGTGACTGCGTTCGACGAACGCGACAGGAGTCTATGGAACTGTGCGCGCGGCACCGGAGGAGGCCCGCCCGCCGAGGGTGGTCTTCACCCAGTCGACGATCTCCTGGGTGGGGGCGCCGGGAGTGAAGATCCGTGCCACGCCCAGCCGCTCCAGTTCGGCGATGTCGGCGCCGGGGATGATGCCCCCGCCGAAGACGGTGATGTCGGTGGCGCCCCGCTCCGCGAGGAGCTCAAGCACCCGCCGGAACTGGGTCATGTGGGCGCCGGACAGGATGGACAGCCCGATCGCGTCGGCGTCCTCCTGGATCGCGGCAGCCACGATCTGCTCCGCCGTCTGGTGCAGGCCGGTGTAGATGACCTCCACCCCGGCGTCCCGCAAGGCCCTGGCCACCACCTTGGCCCCGCGGTCATGCCCGTCCAGGCCAGGCTTGGCGATGATGACCCGGATGGTGCCCATGTCCTGCCTCCTACGCGGGCCGGCGCGCCTAGGTGCCCGCCGGTGCCGCCACGGACACCATGGTACGGAGGGCCGCCGGCAAGACCGCGGCCCAGCGGCCCTGCACCCAGGGGCTCACAGTTTCTCGATCGGCGCGTAGCGCAGCACCAGATGCTTGACGCCGTACTCACCGCCGAAATCGATCTTCGCTTCCGGGTCATCGCCGGAGCCTTGCAGGGACAGCACGGTGCCGAGCCCGTACTTGTCGTGAGTGACCTTGTCGCCAGGGGCTAGGGTGGGTACCCGCCGGTTGCCGGGCGAGCGGACTCCTGGCCGCTGCGCGAGCCGCTGCGCGGCCGGTGCCACTGCCGCCGTCTGGTCGCGGCGCCACTCGATGAGGTGGGCCGGGATCTCAGCCAGGAAGCGTGACTGCTGGTGGTACTCCGGCCGGCCCCACCATGCCCGTGCCACCGCCCGGGTCAGGTACAGCCTGCGCTCGGCCCGGGTGATCCCCACGTAGGCCAGCCGGCGCTCTTCCTGGAGTTCCTTCGGATCGTTCACGCTGCGCTGGTGCGGGAAGACGTTCTCCTCCATGCCGGTGAGGAACACCACCGGGAACTCCAGGCCCTTGGCCGTGTGCAAGGTCATCAGCGTCACCACGCCCGCGTGGTCGTCGCCCTCGGGGATCTGGTCGGCATCGGCGACCAGGGAGACCTGCTCCAGGAAGTCCGCCAGGGAGCCGGGCGCCGCCCCGGGCGACTCCGGGTCACCCCCATCCCCCTGGCCGCGCAGTGCGTCGAATTCGCGCGCCACCGCGACCATCTCGTTCAGGTTCTCGATCCGGCTGGCGTCCTGCAGATCGGTGGAGGCCTGCAGTTCGGCGAGGTAGCCGGAACGCTCCAGCACAGCCTCGGCCAGTTCGGCCACCGGCAGGCCGGCGGCGTCCGCGCGCAGGCCGGCGAGCAGGTCGTTGAACGCCTCGATCGCGCGCCCGGCCCGGGGGGACAGCCCGGGTACCTCATCCGGCCTGGCCAGGGCCGCGGCGAACGATACCCGCTCCCGCTGGGCCAGGGCGGCGACACACTCTTCGGTCCGGTCACCGATTCCGCGCTTTGGCACGTTCAGCACCCGGCGCAGCGACACCTCGTCCTCGGCATTGGCGATCAGCCGCAGGTAGGCGAGCAGGTCGCGGACCTCACGCCGCTCGTAGAACCGGACTCCCCCGACCACCTTGTAGGGCAGGCCGGCCCGGATGAAGACTTCCTCGAAGGCACGCGACTGAGCATTGGTGCGGTAGAAGACGGCGACCTGCCCGGGGGGCGCCTCCCCCTCGTCGGTGAGCCGGTCCACCTCCTCGGCCACGAAGGCCGCTTCGTCGTGCTCGCTGTCGGCGACGTATCCGATGATCGGCGGCCCGTCACCAGCGGCCGACCACAGTTTCTTGGGGGTCCGGCCGGCGTTGCGGGCGACGACGGCGTTGGCCGCGGCCAGGATGTTCTGCGTGGACCGGTAGTTCTGCTCCAGCAGGATCACGGTGGCGCCGGGGAAGTCGCGTTCGAACTCCTCGATGTTGCGGATCGTCGCGCCGCGGAACGCGTAGATGGACTGATCCGCGTCACCCACCACGCACAACTCGGCCGGGGGCAGAGCGTCACTCACCCCGCCGGGCCCATCCGCGCCGCCGGGCACCTCACCGCCGCCGTGCCCGACCAGTTCCCTGACCAGCACGTACTGGGCGTGGTTGGTGTCCTGGTACTCGTCCACCAGGACGTGCCGGAACCGGCGCCGGTAGGCCTGTGCCACCTCGGGAAACGCCTGGAGCAGGAAGACCGTGGTCATGATCAGGTCGTCGAAGTCCATCGCACCGGCCGCCACCAGCCGGCGCTGGTACTCGCCGTATGCCTCGGCGAGTGCCTTCTCCCGGTAGCCGTCCGCGCGGGCGGCGAACGTCTCGTGATCGACAAGCTCGTTCTTGAGGTTCGAGACCTGGGCTGCCATCGCCTTTGGCGGGTGGTGCTTGGCGTCGAGGTCGAGCTCGCGGCAGACCAGGGCCATGAGCCGCTGCGAATCGGCCTGGTCGTAGATCGAGAACGAGGACGGGTAGCCGAACCGCCGCGCCTCCCGGCGCAGGATGCGCACGCACGCGGAGTGGAAGGTCATCACCCACATGGCACGCGACCGCGCGCCGGTGAGCGAGGCGGCGCGGGCCGCCATCTCGCCGGCGGCCTTGTTGGTGAAGGTGATCGCCAGGATCTCGCCGGGGCTGACCTCCCGCTCCGCGAGCAGGTAGGCGATCCGGCGGGTCAGCACCCGGGTCTTGCCGGAGCCGGCGCCCGCCACGATCAGCAGCGGCCCGCCCTCGTGCACGACTGCGGCCCGCTGCTGCGGGTTCAGGTCATCCAGAAGGGCGTGGGTGATGGTGGCGGTCACCCGCCCAAGCGTAGGCGGTGGCACCGACGCCGGGCACGCATCGCGAAGCCCTTCCCGCACCGGCACACATCCGAGCACCTTGATCTCGCGGTTCTAACGAAATCTTGGCTCATACGCAACGGTTTCCGTCGTTAAGAGCATGAATCATGACCGGTCCAGTTGTTAACGCAGGGGTCACGGCTAGGATCGCCGGTATGCGCATCCTTGTTGTCGGGGCGGGCGGTGTGGGCACCGCGATCGCCCGGATCGCCGCCCGCCGCTCCTTCGCCGACCTGGTCATCGCCGACTACGACGCAGCGCGCGCGCAGCACGCGGCCGGGGAGAAGTTCACCGCCGTCCAACTGGACGCCCGCGATGAGCAGGCCGTCACCGAGCTGCTCACCTCCCAGGGCTGCGATGTGCTGCTCAACGCGACGGATCCGCGCTTCGTCATGCCCTTGTTCCGGGCCGCGCTGGCAGCGGGCACGCACTACCTGGACATGGCGATGTCGCTGTCCCGGCCACACCCGCAGGACCCGCACCACCAGACCGGGGTGAAACTCGGCGACGAGCAGTTCGCCATGGCTGGCGAGTGGGAGCAGCGGGGCAGGCTGGCGCTGGCCGGGATGGGGGTGGAGCCGGGGCTGTCGGACGTGTTCGCCCGTCACGCCGCGGACACCCTGTTCCGCGAGATCACCGAGATCGGTGTGCGCGACGGCGCGAACCTGGTGGTGCAGGGCTACGACTTCGCCCCCACCTTCTCCATCTGGACCACCATCGAGGAGTGCCTGAACCCACCGGTGATCTGGGAGAAGGCCACCGGCTGGCACACCACGGCGCCGTTCTCCGAGCCCGAGGTCTTCACCTTCCCGGCCGGCATCGGCCCGGTCGAGTGTGTCAACGTCGAGCATGAGGAAGTGCTGCTCGTGCCCCGCTGGATCGACGCCGGGCGGGTGACGTTCAAGTACGGGCTCGGGTCCGAGTTCATCGGTGTCCTGCAAACCCTGCACAAGCTCGGCCTTGACCGCACGGAGCCGGTGCGGGCCGGCGGTGACTCCGTCTCGCCGCGTGACGTGGTGGCCGCGTGCCTGCCCGATCCGGCCACCCTCGGCGGCAAGATGACCGGCGTCACCTGCGCGGGCACGTGGGTTACCGGCACCGGCACCGACGGCGGGCCGCGCGAGGTCTACCTGTACCACGTCGTGGACAACGCCTGGTCCATGGCCGAGTACGGGTCGCAGGCCGTGGTCTGGCAGACGGCCGTGAACCCGGTGGTCGCGCTCGAACTGATCGAGACCGGCGCCTGGTCGGGCACGGGTGTGCTCGGCCCGGAGGCGCTGCCCGCCGGACCCTTCCTTGACCTCCTCACCGACTACGGCTCACCGTGGGCGATGGAGGAACGCACACCGGCCAGCCGGTAGAACTTCCAGACAATCCCGAACGGAGGCATCGTGGTGCAGGATCTGCGCAACTTCATCGGTGGCCAGTGGACGGACACCTCCTATGACCGGCGGTCTGAACTGGTCAACCCGAGCACCGGCGAGGTGTTCGCCACGGCGCCGGTGTCCGGCGAGACCGAGGTGGACGCCGCCGTGTCGTCGGCCGCCGCCGCGTTCGGGGGATGGCGTGAGGCCACCCCGGCCGAACGCAGTCTCGCCCTGCTCAAGATCGCGGATGCGATCGAGGCCCGCGCCGACGAATTCGTTAAGGCGGAATCTGAGAACACCGGCAAACCGCTCGGACTCACCATGTCCGAGGAGATCCCGCCGATGGTGGATCAGATCAGGTTCTTCGCCGCTGCCGCCCGGATGCTGGAGGGGCGTTCGGCGGGCGAGTACATGGCCGGGCACACCTCGATGATCCGGCGGGAGCCGATCGGGGTGTGCGCGGCGGTGACACCCTGGAACTACCCGATGATGATGGGGGTCTGGAAGTGGGCCCCCGCCCTCGCGGCCGGCAACACCATGGTGCTCAAGCCGTCGGACACCACACCGGTCACCTCGCTGCTCATGGCTGAGCTGATGAGCGAGTTCCTGCCGCCGGGGGTGTTCAACGTGGTCTGCGGCGACCGGGACACCGGCCGCGCGCTGGTCGCCCACCCGGTCCCGCAGATGGTCTCGATCACCGGCAGCGTCCGGGCGGGCAAGGAGGTCGCGGTGGCGGCCGCGGCCGACCTCAAGCGGGTCCACCTGGAACTGGGCGGTAAGGCGCCGGTCGTGGTGTTCGACGACGCGGACGTGGCCGCGGCGGCCGGGGCGATCGCGGACGCCGGGTACTTCAACGCCGGCCAGGACTGCACCGCCGCCACCCGGGTGCTGGCGGGCCCGGGCATCCACGGTGACCTGGCGGAGGCCCTCGCCGAGCAGGCGCGCGGCCGCACCGTGGCCGGCCCGGACAACGAGGACGCCGACTTCGGGCCGCTGAACAACCCGGCCCAGCTGGCGCGGGTGTCCGGGTTCATCGAGCGGCTGCCCGCCCACGCCGAGGTGCTGACCGGCGGGAACAAGGTGGCCGGGCGCGGCTTCTTCTTCGAGGCCAGTGTGGTGGACGGCCTGCGCCAGGACGACGAGATCATCCAGAACGAGGTGTTCGGCCCGGTCATCACCGTCCAGCGGTTCTCCGATGAGGACGAGGCGCTCGCGTGGGCGAACGGGACCCAGTACGGGCTGGCTTCGTCGGTGTGGACCAAAGACCACGGCCGGGCGATGCGGATGGCCCGGCGCCTGGACTTCGGCTGTGTGTGGATCAACACTCACATCCCGCTGGTGGCCGAGATGCCGCACGGCGGCTTCAAGCACTCCGGCTACGGCAAGGACCTGTCCATGTACGGGTTCGAGGACTACACCCGCATCAAGCACGTGATGTCGTCACTGGACTGAGCCGGTCCCGGGCTCCGGGCTCGCGCGGCGGCGCGGGCCCGGAGTCCCACCGCCCGCGCCGCCCCAGTCCCACCGGTCCCGTTCGTGCGGCTGGTCCTTGACATTTCACGTCTCCGGCCCACTCCAGCGTCCAGTTTGTCCCGGTATGTGAGTGCCGGAGCCGTGAAATGTCGGGCCGATCAGACTGGCGATGCTCAGTACCCCGGCCAGTAGCCGGGGACGGAGACTGATCGCGTACCGGGCCGCCCGCCGCACCTGGATCGCCCAGAGATTCCAGGGCGGCCTGGAGCGCGGTCCAGCCATGGTCGCGGAACGCGGCGAGCACGTCGCTGGCCACCGGCTCGGGCGGGCTGCCAGCGGTGACCACCCACAGATGCAGGCTCCGGCTGGTGATCAGGCTCAGCAGGGGGCACTCCAGTGCTGTCCGGCTTCCACCTCGCGGTAGGCGGCAGGCGCATCCAGAAATCCACCTGACGCTTTGTGCTGTACCGGGACTTCTGCGCCCCGAAGGGGGCCACACGATCACCTGTGACGTACCGGAACCCCTGGGAACCGGATCTCGTGAACCCGAACTCCCGCAAGCGCGGAGCTATGTGGTCGCGTATCAGCCGCTTGAACGCGTCCTGCGCGGTCGGCGCGCCGGGTGGCAGCTTCGCCCGCCGCGGGTCTGGCGGGCGCTCCGCTGCTGGCGGCATGGCCTCTTGCCGACCAGGCCCGGCTGTTCCCTCCCCGGGCAGTTCCGGCGAGGACGCGGCCGCCTGTGGGCCGCCCGGGGTGGAATCCTGGCCGGTGGCGTACCCGGAGCCGGGGCCAGCACCCGGGACCGGGAACGGGATCAGGCGCTGGCCGCCCTGATCGGCCGGGCCGGGGAAGTGTCCCAAGATCGGCCATAGGATCGGGTCATGCCCGATGATTCCGAAATCCAGCGTGTGCTGGCCATCGTGGCCCACCCCGACGACGTGGACTTCAGCGCGGCGGGAACCATCGCGCTGTGGACCGATGCCGGGATCGAGGTCACCTACTGCATCGTGACCGACGGCGACGCGGGCGGGCGGGACGAGAGCATGCCCAGGCCGGAGATGGCGCAGGTGCGCCGGGCCGAGCAGGCCGCGGCGGCCAAGCACGTCGGGGTGCACGACCTGCGCTGGCTCGGGTACCCCGACGGCAGGGTGGAACCGAGCCTGGCGCTGCGCCGGGATCTTGCCCGGGTGATCAGGCAGGTGAAGCCCGACCGGGTGCTGTCCTCCTCCCCAGAACGGAACTATCAGCGGATCGGCGCCAGCCACCCCGACCACCGGGCGGTCGGCTCGGCCGCGCTGGACGCCGTCTACCCGGATGCCCGCAACCCGTTCGCCTTCCCGGAACTACTCGCCGGGGAAGGGCTCGCGCCCTGGACGGTGCGTGAAGTGTGGCTGGCAGCGAGTCCAGCCGCCGGCCACTTCGTCGATGTCACGAGCACCTTCCCACGCAAGGTCGCTGCGCTGCGGGCACATGAGAGCCAGACCGGGCACATGGAGGGCCTGGAAGACTTCCTGCGCGGCTGGCTCACCCGCGCCGCCACCCAGGGTGGCCTGCCCGAGGGCAGCCTCGCCGAGGCGTTCCAGGTGCTCGACACAGGCTGACCTGTTCTCCCGCGTTCCCCGTAAGCCCCAGCCGTCTGTTTGTGACATCGAGATCACATGAGATGTCAATCGCATCACGGTGGGTCTGGTGCGCCTGCCTTCACCGGCCTAGGTTGGCAGTCAGGCGCAACTGCCGTCTCGGGAGGAGGCCATGCATGGCCAGCATCACCGTCACAGTCGACGGGGTCACGTACTCAGATGATGTGGAACCCCGGCTGCTGCTCGTTCATTACCTCAGAGAGAGGCTCGGCAAGATCGGGACTCCTGTCGGCTGTGACACGTCCAACTGCGGCGCGTGCACAGTCCACATGAACGGCGTGTCCGTCAAGAGCTGCTCCGTCCTGGCGGTGCAGGCCGACGGCGCGCAGATCACCACCATCGAGGGGCTGGCGAACGGGGAATGGCACCCGCTCCAGAAGGCCTTCCACACCGAGCACGCCCTCCAGTGCGGCTACTGCACGCCCGGCATGATCATGGCCGCGGCCGACCTGCTCCGGGCCAACCCGAACCCGACCGACGAGCAGATCCGTGAGGGGCTGGAGGGGAACCTCTGCCGGTGCACGGGTTACGAGAACATCGTCCGCGCCGTCCGGCGCGCGGCCGAGGCGGGAGCGGCGTCATGACCACCGACACCCAGGCAGCGGCACCCGAACTCGGCAAGGCCCGCCTGCGCAAGGAGGACGCGCGGCTGGTCACCGGCCAGACCAACTGGACCGACAACATCGTCCTGCCCGGCATGCTGCACATGTGCTTCGTCCGCAGCCCGTTCGCGCATGCGCGGATCACCTCGGTGGACGTCAGCGCCGCCCGCGCCATGCCCGGCGTGATCGCCGCGTTCTCCGGCGCCGACTTCGCCGACGAGCAGGGCAGCCTGCCCTGCGCCTGGCCGGTCACCCCGGACATCGTCATCCCGGCTCACCCGCCGATGGCGGTCGACGAGGTCCGCTACGTCGGTGAGGCGGTCGCCGTGGTGATCGCCAGGGACCGGTACACCGCCGCCGACGCCATTGCCGCTGTCGACGTCGAGTACGAGCCGCTGCCGCCGGTGCTCGACATGCGCACCGCGCTGGACGAGAACTCACCCAAGGTGCACGAGGCGGGCAACAAGTGCTTCGTATGGCCGTTCGCGCAAGGGGACATCGACGCCGCCTTCGGCGATGCCCCGGTGGTGCTGGAGCGCACCTACCGGCAGCAGCGGCTGATCCCCACTGCGATGGAACCACGCGCGGTGGTAGCGAACTGGGTAGCCGACGAGGTCACCCTCTGGTCCGCCACCCAGATCCCGCATGTGCTCCGCTTCGCCCTGGCCGCCTTCTTCGCCATCCCGGAGCAGAACATCCGGGTCATCGCCCCCGACGTGGGCGGCGGCTTCGGCTCCAAGCTGCAGGTGACTGCGGAGGAAGTGCTCGCGGTGCTGGTTTCCCGCAAGGTCGGCAAGCCGGTCAAGTGGACCGAATCGCGCAGCGAGGGCAACCTCACTGTTCACCACGGCCGCGACCAGTGGCAGCGGATCAAGGTGGCGGCTGACCGGGACGGGCGGCTGCGCGGGCTGTCGGTGGATCTGCTGGCCGACATGGGCGCCTACCTGATGCTGGTGACGCCGGGGGTGCCGCTGCTCGGCGCGTTCATGTATCCCGCGATCTACAAGATGGACGCGTACTCGTTCGTCTGCACCGGGGTGTTCACCACCAAGATGCCAACCGATGCCTACCGGGGCGCCGGCCGCCCGGAGGCTACGTTCGCCATCGAGCGGATCATGGACGAACTCGCCGCCGAGCTCGGCATGGACCCGCTGGAGATCAGGGAACGGAACTGGATCAAGCACGAGGAGTTCCCGTACACCACGATCGCCACGCTGCAATACGACAGCGGGAACTACGAGGCCGCCACGGCCAGGGCCAAGGAACTCTTCCGCTACGACGAGCTGCGTGCCGAGCAGCAGCGGCGGCGGGAAGCGGGCGATCCGGTCCAGCTGGGCATCGGGGTCTCGACCTTCACCGAGATGTGCGGCCTGGCCCCCTCCCGGGTGCTCGGGTCACTGGCCTATGGGGCAGGCGGCTGGGAGTACGCCTCGGTGCGGATGCTGCCCACAGGTAAGGTCGAGGTGGTCACCGGGTCCAGTGCCCACGGCCAGGGGCACGAGACGGCGTGGAGCCAGATCGTGGCCGACAAGCTGGGTGTGCCGTTCGAGGACATCCGGGTGCTGCACGGCGACACCGAGATCTCCCACAAGGGTATGGACACCTATGGGTCCCGGTCACTGACGGTGGGCGGCATCGCCCTGACCGGGGCGTGCGACAAGGTGATCACCAAGGCCAAGCGGATTACCGCGCACATGCTGGAAGCCAGCGAGGCCGACATCGAGTTCACCGCCGGCCGGTTCCATGTGCGCGGGGATCCGGAGAAGGGCCACAGCATCCAGGAGATCGCCCTGGCCACCTTCGCCGCCCACAACCTTCCCGACGGCGTGGAGCCCTCGCTGGACTCCGATGCCACCTACGACCCGGAGAACTTCTCCTTCCCGCACGGCACCCACCTGTGCGCGACCGAGATCGACACCGAGACCGGGCAGGTCACCATCCGCTCCTATGTGGCCGTCGACGACGTGGGCAAGGTGGTGAACCCGCTCATCGTGGAAGGCCAGGTGCACGGCGGGCTGGCCCAGGGCATCGCCCAGGCGCTGTACGAGGAAGCGGTCTACGACGACGAGGGCAACCTGCTCACCACCACCATGGCCGACTACCTGATCCCGTCCGCCGCCGACCTGCCGCACTTCACCACCGACCGGACCGAGACACCGGCCACCACCAACCCACTGGGCGTCAAGGGCGTCGGCGAGGCCGGAACGATCGCGTCCACCCCCGCGGTCGTGAACGCCATCATCGACGGGCTGCGTCATCTGGGCGTCCAGGACATCACGATGCCGTGCACGCCCGAACGGGTCTGGCGCGCGGTCCAGGCCGGACAGAACGGAGGCAGCCGATGATCCCGGCGAAGTTCGACTACACCCGGCCAGGGTCGGTGGACGAGGCGATTCGCGCGCTTGCCGGCGGCGGCGAGGACGCGAAGGTCATCGCCGGCGGCCAGAGCCTGATGCCGCTGCTGCGGCTGCGGCTCGCTTTCCCCGAACTCCTGGTCGACGTGGGAGGACTCGGGGAACTGCGCGGCGTCCGCGACGAGGGCGGCACGCTGTGGATCGGCGCCCTCACCACTCACGACGAGGTCATGCGCGACCCGGCCATCGGCCAGCACTGCGGGCTGCTCGCGGAGGCTGCCGGCACTGTCGCCGATCCGGCCGTCCGCCATCGGGGCACCCTCGGCGGGTCACTCGCCCACGCCGACCCCGCGGGCGACCTGCCAGCGGTGATCCTGGCGCTGGACGCGAGCATGACCGTGCGGGGGCCCGGCGGGGAGCGGACGATCGGTGCCGGTGAGTTCTTTGTGGACTACCTCACCACCGTGCTCGCCCCGGGTGAGATCCTCACCGGAGTCCGGGTGCCCAAACTAGGTCCAGGCTGGGGCTATCGTTACGAGAAATTCCATCGCACCGCTCAGGCCTGGGCGATCGTCGGGGTCGCGGCCGTGGCACGCCGCTCGGACGGGCACGTAGCCGAGGCCAGGATCGGTCTGACCAACATGGGCATGGTTCCCCTCCGGGCCCATGCGGCGGAAGCCGCCGCTGCCGGGGTGGAGGCGGACCGGGCAGCCCTGCGGTCAGCCGCGGAGCACGCTGACGAGGGCACAGAGCCGCCGTCAGACCTGGGCGGCGCACCCGACTACCGGCGCCACCTGGCGCGGGTACTGACCGCCAGAGCATTGGCGGTGGCATCAGGAGTCTGACTATGGAGCTGGAGCACTCGTTCACCATCCCGGTCCCCGCGGAGCGGGCGTGGCACGTGCTGCTCGACGTCGAACAGGTGGCGCCCTGCATGCCGGGCGCCACCGTCGACTCGGTGGAAGGTGACGTGATCACCGGCCGGATCAAGGTCAAGGTCGGGCCGGTCGCCCTCACCTACTCCGGTTCGGCACGGTTCACCGAGCGGGACGAGCAGGCCCTGTCCGTCACCCTGGAGGCATCGGGGAGGGAGACGCGCGGCAGTGGCACCGCTTCGGCCACGGTCCGCTCGTCACTGCGGGACGAGGGCGGCCAGACCCGGGTGGTCGTGCACACCACGATGCGTGTGACCGGCCGCCCAGCCCAGATCGGCCGCGGTGTCATGGCCGAAGTGGGTGGCAGGATCATCGAGAAGTTCGCCACCAACCTGGCCGCACAGCTCGCTGGCGGCCAGGAGGCGGCGCTCGCAGCGGGCAACGGCGCTCGGCCCCAGGTGGCGGCCCAGCGCCCAGCCGGTGCGGCCGAAGCCGCCGGCCCGGCGGCGGCCTCCGGTGCGGCGGCGCCCTCCGGCCCGGCGGCGCCCGACGAGACAACCCTGGCACTCCCGGTCGAGGAACTTAAGCTCCCGGCCCGTGCCTTCAACAGCCTGCGGCGTGAGGGTATCCACACCGTCGGTGACCTCTGTGCCCGCACCGAGTCGCAACTGCTGGCGATCACCAACCTCGGCCCGCAATCGGTCAAGGACATCGAGCACAAGCTGGCAGAACGCGGGCTCGGGCTCACTGCCGCCACCGAGGCGGGAGCCGCTGCCCCCGGGGCAGGAGCCCAGGCCGTCGAGTCCGGCCCGGCCGGCACCGGAACAGGTGCGGCCGCGGGGGCCGGCGTGGGGGCTGGGGGTGCCCCCGCCACTGGCCCCAGGGCCGGGAGCCCGGCCACGGCGGGCAGGGGCACGACCCCCGCGGGCGTGGGCGGGGTGACGCCGATGCCACCGCGGGCCGCCCGCCCGCCCGACGAGGACGCGATCGACCTGCTCAGCGTGGCAGGCTTCCCGGTGCTGAAGCGGGCACTGCCGGTGGCCGGCGTGATCGTCGCCGCCCTGCTGATCCTGCTGCGCGTCCGCCGGCACCACCGCCGGCGTGCTACCAGCGGCTCCTGATCCGGCCGGCCAGCGGTGCCAGCGCACCGGCAACTCGCCGGCATCGAAGCGGGTCACTCGTGAGCCCGTTCCCCAGTCCGCTTTGGGGTCGACGCCCCGCCGGTGACGGTGAGGTTCCACTGGCGGGCGAGGTCGTGCAGCAAGGAGGGCAAAGCGGCCATCCAGGCTTTCCCCGCTGGTGACCTGGCGGCGGCGAAGTCGGTGTCCGGCGAGATCTCCCGGAGCTTGCACCGTCACCTCCCCTCGCTCAGGGTCGATCACGGACAAAGTACAGAACCATCGCCGCCCGACGGGTTCTCAGACAGGCCCTCGGCTGTCGATTCGCCGTCGGGCCGTTCGTCGTTTGGGTAGGGCGCACACTCGGGTGCGTCTTCCGGGGAGAACCAGCCTCCAGCGCCTGCCGTTCCCCCCGGCGTGACGAGGGATGGAGCCTGAAATGAGCAAGTACCTGCTGCTGTACCGCGGCCCGGCGACACCGATGGAGGACTTCACGCCTGAGCAGTCAGCCGAGCAGATGAAGGCGTGGGGCGACTGGATGGGCCGGGTCGGGCCAGCTCTGGTGGACCAGGGCGCGCCGTTCGGTGCCCGCACCGCGGTCGGCGACAACGGCGCGGTGGCGTCGCCCAGTGACCAGAACGGTTACACCATCGTGGAGGCCGACAGCCTCGACGCCGCCCGCGCGCTGACCGATGGGCACCCGTTCCTGTCGGAGGGCAAGGGCCGGTTCAGCATCGAGATCTTCGAACTCACGCCTATGTAGCCGGCCCGGCGCGGGCAAGCGCAGGTACCGGCTCGGCGGAGGGCCCTCGGGCAGCCTGCCGACCCGCTACTACATCCCACGGCAGGATGTGCGCACTGACCTGCCGCATCCCACAGCCACCCAGACGACATGCCCGTTCAAGGGCCAGGCGTCGTACTGGCCGGTCCAGGCCGGCGGTGAAGTCCACAAGGATGTCGGCGGTCAGCGCCCGGGATGCGGGCCTGGTTCGCGTGCGGACGCCACCGCACATCGGGAGCTATCGCCACGGAGCAGCACGCTACATTGGGGCATGCTCCGCCGGCGGCAGCTCAGCTGTTCGGCAGGAGCCGGTCAGCGCCCGGAGGGGCGTGCTTGGGATGGGGTTTGGCGAAGCGGCAGTGCAGCGCGATGGCGGCGCTGGAGACCGCGGCCCAGCCGCACCACACGGACGCGAACCCCGAAGCGGTGAGCCGGGCGATGACGACGACGGCGGCGAGATTGACGATGCCGAAGAGGGCGACATCGCGGTAGCCCGATACCAGGAGCGGCGCGCACACCGCGACGACGTACAGGGCGCTGATCAGGAAGCCGTCGTGCAGCCGGACGCTGTAGTCCAGATGGTGGGAGGCGAGCCGCACCCCGACCGGGCCCTGGACCATGGCCGCGAACAGCGCTGCGGCGACTACGGCCCCGAGTACCGCAAAGGGCACCATGATCAGCTTGCGCAGCCTTGTCGGCTCAAGCGCGATGATCGCCAGCGGTACGGCCTCCGGCAGCACGACGAACGCGAGCAGCAGATACGCCCAGAGCGCGAGATAGCCGGTCCCTCTTGGCACATGACCCTGGAGCCACAGCCAGGTGATCGCCTCGATGAACTGGTGAGCGCCCAGCAGCAGGGGAATCCACGCCAAGGCGATGAGCTCGCGGCGCTGGCGGACGTGGCGGACAGCATCGACGCCGATCGCGCTGATCAGCACACCGCCGACGAGGTCGGCCTCCGGGGACAGGCACATGCGGGTTCCTCAGGCCTCAGCAGCGCCACCGGCCGGGCGGCCGGTCCTTGTAGTCCCAGTGGGGCATGCCGGAATCGTGGTAGCCGAGCAGTTCGAGGTCACCGACTTCTGGATGAGCGTGCACCGCCATGAGGGTCAAAGTCGTCGCCATAGCCCAAGCCTGCCAGTCACCGGTTCAGCTGCGCCGCCAGGCCGGGTGCTGCTTCCAGTGGCCCGCTGCCGCCAAGGTAACACCGCCAGGCATAGGCGAGGACACGGTCGTGGAC
>OFHK01000121.1_pt1 | contig 24922 bp, 22 predicted proteins | sample 1521951 | NCBI WGS metagenome assembly OFHK01 (sample SAMEA2468436, study PRJEB22500) | soil metagenome | biome: Glassland; feature: Farmland; material: Clay | place: Australia | collected 2013-01-31 | depth 0.55 m
CTCGGAGCTACCCCTGCGCCCGCGCTGCGGCAGCGACAGAGGTGAAGAAGCGAGGGTGCGCTGCTGGTGGGCCCCCACCCTCCCCCGGTGAGAAGGGCGCCGGGGGCCCGGCCCCCGGCGGGGGGGAGGGGCCACCCGTCCTCCCCCGCCCCCTGCCCCGCCGCTGATCGGCATCTCGAACCAGACCGACTTGCCATCCTTGGTCGGCCGCGTCCCCCACCGGGCGGCCAGCTGGTCCACCAGGTAAAGACCCCGCCCACCTTCATCGGTCTCCCCCGCGCTGCGGATCCGCGGCAGCCTCAGGTCGGTGTCGAACACCTCCACCCAGACCGCAGCCGTCCCCCGGCGCAGCCGCAGCGTGAACTGCTTGGGCGGCGGTGGGTACTGCTCAGGCAGCATCTCGGGTTCCCAGCCAGGTGCCAGGCCGCCTGGCCCGACAGCCGCCCCGGCCGGCTCCAGGGCGATCCGGCGTCGGCGCCTGACCGGCAGCGCCGTGTGGAGGACAACGTTGGTGACCACTTCCGAGACGAGCAGGCAGGCCAGTTCCGCCTGGGGTGCGGGCACGCCCCAGCGGGCGAAGGTCGCCTGTGCCTGGCGCCGCGCCTCGGAGACTCTGATCGCCTCCGCCGGGAACGTGGCCTCCCAGGAGGCGAGGTCCTCCACCGAGGTGCGGACGACCAGGATGGCCATGTCATCGTCGATGTCACCAGGCACCGCCTCTTCCGCCGCCTGGGCGATGTCCTCCACACCCGCGGCCGCGGCCTTTTCGACCGCCAGCCGGAGCATCTGCGCCGCCTCGGCCTCGGTGTAGTGACCGCTTCCGTCCAGGCGCTGACGGCGGTCGGTGAGCCCGTCGGTGTACAGGACGAGGGCGGATCCCGGCGGGAGCTTGCGCATTTCCTCGTGGAAGGTGGGCAGGCCTGCCATGCCTTTGCCGCGCACCCCGAGCAGCACTCCCTTGTGCTCTATCTCCAGTTCGGATACCTCACCGCCGGCGACGAGCAGCGGCGCGTCATGACCGGCGTTGGCGAACCACAGCGTCCGGGACCAGGCGTCATACACCAGGTAGGTACAGCTCACGGTGGGCGGGTCGGGCTGGCCTGGCGATTCCGGCGTGGATGTGCCCAGGGTGCGGCACCAGTCATCCAGCTTGCGCAGGATCTCCGCGGGCGGTTTGTCATCCTGGGCGAAGGCCCGCAACGCTGCCCGCAACTGGCCCATGACCGCGGCCGCCCGTGCGCCGCGCCCCTCCACGTCACCGATGACGATGCCGACCCGGCCGGCCGAAAGCGGGATGAGATCGTACCAGTCACCGCCTACCTGCGTCTGGATCCCCTGGCCGTGGGTTTCCAGCGGCTTGGCCGGAACGTAACGCCAGGCAACCTCAAGGCCGTCGAGGGTGGGCAGGTGCTGGGGCAGCAGGCTGGTCTGGAAGGCAAGCGCGGTGCGGCGCTCCTCCTCGAACAGCATCGCGTTGTCGATGGCGACGGCGACCCGGCCTGCGATCGCCCCCAGGAAATCCCGGTCGTCGGCGTCGTAATGCCGGTCCTCCCGGTCGGTCAGCCGGGACAGGGCCAGGCTCATCACGCCGAGCAGTTCACCCCGCGCGCACAGCGGCGCCGCGACGATCGAGACGAGCCCGACCTCCTCGCTGGCCTGCAGGCTTTGCTGGGTTGGCGCCGGGAACTGCTGAGGACGCAGGTCCTCCACCACCACCGCGTCCAGCCGGGACATCGCCTGCTGGCAGAAGTGCCCTTCCGGGTAGACGATCTGCTCGCCCACCTGTGCCCAGGTCCCCGGGGCCGGCTCCCAGCCGCCGGCGTTGATCTGCGCCCGGCGGATCAGCTTGTCGCCGTGGAACAGGTCGATGAAGCAGTGGTCGGCGAACTGGGGGACCAGCGTTTCTGCCACGTGGCGCAAGGTGAGGTCGAGTTCCAGGGACCGGGCCAGGCGCTCCCCGATCCGCTCCAGCAGCCCGATCCGGTCCCGGTCCCGGGGGCTCGTGCGCCTGGCCGCCCGGCGGGCGATGATCACGATGCCGTCGATGGCGCCGGTGGGATGGCGAAGCGGCACCGCCTGCACCTGGACGAAGATCCGGGATCCGTCCGCCCGGATGCTGGTGAAGGCACCCTCCCAGGCACGGCCGCGCAGCACCTGCCTGACCATCCCGGCCGCCTTGCCGGCGTCCCCCTCCTGGAAGCCGGGCAAGAAGATCGGCCGACCTGCCAGGTGCTCGCTGCTGTCAGGGAATTCGAACAGCCTGACCGCGTACGCGTTAGCGTACAGCAGGTTGCTGTGCCGGTCGGTCACCAGTACCGCCGCCTCGATCTGCCCCAGCACGATGTCGGCTGGCAGGCAGGCGCCGAGCGCTTCGGGGTCCCAGGCCCTCACCGGCTGTTCTCCCGGCCGTCGTGGGCGCCCTGCCGGGCGCCACGGTCAGGCGGCGGCCACGAAAACGTGCGCGGCAGCCTGGCGGGGCAACTCCGCCGTGATGCTGCCCGCTCCATCATCACTTGTCACCCGCACACCGTCGTCGGTAGCCGCGAGCGTGACCTCGCGTCCGGGTTGTATCCCGCTGCGCCTGAGTTTAAGCATCAAGTCAGCATCGCTTTGGGCTTGTTCACTGATCCGGCACACCATCACCGGGCCGGGGCACTCGGCTGCGGCCCTGTCCATGGGCGCAACACGCTGCCGTTCCGCCGTCGTCGCCCGGTCGGCGGCTTCGGCCGGCACGCCCAGTTCCGCGAGCCCGGGGATCACATTGCCGTGCGGGCACCGCACCGGGTAACCGAGCAGTTCCACCAGCCTGCGCTCGACCTGCTCGGAGATCACATGCTCCCACCGGCAGGCTTCGATGTGGACTTCCTCCCAGGGCAGGCCGATCAGGTCGACGAGCAGGCACTCGGCCAGCCGGTGCTTGCGCATCACCTGGGTGGCAAGTTTCCGGCCGGAATCGGTCAGCACAAGCTGACGGCCGTCCTCGAGCCGCAGCAGGCGATCACGCTCCATCCGCGCCACGGTCTGGCTGACCGTCGGCCCGCTCTGGCCCAGCCGCTCGGCGATCCGTGCCCGGAGCGGGACGATGTCCTCTTCCTCCAGTTCGAAGATGGTCCGCAGATACATCTCCGTGGTATCGATCAGCCCGTGCGCGGTCACCGGTTCTCCTCTCGCAGCCGATCGTATTCGGTGCGACACGCCGTGGCCCACCTGTGAGAAACGGTTCGTGCGCCAGGCCCGGGACCGGCCAGGCCGGTCAGGGGGCGAGGCGCTCGATGATCCAGTGAGCCCCCTGGCGGCGGTAGCGCAGCCGGTCATGCAGCCGGTTCGCGCGGCCCTGCCAGAACTCGACGGTCTCGTGCCTGACCTGATAGCCGCCCCAGAAACTGGGCATCGGCACCGTCGTGCCTTCCGGCCAGCGTTCCGCCAGGTGCGCATACCGCTCGTCGAGCACAGCGCGGGAGCCGATCACCGACGACTGCCTGCTCGTCCACGCCCCGAGCTGGGACCCGTGCGGGCGCGAGCGGAAGTACGGCTCACTGTCCCGCTCCGACAGCGGCGAGACCGGGCCCTGGATGATCACCTGCCGGTGCAGCGCATACCAGGGGAACAGCAGGCATGCCCAGGGGTTCCCCGCGAGGTCCTGGCCTTTGGCGGACGTGCGGTTGGTGTAGAAGATGAAACCGTCAAGCCCGTGGCTCTTCAGCAGGACCGACCGTGCGCGTGGCTGGCCGGCTGCCGTCACCGTCGACAGGACCATGGCGTTCGGCTCCGGCAGCCCGGCCGCGACCGCGTCGGCCAGCCAGCCGGAAAACTGTGTCACCGGATCGGCGGTGAGCATCGTTTCGTCCAGGCCAGGGGCCGCCAGCTGGGAAGGACTGCTGTCCTTCGGCGGGTCGTTGTCGGCGTCCACGGGTATTGATCCTCACACAGCCGCCGCCCCGCCGCGACACGGGCGGCGCGGCATATGCCCTGGGTGGTACTTATCACGATCGCACCGCTACCCGTAGGCACTCCCGGCGAGGTTGAATTGAGCGGGCCACGGCGAGTGCTACCCGCCGCCGCGGCTGCCTGGGAGCGACCCGGACCGGGGACACGTCACTCAGGAGGAAGACACAAGGAGGCACAGATGTCCGACTTGAGGCCGGGGCTTGAGGGCGTGGTCGCGTTCGAGACGGAGATCGCCGAGCCCGACCGGGAGGGCGGATCCCTTCGCTACCGCGGCGTGGACATCGAGGACCTGGTCGGCCATGTCTCCTTCGGCCACGTCTGGGGGCTGCTGGTGGACAACGACTTCACCCCCGGCCTGCCCCCGGCCGAGGCGTACCCGATACCGGTGCACTCCGGCGACGTCCGGGTGGACGTGCAGAGCGGGCTGGCCATGCTCGCCCCCGCCATGGGCATCCGGCCACTGCTGGATATCGGCGACCGGCAGGCGCGCGACGACCTCGCGCGCACCTCGGTGATGGCGCTGTCCTTCGTGGCGCAGTCGGCCCGCGGTCACGGCCAGCCGCTGATTCCCCAGGAGCGGGTGGACGAATCGGAGAACATCGTCGAGCGGTTCATGATCCGCTGGCGGGGCGACCCGGACCCCCGTCACGTCAGGGCGGTTGACGCCTACTGGACCTCGGCTGCCGAGCACGGCATGAACGCCTCCACGTTCACCGCCAGGGTCATCGCCTCCACCGGTGCCGACGTGGCGGCGGCGTTCTCCGGGGCGGTGGGCGCCATGTCCGGGCCGCTGCACGGGGGGGCACCCGCCCGGGTCCTGCACATGATCGAGGAGGTCGAGCGGATCGGCGACGCCACCCGCTACGTCAAGACCGAACTCGACCGCGGCGAGCGGCTGATGGGATTCGGGCACCGGGTGTACCGGGCCGAGGACCCACGGGCCCGGGTGCTCCGCCGGGCCGCCAAGGAACTCGGCGCGCCCAGGTACGAGGTGGCGGTGGCACTGGAGGAGGCCGCCCTGGCCGAACTGCACGCCCGCAGGCCCGACCGGGTCCTGGCCACCAATGTCGAGTACTGGGCGGCGATCGTGCTGGACTTCGCCCAGGTCCCCGCGCACATGTTCACGGCCATGTTCACCTGCGCCCGGACAGCCGGCTGGGCAGCGCACGTGCTGGAGCAAAAGCGCACCGGGCGGCTGGTCAGGCCCAGTGCCCGGTATGTGGGCCCGGAGGCACGCTCGGTCCGCGAGGTTCCCGGCGCCGCCGCCGTGCTCGGCGAGGTCTGAGCAGGGGTCACCCACGGCAGCCGACTAGGCTGGCTGGCGTGACCGACATCGTGATTCCGGCAGAACTGAAACCCGCCGACGGCCGGTTTGGCAGCGGCCCCTCCAAGGTGCGCCCCGAGCAGGTGGCCGCGCTCGCGGCCTCCAGGGTGAGCTACCTGGGCACCTCACACCGGCAGGCCCCGGTCCGCTCGCTGGTCCGGCGGGTCCGCGAGGGGCTCGCCGAACTGTTCCGCCTGCCCGAGGGCTACCAGGTCGTGCTGGGCAACGGCGGCACGACAGCGTTCTGGGATGTGGCGGCCTTCGGCCTGGTGAGCCAGCGATCCTCGCATCTGTCGTTTGGCGAGTTCTCGTCGAAGTTCGCGAAGGTCACCGCGGGTGCGCCCTGGCTGGCCGACCCGGTGGTGATCGAATCGGCGCCCGGCACCCATCCCCAGCCGCGGGCGGACGCGGGCGTGGACACCTACGCGCTCACGCATAACGAGACTTCCACCGGTGTCGCCATGCCGATCCGCCGGGTACCCGGGGCCGACCCAGGTGCGCTCGTGATCGTGGATGCGACCAGCGGGGCCGCCGGGCTGCCGGTCGACATCAGCCAGACCGATGTGTACTACTTCGCACCGCAGAAGTGCTTCGGCTCTGACGGGGGCCTGTGGATCGCGCTGATGTCGCCGGCCGCGCTGGAGCGGGTGACCGGGATCGCGGGCAGCGGCCGCTACATCCCGGAGTTCTTCTCCCTGCCGGTCGCGATCGACAACTCGGGGAAGCAGCAGACCTACAACACCCCGGCCGTCGCGACCTTGTTCCTGCTCGCCGAGCAGGTGGAATGGATGCTGGGCGAGGGCGGGCTGGACTGGACAACGGCGCGGACGGCGGACTCCTCGGGGCGCCTGTACACCTGGGCGGAAAAATCCGCGTACGCGACCCCGTTCGTCGCCGACCCGGCCCAGCGCTCCCAGGTGGTGGGCACGATCGACTTCGCGGACACGGTGGACGCCGCCACCGTCGCCGCCACGCTGCGGGCGAACGGGATCGTGGACACCGAGCCATACCGCAAGCTGGGGCGCAACCAGCTGCGCATCGCGATGTTCCCGGCGGTCGATCCAGCGGACGTCGAGGCCCTGACAGCCTGCATCGACTACGTGATCGAGCGGCTGTAGCCGCGCGCCCGGGTCAGTGCAGCGCTGCCCCGACGATCGCGCCCAGCACGAGCAGCGCGAGCACGGTGGGGAGCAGCCAGCGCGTCGTGCGGTTCACAGCAGGCAGCTTAATGCGCCCGGCCCGCGCTCTTGCCCGGGTTACCCGGCTTTCTGCCGGCTGACCAGGGGGGATTCACCCCGGCAGGCTGGCGGCACGCGCCCGCAGCGGCCATGTCCCGATCGTCTCGTAGCGGGGCTCGTCCTGCGGCCGGCTGCGGATGAGGTAGATCTCGCTGGCCGTCCAGGGCGTCCCGGTGAAGTCTGCCAGCGTCGCCACCAGCGTCCGCACATCAGCCGGCACCCGGCACCGCGCCAGCGTCAGGTGGGGTTCGTACCGTCTGCCTTCTGAGGCGGGCGGGGCACCGGCCCGGCGGGCCCCGGCAGCCACCGACGCGGCCAGCGCCGCCAGCCCGCGCCGGTCGCCCTGCACCCCGGTCCACAGCACGCGGGCGTTCCCCGCTCCGGGGAACGCCCCCGCACTCCCGAGCGCCAGGGAAAGCCGGGCATGCCGCGCGGCGGCGCGCTCCAGCCGGACCGCCAGGTCCCCGGTCACCCTATCCTCCACTTCACCGAGGAAGGCCAGGGTGAGGTGCCAGGCGTCACGTCGTGTCCAGCGCAGTTCGGGCCAGGCAAGCCGGAGGGGGGCGAGTGCGCTGTCGAGTTCACCGGCAGCACGGTCGGGCAGGGCGATCGCCACGAACAGCCTCATAGGCCATTGGTAGCAGCCCCGGGGCCGGCCGTGCCGTAATCTCCGCTCAGGTGCGGGCCGTGCCGCGGATCCGCAGGTAGCCACGGGCGGGCACGCCCTGGGCGCGGGCGAGCAGCACAGCCGCCACAACTGCTGCCAGGAACGAGATCACCCCGCCCGCGATCAGGCTCATCCGCGCCCCGAACTGCTCGGCCACCCAGCCGGTCAGCGGCGACCCGAGTGGGGCCCCGCCGAGGAAGACCAGCATGTACAGGCCCATCACCCGGCCGCGTACCGCCGGGGTGGTGCTGAGCTGGATCGTCGAGTTGGCCGTGGTGGTGAACGTCAGCAGGGCCAGCCCGGTCGGCACCAGCAAGATCAGGAATGACCAGAAGGCCGGCATCAGCCCGGTCACCACCTCCAGCGCACCGAAGACCAGGGCTGTGGTGAGCAGCAGCCGCATCCCGGGCCGGGCGCGGCGGGCGGACAGCAGCGCGCCGCCGAGCGCGCCGACCGCGAACACGGTGGAGGCGAGCCCGAACGCCCCGGCCCCGGTGTGGAACACACCACGGGACATCAGGGCGGTGGTGACCTGGAAATTCATCCCGAACGTGGCTACGAAGAAGACGAGGGCCAGGGTCAGCCACAGGCTCGGGCGGGCTTGGACGTAGGCGAGTGCCTCCCGCAGCTGGCCCCGGGCCCTGGGTGCCCGTTCCATGGGGTGCAGTTCTGCCGGGCGCATCAGCTTCAGGCCCGCCAGCACCGCGCCGAAGGAGGCAGCGTTCACGCAGAACGCGGCCGGGGTCCCGACCAGGGTGATGACCAGGCCGGCCACGGCCGGGCCGGTGATCCGGGCCAGGTTGAAGATGGCGCTGTTGAGGGCGATGGCGTTGGCCAGCCCGGCCGGGCCGACCATTTCCGCGACAAAGGTCTGGCGGGTCGGGTTGTCCACCACCGCGACCAGGCCGAGCGCGAAGGCGAGCAGGTAGACGTGCCATACAACGACCACGCCGGTGAGGGCGAGCACCCCCAGGATCAGCGCGAGGGCGCCCATGGTGGCCTGGGTGACGAAAAGGATGCGGCGTTTGGGGTAGCGGTCGGCGATCACCCCGCCCCACAGGCTGAACAGCAGCTGGGGCAGGAACTGCAGGCCGGTCGCGATGCCGAGCGCGGCGCCGCTGCCGTGGGTCAGCTCCAGCACCAGCCAGTCCTGTGCCACCCGCTGCATCCAGGTGCCGGTGTTGGAGACGACCTGGCCGGCGGCGAACAGCCGGTAGTTGCGGGTACTCAGCGACTGGAAGGTCCGCAGCCAGGTGTGGCGCGGCCGGCCTGCCCGGCCGGTCAGGACTGGCTGAGCTTCTCCAGGATCGGCGCGGCGGCCCGCAGGGTGGCCCGTTCCTCCGGGCTCAGTTCCGCCAGCTTCCTCGCCAGCCAGGCCTCCCGGCGCCTGCGCACCTTGTGCACCAGGTCCCGGCCACCATCGGTCACGGTCAGCACCACCTGCCGCCGGTCGCTGGGATGGGGCGCCCGGCGCACCAGCTGCCACTCCGCCAAGGCTGCGATGACGCGGGTCATCGAGGGTGGCTGCACCTTCTCGTGCTCGGCCAGCTCTCCGGGAGTCATCGCGCCGTGCCGTTCCAGGGTTGCCAGCGCGGCGAGCTGGGTGTCGGAGAGCGCGGGCTCGGCCAGTCCGGGCTCGAGCCGCTCGACCCGGAGCCGCCGTGCCAGCCGGCTCACCGAGATCCGCAGGGTGGTGGCCAGACCGGCGCCGGAATTGTGCTGGGATGGCGTCATCTTCATTAGCCTGAGTCATTACTTTCGCTAACAGTACGTGAAGGCGAAACATTTCGTCAACCGGCGGTGCCCCGGCGGCCGGGCAGCATCGCGGGAGCCCAGCCAACCCTGGAGGTGCGGGGCTGGCAGCCGATCGGGGCACAGCGGCTAGCCTGGGTGCGTGACCGGTAGCCGGCGGCCTTGCCCGCCACCCCTTGAGGCCAACGACCAGCTGGTCACCGCCGTCATCACGGCCGCCTGGGCGATCGCGCTGGTGGTCGTGCTCATCCTGCGCCCGCAGATTCCCGCCGCCGGGCAGTGGTGGATCTGGACCTGCGTGGCCGGGCTGTGCATGGGGCTGTTCGGGCTCTGGTACGTGCCCCGGATGAAGCGGGCACGGGCCCGCAGGGCACAGCGGCGCGCGGAACTACGCGCCCGCACCTCCGCTCAGCCGTGCTCGAGCGACTCGAAGACCGTCTCCTCCACCGAGACACCGGGCACGTCGACGAGGTCGTAGCCGAGTTCGTCGATCACCGGCACGACCGGACGGCCAGCACCCCCGGAGGTCAGCGCCTCCGAATGCGCGCCGCATCCGTGATCCTCCGCCACCACCCTGCCGTCATCGGGCGCGTACTCGTTGGCGCACGCCCCGAAAACCTGCCCGAGCGGGCCACTGAGCCGGACGAAGAACCCGCAGCCACGGCACCGGCCGGGCGCCGCATGGGCCAGCGGGCTGCGCGGGCCGTGCTCGCCGGTGTACCAGCGCAGCGCCGCCTCGTCCCGGCCGATCGCTGACAGCACCCGCGCCCGGCTGGCAGCGAGATCGGCTGCGGCCGGGGCACCTGGCATGGGCTCCGCCAGCCCGGCCACTGCCGCGGCGATCTCGGACAGGTCTGCCAGGCCGTCTTCGCCCTCCAGGGCAGCGCCCGGCACCAGCCGCTCGTCATCGGCGGGCGCGGGCAGGATGTCACCCACGCCCAGATCGCCCGGCCGGAGCCGTTCGCGCCACGGGACCCACTCCGGGGCCAGGATCGCCGCTGGTCCGGGCAGGAGCAGGCTTTCACTCACGGTGACTGTCTTCGACCGCGACGCCCTGGTCAAGGTGACCGCCCACTGCCACCCGCGGTACGCGGGATCGAGGCAGCCAAAGAAGTGGGTGACGACCCGGTCGGCCTCTGCTTCCACGGCGAGGTGGTCGCCGACGCTGTCTGCCCCCGCGACCTCGCCGGCGGCGCTCCGGGCCAGGTCTACGGCCTGCGCGCAGGCCTCATCCGGGTCACGGGTCCGCATGCGAAGTGTGCTCACGTTGAGTAATTCTTCCTTATCGACATGCATGCTCGCACCACGATGTGGCCTCGATCGGGTCACATCGGGCCGGCCCGCCGGCTCGTGGCGGGTGGGAAACCGCAGAATACTGGTAGCCATGGGATGGGCGGGCGCCCGGCTGAAGGCCAGGCAAGCGACGCAGCGGGTCGCGGCAGCCGCCCAATCAGGGGGGAAGGCCGGGGCGTCGGCCGCACGCGGCACCAGCCGTTTCGTCCAGCGCCTGACCGGGGCTTCGGGGGCAGGGCGGACCGGGCTCTCCAAGCTCATCGAACTGACCGCGGCGGGCAGCGCGGGTGACGCCTTCGTGGCCGTGGCACTGGCCGGCACCCTGTTCTTCAGCGCCTCGGTCAGCCAGGCCCGGAGCCAGGTAGCGCTCGCCCTGATCGTGACCATGGCGCCCTTCGCCGTGCTCGCCCCGCTCATCGGGCCGATGCTGGACCGGGTCCAGCAGGGCCGCAAGTACATCCTGGCGGGCACGATGCTGGCCAGGGGGCTGCTGTGCTGGGGCATGGCAGGCGCCGTGGCACACCACGACACGGTGACCCTGCTGCCGGCCGCGTTTGGCGTGCTGGTGCTGCAGAAGGCGTTCGGGGTGACCCGCAGCGCGGTCACACCCCGGCTGCTGCCGCGGGAGATCACACTGGTGACCGCCAACGCCCGGGCCGGGCTTGCCACCCTGATCGCCTCCACCCTGGCAGTGCTGCTGGCCGGTGGCATCGATCTGGCAGGCGGTGGCGGCAACGAAGGCGCCGCCTGGGTGCTGCGCACCGGCACGGTGATCTACCTGGCCGCTACTGCGCTCTCCTTCCGGGTGCCGGACCGGGTCGACGCGCCCCTGCCGCAGGCGGCCGCCCCGCGGGCCGGCCGGCCCACCGAGCCCGGCCGGCCCGCCCAGCCCGGCCAGCCCACCCAGCCCGGCCGGGTCCCGGGACAGCGTAACGGGACGCGGCAGCGGAACGGGACGCGGCAGCGGAACGGCCAAGTGCAAGCGGGCAGGACCAGGTGGCGAACTCTGCGGCAGCTGGGCCCGGTCGTGGGCGAGGCGATGCGGGCCAACGCCACCTTGCGCGCCTTCTCCGGCTTCATGGTGTTCTTCCTGGCGTTCCTGCTGCGCACCGTGCACTTCCGGGGAGTGAACGACAAGGTCGCGCTGGCAGAGATGATCACTGCCGCCGCCGTGGGTGGCTTCCTCGGCAGCCTGCTCGGATCGGGCCTGCGGGCCCGCAAGCCGCACCTGATCACGTTCGGCATGCTCGGCGTCGCCACGGTGACGACCGCGCTGTGCGCGGCGTTCTTCGGGCTCTGGGCGGCCCTGGTGGTGGCGCTGGTCGCCGCCTTCGGGCAGGTACTGGGCAAGCTGGCGCTGGACTCCACCGTCCAGCATGAGATCGGGGAGGAGATCCGCACCTCCGCTTTCGCCGCCTCCGAGACCCTGCACCAGCTGTCGTGGGTGGTGGGCGGGCTGGCGGGCCTGCTGATGTCGCTCACGTCGAGCGGGAAGGCCGGCCTGACCGTGGCCGCCATCGGGCTGGCCGCCTCGCTGGTCCTGCTGCTGCTTCACCGGCGGCGGCGGATCCTGGCGGCCCGGCAGCGGGTGCCTGCGGGCACGCACGTCACGCCGCCCTGAGCGCCTGCGTGGACGGCGGGGCATACCCGGGCGCGCCCGCACCGACTGGCGGCCCGCCCCGGATGATCCGGGTCAGGCCTCGACGTCGTCGGCCACGGCGCGCAGCACAGCCGCGATCTTCTTGGCATCGCGGCTGTCAGGGTGCCGGCCACGCCGGTAGGACCCCGACAGGCCATCCAGCAATTTGATGAGATCCTCGACGATCACGATCATCTCGTCGGGGTTCTTACGGCTGACCTTGGTGACAGTTGGCGGAGGCTCCAGGATGCGCACCTGGAGCGCCTGGACCCCCCGCCGTCCTTCTGCCACACCGAATTCCACCCGCTGCCCGGCACGCAGCACGGCGCCGGCCGGGAGAGCGGAGGTGTGCACGAACACCTCCCCACCGTCATCGCGGGTGAGAAAGCCAAAACCCTTGTCGGCGTCATACCACTTGACCTTGCCAGTGGGCACGGACGGACCTCATGCGGAATAGGAGCGGGCAGGTGCGCGCTTGAGTGCGCGCTCCCAGGTTATCGGTCCCGCGCGACTGACGGCAGCCACCCGGTACGTGATCCGGCACAGCGACGTGACCCCGGCGAACCGGGGCCACGTCCTCCACGGCCCCCACGCTCGGATGGTGCTGGGACGGGATCGCGTGCAGACCGGGCATATCCGGCGGTGCTCCCTCTGCCCCCGGGGCACAGGCCGCATCATTGGCGTACCCGGCCGTATCAGAGGGTAATCGCCAGAATGCCTGATCCGTCCTCGCCTGAGGGCACGGCAGCGGCGCACAGGACTGGCAGCGGCGCACAGGACTGGCAGCGGCGCAGCGCGCGGGCTATCGCCGCCAGGGCGGCACGCGTTCCCTTCGCCCCCGGCGCACCTGCAGGAACAGGCGCGCCGCACACAGCACCGAACCGGCCCGGAGCAGGTACCCGACGTCCAGGCTGAGCGCGTGGGTATAGATCTCGACTGGGTTGCCCTGACCGCGGACGATCACAGCGGTCACCGCGGTGCCGAGGAGGGCGATCACCAGCGGTCCCGTCAGCGCGATCCACTTGTCGCGGGGCATCCAGAACCGGGAGAACACCGCCAGTATCCCGCCGATCAGCCAGAACGGGAACGGCAGGATAAGCCCGCCGACGCCGAGCAGGATGACCACGGCGGCCTCCAGCGGATAGCGGCGGCTCATCGACCCCGCCTCCCTGGCCCACCTGCCCACATTCCCGGCCAGTGCCCCCGCGCCGCCGCGCAGCATGAGTCTCCCGCCGGGCAGCCGCGATGTGACCGGAGCGGGGGCGGCCAGGTTGGCGGGCTGGCCGGTGCTGGGCGCGCCTGGCTGGGAGCCCGCTCCTGGATCCGCCTCGTGACCGGTCCCGGGCGGCTGCTGGTGACCGGTCCCGGGCGGTGTGTCCGCAGCCGGGGGCGTCTCGATGACCGTCCCTTCCAGCACCCGCAGTTCCGGCTCAGCCGGCGGCTGGGCTTCCGCGCCCCCCGGCGGCCCGGTTCCCCCCGTGCCGGGCACGTCGTCCCTGGACCCGCCCGCCGGCCTGCCGCCGCGCATCGCGCGCAGCCGGCTCCGCATCCCCTCCAGTGCCGCACCGGTCCCGCCACCCGCACGGCCGGGCCGGCCGCCGGGCTGGCCGGGCCTGGGCCGCAGGGCCAGTGGCTGGGTGTCAGTAGCGGGTCTCCACCGGGAGTTGATCGGGCGGCGCTGGAGTGGCTCGGTGATCGACGCGGCAGCCGCCTCACCGGCCTGCTTGTCCCGCGCCCGGCGTTTGACCCAGGCCGCATCCAGCCGGGCACGTTCCTGCTTGACGAGGTCCTCCGGCGAACCCAGCGCGTCGAGAACCTCCTTGACGCGTGCTGGGTCTCCCAGCCCGGCCGGGCCGCATTCCCGCTCGATCCGCGCCCTGGTGCGCCCTACGAAGGCGAGCCGCCCGCCTTTGGGCAGATAACGTGTCGCGGCCTGGGTCACCCGGGACAGGTACTCCAGGATGAGCCTGTCGGCGGAAAGGTTTGCGGGCACCTTCATGCCCAGATGATCCCTCCTAATCCGGCCCTTGTGGAGCCCATGCCCTGCCACCAGGGTGTGTCGGGGTAGGTGCACAGGTCACACACCCATGGCGGGGTCACGGTGGCCACAGTGGTTCCGCTGCCACCGCCCGCACGGGCACGTGCCTACCGGAAGCCAGAGGGGCGGCCCCGCACGTGCGGGGCCGCCCTCCGGTGCCCGGTCCTGGCCCGCCGCAGCGCGGCGGGCCAGCCGATCGGCGAGGACTTTTCGCCGATTTGCAGACCTCAGCGGGCGTTACCGCCCGCCTGGCGCAATGGACTAGAAGTCCATGTCGCCGCCGCCGGGTGCGGCCGGCGCCTTCTCCTTCTCCGGCTTCTCAGCGATCACTGCCTCGGTCGTGAGGAACAGGCCGGCGATGGAGGCAGCGTTCTGCAGCGCGGAACGGGTGACCTTGGCAGGGTCGATGATCCCGGCCTTGAACATGTCGACGTACTCGCCGGACGCGGCGTTGAGGCCGTGACCCGCGTCGAGTGTCTTCACCTTCTCGGACACCACACCGCCCTCGAGGCCCGCGTTCACCGCGATCTGCTTGAGCGGCTCCTCGACCGCCTTGCGGACGATGGCGGCACCTGTCGCCTCGTCGCCCGACAGGTCGAGCTTCTTGAAGGCGTTCGCGCCCGCCTGGAGCAGTGCCACGCCCCCGCCGGGGACGACGCCCTCCTCCACGGCAGCCTTGGCGTTGCGCACCGCGTCCTCGATGCGGTGCTTGCGCTCCTTCAGTTCGACCTCGGTCGCCGCGCCGGCCTTGATCACCGCAACGCCGCCAGCCAGCTTGGCCAGCCGCTCCTGCAGCTTCTCGCGGTCGTAGTCGGAGTCGGTGTTCTCGATCTCGGCCCGGATCTGGTTGACCCGGCCGGAGATCTGCTCCGGGTCGCCCGCGCCTTCCACGATCGTGGTCTCGTCCTTGGTGACGACGACCTTGCGGGCACGGCCGAGCAGATCGAGGTCCGCGGTCTCCAGCTTGAGGCCGACCTCCTCGCTGATGACCTGGCCACCGGTGAGGATGGCGATGTCACCCAGCATGGCCTTGCGCCGGTCGCCGAAGCCGGGCGCCTTCACCGCGACGGACTTGAACAGGCCGCGGATCTTGTTGACGACCAGGGTCGCGAGGGCCTCGCCCTCCACGTCCTCGGCGATGATGGCCAGCGGCTTGCCGGACTGCACGACCTTGTCCAGCAAGGGCAGCAGGTCCTTGTTCGCCGACACCTTGGAGTTGACGATCAGGATGTAGGGGTCCTCCAGGACCGCCTCCATCCGCTCGGGGTCAGTGGCGAAGTACGGCGAGATGTAGCCCTTGTCGAAGCGCATACCCTCGGTGAGCTCCAGCTCCAGGCCGAAGGTGTTGCTCTCCTCGACAGTGATGACACCTTCCTTGCCGACCTTGTCCATCGCCTCGGCGATCATCTCGCCGATCGCGGTGTCCCCAGCGGAGATGGACGCCGTCGAAGCGATCTGCTCCTTGGTCTCCACATCCTTGGCGAGCTTGGACAGTTCCTCGCTCACCCGCTCCACCGCGGCCTCGATACCCCGCTTAAGAGACATCGGGTTCGCACCGGCGGCAACATTGCGCAGGCCCTCGCGGACCAGCGCCTGCGCAAGCACAGTCGCCGTGGTAGTGCCATCACCGGCGACATCATCGGTCTTCTTGGCGACTTCCTTGACCAGCTCCGCGCCGATCTTCTCCCATGGGTCCTCGAGCTCGATCTCCTTAGCGATGGACACACCATCGTTGGTGATCGTGGGCGCACCCCACTTCTTCTCGAGCACCACATTCCGGCCCTTAGGGCCGAGGGTTACCTTCACGGCGTCGGCCAGTTGGTTCATACCGCGTTCGAGGCCGCGCCTTGCGTCCTCGTCGAACGCGATCATCTTGGCTGCCATAGGCTCCAGTCCTCCCGGGACTTTGTGGCTGTCGGGTGGATCGAGCCGACGCCCGCGACGGACGGCCTTCCTGCGGAGGCAGTCCCTTCCTGCCCACAGTGAGGCCTCATCGCCCCGATCCCGCCTTGGCGTTGTCACTCTCGTAGGGAGAGTGCCAACGACTTGTTTAGCACTCTCGCCCCGAGAGTGCAAGCCAGCGGGGAACCACAGGCTGGCCATATGCGGAACACCCGGCGTACAAGCCAGGAACCTCCGGCCAGCCGGGCAGGGCCCCCGGCAAGGCCGGCCCGGAACCGGTGGCAAGCGAGCGGTTCAAGTTGAGAGCCTGGCCCCGGGACCGGTATAACCAGAGTATGTCCGCAACGGAGAAGCTGGCGATCAGTCTGCCCAAGGACCTGATCGAGAAGTTGCGCCGGGCCAAGGATGAGGGCCGGATCGACTCCGTTTCCGGCCACATTGCCGACCTCCTGCGCCGTGAGGACGACTGGCGGGACGCCCGGGCCACCCTCGATCGCATCTTCGAGCGCTGCCCCGGCCCTGAGGCCAAGCACTTCGCCTGGGCGCGGCAGGCCCTGGGCGTGGGCCCCGAGCCCGCCGCGTGATCGGCGGGCGGATCCTCGATACCAGTGCGCTGGTGCAGGCTGCCCGGGGCACGCCGTACATGCAGGCATTGCTCTACATCAGCCATGAGCACCTGATCCCGCTGGTGATCCCCGCGCCCTGCCTGGCGGATGCCCTCGCCAGACTCGACGACCCAGAGCAGCAGGCACGCCTGTTCGACCTGGTGCGCTCACCAATCGCGAAGGTGGCGCAGCTCGGTGCCACCGAGGCGACCGGCACCGGGCTGATGCGGGCCGGCGCCCGGCCGGCCCGGGCATCAACGAGTTCGGCGCACGCCGCTTACCTGGCCGCCGACCGTGGCTGGCCAGTGGTGAGCGCGCGCCCCGGGCCGATCCGGGCCATGCACCCTGAAGTGGAGATCGAGCCACTGCCCTGAGCGGCACGGCCCTGAAATCCGGCAGCGTGCAGCCGAACCGATGGGTGAGCCTCAGGACCGCGAGCCTCCATTACCGCAGGGCACGGAACCTGAGCGTCTGTGCCGCGGGAACCAGGACCGCGGCAGCCGACCAGATGACCCGGCACCCAGTGCATGGGTGCCGGGTCACGGTCCAGCTTAGCCAGGAGGCCCTCAGACTGCGCGAACCGCAGACGCCTGCGGGCCGCGATCACTCTGCTCGATGTCGAATTCGACCCGCTGCCCCTCTTCGAGGCTGCGGTAGCCATCCATCTGGATAGCGGAGAAGTGCACAAACACGTCCCTGCCACCGTCGACCGCGATGAAGCCGTAGCCCTTGTCCGCGTTGAACCACTTGACGGTGCCCTGAGCCATTACCCAACAACTCCCTAACTACGCTCGGGCTTCGGGTCCCGCCCTTGCCTTCCCGGAACCCGTCGATCGCGAAGCGCAGGCGTGCCAGGCAAGCCAGAGCTTGCCGTTCTCGCCGACCGACAGCGACCGGACACGACCTTACCCCTTGAGGCGCGCCCTCGTGTCAAGTTGGTACCCGAATACAGTCACGCGCGTCGGATGATGTGCCCCTTGCACACGGGCATCCTGGTTCACTCTGGGTGAAAACTGCTGGCGGATCGGATGGTCAGCCGCCCGCCACCGCTGGGATCACGGAGATGTGCGCCCCGGCCGGGACCGTGGTCTCCATGCCCTGGGCAAACCGCACATCCTCCTCGCCCACATAGACGTTAACGAATCGGCGCAGATTACCGGTGTCATCCACAATCCGTCCAGCCAGCCCCGGGTAGGCCACGTCCAGCCCGGCGATCACTTCGCGCAGGGTCCCCGGCTCTGCGGTCACCTCAGCAGATCCGCCGGTGTATGTGCGGAGAATGGTCGGGATACGGACGGAAACACTCATTGCGATCTACCTTTCCAGGCTGGCGGGCCGGGGGCATGGACGCCAGGATTTCATGATCAAGGGATAAGCACCGTTCTAACGGCACCAGGCCCATGATCGCGATTTGCGTGCCGGAGCAGACAGGGCCGGAGGGACCGGAGGGGCGGGCGAGGACGGGTCATGGGGAATCCGGCGCGGGCAGTGACTCCTCGAACAGCCGGAACGCGGCCAGCGTCGGGCGGATCGCCGGCGGCGCGCCGCTGCCATCAGCCACGGCGTCGAGAGTCTTCAGGCCGTCCCCGGAGTTGATGATGACCGTCTCGGCACCCGGGTCAAGCAGCCCCTGCGCCAGCAGTCTGCGCAGCACACCGAGCGTGACCCCGCCCGCGGTCTCCGCGAAGATCCCCTCGGTCCGGGCCAGCAGCCGGATCGCGCTGACCAGTTCGGGGTCGCCGACATCGGCGACCGCCCCGCCGGTGCGGCGGACAACGTCGAGCACATACGGCCCGTCGGCCGGGTTGCCGATCGCCAGCGACTTGGCGATCGTGGCGGGCCGCACCGGCTGCACCACGTCATAACCAGCCTCGAACGCGGCCACCACCGGCGCGCACCCGGCCGCCTGCGCGCCGAACACCCGGTACCGGGTGTCGGCTACCAGCCCGAGTTCGATCAGTTCCCGGAACGCCTTGTCGATCTTGACAAGCTGGGCACCGGAGGCGACCGGGACCACGATCTGCTCCGGCAGCCGCCAGCCGAGCTGTTCCGCGATCTCGTAGCCAATGGTCTTGGACCCCTCGGCGTAGTAGGGGCGCACGTTGACGTTGACGAACGCCCAGTCCTCGCGCTCGTCGGCGAGTTCGGAGGCGAGCCGGTTCACGTCGTCGTAGGTGCCGTCAACGGCGACCATCGTCCCCCCGTAGACGGCGGTGGCGGCGATCTTCTGCGGCTCAAGGTCGGCCGGGATCAGCACGACCGAGCGGATGCCCGCCCGGGCGGCGGCGGCGGCCACCGCGTTGGCCAGGTTGCCGGTGGAGGGGCAAGCGAGCACCTTGTAGCCCATTTCCACCGCGGCGGCGAGGGCGACGGCCACCACCCGGTCCTTGAACGAGTGGGTCGGGTTGCCGCGCTCGTCCTTCACCCACAGGGCGGCCATCCCGAGTTCCCTGGCGAGCTGGTCGGCACGGAGCAGCCGGGTGCAGCCGGGCTCGGTGTTGGGCGAGGCGGCCACGCCGGGCGGGACCGGCAGCAGGCTGGCGTATCGCCAGATGTTGGGCGGCCCGCTCTCGATCCCCGACCTGGTCAGCTCCGGCAGGTCGTAGGCGACCTCGAGCGGGCCGAAACACCCGGCACAGACATGCGTGCCGCCCAGGCCGGTGGTGGCGCCGCATTCACGGCAGGCCAGATGACTGGCGAATCCGAACCGGGACGGGTTCTTCGTCGTCGTTGTGCTCACGGGGCGGGGCCTTTCTCCCTCATCTGTCCCGGCGGCCGGATCAGCCGCGGGGCCGGAGTTGGCACCTGCCGTGGCACGGGCCTCGCTAGCCGCCGCGGTGCGGGGGTTCCAGGGGGTCGTCCCCCGGACCAGCACTGCGGGCTTCAGCACAGCTGGCCGCCAGGCCAGCAAGCAGCATGCGTCGCGGTGCGGGGGTTCCAGGGGGTCGTCCCCCGGACCAGCACTGCGGGCTTCAGCACAGCTGGCCGCCAGGCCAGCAAGCAGCATGCGTCGCCACGGTGGTTGCCGGGGCTTCACAGGGCCGTTCCCTCCACCCCTCTGGATGAGCGTTATGAAGTTGTACCCAGTACTCTAGCCGATCCCGGCCAGAACACCCCAGGCCAGATCGCGTTAACCAGCGCACACCGGGTTAACGTCCGGGCACCGGGTTAATCTCCGGTCATGGATGCCATAACTCCGGGCCGGGTGCTCGTCGCCTCCAACCGCGGGCCTGTCTCGTTCTCCCGGACCGGGGATGGGCGGCTCACCGCCCGCCGGGGCGGCGGCGGGATGGTGTCGGGGCTCTCCTCCGTGGCCGGCCAGGCCGAGGTGCTGTGGGTGTGCGCGGCACTGTCCGACGCCGACCGGGCGGCGGCCGGGGCCGCGCCCGGTGGCTATCTGGAGGACGGCGGGGGCGGCACCGGGTCGGCGGTGCGGATGCTCGACATCCCCGCCGCGACCTTCGACCGGGCCTACAACGGGGTCGCCAACTCCACCCTCTGGTTCATCCACCACATGCTCTACGACACGCCCAACCAGCCGCACTTCGGGCTCGCGTTCCGCCGGGAATGGGAGTCTTTCCGCGCCTACAACGCGGCCTTCGCCGCCGCACTGGCCGACGGGGCGGACGGGGCCGGCCCGCCCGGCCCGGACGGTTCCGGCCCCCGGCGCCCGGTCCGCGCGATGGTGCAGGACTACCACCTCACGCTGGTCCCCCGGATGCTCGCCGACCTGCGGCCGGACGTGGCGATCGGTTACTTCTGCCACACGCCGTGGGCGCCGCCTGACTACTTCGCGATCCTGCCCGACGACATCGCCCGGGAAGTGCTCGACGGCATTCTCGGGGCCGATCACGCCGGGTTCCAGACGCAGCGGTGGGCGGACGCGTTCCTGGACTGCTGCCAGCAGATCCTGGGCGCCGAGGTGGACCGGGGCGGGCGGGCGGTGCACTACCGCGGCCGCACCACCACCGTGGGCGTGCACCCGCTGGGCGTGGACGCCCACGAGCTACGCGAGCGCGCCGCCGCGGCGGACGTGCAGGCCCAGGTGGAGGCGCTCACCGCGACGGCGGCCGGCCGCAAGCTGATCGTCCGCGTCGACCGCACCGAGCTGTCCAAGAACATCGTCCGCGGCCTGGCCGCCTACCGGGAACTGCTGATCACCTATCCACAGTGGCGGGGCCGGGTGACCCATCTCGCGTTCGCCTACCCGTCCCGGCACGACCTGCCCGAGTACCGTGAGTACACCGCCAGCGTGCAGCGGCTTGCCAGGGAGATCTTGGACGAGTTCGGCACCGAGGACTGGAATCCCCTGGTCCTCCAGGTCAACGACGACTACCCGCGCTCACTGGCGGCATACCGGCTGGCCGATGTGCTGCTGGTCAACCCGATCCGGGACGGCATGAACCTGGTCGCCAAGGAAGGCCCGCTGCTGTCGGAGCGTGGCTGCGCACTGGTGCTGTCCCGGGAGGCCGGCGCCGCAGCCGAACTCGGCGAGGCTGCGCTCCTGGTCAACCCGTACGACGTCAGCGGGACAGCACAGGCGCTGCACGAGGCGCTGGACATGCCAGCGGCCGAACGGCAGCGCCGCTGCGGCATGCTCGCCAAGGCGGGCTCGGCGGTGTCCCCGCACGACTGGTTCGCCGACCAGCTCAGCGCGCTGGACGAGGCGGCCCGGCGAGCACACGGGCCAGCGAACCCAGCAGGGCGATGACCCCTTCCGGGCCCTCGACCACCAGATCAGCCTCCTGCGCCAGGGCGGTGACCTCACCCGATGCGCTGCACACGGTCAGGCCGGGGTGGCCGGCCTGGCGCAGCGCGCGCACCGCGGCGAATGCCGCCCGGTCACCGAGATCATCGCCGGCGAACAGGACCGCGAGGGCGTTGCGTTCTGCGGCGAGGGCGGTGAGGGCGGATCCTTTGTCCGTTCCATGCGGGCGCAATTCGATGACCAGCCGTCCTGGCTCGACCACCAGCCCCGTCGCGGCGGCAAGCTCGGCCAGCGGACCCGCCAGGTGCGCCAGTGCCCCCGCGGGGTCGGCGGCACGGCGGGTGTGCACGGCCACGGCATGGCCCTTGTCCTCGGTCCAGGTCCCTTCCGGGGCGCCCGCGTGGGCGAGTACCTCCGGCAGCCGCGTGCGCGCGGCCGCCACGCCGGGCGGGGACGGGCGGGAGGTCAGCACCCCGTCCTGCCAGTGCTCGAACCCGTAGTGGCCGAGCACGACCAGGCCGGGGACCGCCGCGAAGCCGCCCAGCTCCACCGCAACCTCGGCCGGCCGCCCGGTCATCACCGCCAGGGTGCCGACCAGCCAGGACAGCTCACGCAGGGCTGACGCCGCCCCTGGCTGGGCGCGCGCGGCCCGCGGGTCGGCCACGATGGGGGCGAGCGTGCCGTCATAGTCCAGGGCGATCAGCGCCCGGGCTGGGTCACGGCGGATCGCCGCCAGGCCGGCTCTCCCCTCCGGTGTCCGCGGGACGGGCAGCCCGCCGGTCACGCCGACCGCATCCGCTGACGGCGGGCACGCTGACGGCGCAGGCGCTTGACGAGAACCGGGTCGAACCCGAGCGCCTCCGGCCGGTCGATGAGCTCGTTCAGCAGCTGGTAGTAGCGCGTGGCGGACAGCCCCAGCAGATCAGCGATTGCCTGCTCCTTGGCGCCGGGCTGCCGCCACCAGTTCCGCTCGAAAGCCAGGATCCGCATCTCGCGCTCGGACAGCGCCGCCATCTGCCTCCCGCCTTCCTGCGGCCCGGGGCCAGCCGGGCGCGGATGACCCGCCCGCTGATCCGGCGCCCTATCGCCAAGGCCTCTTCATCGTAGTTGGCCGGGAGAGGCCCTATGCGCCGTAGCAATGAGGACGTACGCTCACCCTTCGTGGGTTCCTTCGACTGCCTCAGCTTCCTGACCGACTACGGGCTCGATGACGGGTTCGTCGGCGCGTGCCATGGCGTCGCGGCCCGCATCGCGCCCGGCGTCCAGATCATCGACATCACCCATTTCGTGCCACCAGGTGATGTGCGCCGCGGGGCAGCCGTCCTCGCCCACACCCTTCCCTACCTGCCCCGGGGAGTGCACGTGGCGGTGGTGGACCCAGGAGTGGGCACAACCCGCCGGGGCATCGCAGTACAGGCAGGCGAGGGAATCCTGGTCGGCCCGGACAACGGCCTGCTCTCGTGGGCGGTGGCCGCCGCGGGCGGGGCTGACAGCGCCTACCAGCTCACCAACGGCGAGCTGTGGCTGCATCCGCTCTCCCAGACCTTCCACGGCCGCGACATCTTCATGCCGGTCGCCGCGCACCTGGCCGCCGGCGTCGACCTCGCCTCGGTGGGCTCGCAGCTGGACGTCACCGATCTGGTGACGCTGCCCGCGCCGACCAGCCGGGTGCACGACGGGGAGGCGGAGGGCGAAGTCATGTCGGTGGACAGGTTCGGCAATGTGCAGCTGTCCATCGCGGCGGCGGACGCCGACCGGCTCGGCATCGGGTTCGGGTCGTCCCTGGTCGTGCGCTGCGGGCGGCGGCAGCTGACCGTGCCGTACCTGGAGACGTTCGCCGCGGTCGCACCCGGCGAGATCGTCGCTTTCACCGACAGCGCCGGGCTCATCTCGCTCGCGGTCAACGCAGGTGACGCGGCACAGCAACTCGGCCTCCCGCCCGGCGCCCATGTCCGGCTCTCCGCTACGCCCCTTTCTTCCTGACCGGTACGGAAACCCTTTCCTCCCGACCAGTACGGACACTGTCGCGTTCCGGTTAGTCATCTAACCGCCGTAGCCCTCACCAAAACCGCATGAACATGGCACAATGCCCAGGTGCTACCAGGCAAGAGGACGGCGGCGGCAGGTTTCCGCCGCCGGGCGCGAGTGGGCATGGCCACGGGTATCGCCGTGGCCTGCGTGGCGCTGAGCGGCACCCCTGCCTTCGCCGGTGGCGTACGCAGCCAGGAGTGGTGGCTGCACAAACTGCACGTGACGCGGGCCTGGCAGAGCACGCACGCGAGTGGCGTCACCGTCGCCGTCCTTGACACCGGGGTGGACCCGAACCAGCCGGACCTTGCCGGGTCGGTGATAGTTGGCCCCGACTACACCAATTCCGGGCGCGTGCTGAGCGGTCCCTTCTGGGGCATCCACGGCACCGCCATGGCCAGCATCATCGCTGGTCACGGGCACGGCCCCGGCCAGGCCGCCGGCATGATGGGGATAGCTCCTGCCGCCACGATCTTGTCGGTGCGGGTGACGCTGGAAGCCAACGACCCAATGCTGGCGGATGCCAACATCGCGACCGGGCTGCCCGACGCGATCGCCCGCGGTATCCGGTACGCGGTCAGGCACGGGGCCAGCGTGATCGACCTGCCGCTCGATCCGGTCACCACCACTGGAGCGGCCGGGGCCGGCGGCAGCCCGTCCGAACGGGCCGCGGTCGACTACGCTCTCGCCCACCGCGTGGTGCTGGTCGCACCCGCCGGGGACGACGGAACCGGGACCGACCCGGTGAACTTCCCGGCGGCCTATCCCGGGGTCATCTCGGCCGGCTCGTTCAATTCCACGTTCACCAAGGCTTCCTTCTCCAGCACGCAGCCCTACGTGACGCTGACCGCCGCCGGGAACGGGATGATCGCGGCCAGCCCGCCGAACGGGTACGCGCAGATCAGCAGCACCAGCGCGGCGAGCGCCGTCGTCGCCGGCCTTGTCGCTCTCATCCGGGCGCAGTTCCCGGCCCTGAGTCCCGCCCAGGTCACCAAGGCGCTCACACAGAGCACGGTCTACCGGCCGAGCGGCGGCCAGAACGACGGGTCCGGGGCCGGGACGGTGGACGCCGCACGGGCACTCGCCGCGGCCGCCAGCATGATCGAGGCCGTGCCCACGTCCGGCCCATCGGCGTCAGGAACGCCGGCCGCTCAGGCGCCGCCCGCCCCCCCGGTGGTCCACTCGAAGAGCAGGAGCCTGCGTGGCACGCTGCTCCTTGACGCCGGCATTGCTCTGGCCGTGTTCCTGGTGCTCGCACTGCCGATCCTCGCCTACGGCCGCCTGCGGCGGCGGCGGGCACGCGCCGCCAGGCTGGCGGAGGTACGCGCCGCGGCTCAGGTTCCGGTGCGCCGGACCAGGCAGAGTGCGCCGGCGGCCACCGCGGAAGACGACTACGTTCCGTCGCCGCTCAGCCCCGGGTTCCCCGCCACCACCTCGTCGATCGGAGCAGTAGCCAGGGACGCCACCGGGTCCCGGGCGCGCGGAAGCGAGAACGGCTTCCCCGGGAGTGCCTTCCCCGGGACCGGACAGCGCCCCGGCGCGGCTACCGGCGGCGCCCCGGGCGCGAATGGCCCGGCGGTGCCGGGGGCGGGCGCTGCGCGCGCCATCGGCCCGCCCCCGGGGGGGCGGGGGCCGGACCCCGAGAATTTCGGCAGCCCCCCCCGGGGAGCGGCGCACGAGCCCGGCGGGGGAGGGGCCGCGGGGCGGGCCGCCTCCCGCCCGGGCGGTGGGCGACGCGCCACACCGCCGGCCCCAGGGGGGGGGCACACGCGGGGGCACG
>OFHK01000122.1_pt1 | contig 24920 bp, 28 predicted proteins | sample 1521951 | NCBI WGS metagenome assembly OFHK01 (sample SAMEA2468436, study PRJEB22500) | soil metagenome | biome: Glassland; feature: Farmland; material: Clay | place: Australia | collected 2013-01-31 | depth 0.55 m
ATGACCGCCGAACCGTCACCAATCGCCTCCACCTGGAACCCGGTCCGCTCACCCCGCTCGCGCAGCTCGCGGGTGGTGAAGCCAGCAACCACGATCCCACTGGACTGAAGCTCCCTGACGATCTGGGACACCAGCGTCGTCTTTCCGGCCCGGGGTGCGCCCGTCAGCAAGATTCGGGGCACCTCACGGCGGCGGTTGCCTGGCGCCGAGGGTGCCTCATGGGTATCGGAGACGTCCGGCCTCCTGCTATGTGGCGAAGTCACTCAGTCGAACTTTCCCCTGCCCAGGAGCGTCACGCCGGTTCGGCTCCAGGTATAGGTGGACTCTGCTGAGCACTCGACTGGATGAGCGGCACGTCACCGGCGTCGACATCCGCCCGGCCGCGGCAGCGGCCGAACGGTCTGGGTTCTCATCCAGCAGCCGGCCTCGCATACCGACCCGGCCCGGCCAAGGTAGGGCATGAGTTCCGCTACCTTCGCCATGACTGCCCATTGCTCACTGCCCAGGTCCGCGTTCCGCCGGATGAGCAGCTCGCCACCCTGTTCGATGGACAGGAACGGATCCAGAGTGAGGTCGGTACTCCCGGTCTCGCCCTTCTTGTGACCCAGGTCGGGCAGATAGTGCCGGGTGTGCCCAGGCCAGGCCGACGGGGTCCGGTACGACGGCGGTTCAGCCAGCGCGCCGATCAGCCGTCGATGGTGCCTGCGGGCAGGTCGGGCCAGCGATTGTGCCATGTCGCCAGCAGTGCGCGCAGAATCCGCCAGGGGGACGGGGCCATTCCACCGCGCCCTCGTTGACGCTGCGGTCCCACGGGTTGGCGTGGTAGCGCCCGAGCGCTGGGTTGTCAGGTGCGGTGGCCGGCAGGCGTTTGGCTGTGGGGATCTTCGGGGGTGATGCTGAGCAGTTCCAGCAAGCCGGCGGGGACGCGGTAGACCTCGCCGATGCGGATGACGCGGCAGGGGAACTGGCCGCAGCGGGCGAGTTCGTAGGCCTTGGTGCGGCCCAGGGCCAGCGCGGCCGCGGCGGTCATCAGGTCCGGTCGCGCTGGCGCGCAGCTGGGTGATGGTGACGGGCATCGGGGGCCTCCTGGTGGGTCAGGCGTGGTGGGGCAGGTCCGCGGGGCGGGTGGCAACGATGACTCCGGCCAGGTCGAGGGGGTCGATCTGGACGTACTGGCCGGTCTGGGGGCCTGGACCTGGACGTCCTGGCCGGTCTGGGGGGCCTGGATGACCAGGCCGCCGCCCAGGTACATCACGACGTGGCCAGGATTGGTGCCGTCGGCGCCGGCGGAGAACAGCAGGTCACCGGGCTGGATCCGGGCGAGCGGACCGGCGGGCGTCCTGGCGCCAGCCGAACGTGGTGCGGGCGATGACGATGCCCGCGGCGGCGTAGGCGGCGAAGACACCTGCGGCGAGCCACCTGAACACTGGGCTGCTCCCTGCGTCAGGGTCCGGTCAAGATCACCGGGCCCCGTGCGCACCCGGTGCGCAGCCCATGCAAACGACACCGAGGAGCAGCAGGTAGATGCCAGAACCACCAATGGCGACTTGCGCTCAGCAGCGCAAGCGAACCCTGGGCTCGTTCATCGAGTGAAAGCGATGAACACGCAGGTCCAGCACTCGTGAAGCGTCACCAGAGCCTGGCTGGCCGAGCCTGCTGATTGGTGGTCAATAGTCATCACATGACCAGAAACCACCACTGCGACTGCGATCCGAGCGGCTCACCCAGCGCCGATTTGAGGGCACCTGACGAGCCCGACGTGAGTGCTCGTTCCGGGACGGCGGGTCTGCGGGTCCCTGGTACTCGGCCGGGTCCGGACCTTCGTCTCTTTCCGGGCCTGCCACAGCCTGGTGAAGATGGCAGCGTGAGGGCACTCACAGCCAGTTGCGAGTCCTGGGAGGCCTGGAGTGACCAGGATCAGCGGTGAGATTGTCATCGCCGCACCGGTGGACGAGGCCTTCGACTTCGTCGCCGATCAGCGCAACGAGGTGGCCTGCAACCCGCACATGGTCCGGTCCGCGAAGGTCACCAGCGGGCCAGTCGGGAAAGGCACCCGGTTCCGGGCGGCTGTCACGTCCCTGGGGCGGACCAGCGACATGGCCATCGAGTATGCCGATTACCAGCGCCCATACCGGCTGTCCTCGACCACCAGCATGGCCTGGGCGGAGTTCAGCGGGACCCAAGTCGGCCGGGCCCGGCACGCGGCCGCGGTGGTCGTGGGAGACCCGGTTCACCGGCCCGCTGCGGCTGCTCACGCCGGTGCTGGCCCGCGTTGGCAGCCGGCAGGAATACGCAACCTGGGCAGGCCTCAAGCGGTACCTGGAGGCGCAGCCGATTGCCGCGCCGGCCCGCAGTCTGAAGCCCCGGAGCAGCCCGGCGGCGCGGAGCAGCCCAGCTCCCAGAACCAGCCTGGGCAGGGCTGGGCGGGCGCGGCACTGCTGGCTGCAAGCGTGGCCGGGGTGCCAATTGCCTGGCTGGCCCTGCGCCGCCTCGGCCCCCGGGGTGGCCTGCTGGTGGGGGCCGGCTGCGGGGTGCTGTTCGCCTGGACGCCGCGATGACGCTGACCGGGGCACCCGCCCGGCTCCGGCCGCTGCCCCGGCTGCTGCTGCTCACTGAGGCGGCGGTGTCCGGGGCTGCGGCCGGGGCGTGCGTGCTGGCCTGGGGCTGGCAGTGGCCGGCCGCGATCCGGGCCGCCGGGGCCACAGCGACGGCGGCTTTCGCGCTGCATGCCACCCGGATGGCGATTTACCTCAGCCCGGGCCACGGCAGCCGGGCGCCGGCCGCCCAGTAGAGTGCGGGCCCATGGGACGGCTGGACGGCAAGCGCGCGCTGATCACCGGGGGTACCACCGGTATCGGCTTCGCCATCGCGGAACGATTCCTGCACGAGGGAGCGGCGGTCGCAGTCACCGGCCGCGACCCCGGCCTGGGCAAGCGCGCCGAGGGGGTGCTGCGCGGCGTCGGTGATGCCTGCTTCCAGCGTGCCGACGCGGCCGACCCCGATGCGGTGCTCCAGTCCGTGGCGGCGGCCGTGGACCACCTGGGCGCGCTGGACATCCTGGTCAACAACGCCGGGATCGGCGTGGATGCGCGGCTGCTGGACACAACGCTGGCCGACTTCGACCGGGTGATGAACGTCAACCTGCGCGGCTGCTTGCTGTACGCGCAGGCCGCCTACCCGCACCTGGCCCGGCGCCGCGGCTGCATGATCCACATCGCCTCCGACGCGGGGGTGTGGGGCGAGCAGGCAATCGGCCTGTACTCGGTGTCCAAGGCCGCCGTGCTGATGCTGGGCAAGATGCTCGCGCTGGACGGCGGCCCCGACGGGGTCCGGTCGAACGTGCTGTGCCCCGGCGACACCTGGCCCGGCATGCGGCACATGGCTCCGCCCGGTCAGGACCACCGCCCCGGGAGCGGCGACTGGCCGGTCCCGCCGATCGGCCGGATCGGCGAGGCCAGGGACGTGGCCGCGGCGGCGGTGTTCTACGCCAGCGGCGAGGCGGAGTTCATCACCGGGACCAGCCTGCTGGTCGACGGTGGCATGACCGCCGGCTATCTCCAGCGTGAGCGCAGCGGATAGTTCTTGCCTCCACTAGTTCTTGCCTCCACGTCCCACGGCTCCATCTTCCTCTCACGAGATGGAGCCTCCGGAAACTCCGGGGCGGTTCATACCGCGTCCTGGGCGAAGTGCTTTCGCCGTGGTCAAGGCCTCGACGGGTGTCACTGTGAGGGGGTATGGCTGGTCCGCAAGGGGCATGTCGGCGGGATGTTGCTGGTGGTACTCGAGTCCATTGCATGGGTGTAGGCCGCGTGTGAGAATCGGGTGGTGGGTGGGTACCTGGTTCCGACGTTCTGCCCGTTGTGCGTGTCGCGCTGTGGGGCGCGTGCCGAGGTCACGGACGGGGCTTTCCGGGCGTTGTTCCCGGATCCGTCACATCCGACGGGTCAGGCCATCTGCGTGAAGGGCAAGGCGGCGCCCGAGATCGTCTACCACCCGTCGAGGCTTCTTCACCCGCTGCGGCGAACGAGGCCCAAGGGTGCGCCGGACCCGGGGTGGGAACGAATCACCTGGGACGAGGCGCTGGGCACGGTTGCAGCGCGGCTCAAGACGGCAGCGGCTGCAGGCGGGCCTGAGTCGGTCGGGTTCAGTTCGAGCTCGCCGTCTACATCGGCGATCAGCGATGCTGTCGATTGGGTTCGGCGGCTGATCCGTGCGTTCGGGAGCCCGAACTATTCCAACTACATGGAGCTGTGTGGGTGGGGCCGCTACCTCGCCCCGCTCTACACCTTCGGCGCCTCCGTGCCCGGCGTCTATGTGCCGGACCTGGAGAACGCCGGTTGCATCCTGTTCTGGGGTTACAACCCGTCGGTGGCCCGACTCGCGCACGCGACGAGCACCGTGGCTGCGGTCGCGCGCGGCGCGAAGCTGATCGTGGTCGACCCGCGTAAGGCAGGCCTTGCCGCCAAGGCCGACCACTGGCTGCGGGTGCGGCCCGGCACCGACGCGGCGCTCGCCCTGTCCCTCACGCACGTGATGATCGAGAACGGCTGGTACGACTCCGACTTCGTGCGCGACTGGACCAACGCGGCTGACGAGGTCGACGGCGAGAGGGTCTGGGCGATGCTCGCGGCGCGCTGCGCGGAGTTCCCGCCGGAGGTGGCCGAGGGGATCACGGGCGTGCCGGCTGCAGACATTGTCGCCGCGGCGAAGACTCTCTGGGAGGCCCGGCCGGTTGCGTTCTACACGTGGAGCGGCCTGGAGCAGCACAGCGGCGCGACGCAGACCATCCGCGCGGTCAACGTCCTTTACGCCCTGACTGGCAGCCTGGACGTCCCGGGCGGGAACGTGCTGTTCGAAGCGGTGCCGTCCAACCCGGTCGACGGGAGGGAGTTCCTGTCCGATGCGCGCCCGCCCGCGATGGGCGCCGGCCAGCGCCCGCTGGGCCCGGCCCGGTACGAGTTCGTCACTGGGGAGGACTTGTACACCGCTGCCCTGGACGGACGGATCAAGGCGCTGGTGAGCTTCGGCGGCAACATGGTGATGGCCCACGCGGACAGCGTCCGCGGTCGCGAGGCGCTGCGCGGCCTGGATTTCTTCGTCCAGGCCGACCTGTTCATGACCCCGACGGCCGAACTTGCCGACATCGTGCTGCCGGTGACCACCCCGTTCGAATCCGAGGCACTGAAGATCGGCTTCGAATACAGCCAGGAGGCGCAGTCGCTCGTCCAGCTCCGGCAGCCGCTCGTCGCGCCGCGCGGCGAGGCCCGCTCGGACCTGCAGATCGTGTTCGACCTCGCGACGCGGCTGGGCCTCGGCGCAGCCTTCTGGGAAGGCGACATCGAAGCGGCGTTCCGCCATCAGCTTGCGCCGAGCGGGATCACCCTGGAGGAGCTGCGAGCCCATCCGGAGGGAGTGCGGGTGCCGCTGGTCACGCGGTACCGCAAGTACGCCGACACCGGATTCGCGACTCCGTCGCGCAAGGTGGAGCTGTACTCGGCCACCCTGGCCGCGCACGGCTATTCACCGCTGCCGGCCTTTGAGGAACCGCGCACCAGCCCTCGCTCCCGGAAGGACCTCGCCGATCGGTACCCGCTGGTGCTCAGTTGTGCGAAATCGCTGTTCTTCTGCGAGACCCAGCACCGCCAGGTCGCCGCCCTGCGCAAGAGCGCGCCTGACCCGCAGGTCGAGATGCACCCGTCCACGGCAGCGGCCCGCGGTATCACCGCGGGCGACTGGGTCTCCCTGGACACCCCGCACGGCCGCGTCCGGGCCCGTGCGAAGCTCAACCACAGCCTCGACCCGCAGGTCGTGTTCGGCCAGCACGGCTGGTGGGAGGCCTGCGACGAACTGAGACTGCCCGGCTACCCGCCATACGGGCCAGACAGTGCCAACCTCAACCTTGTGCTGCGTCAGACACCGAGCGATCCGATCAGTGGCAGTTCACCCCTGCGGGCGTCCGTCTGCGACGTCTCCCCACTTGGCGCAGCAGCCCTGCAATAGGCGCGAAGCCGACCAATGCGAGCCAGGGGCGTCCGGCTTGCAGCGGGACGTCACCCGCGTCAATCCGCCGCGAAGGAGGCGTGACGGTGCACCAGCGTTCGGGCCGTGACGCGCAAGGCCAAACGCACTCTCATCCATGTTACGCACGTGATCAGTGCGAGTTGGGCGGTGTGGCGCAGAAGGTCACTGTCGCGCTGGAAGACGATCTCGATGGCGGCCCAGCCGATGAGACGCTGCGGTTCCCGATCGGCGGCACCGAGTATGAGATCGACCTGAGTACCAAGAACGCTACGGCGTTCCGCCGCCAGCTCGCGCCGCTCAGCGCCCATGCCCGCAAGGCCCGGCGGGAGCATCCCCGCCCGACCCGCACCGCGGCGGGCCGGCGGCGTGCCGGCGGTATCCGGGCGTGGGCCAAAGACCAGGGCATCGCCATCAGCGACCGCGGCCGCATCCCCGCCAGCGTCGTCTCCCAGTACGAAGCGGCCGCGACGAACTCCTGACCGCAAGCCAGCATCCGTCAGGAACCCGGCCAGCCCTGGGTGGTAGCGCGACGACTGCCGGACTGGGGGCGGCTGCTGGCGCGGTTTCCGGCGCATTCGCGCCGGGCCCCGCCGCATTCGTCTTGGCCCGAGGGCGGGCGAGGGACCAGGTCACCAGATCGTCGGTGCTCCCCCGGGTGTCGGGGGGCCCGGCGCGGCTGCTTGATCCTGATCGTGGCGTGGTGGAGTTTTCCGGGCGGCTGGAGGAGCTGGCCGGTTTGCTGGTGTGGGCTGAGGACGCCGCGGCCGGGCGGTTGCGTCTGACAGCGGGGGCGGGGTAGGCAAGACGCGGCTGGCGCTGCACTTCGCCGCCCGGCTGCGAGAGTTCGGGTGGCGGTGTGAATGGGTCGGCGACCGGCAGGAGGCGCACATCCTGGCTGATGTCCGGCCGGTCACTTCAGGCCGCGTGCAGCTGGCCGTGGATTATGCCGATACACGCATCAGGTTGCTCGACCCGCTGCGGGCTGTGGCACTCGACGACGGGGCAGCCGTGCGTGTCCTGTTTCTGGCACGCAGTGCGGGTCAATGGTGGGAACAGCTGGGCGCCGGTGAGGGCGCGATCCGGGATCTGGTTGACCAGGCTGGGGAGGAGGGCTTGCCGCTGGGGGAGGTCCCCGATGCGCAACGTCGCCTTCCCAGCGGCCGGCGTGCAGTCGCCGGGAGGCCTGGTGGACTTAGCATGATGCCGATACCAGCCGATCGACTGGCGCCGCCAGCTGGATCTGCGCCCTGACAGCGGGCAAATGTCCGATGCGCCGTGTTTCGCGGGTACACCAGTGTCAGGCATCGTCACCCCCGGGGGGCCAACGAGTGACCAGACCGGGCAGCCGTGTCACGGCTTCCGCGCCCAGCGAAGCGGCGCCGGACATTCGACCGACCACGAGGAGGATCCATGACCGATATGCAGGTCTCGTCTGCGCTGGACAAGCTGGAAGCCGTGAAGGACGCGATGGCAGTCAGCCGGGCGTTCGGCGAAAGCTATCAGGTGGATGGCGTCACGATCATCCCGGTTGCCGCGGTTCGTGGCGGCGGTGGCGGCGGGGGCGGGGCGGGAAAGGAAGGCGAGTCGGGCGAGAAGCGGACCGGGTCTGGAGCGGGGCTGGGATTTGGGGCGACGGTCCGGCCGATCGGCGTCGTTGTCGTCAAAGACGGCAAAGTCAGCTGGCAACCCATCATCGACGTGATGCGCATCGTCCTCGGCGCACAGCTTCTCGGCCTCGCTGCGATCTTCGCAGTCCGGCGCCTCATCGAGCGCCGCTGACCTGAGCCTCTCCCCCCGCCCTGGCCGCGGGGAACTGGACCTGGCGCCGGGAAAGTGCGCCAGGGCACGTGCACGCTGATGTCATCTGCCCGATGGCCGGAAAGAGCGCAGGGTCTGATACGCGTAATAGATTTCCCGCGGACCGCTGGCCAGGTCAGCGAACTTCGGTGTACTCGCTGCGGTCCAGCTGCACAACGTTGGTGTAGCCGCTGCCCTCTGGCTCAGCGACGTCGGTGTACTGGCTGCCGTCCAGCCGCACGACGCGCAAGCTGCCAGACAGCAGCTTGCGCAGGTGCCGCATCCCGCTCATGCCCGCGAGCGCGACAGCTATGGCGGCGGCGAGGACCGAGCCGCCGAACAGCGCCAGCCCGCCCACGACGTATCCCAGCATCATCATGACCACTGCGGCCAGCAGGGACACCGGCACGGCCGCCACCAGCAGCAGCGCGAGCATCGTCACGGCGATCATGGCCTTGGCCGGCCTGTCCAGCGCCCGCTCCGGGTACCAGCCGGTCATCATGCTCACCTCTCAAGGCCCGGAGCCCGTCAAGAACCCAGGCCTACCCCAACAACACGACATGTCGTGTCCTTTGCTATCAACACGCCTCTCGATCAGAATCATCCCGCAACCACCCGGCGCGCTGACCGCAGGCGGACACCCACCACGCCATGCGGCATGAGCGCGCATTCCGCTGCCAGGATGGTGCTGTGGCTGCGCAGCAGTGTGAGATGTGCGGACGGCCGGTGCAAGCCCATGACCGGCACGTCCGTTTCCGGCTGCCGGAGCCCGTGCTGGCCGTCCCCAGGCAGGAGAAGACGCCTGGGTCGTGGCTCAGCCACGACAGTCCGCTGACGTCGGTGATGATGCAGGTCCCTTCCGTCGGGGCTTTTGTCCGAGCCCTGCTCCCGATCAGTTTGACCGGCGGGCACACCGTGACCTACGGGCTGTGGGTCGCGGTCGATCCCCGCGATCTGCAGCGTGCTCTTGCTGTCTGGTGGGAACCCGCATACCAGGATCTGCGCCTGGATGGCGCGCTGGCCAACTCGATCCAGCCCTGGGGGCTGCTCGCCGCCCCAGTGAGCCTGGCCGTGCGCGACCCCGGGCAGACCCCCTACTGTTCGGCGAGCCCTGACCCGCAACTGTCGCGGGTCCTCAACGATCAGTGGCCCCACGACGCCATCCTCGATTCGCTGCCGTAGAACAACCCCGCAACAACCAACGCTCCCGGCGGCATGAGCGTGCTGCCTACCGGGCCCAGCGTGTCTTGCCGCCCAGGGGAGCTGTGTGTTCTCCGCTAAGGACTGGGTCATGGGACCGGGCATCGGGGATAGATCGCGGGCGTCTGCTGCGATACCCCGGGAAGCGCAACTGGCCGCTGACCAGGGCCGCCGCGTTCTTCATCGTGGCTGGCCCCGATAGCGAAGAGTTTTGAAGGCTCGGCAGGAACGCGGGTGCGGGGAGACAATTCACGCGTCAACATTGCCGTGGCAGGCGCTCCGGAGGACTCTTGTCTGGGGGCTCATGTAAGGGAGAAATGGCGATGCGTGGCCGGCTGTACGTCGTGATCTTGGCTGCAGTCGCGATGCTGGCCGCTGGTTGCGGCACCCGGCAGGCGTCGGCCGGTGCGCTGAGTGCGGCCGTGGCGAACACAGCGGCTACCACATCGCGGGTGGCGGTGTCGACCACGATGTCGAGCCCGGGAATGAAGACGACGATCACCGCCACGGGCGAGTTCGATTACGCCCATCCGCGTGGGGTGCTGCGGATGGGCAGCGGGCTGGTCCCTGGCGGCGAGGAGGTGCGGTACCTGCCGCCGCGGCTCTACGTCAAGTTGCCAGGCGCGCCCGGTGTGCCCTTCCCCAAGGGCAAGGCATGGGTCGAGATCTCCCTCCCTGGCCAGGCCGCGGACCAGAGCGTGCCATTCCTGCCGCTGGGCAATGTGAACGCCAGCCCGATGGACCTGCTGTCCGCCCTGACGGCGGTTGCCAGCAAGGTGACAGACCTGGGTCCCGCTACGATCCGGGGGGTCGCGGTGACCCATTACCGGGTCAGTGTCGATCTCGCCAAAGCCGAAGCGCACCTACGGCCTCAGGCACGTGCGGAGTTCCATTCGTTCGCCAGTTCCCTTGACTCGGCAACACTGCCGGTCGATGTCTGGGTGGACGGGCAGGCCAGAGTGAGCCGCATCGCAATCTCGCTTCCGATGCCGCACGGCTCGGGGATGCCTGCGGATTTCCGCGTCTCAGAAGCCGTTGATTACTACGACTTCGGTGTTCCGGTGCAGGTCTCCGCCCCACCGGCAAGCGAGGTCATGAGCGCGAGCGAGTTCAGCCAGAGCATGTCAATCTCCGGCTCAAGCTCGGGCGGCGGCTTCGGCCAGGCATCACCGCCACCAGTGTCAGGAACCCTGCCGGCGGCGCAAGCAAGCGCGGCCGAGCAGGCAATCCGCGCGTTCTGGACGGCGCTGTCGAGTAACTCGGCCCGGGCCGTCGAGCGGACGATAGTGCCATCGCAGCGCGACTGCATTGCCGGGTTCTTGCAGGGCACCAAGTTCAAGTTCAAGATCTCGTCACTGCGGATCACGGCGGCCAAACCGGCCGGGACGGGCAAGGCGACAGTCTGGTTCTCGGTGAAGGCGACGGTGCAGATCGGGGGGCAAACCGTCCCGATGGCCCCGTCCGGAGCAGCTGGCAGGAACTGGCTCCTGGCGACCGAGATCGGCAACGTCTGGTACGCCGATCTCAGCAACAGCGGCTCCGGTCTCCTCCCCCCCTGCCCATCTGTGGGGCATTAACCCCGGTCAAGACCGAGCGCCTGCCGGGTTGTGGCTGGCAGCGGCGGCCTTGTCGTAGGCGGCGCGGTGGTTGTGCCGCAGCGTGTCGTTGACGATCGTTATCCACCAGACCGCCTCACTACTGGCTGCGAATGCGCTGGGCAGGTCCGATGCTGCGATCTTGTTGACGCGGTCAGTCGCCTCATCCATGGCCCTGATCGACCAGTCCAGCGCCGTCTTCGGCCCGTAATCCTCTCGCGCGGCCATGCATGGCACGTTACCGGAGCGCCCAGGGCGGGTCTGGCCTCCGGCCCGCACCCCGCGCCTACCCCTATGCCCGCTCCCGCAGCTGACCCCCAACTGCACCTGCCGGCGTACTGCTGGTCTCCGCCGCGGATCTCGCGAAGCCGTGTCCCAGGCAATCGCCGGAGTGCCGCCGGTGCCAGGCTGGTGGCATGGCCCCAGGTAGCCAGCCGGACCAGGAGACCGCCTTGGATCTGATCCATGGCGTGCTCGCCCGGCTGGTGCGGGACGGCACGGTAGTGGCCGACTCCGACGGCAGCGTGCACCGGCTGTTCCCGGTCGCGGTCGGGCCGGTCGAGGGCGCGGCGATCCGGTCCTGGGTGATCCGCGAGCACGCTTCCCAGACCGTCGAGATAGGCCTCGGCTACGGCATCTCGGCGCTGTATGCCTGTGAGGGACTGCTCACGGTCGGTGGCCCGGGCGCGCGGCACGTCGTGATCGACCCGCACCAGCAGACCCGGTTCGCCGGGTGCGGCCTGCGAGTCCTCGGTGAAGCCGGCATCGTCGGCCTGGTCGAGTGCCACGCCGAGGAATCCCAGGCCGCGCTGCCCCGGCTGCTCGCCGAGGGCCGCCGGTTCGATCTGGCCGTGGTGGACGGCAATCACCGGTTTGACGCGGTGTTCGTCGACTTGTACTACCTCGGGCGGCTGCTGCGCCCAGGCGGGATCGTGTTCCTCGACGACTACCACCTGCCCGGTGTCGCCCGAGCGGCCTCATTCTTCCTCGCCAACCTCACCTGGGCGCTGGAAGAGACGTCCACCACCGACGACCGGCATCACTGGGCCGTCCTGCGCACCAGCACCAAACCCGACACCCGGCCATTCGACTACCTCGCCGACTTCTGACCAGCCCACGACCGCCGCGTGGCAGATGGCACAGAACGATCCATCGGGCGCCGCGCCGACCACGTTGCGGGAAGTCAGACTGCCGCCCGTAACGGCGGGAGTGCGCGCTCGCGCTTGGACGGTTGGGCAATTACATGGCGTAAGCGGAGGCATTAGGTCGCCGAACTGCGGGCCTCGCCTGCATCAGCGGCCGCGTGCCCGGGCACCGGAATCGCGTGCGCGGCGCCGGGGGTGCCGCGGCCGGCGGCTGGCAGTGCGCCCGGCGCGGGGCGCGGGGCGCGGCGGCTAGGAGGCCGTAGCGCCCAGGACAGCACGGTCAGCGCGGTCATCACCGCCAGCACGCCCACCTCGCTGAGGGCGTAGCCGGTGGTCAGGTGGGAGACGATGGCCCCGGTGTAGATGAAGAAGGCGCCCGCGTAGGCCCATTCCTTGAGCAGGGCACGGCGCGGGACGAGCAGGGCGGCGGCACCCAGCACCTTCCAGGTCCCCAGCAGCACCAGGAAGTATGACGGGTAGCCCAGGTGCGTCACCAGCTCGCGGACCGATGGCATGCGCGTGATGTCCCAGATGCCGCCGACCCCTAGTTCGGCCACCACCGCTGCGGTGGCCAGCCAGTAGGCGGCCGGCCGCCAGTGGGGGAATTGGTAGCGGCTGGCGATGCCCGGCGGTTCGGTCGGGGTGTTCATGCCGGTGTCCCTTCTCGTCGGGTTGGTGCCCGGTGTTACCGCGTGCGGCCGGGGCGGAGGCCGAGCGCGAACCGCTGATCGGCCCGGCGCTGTGCCCGGGGTCGCATAGGCCCCGCAGGCCCTAGGGGCCCTTGCACTGCCTCGCCAGACCCGCTGCATGCTCAGCCGCTCTTGGTGCCAGAGCCATCTTCCGCATGCGGTACTCTCATTTCGAGAGTACTACTCTCATTCTGAGAGTAGTAGTATCACAGGTATGGCTGCGGATCTCAAGAGCCGAAGATCGCACGACAGCAACGGCCGAAGGTCCCGCGGCCAGGCGCGGACCCGCCTGGCCCGCGCCGCGGTTGTCCAGGCCGCGCGGGCACTGTTCCTCGAACGCGGCTACGCCGCAACGACGATCGAGGCCATCAGCGACACCTCGGATGTGCCGCCCGCGACCGTGTACCGGCTGTTCTCCTCCAAGCTCGGGATCCTCAAGGCATTGCTCGATGTCTCAATCGCCGGTGACGACCAGGCAGCACCCGTGCAAGATCGGGCTAACACCCGTGCCCTGCTTGCCGACGCGGATCCGGTCAGGCAGCTGTCGGGCTTCGCCGGCATCTGCCGCCAGATCAATGCACGGTCGGCACCCATCTACCGGATCCTCCTCAGCGCCGCCGGCGTCGATCCCGAGGCGGCGACGTTGCTCGCCGAGTACACGCGACAGCGGCAAGAAGGCCAAGGGCAGATCGCCCGGTCCCTGGCCCGCGCCGGCGCGCTGCGGCCGGAGCTGAAACAGCGCGACGCCGCAGACATCATCCACGCGCTCATGTCCCCCGAGGTCTACCGGCTGCTCGTCGGTGACCGAGGCTGGCCCCCCCATCGGTACGAGCAATGGCTGAAGGACATCCTCATCGACCAACTGCTGCCTCCGCCCACGACCGGTCAAATCGACGGGGCGCAGGCATGAGCGTCTTCACCGCCGCCGAACTGGCCTACCTGCGCACGAAGCCACCCCTGGCCCGCATCGCCACCGTCACATTGTTCCAGCCCCATGTCGTCCTACCGGTGAAGGGAGACGTCAATGACAACATCGATCCTGGTCACGGGCGGTACCGGTACGCTCGGCCGGCCCGTGGCGCAGCGGCTGCGCGATGACGGCGCCAGCGTCACCGTCCTCAGCCGCCACCCCCCGGAAACCGCCGAAGGCATCCGCTACATGGCCGGTGACCTCAGCACCGGTGAGGGCATCGAGGCCGCCGCGTCAGGCGCCGAGGTCATCGTGCACTGCGCAGGCAGCAGCAGGGGCGACGAGCAGAAGACCCACACGCTGGTCAGCGCGGCCACCGGCGCGCGGCACATCGTGCTCATCTCCGTGGTCGGCGCGGATCGGATCCCGCAGGCCAGCGTCATCGACCGGGCGTTGTTCGGCTACTTCGGCATGAAGCTCGCCACCGAGCGGGTGGCCGCGCAGTCCGGCATCGGCTGGACCGCGCTGCGCGCCACCCAGTTCCACGACCTGATCCTGATGGTGGCCAGGGCGCTGGCAAAACTCCCGGTGATCCCGGCCCTGGCCGGCTCCCGGTTCCAGCCGGTCGACGCCACCGAGGTCGCCAAGCGGATGGCCGAGCTGGCGCTCGGCGAGCCGTCCGGCTTGGTCCCCGACCTGGCAGGCCCGAAAATCTACACCGTGGCCGAGCTGGTCAACAGCTACCTCAGCGCGGCCGGCAAGCGGCGGCCGCTGGTCCCGGTGCACATCCCAGGCCAGGCCGCCAGGGCGCTCCGGGCCGGGGCGAACCTGGCCCCAGATCGCGCCGTCGGCAAGCGGACGTGGGAGGAATTCCTGGCCGACCGGATCTAGATGGAACCCAGAACGTCCAGATCCAGAGCGGCTCTCGCGTTGATATGACACAGTCGTCGGTCGACCAGATCGGCGGGACTGCGCGCGTTCTCTGACGCGCGCCTGGCTACGCACAGTGACTATTTGCCGCCAGTTGACGGGGCGGTCACTTCCCGGTGACGGGCACTGGCCGCTCACGCGCCGTAGGTGCCGGATCGGTGAGAAACATCCAAGACCACTACCGTGTGGCTGCCTGGTCGATCCGGTAACGCACGCGCCAGCCAGGTCCACGGCGGGCGGAATGCTGCCCGGCGTATTCGTCACGCAGCGGACGACCGGCGCGGGTTGTCCAGCAGCGGGCCGGTGATGAATCCCGACCAGACCCAGGACGGCAGCGGATCGATGACGACCAGGTCCAGCTCGTCGAGGTCGACCGGCGTCCGCCCGTCGATGCCGGTGCCGGCCGTCCAGAACGCGATCTCTCCTGTGTCCGGGTTGATCAGACACCGGTGCTCGTAGCCGGTCTGGTCGGCCAGCGCGTTGGCGATCTCCTCCAGATCGATGCTGCTCAGGTCAAGCACCAGGCCAGGATAGGTCTCCCGCACTGCTTGCGCTCCCAGGACCGAACGCCCGGGCGGCGGCATGTGAGTGCGACCGGTCAGGGTCAGAAGAGCGTGGCCCGTAGCGCGTGCAGAAGGCAGCCGAGTCATGTCAGCGACCGGCCGATCGAGGTCTACCGCCCGGAATCGGCCAGACTCGGAGCCGCCCTCACCTTGTTTGCCGGTCGACGACCTCTCTCCATACGACGCCCTCACCTAAGTCCGCAGCAAGAAGCGCAACTGAGCCACGGGCCTCCTTGGCAACATAAATGTCTCCGTGCAGCTCGCTAACCAGCAGTCGTGTCAGAGCCAAAACGCAACAATACCTGCTATCTTGTGTGAGACGTGATGAAAGGGTGGCTGGTAGGAGGAGCGGACACCATCGACAGCGCCTGCGGAAATGGTGGATGCGCTCACAGTCGCCTGTAGATATGGAGTCAGGGGGGTTCGCGATGAGTCCGATTTTCGATCTTGGCACCAATCTAGCAGCGTCAGCCTTAGCATTTGTTGTCGGCGTTAGCGCTCGCTCAGCGCTTCATTATCTGCAGACTTACCGCAGCCGCAGTTTCTGGGGTGCTGGGGTCAGGAAGGGCAAGACCGTTCTGTGTCTCGGATCATTCAAAGCAAGTGATTTGGGCCCGTATATGAAGGTTGAAGAGTTCGAGCCCACCGGCCTGGCAGGTCTTGGTGACGCCAAGGCTGTACACGAGCTGACCGCGCTGCTGTCGAAAATTGGAATCGACATCCATATGTCATATGCAGATTCGCCCCCTGCAGGAGAAACTAGGGACAACCTGGTCTTGTTGGGTGGTGACGAAACCAACGACCTGGTGGTCGTGGCGAAACAGACGGGGACTACGTCGAATATTGAGTTCCAAGGTGCGAGTCCGATTATCCTATATGACCAGTTCACGAGAACGTCCTACAAGACTCAATGGGAAATGGGTCGGATAACTGTGGACTACGGGAGATTTATCAGGAAGGGTAACCCTTATAACCCTGATCGAACTCTAGTAATGATCTCGGGCATATACGGATTCGGCACATGGGGGGGCGTCCGCCTCTTGAATGACAAGGACTTCCTCAGGAAATGCGCGGCACTTGAGGTCTTCGATATGGAATGTATATTCGAAGTTCGCGTGATCCACGGAGAGCCTGAGATTGTCAGACCGATTGCTATCCGCCCACTGAACGCCACGCCACCCTGATTTCAGGTGAGCTGGCGATGAAGGTGAGGAAATCATCGAGTTCGTCATCGGTGTCGAGGGCGTCGCACCGCAACTCGCCGACTGAGCTGATGGGGTGGGCGCCCGGGGCCTGCCCGATGAGTTCCTCAAGTGGCACCAGGTCACCCTCACCCGGGTACCAGGGGCTTGCAGCCACCTCGATCACCTTCCTCCCGCGCCCTCTCGCGCTGGCCAGCACTGAATTGGGTGGCCGGTCGCCAGCGGATCGCCTCTGGCGTGTCAGGCGACCAGGCGGGCGACCAGGGGCCGGTCATGCTTGGGCAGTTCCCGCAGGCCGCGGCGGACGGTCAGGGCCGCGTCGATCAGCACGCATGCCCGCAGGGCGGGCACGGAGATGCTGGTGGAGCTGACCGAGTTCGACCGTCCGCATCGGCTCGGTTCGCGCACAACCAGTTCGATGACGGACACCTCCGGGACGCTGACCCTTACCACCGATGGCGATGGCACAGTCATGGCCTGGGACTGGCAAGTGTGCCCAAAGGGCTGGATGCAGATACGGCAGATCCGGACGTTCGCTAACGCCGATGGTGCGGGGCTGGCCGCCGTTGACCGTCTTCGTTGCTGGTTCAGGCCGCCGCCGGGAGCGGCAGGCAGCGGCGTGGGGTGCCTGGATCGCTGACGCCTAGCACGCGTAGGTCATGGATGCCGGTCGTCCATGAGTCGTAGCTGCGCACGTAGTAGACGAGGTTGTCGTGGTCCCGTGCGGTGTACCACTGGGTGTAGTCGCCAGACGCGGCCACCTGGCGGGGCACGTGGACCAGGTCGAGCGCGTGAAACGCCTGGTTGACGGCCTCACGGGAGTCTGCCGGGCTGGTGGAGGCCGCCGATAGCATCGCCGCCCGCACGAACCGCGACGGCGGCGTCACATCTCCGGGCAGCCCCAGCAGCCCGCTCCCGTTGCCGGTCGGGTCAACCTCGATGCCCAGCAGGCTGAGCGGCCGCGCCTCGGCGGTGGTGAGGTTCACGTAGTTGCGCAGATTGGTCTGATGCCAGTCGAAGGCCGGCGAGTTCGTCAGCACACCGAGCGGGTTGTCGTGGAGGACCGGCCCACCCTGCAAGAACTCCACCACCAGGTCACCGCCATGAGCGTCGTGCACAGCCAGGTGCAGCGGGAAGGCGAAGCCCAGCAGCGACCTGAGCATGCCGGGCACCGGCCGTTCAGGTGGCCACAGCCGGGCGATCGGCGCGTTCCAGAGCCGCACCGCCGGGAGTGCGGCCCGCACCTGCGAGACGGTCGCGCAGGTGCCGAGGATCCAGCCGGCCAGGTGGACCAGGTCGAGTGCGGGAATCTCGCCGCGCGCCGGCGGGCTCTTCGGCAGGCTCGTCTCTGGCAGCCACAAGGTTGCGGCGGAAAGGCCTGCCTCGTTGAGGCCGTCGCAGGCCGCCCAGTCGAAGCCGAACGCGTCCATGGCCACGTACCCGAGGTCGTTGGTCCAGCTGAGCGGGCTGACCGGACCATCGGTAGCCGTCGCCGTCCAGGCCTGGCCGCGGGGCACGACCTGAACCCGCGAGCCGAGCTCGTCCGCGAAGTCCATCGTCCGTGCCGACACGTGCAGACCCGCCAGCCCAGCCAGGCGCAAGTCGGTGCACACCAGATCTGCCTCCCCCCAGGGCGTGATCCGCCGGGGTCATTCCCCGGCGGGCCGTCCGCTAACGTCCTCAACCCAGTCCTTGACACGGGCCAGGTGGGCAGCCACCGCAAGCCGCACAGCCCGCCTCAAGGCCGGGATCGCCCGATACCACCGGCACGCCGACAGCGGCAGATCAGGGTGTTCACCCGGATGCCTGCCAGCGTCCGTTCCAGGGCAGAGCCCCGGAGCCAGGCGCCTAGAGGTCGAACCGGAAGATCGTTGGCTTCTGGGTTGAGGAGCCGGCCGCCTCCACCCCGGCATTCAGCAGGAAGGAGGTGGTGCCCGGTATCCGGGTCACGCCGCCGAAGCCGCCGGTGAACCCGGGGACTTGCTCGGTAGTCCACGTGCTTGCGGTCAGGATGGCCCGCGCCGAACCAGTAGCCGCCCTTTCCGTCCGTGACGATGTCGAGCGGGTCGGCAGTATAGGAGGTGGTCACGGAGTGCCAGTGGTGCCCGTCCCAGCGCAGCGCGTGCGAGGCGGTGTTGTCATACCAGCCGATCGGTGCCGTTCCAGCGATAGGCGGCCACCACCTGCTTCGAACCCGAATACGCGAACCCCGACACCCAGACGTTATCCGGCGCTGACGCGGAAATGCCCTGAGGGACGAAGTTGACGTTGCTGGCCAGGTAGTGCTGCCATCTGGAGCCGTTCCAGTGGAAGATGTCGCAGCCGACGGTGCCAGACGTCCCGTAGGCCCAGACGTTCTTCGGGGCAAGCGCGGTGACGCCCTGCAGGAAGGTCCTCGCGGGCATCGGGATCTTTGCCCAGCGGGCACCGTTCCACCGGTACACCACGGTGGTGGCGACCGGCCTGTTGTTCAATCCGCCGACCCAGACGTTACTGGCCGCGGACGCCGACACCCAGTCAGCGGTGGAGCCTGAGCTACCCGCAATCGTGACGGCCCGCCACGAGCTGCCATTGAAGTGCCGGATGAACGGCCGCAATGCCATGTGGAAGAGCTTGTTCGCAGGGGTGGCATGTGTGGTCGCTCGTGAGCTGCCGCCCGGCGGTTTGGTGACCGAGCGTGGCGTCGCTTGGATGAAACGCGAGCGCAGGCCCGCTGTGCGTGGTGGTGATATGCGCAGGGGAGCGGGCGGCAGGGGTTGCGGGTTTTTCGGGTGGCGAGGCGAGCCCCGTCACGGCGTCAGCCGGGACCAGATCGTTTCGCGGGCCGGTGCCAAGCGGCCGGCAAGGTCCACGGCCAGGGCCACGAGTTCCTCGTGGGACATCGCGGTGAGCCGCCCGGCCAGGTCATCGTCGTCGCCGAGGATCGCCCAGGCCAGCGCCGTCATGTGCGCGCACAGCCCGGCGTCGCGGCCACGCGGGCACGGGCACTCACCAGCCAGCGGCCTCTCGCCGTGGTGAAGCAGCAGCTCGCCAGCGGCGATCCCCTCACCAGGCAGGCACCCCCACACCGAGTACTCGTCCCAGTCCAGGTCCTCGACCTGCCCGGCAAGTTCCCGGCCATGGGCCAGGTCGGCCGGCGTGGCCGCGCGTTCCAGGTCGCGGCGGGCAAAGCCCGGCGTCAGCATGGCCGCTCTCCCTTCCGTGCTGGCGCGTCATCAGCGTCGCCGGATGCGTCTCCGGCGGCGGGGGCGTCGTCAGCCAGGCGGGCCAGCAGCGCCGCGGCGGCGGATGCCTTCGCTGCCGCTTTCGACCCGCCCGTGCCCCGGGCGTGGGCCGGGCCAGCGATGCCCGTCACCCGGGCGGTCACCGTGCAGGAGAACACAGGCCGGTGCGCTGCACCATCCACCTCGGTCTCCCAGGCCAGGTCGGTGACATACCCGGCCTGAGCCAGCTCATGGAGCGCCTGGACCGGCGCGCCGCTGACGGCGGCCGGCGCGGGCGGCGGCTCGCCCGCAGCGGTCGGCGCCGGTGTCCCGGGCCCTGCCGCCATGCCACGCGCGGCGTCTTCCTCGTCCTTGCCCGGCGGCGCCGGGGCGGCCGATCCGGTGAGCGTTCCATTGGCGCCGACCCGGACCCCGGCCTCACGGAGCCAGTGCCGCAGCGTCGAGGTGGGCACGCCCAGTTCCTCACCGGCCGCGCGGATCGTCGCTCCCTGATGCAGTAGTGTCTGCGCGATCTCCACCAGCCGCGCCCGGCCGCGGGCCGGCCCCGCGGGCAGGCCGTGCCGCGCTCCCGCGTCCTGCTCGGCCTCGGCCAGGTCGCCGCGGGCCGCGGCAGCCAGGCAGCCCAGCGAGCAGTACAGGCCCACCCGCAGATGCCGCCCGCCGCCGCCAGCCGCGCGTTCCAGCACATACCAGCCGGCCGGAATCCACCGGCCCCGCGCCGCCAGCCGGCACGACCGGCAGTAAAACGACCGCTCGGCGACCTGCCCGAACGGGCGCGAGGCCGCCGCGTCCGCCCCGCGGCGCGGCCCTCTGGCGGCAGCCGACTCCGATTCCGGCACAGCACAAGAATGCCAGCCCGGCGCCGCCCGCGTGGCAACCACCGATGACGCCTGGGCCCGCGCAACCGCGCTGGCGGGACCGGGCGGTGAGGCGAGCCGGCCACGGAATGTGATCGGCCGGGATCAATCGCGGCGCACCGGCTCAGATACCAGGATGCGAGCACCCAGTAGAAGAGGAAAGTGCAAACGATCTTCTTCACGCCGGAAGCCCATCATGCCAGTCTGCCCTGACCTGCCGCACGGTGTCACCCCCGCCGCTGAGGACCAGGCCGACCTGGGGCTGCTGGGCGGGGCCGGGATGGTAGCGGTGCGGGTGGCTGACCTGGCCTCGCCGACCGGGGCGGGGCTGGGAAAAGACGGCCGGACCGCGCTGGTGACGGCCGGGACCGGCAGGATCCGCAGCGCAGATGTGGTGGTGTTCTGCAAGCCGGTGGCGGCGGCCCGGGCGGTGGTGCGCCGCGACGGGCGGGTGCAGGCCGCCGGGCATCCGGCTGATCACGCCCGCCTCGGCCGGGCCGGGGACCGGCTGGACGCGCTGGCCGGGACCGCTGGAGTCATCGACCAGGTCGCCGGTGCGGCGGAGCTGACCGGCAAGGTGAACGGGAAGGCGCGGCGGGCGATGACCGCGGCGCTGGCGATCCGGTTCACCCTGCTGATGACGCTGATACCCGAGGCGGATTACCCGGCGGTGATGGACGCCTTGCTCGGCGACCTGGCGCTGGTGCCCTGGCAGCGGCCTTTCCGGGTACCCACCGCGACGGCCGCCCCGACCTGGCGGGAGGCGCTCGGCCCGGCGCCGCTGGAGGAACTGCGGGACATGGTGCTGGCCGGGATCGACGCCGGGCACCGCGAGCATGATTACCGGGCCGTCAGGGCCGGGAACTTGGACGTGGGCCCGATCGATGGGCCGCTGACCCGGGTGCCAGATACCCCAGGCAACCGGGAGGCGTTCAGGTCGAGTGTGGCACGGCCGACGGCTCCTCGCCCTGCCCCCAGCTGCGGGAACTGCGGATCTCCGACACTTCCACCCGCACAGCCCTGGCCGTGGCCTCAAGGCCGGCGGGCGCCGCGGCCAGCGCGACGCGGGAGAAAGGCGAGGCCGGGCAGGAGCTGCTGGACAAAGCCCTGGACGGCCACCCGGCCATATCCACCGGCAACCGCCTGTGGGTGATGGACCGCAACTTCCCCGGCGTCCCCCGCATCCAGCGGATGCTCGGCACCGGCACCCATGTGCTGATCCGCGTGAAGAGCGACATACCGCTGCGGCCCGCTGGGGGCTCCGCACCCGACGGCTCCTACCTGGCGGAGATCTCCGGCGGCGGCATCACCCTCACCGTCCAGGTGATCGAGTACTGGGTCACGATCGCCGGGACCGACGCCCCCGAACTGTTCTGCCTCATCACCGACCTGCACGACCACGACATCTACCCGGCTCCGGTCCTGGCCACGGCCTGCCACTGGCGGTGGATCGGGTCAGAAACCTGCCTGAAGCAAGCCAAGTCCGCGATCAGCAGCGCCGGGCCGTCCACCGGCACGATGCTCCGCCCGGCATCCCCGGCCCTGATCGCCCAGGAGCACGCCGCCTGGATCACCGCAACCGAACTGGCCCGCGCGGCCGCCCGGGCCACCGCGGCCACCGCCAGCCCAGCACGCAAGGGCAAGCGCGCCGGCCAGCCAGTGCACCCCCGGGAGACATCGTTCACCGCCGCCCGCCGCGCGCTCATCACCACCACCCGCTCCGGCACAGCCACCACCAGCCTGCCCACCTCCGCGATCAGGGTCGGCCGCGACAAGATCCACACCGGCCTGGCCCCCTGCCGCACCGACATCCACCGCGGCCGGCACCGCGACCGGAAAACCAAGACCCGGGCGGCCTTCCCGCCTGGCGGGCCGCGCATCCCCACCTTCACAGCCGAACCCGAGATCAGCATCTGCGGCCAGCACGCAGCGTGACCGCATCCCCTGACCGCCGCACCCGCCGGTCCGCAGACCCGGCCGCACACCCCGAGCGACATCCGGGTATCCCGCCGCGCCCGCCCCGCCGCAGTCACTCACCGTAGAGCATCCGCATGACTGCCCCACCAGGCAGCGACGCCCAGGAACCAGCCGACAACGCCGAACTACATGGCATTGGGTGTGGCCGTCACTGCTGCATCCTCGTCGGGGACGCTTGGCACGCCCGTCATTTGCCGGGGTAACGGGAACCTCCACAGGCTCGAAGCCCAGTGCGTCCAACGGGGAAGTTGATGGCTGGATCGTAACTCACTGACCACCACGCTTGATAGGGCCGAGATGCAGGCATCACCATAGGAGCGATATGCCTCGCTTCCGCCCTGAGGACGCGCCTCAACCGCGGCGTTGGCCCGGATAGCCTGACATGCCCGCAGCGGCTTGAGATGAGTGTGGGGCGGGCCGGGGAAGCAACGTCAGTGCGTTCACTCATGCCAGTTTAGTGGCATTCGACTCTTGCAGCGTTGAAAATACAGTCTGCCAGAAGAAGCCATTCTGGAAAGCTAGAGCCAATCCAGGCAATCCGACTTTCCCGCTCAGAGATGACGATTGAAGTGTACTGCTAACCCCAATGTATACAATAGGGGCTACGAGCAGCGCGAGGTTGATTTGAAGCCAATCCACGCCGACTTTATGGTACTGATTTTCGTAGTCCCACACAGCCTTGGCGGCAATCCCCAGGATCATCGCAATTCCATAGATCGCATCAGCGAATGCGATATCGAAACGCCGCTGACGTGAAACACGAAATGTGACATCAGGCACCGTCGGCTTGACATGCAGAGTCCCGACAGCCTCATTGTGTTGCACTGCCGTGATCTCATCCGAACGATCGTCATGGGCGATCTCAGCAGCCTCCGCCAAAGTCGCTTCTGCGGAGACATGTGGCGTGCCCGCCACCTGATCTTCATCCTCTGTACTGTAAGGCGTCTTCGCCGGAGGAAGCGAGCAGCTGCTGCGGGCAGGCCTCCGCTGGCCACCAGAGCCAGGAGCCCGGCAAGAATTTCCGTTTCCACGATGGGTTCCTCTGGAGAGCACGGTGCTTCGCGACGATAGACCACAATGCCCAAGAGCCATGGCGCCGGGTGGTCGCCGAGCCAGCACTATCTTGACGTCCCCCAAGCCGATCTGGTTTACAGCTAACTGGTGAGTCCCCGCTTGCATATCAAGTTGTCACTCCCACTTACGTAGCCTCGAGAAAGGATGCGCTGATCTGGCCGCCCGGACCTCCTTGATCTTGCCCGCACGCTCATCTCGGCAGATCCGGTTGACTTCGGGGCGCATCCCGGCCCGGCCTTGGCGGCTTGCCCGGCAGTCGCCGCGGAGCCGCGGAACGACGGCTGCCAGCGGGTGTTCTGCTTCACCGCCGCGCTCGGTCAAGGATGGCCTGCTCGGCTTGGCGCGGTCGAAGGTTCCTGTCAGGGCGGACGGCTGTCAGTGGGGCGCACATTTGCTGACGGTGCCGGGTGTCCCATCCGGCCAGAAGCAGGCCGCTGGGTGCGCCGCTCTGGCGGGCGGTGGCTGGGCTGTGCCGTGTCAGGCGGCTCTGGCCTTGGTGACCTTGACCGAGACACCTGGCCCGGGCGCGACCTCGATCCGCATTTGAGTCCGAGCTTGCGGGACAACTCCAGCATGGTCTCGATGGAGGGATTGTGGTCGGCGGCTAGGTGGTGCGGGCGATCAGCAGCGTGTCCTTGCCGGACAGGTGGTCGGCGAGCCAGGCGCGGGCCGCCAGTTCCATGACCTGCTCGCTGTCGGCGCCGCGGAGCCGGCCCTGTTCCTGGTAGACCGCCAGCACCGACGTGTCCCCCGAACGCAGCCGCAGGCTGGCGTCGCGTTCCCACTCGTGAGCGAACCTGACCGGTTCGGCGAGCTGGGCGTATCCCATCTGCCGGGTGAGCATCATCATCGCGCCGCCGCCCTCGACCGCGGCGAGCTGCTCATGGTCGCCGGTGATCAGCACGCGGCAGCCGCGTCCGGCGGCCACACGCATGGTGCACGAGTCACCATGAGCCGTACCCTCATTCGGGCTGTATCGGCAGGAACGCACCCGTGGTTCTGGACGCAGCCGAGGGTCGGGTCAACTTGTTGTTCAGAGTGCGTTCTCATCACCGAACAGAGACTTAGCTATTCCGGCGTGAACACCTAGGCGCTGGTCAACGACCTGGGTCACGGAGAAGTCGACTGCCAGGCTGGTGAGAGAGTAAGCCTGGTCCGCACTGAGGCCCCACATTGCCTGGAGGAAGTCCAGGGTCCGGCGGGCGGCCGAGCCCATCGCAGCATCGAGGTTGTCCCCGAAGCCATGGACGTACCAGTGTGTGGGCGTTTCCAGCAGCGGCGCTGGAAAGTGGAGATCCTTGCGCACGCGGACGCGGAGCACAACGTCGAGAGATGCTTCAAGTGCTGTACCGCTCAACTCGGCATCGCCCTGGGCGAGATGAGGATCGCCCACCGAGAGCAGGGCACCGGGTACCCGGATGGGGTAGTACATCTTCGTGCCGGGGCCGGCTCTCCAGTTGTCGATATTGCCGCCATAGTCGCCGGGAGGAACGCTGCTATGCCTGCCGGGCTCGGCAGGCGCCACACCCATGGTGCCGAGGTGCGGGCGCAGTGGGACCTCGAACCGGCCAGCCACCGGCACGCGCTCGGTGGAGCCTGGAGGCACGATTGTGCCCGGCGCGGAGACCATCGGCGTCGTTGTCCAGTCGAATGCGAATTCAGCGCGTGCCGTCATCGCCGCTTGGTCGATGGCCCAGATGGTGACGCGTTCCTTGCCGAAGTCACGGTAGAGATAA
>OFHK01000123.1_pt1 | contig 24911 bp, 21 predicted proteins | sample 1521951 | NCBI WGS metagenome assembly OFHK01 (sample SAMEA2468436, study PRJEB22500) | soil metagenome | biome: Glassland; feature: Farmland; material: Clay | place: Australia | collected 2013-01-31 | depth 0.55 m
CGTATGCCGGGCGTCCCCGGTGGGGGACACGCCGCGCCCCCCCACCCTTTTTCTCCCCCCCCCCCGGCCCCGCGCGACCCCACCCCCGCGCCCCGGGGGGTAGCCGCTGACCAGGGGCCCCGGGCGCGGGACCGGCCCCCCCCCCCCCTGGACGAGCCCCGGCCCGCGACCGCCGGCCTGCGCCCGCCGGTCCTCGACGACATCGGCGTGGCTGCGGCACTGCGGCAACTCGTGGCTGACGTCGGCAAGCGCAGCCCGGTCACGGTCACCCTGCACTGCACCGGAAGTGAGAATGGACTGCCTGGTGACCTCAAGCTGACCGTCTACCGCATCGTGCAGGAATCGCTCAACAATGTCATCCGCCACGCCCGGGCAGGCAGCGCCACGGTCCGGGTGGAGTTCGGCGATCCGGTGCGGCTGACCGTCACCGACGACGGGCAGGGCATTCCCGCCAGCCCGGTGACCGCCGCTGGGCCGCGGCCCGGCCTGGGCCTGATCGGCATGCAGGAACGAGCAACCCTGGCCGGCGGCACCTTGCAGCTGAGCGCACGCTCTCCGCACGGAACGGTCATCCGGGTAGCCCTGCCCCTCCAGCGCCGGCCGGCCGGCGACGGGGAAATGCCAGGCGGGACCCTCGGCGCAGAGGGTGACTGGCCAGCTGCGTCAGCGGTGCTGGCGCGGCGCTTCGCCGCGGAAGCTCCGCAGAATGCGGTGCACATACATCTGGGGCCAGCGGCCCAGCCGGACGGGCGCAGGACCATACCCCTGAGGGGTAGGGACGTTTGACCGGTACGCCGGGCCGGATGGCTCTGCCCGCCGCGGGCCCCGCACCCGGATCCTGGGAGGCGACCACGGCCGACGGGGGGCGAGCAGCCTGGGAAGGGTGGAGATGAAGATGATCCGCAAGCGCAGTGGCATCCTGGCCGGGGCGGCGGTGGTCCTGGCAGCGGGACTGGGCACCGGCGTGGCGCTCGCCGCCAGCGGGTCCGGCCCCGCTGGGCAGCCCGCCCCGGCCGCCAGCGCCAGTTCTCCTGCCAGTCCCGCGGCGTCTGCCGGGCCGGGTTATCCGTGGTACCGGTCGATGATGGGCAGCTACTACGGCAGCGGCGGCATGGGCGGCATGATGGGCGGCGGGTCTGTGCCCGGGTGGATGATGGGCCAGGCCGGCTACCAGTGGATGACCGGCGGGGCCAGCGCCCCCGGCTGGATGCGCGGCGGTACCCTGCCCAGTGCCATGATAGGCAGCAGCGGTGACCCGGGCACGGTCATGGGCAGGCTGTTCGCCGACGCTCCTAGCCCGCGCGTCAGCCCCGCCCGGGCGCAGCGCCTCGGCAGCACCGCCCCCGCCGGGGCGGTCATCGACCGGGCTGCCCGCTCCATCACCTTCACCAGCCACGATGTCCACCTGACCGTGCTGGCCAGCCCGTTGATGCCCGCGGAGAACTTCCGCATCGCCGGGATGACCAACCCTACGGTCACCGTCCCCGCCGGGGCGCACGTCACCATCACCCTGATCAACGCTGACGACGACATGGCGCACGGCCTGGTCATCACCACCCCCGGCGCGGGCTCCTCCGTGATGCCCATGATGAGCGCCGCGCCCGCGTTCGGCGGCGCAGCCCTGTGGTTCCTAGGCGAGCCCACCGCCGCCGGCATGCACGAAGGCACCCTGGCCTTCACCGCCGCCACCGCCGGGACCTACCAGTACCTGTGCCCCGTCCCCGGCCACGCGCAGGAAGGCATGACCGGGACCTTCACCGTCCGGTAACCCGCAAACAGCGGACACGGGCGGCCACCAGGCTGGCCGCGGCAGGCTGGCCGCGGCAGGCTGGCACGCGGCGGGCGGAACGCCCTGCCGTCACGGTGCTGGGCTGGCCGTCCCCACGAGCTGCGGCTGCGGCGGGTGTGTGCGGGTTGCCTCGCGGACGATGAGCGTGTCCGCACGGTCGGCCACCATGGCCAGACGTTCCAGTTGGCGGCCTAAGTCCCGGCGGGCAGCCCCCTGCCACCGGGGGTATGCCTGGCGGACCGTGGGACAAGCAGCAATCACCATCGGGAACGAGTGGCGAGCGCCCTGGTGATCGGGGTGCCGGCTGGTATCGTCTCTACCCTGTTCGCGCCGGGCAGGCGGGAGCCTGCCACTAGCATCGGCGGGAGCGTGCTGTCGCTGTTCATCCGCGGAGTCTGCGACAAGGTGGTGATGATCCGCAGTCCTTCGGACTTGAATACCTCACCGAACGCGGCGGTGAAGAGTGAATCGCGATCATGAATCAGGAACCGTAGCGCTCCGAGGCCGTCACCCAGGTCCATGGCGAGGTTGCGGGCCTGCTGCACCGCCCACGCACCGGTCGGGTGTGCGGTCACTCCGCCCAGGTGAAGTCTGCGGGTTCCGTGCTCGATGAACACCAGCACGTACAACCGCCGGAGCAGCACCGTCTCGATGACCAAGAAGTCACAGGCAATGATGGCGTGCGCTTGGGCGGTGAGGAAGTGCCGCCAGGTCGGCCCGGCCCGCCGCGGCGCGGGATCGATCCCGGCGGCGTGCAGGATCTCCCACACCGTGGATGCGCCGATCGCATACCCGAGCCGGGCCAGTTCACCTTGGATCCGCCTATGGCCCCAGGCCGGGTTATCTCGCGCCATCCGGACGATCAGCGTCTTGATCGGAACGCCCGTGGACGGGCGCCCTGGCAGGCGTCGGTCGGTAAAGGTCCACTTGCGGGCGACCAGATGACGGTGCCAGCGCAGGATCGTGGCTGGCGTGACCGGGAAGATCTCCGACCATCGGCGACGGTTCACCAGCCGCGACAACGCCGTGAGCCAGAGCCGGTCAGCATAATCCCACCGCGGGTGGCCGCTGAGCTGACGGCGCAGCACCTGGTTCTCCTGACGTAGCACGAGCAGCTCGACGTCCTTGGACAGATCAGACCGAACCAGCACCCCAAGCAAGCCGAGCACGCACCACACCAACCGGTAGAGCAGCGACAGCAGCACCTCGAGATGGTCCCAGCCCCGGTGATGACCCCGCAGCGAAACGCCAGCTCACCGCGCGAAACCGGGTTTCCGAGCGGGACACCATGGCGCCGGGCTACGTGATCACGAGCTATCGCGGCCCGCGTGCCAGCACCCGTAGATAGGCCTGGGTGAAGTGACGCTGGATCAGGAGCCCGAGCGGCCCGGCGGCGCGGGCCGCGATGGTTGCCGGTCGTGAGAACGCGGTGATCGTGAAGACAACCAGGCCGTCATCGCGCTGGCTGATGGTGAAGGCTTCCTCGCCGGACTCTGGATGTCCTGGCAGTGTGCCGTAGGCAAAGCCCTTTCGCTGCGGCTCGGTGATGGAGTAGACGACGCGGCAGGGCGCGCGCATCCGCAGCGGCCCGACGCCGATGCCGAGGAGGACCACGGTGCCCGGCTCGGCGGTCGGCGTCGAGGCGGTCACCCGCAGTCCTGCTCGCAGGTGGGCTTGCCAGCTGAGCAGCTCCGCCGCCGCGGCGCCGAAGGCCTCTGCGCCGTTGCCGATCACCCTGGCGGCGTTCTGGTGGTGGTATCCGGTCGGCAGCGTTGCCTTCGTGGCGCCGGCACTGTGATAGGTCAGCTCGGCCGATGCAAGCTCGCGGACCAGCTCTGCGCTCATCGCTTGTAGCGGCACATCTGGATCATGCCTCAACGCCAAGCGCCCTCGCCGACAGCGGCAAGAGCCGGATGTTTGGAGGGCGCTGGGAGTCAGCGTGCGTGGTTCTCAGCCGCACGCTGCGGCGGTGTCCGGAATCCGGTGTAAGCCGACGGGCGCGGGTTCCGGCTTCATGATCAAGGTTAGGCGATACCGAAAGGTTCGGGGCTGTCGCCAGGCCAGGCGGTGGTGTCGGTGTGTGGTGGCATCTGGGCGGGGTTCGAGCAGCGAGCGCCCTCGGGGCTGCGATGTACGCTACGGACCATCCGGTCGGCGCATCACGACGTCGAGCGTCGGCCACGGTGGACCCTCGCGTAGAGCGCTGAGGAGTTTACGAGCTGCTGGTTGCCCGTTCGGGAATTGGTCGCCTGGGTCCCAGCGCCACGCGGCGACCATGGCAAGAACAAGGGCTCGGCACTCACTGAGCAGTTCTTCATCAGCGTCCGCGTAACGCTCGCTCACATCTTCGGGGACATGGGCTAGGTCGAACTCGACGGGCCCACGGCAACACGTCTCGAGATCGATGAACAGCAGTCCTGTCTTCGTGCTGAGCACGTTGCCTGGGTGCGGCTCGCCGTGCAGTAGCTGCTCGTCAGCACCGCGGTCGCCGATCGCTTGTCTCCGGCTGCATAGCGTGTTGATGAGAAGCTCCCGATCCGCGTCGGCAAGCTCCGGAGTGAGGCTGCTGCTCTCCGCAAGCTGCTGAGCCTCTGCCACTCGATCGGTGAAATGCGGGGTCCTGAGATCGAGCTTGCGCATGCCCGCATGCAGTCGCTCAAGCGCAGCCGCATAGTCGGCTGGTGAGACCTGCCGAGGTGTCACAGGTTTGTAGTGGGTCCACAGCGTGACGACGAAGCCATCACGCTCATAGACGCGCGGCTCTACTCGGGGTTCCAGAGCAGCTACGGGGCTCTCGTTTTCGGCGAGCAACTGGGCAAGCTCGACCTCGAACTGTGCGGCCTGATGCGCTGCCGGTGCGACTCGGGCAAGGACGTCACAAGGCAGCAGGCGCACAGAGAGCCTGTTGGAATCGTGAAGAACGATCGCGTCGTCGGCGGTCAGGCCAAGAGCCGAGGCGGTCGAAATGGCCGCAGCCAGCGCGCGCTGAATCTCAGATGGCTGCATCCCGCTGATTTTCTCACCGCTGCCGACCCCCGCAGACCCCCGCGAGAGACTTCGCTACGTCCTCAGGGCGCGCGAAGCGCGCCGACCCTTGGGCTGATCCGGATGTTGCGCAGTTTGGCTTTACAGCGGTGCACGATAGATGGCGTGACGGATCACGCCATCGTCGTCGCCGGTGCCGACGGGATCATTACGTGGTGGAGTCCCGGTGCCGAGGCGCTGTTCGGGCACAGCGTGGCAGCTGCCGTAGGCCAAAGCCTGGACCTCATCGTGCCCGATGCACTCCGAGCGCGCCACTGGGCCGGGTTCCAGCGGGCGATGGAGGCGCCGCAGGTGAAGGATCTGGCGGCTGACATACCGGTCCTGTGCGCGGACGGGCAGGTGAAAGAGTTCGCCGGCCGCCTGCTGGTGCTAAGCGACGGGCTTGGTGCAGCACTTGGCGCGATGGGGATCTTTGCGGCGGCCGGAACCACCGGGATTAAGCCCTTTGGATGACGCCCGAATCGACCTCGGCGCGGCAGAAGCGCGCATTCGCGCGCCATCCACGATGATGACTGTATGGCGTGGTCGCGGGACAGCTGGGCGGACGTGCTTGCCGCTGCCTGGGCCGAGTGCGAGGCCCGTGGCTGGCCGTGGCGGGAGCCGGTAAGAGTGACCGGCGGGCTGTTCCGATACCGGGTTTGGGCCAACGCCGCCGTCCTTGACGACAACCCCTGGTTCCAGTTCTAGCGCGCCGGCGTCTCATATCCGCCGACGAAACGAATGGCTGCAAGCCTTTGGTAGTCGGCTGCCATTGCTGCGCCAAGGTGTGTCGGCGGCCAACCGAACTTGCCCGCCGACAGCTATCTGGTGATGACAGTGGCCATCACTGAGGGTGAGTGGTCGATCAGCGCGAATTCCTTATGTGGCCCCACCGAAGTTGCCGATTCTGAGCGGTAGGCACTACCTCAGCCAGGCCAGCATGAACTCCCAGGGGCATGCTGATGGCAGGTTTGGATCGGCTGCAGGGCACTCATCAGGGATGCGTCCTGGGGCCCGTTCCAGGCGGGGTACAATATCCCGTAGGTTTCCTGAGCGAACCAGGTCGCACCGAGGGATGAACTGCCGCCATCGCTGTGGGTGCCATTGAGCGGCCAGTAGGTCCAGTCTTCATCCGCGCGCCCAAGATAGGCAATGAAATTGCCCCGGAAGGAGCCATTCTGCGACGCCGCGCAGCTGTCTGAGGTATTGCATACCCCCCACTCGCCTATCCAGACGGGGGCCGTATATGGCTGTCCCTGGGTGAGGATGAAACCCCACGCGTGGCCGAGCGCACAAGCTAGCTGATCTTGATTTAGGTCTTGGTATTCAGCGTCATATCCTACGCACTGATCCGAGCCCACTGTGTAGTTGCTGTAGGAATGTGGAGAATAGACGAGATGACCAGCGGGACTGAGAGCGAGTGCCCCCGGGCACGCTGACCGGGCAGGGCAGTAGACGTGGGTGAAGTCGCCGCTGTTGCCCAGGCCCTCCACCATGATCAGAAGGTTCGGGTCTGCGGTGAGGATGGCATTGCCTGCCCACTCCGCGGTCGGGCCCCAGGCTTGCCGCGTTCGCGGGCCAGCAGCAGTTCCCCAGCTCAGGCCCAGGCCGTATGAGTTGTTGGCATCTGGCTCATTACGCAGGTCGGCGCCGACGACGTTGGGCTGGGCGCCGAAGAGGCCGATCACGCGGATCCAATCATCCTTCCAAAGGTCGTCACGGGTTTTCCAGTTAGAGGGCGGCCCGGATGTTCCGAAGAGGTCATCCCACAGCAGGCCGCCCCACCAGACGCCATTCTCAGCCCCCGGTGCCCACTGAGCATCTGTCGTGTGGTTGTCCAGCACCACCATCACGTCGGCCTGCCCCAGTGCGCTGACCACGGTCTGGAGGATGCCGAGGGCGTCGTCGCTCATCAGCTGAGGGTTGGCCCGCAAAAAGGCAGGGTCGATACATGGCCTATCGAGAGTGTCCGGCGAACACACGGACGGGTCTTCCTCAAGCATGGCGTTCGACCATGGAAGCCGTACCGAATTGAACCCGCCATCGCCGATCTCGTGGGCGATGGCGGCAATGCTCTGGCAGTCCAGACCACCGGGGACGAAGTCTGCCTGCTCAGCTCCATACCAGTTCACGCTTACCAGCTTGACCCGTGCACCGCTGGCGTTCTCAATCCACCGGCCATCGGTATGGAGGGTGCCCGGCAGCGGCACCGGCGGACCGGCGATGGCCGACGGCCGAGCGCAGTTCGTGCCCACCGTCGCGGTGGACTTCGCCGTGCTCACGCCTGCCAGCGTGCCTGAGGAGCCGAACTGGAACTGGACTTGCATCGACACGCCGTTGCCGCTGGTGCTCCCGATGACATCTAGCTGATAACTGTAGCCCGAACGCACGGGAACGGTCACGCTTGACAGGCTCGCGAACCCGGTCGTGAACGGGATATAGAAAGACCGCGGCACGATCACGCCATGGAGGTCACTGGCGCTAACATTCCCATCGGCGCCAGCTGTGATGGTGCCCAGCAATATGGCGCCGGCCTCGGTATTGAGCAGCACGTCCACGCGCTCCCCCGGAGCAAAACACGTCCCGGAAACGTTCATGGCGCTCACCAGAGCCGAATCGACGGCCACCTGAGCGGTCACTTTGCTGCACGTGCCCAGATTGCTGATGATGTACGGCTTCGCAGGGCTGAAGTCGGTGTCGGTGACAACCGGGGCGAACCCTGAGGGATAACCGTCAAACACCTCATGGACAGAACAGCCCCAGCCACCCAGGCCGCTGTTAGTTATCCCGGCAACAACCGGGTTCGCGGGATCGACGATATTGATGTCGCTGTCGCAGCCGGTAGCGCCAGCCTCGACAGTGAAATTCCCGAAAGCAATGAGGAGAGGAACAGGGGTATTTGGGCTGGCGTTTGCATAATAGCAGCTGAGATCGGCGTAAACGCCGGTGCCGCTGCCGCTCGCCGCAGCATTTATTCCATCTGTTATCAGCTGGGTCGCCTGGACACCTGGCTGGGATTGATGATAGACCGGGTCAGTTCCGATAGCAACGATTGGCCCGGTCACCGCTGCGGCCCACGTTGACTGGTCCGCCACTGCCGGATCCAGGATCGAGGGATCTGCCCCACATGTCGGGTCGCCGAAAACGATGGCGTTATAGGAGGAAAACTGAGCCGTCGTCATGCTCGACCATGTGGCGGCATCGGCGACCGTAACCGTATAGCCAGCCGCCTCGGCCAGGGTCTGCTCGTTCTGAGGCCCACCATTGAGGGTCGGCCCGAATATCAGAATCGACTTGCCTGACGAAGCCGCACCTGCGGGCTGTGCTGTGATCGCGGCCGCCATCACAACTGTGATCGAGATGCAGCAGATGAGAACCCGGCGTGCCAGCCGGTTGCCCTGAAGATTCGCTGGCCAGATACGCTTCACCACTGGACGACTCCCTCACAGTTGCCTGACGAGATCGCCCAAAGCCACCAAAGGACCCAACTCGCCAGGCCACGATTCAAATGGAATCAATCACCAGCGGGGGTAAGAGCATTATGCACCTTGCCACGACACCTGGTCCAGCCATCAAGAAAACCAGCTCTGCGGTCGCAGCGCAACAACCTTGTGGATAATCAGCCAGCACCTCGACCGAACCCATCCTGAAGGAAGTGCATACGAGGGGAAGCCCACCTGGCCCAGACATCCTGCTATGGCGGTAGTCCTGACTCACGGAAGGGCGCGCTCACATCGGCATGTGAGCGACTCGGGGCCATGTGGGCGAGTCGGCGGTCTCCATCGTTACGGCGGCCTGCGCAAGCAGGCCACCAAGGACCTACGCTCCGTCCGGGACTTCGCCCGGAAGGAGTGGCCCTTCGGGCAGTTCGGCTGACGGGCCGCGGTGAGCCTGGCACGGTCGGCGGGTGGCTGATGACTTCTCCGGGCGGTATGGGGATCTGCTGACCGGCTCTTATGACTGCGTGGACCGGATTGTGCTGAACGCCTACTTCTCGCTGGGGCACAACCCGGGCGGGTTCCGGGTCTGGTGGCGGCGGCTGCACGGTGGCTCCGATGATGAGCTGGACAACACGCACCTGATGCGGTTCGCGGGCCGGTTCGCCCGCCGGGTCAAGGCCTGGGCGAACGCGAACGGTGTCCCGGTCATCTACTGCAAGGCCGGGGAGCGCAAGCACCTGATCGCCGGGGAGCATCTCGCCGTGCACCCGCCGTCCCGGCCGGGGGTGTTCCTGGTGCTGGCCGCGAAGGCCCCGGCGAGCGTGTGGGAGGTCCGCCGCTCGGAGTCCACCGGCGTGATCGGCAACATCGCGAAGAAGACCACCTATGTCAGCCACTACTCGTTTCACATCATGGACCCGGCCTGGGGTCATGTGACGATCAAGATGTCCGGGCACCCGCCGTTCCCGGCGCAGGTCATCCTCAACGGCCACGAGTACGTCGCGGCTGCCGCCCGGGCGGCAGGCATCGGTTTCATCAAGGAGGGCAACTGCTTTACTGGCATCGCGGATCCGCAGCGCCTGGCCCAGGTCGCAGATACCTTGTCGCAGCACGCGGCTATAGGGCGCCTGGGCCAGGTCTGCGACCGGTGGATCTATTCGGCGTGCCTGTGCTCCGGCCTGGACCTGGCCGAGCAGGCCCGCAGCGGGTTCGCCTACAGCTACTCCATCTACCAGGCCGAATACAGCCGCAACCTGCTGTTCGCCTCCGGCGCCCAGATGGAGGACCTGTTCGACCGGATCTGCGACCGGACCCGCTCCCGGCTGGACGTCCCCGCGCTGCGGACCCTGTTCGGGCTGAAGAACCGGCCCCACCAGGACCGGGCAGCCGGCCCGCCCGCGCAGGAAGCCGTGACCGGGAACTCCCAGTACGGCCTGACCTGGTTCCGGATCCGCTTCGGGCTGCTCCAGCTCAAGGCCTACACCAAGGGCGAGCACGTCCTGCGCATGGAGGCCACCGTCCACAACACCAAAGAGCTGCGCTGCCGCCGCAGCCTGGAGAACTTCCCCGAGATCATCACCCGCCTCGCCGGCATGGCCGAACGGTTCGCCACCACCCTCGACTGCGCCGACATCAGCTTCTTGCCCGACGGCATCCTCGATCAGCTCCCCCAGCCCGCCAGGCTCGGCACCACCCGCACCGGCGGCATCGACCTGAACAAACCCCGCATCCGCACCGCGCTGGCGGCGGCACTCGCGCTCGCCACCGCCCCGCACGGGTTCACCGCCGCCGAGTTCACCGCCAAGGCCCAGCTGCTGAACACCCGCGGGGACTACACCATCCGGCAGGGTGCCTATGACTTGCGGAAGCTCCGCGGCAAGGGCCTCGCTGTGCCCGGCCGCACCCGCCGCTACCACATCCCGCCCGGCGCGGCCCGCACCATCGCCGCCCTGCTCGCCCTCCGCGACCAGGTCATCGCACCGATCATCGCCGGAATCCGCAGCCCCCGCCGCGGCCGCAAGCCCGCCACCTGGACCCGCATCGACCGCGACTACGAAACCCTCCGCATCGGCATGCAGACCCTATTCAACGACCTCGGGATCACGCCCACCGCAGCTGCCGCCGCATAGACAACATTTTGTCGATCGAAGAAATGCAAGCTCCTAGCTTGATCCGATCGCTGATTGACCTAGCCTCCTGAAGGGTGCGGCCACTGGCAAGGAGGCTGGCGGTCAAGCTCCAGCGCATGCGGCGATCTCCGCTGGCCGTGTTTGCTCGTTGTTTGCTCGTCTGCCCCGGTACCACCCGTCAGCAACCGGCACTGCGCGGCACGGATCCGCGACGAAGTCCGCACAGAGCAGCACAGACCGGCATTGAGAGCACTGATCTGATACCAGGGCAGCAGGCTCTTAACCGCGGGATTCGGGGTTCGAGTCCCTGGCGGCGCACCCGTACATGGACTGTGACCTGCAGAAACGTGCATGTTTCCCCGCGCCCAGCTCGTGGCTGGTCAACTTTTCCGTCAACAAAATCAACAGGCTGCTGCTTGCTCACGGCAGGATTCCGCAACCGCAAGAGCGGTGTCGATCGCGTGGCGGGTGGCCTGGCCGTCACCAGGATCGGGGTAGGGATGGCGGTACCAGCGGACCTCGCCAGGGTGGGCGTGACCGAGCCGCCGCTGAATCTCGTGATCGGCCAAGCCTGCATCGCCGAGCAGCGAGGCATACGCGTGGCGGAGCCGGTGGAAGGTCGTACCAGACGGGATGCCCGGAGCCGACCGGACCAGGGGCCGCCAGGTGCGCTGCCGCCAGTTCGCCGGGTTGAGCACATCCCCTGCAGGCGTGGTGAACAGCAGCCCGTCAGGGCCGGGCGGGCAGGCGCGCAGATGCTCGCGCAGCGCTGCGGCCACGGTGGCCGGCAGCGGGATGACCCGGCACGAGGCACTGGTCTTGGGCGGAGCGAACAACGGCCGAGACGCCGCATCAGGACTACGGCGCTTGGTGGCCGGCCGGTAGCCAAGCTGCCGGTCGATGGTGACCTGGGCCCTGGCGCCGAGGTGGATGCGGTCTGTGGTGAGGCCGGCGGCCTCGGACCAGCGCAGCCCGCACCCGGCGGCCAGCAGCACCATCGCCCGGTAGCGGGGGTCGATCCGGCCGGCGAGGGTAAGGACCTGGGCCGGGGTCAGCGGCTCGATCGCGGGCAGGGCGACGGCGGGAAGTTCGATGCGGTGACACGGCGAGCGGGCCAGCAGCCCGTCATCGATCGCGTCGTTCAGCACCGACTTGAACACCGCACGGTAGGCGTGCCGGACCGTGGCCGGCGCCAGCCCGGAGGCCGCCAGCGTGTTGACCCATTCCTGGACGTCACGGCGGGTGATATCGGGAAGCGCCATGCCGGCGAAGGCGGGCAGCACGTGGCTACGCAGCTCGGTGGCGTAAAGGTCCGCCGTGCTGGGCCGCTTGGTGGCCCGCTTGGTCGCCAGCCACCGCGCCGCGACCGCGCCGAACGTCACCGCCGCCCGGCGGCCCGGCGCATCCCGCGGCAGCCGCCCGGCCTTGAGGGCGGCGGCGAACTCGGCGGCCTCCTGCCAGGTGGTGAAGGTGCGGCCGTGCTGGATCGCATGGCTGTCACGCCACTGGACCAGGAAATGACACCGTTCCTGGCCTGCCGCCGGGGCAAGCACCCGTCGCGTGATCGACATGCCGCACCTCCAACAGACGAAGAGCACGCCCGATGGCGCCCGGCAGACAGCCAGTAAAGGCCCAGCCACACGGTGCTAGCCAGCCAGGCTCCGCTGGCTGGCGCGCATCTCCAGCTGCATGTATGGCCGAGGGCGGCGAACGCGGCGAGCCGTGTGGCCCGTTTGTCCGGAGACTCCCAGGCCGTGCTCCGGACCCACGGGCTCGTCGGGGTGGTCCCAGCCGGATAGTTCGGGCGGGCACCGATCACGCTGGTCTTCTGCTGCCAGTCCAGGCGGCCCGGCAGGCCTTACTCAATCGGCTGCCTGGCGAGCGCTGGCGGCTGACGCCCGGCGAATAGCCAGCCGCCGGCGGCGGCGGCCAGCGGCAGCCCGAGCAGCAGGGTCAGCAGGTCGGTCAGCGGCACGTCGCCGAACATGGCGGGCAGGTCGCCGTGCGCCCAGACCAGCCCGGCGGCCAGGGCGAAAGCCATGCCGAGGACCGCGCTGAGCAGGCCAAGCGCGGCGGCGGTCGCGGCGGTGATCGTCCGCCGCGTGGTGGTGCTGGCCCCGGTTGCGGTGAGCGTGCGCAGGTCCCGCGCGGTCTCGCTGCGGATCAGGCCGATGGACGCGGCCAGCACGCCGAGCGCGATCAAGATGCCGAGCACGGTGCCGGCGTCGGCGATCTCGCCGAGATCCGGCCCGCCGGAGGCGATCTCGAGCGGCGCCTGGTAGGCAAGTGTGATTCGCCGCGCGGCGCGGATCTGCGCGGCGGTGAGCGGGGCAGGTGCCTGGATCAGCCACCCGTTCAGGTGAGTCTGCAGGTGGTATTTGCGCACTGCGTACTCAGTGATCAGGGTGCTCGGCGCGGAGGTACCGCTGGGCAGGTTGCTGACCGCCTGCATCGTGGGGCTGGCCAGGCAGTGGTTGCTCAGCGTGCATGACGGACCGCCGTTGCCGCGACCGCCGCTTCTGTCGGGCTCGTTGCCGGAATTTTGCCAGGTCATCTGCATGTGTGACAGGCCCGCCAGCCCTGGCCGCGAGGTGAGGACGTCGGTTTCCGGAGCGATCTGGCTGGCCTTGATCCCGTACAAGGCGAGCAGCCGCGGGGTGGCTACGTACAGCGAGCCGGAGAAGTTGCTGTGGATTGGCGTACCTGCCTGGTACAGCCCGGCGGCGGTTTCCAGTGGCACCGCGGACCGCGCGTGCAGCCTGGCGGCGAGGCTGTTCAGCCGCCTGCTCAGGCTGGCCTCCTGGGCGCTGGTGAGCGGCATCATCATGCCCGGGGCCGGGCTCCGCCCGGCGGTGACGACGAGCTGGCTGCTGGACAGGTTGGGGCCGGACGGGCTGAGCGGGTTGGCGGTCCGCTCGCTGCCGGCCAGGCAGATCACCGTGGCCAGGAACACGGCGAACGTGACCGCCGCCAGCGCGGCACCGGACCTGGCGCGGTAGCGGACCAGGTCACGCAGCGCGATCCGGATCGCGACCGGCAGCCGCAGTCCGGCACCGGCTGTCAGCACGCTGATGGCCAGCGGGGCGAGCAGGATGATCCCGGCGATCGTGCCGGCCAGCCCGGCCAGCAGGGGCAGCGCGCTGCCGGGCCCCCCGCCGCCGCCCGGCGGCCCGGCCAGGCCGCCGGTGAAGGCCAGGAACGCGAGGCCGATCGCGAACACGATGACGCCGGGCAGGGCGGATCGGTGCACCGCCTTGGGCGGCGCGGGGCGGCCGGACAGCGCGGCCACCACCGGCATCACGGCGATCGTCTTGGCCGGGCGGCGGGAGGCCAGCACCGATGTCGCGATCGCGAACACGACCCCGATGGCGAACGCCCACCACGGCAGGTTTGCCCCGTCGACCGCGTGGCCGGTGGCCTGCTGCAGGGTGGGCACGTAGGCGAACCAGGCGGCGAGGCCCGCCGCCGTCCCGGCCAGCGCGGCGGCCACCCCGACGATCAGGCCGCCCGCGGTCATGACCAGGCGGAGGTTGCGGCCGGTCGCGCCGATCGCGCTGAGCATGCCGAGGGCACGGAGCCTGCGCTGGGCCATCACCGAGAAACTGGCGACCGACACCAGGCCGATGAACGCCAGGCCGAGTACCTCCACCACCAGGATGAGCGTGGCCTGCGGGAATCCGCCCACGTTTTCATTGGGAACGGACAGCGTCCCTTCCGGCACGCCGGGCAGCGTTACGTTGCTGGCCGCCAGCCGCGCGGCGGCCGGGCCGAGCAGCATGATCACCTGGCTGGGGTGGCTGACCTGGCCCGGCGCGACCAGGGCGAACGCGTCCGCCAGGTTGCCCGGGTCCTGCACGATGCCGGTCACCCGCCAGGTCGTGCCGGCGGCCCGCCAGCTGCCGCCCACGTGCGCGCCGTACAGGGTGGCGACCTGGCTGGTCAGCGCGACCTGACCGGGCCCTGCCGGGTAGGTGCCGCTGACCAGGCCCAGCAGCGGGGCGTTGAAGTGCCCGTGCGGGCTCTCGGCCCGGAGCTGCACCGACTGGGTGGTGCCGGTGGCGATGTCCTGATTCTCGATGACATCTGCCGGGCCCCAGCGGCGCTGGATGGTGGCGATGTCGGCGGCCAGGTGCGGGTCGCTGCCGGGCAGCGTGACCTTCGCGGCAGCAGTACCGTACGCGGGCCAGTTGGGGTTGCCGAGCTGCGCGTTCGTGACCACGCTGGTACCCCAGACCGTCGCCGCGACCGCCACAGTGAGCAGGCCGAGGACGAGCAGCTGCTGGCGCCATTCGCGGCGGAACAGCCGCACCGCCCAGCGGATCACCGCCCGGCGGGCGACGATACCGCCGCCCGCGTCTCCGGCCAGGTCGGGTGGGTCGCGCAGGACGGTGCTCACCGGATCTCCCCGGGCATGAGCAGAGATTCGGGGCCCGGCGGCCGGGTCGTCTGGCCGGTCATCCGCCCGTCGCGCAGCAGCACTACCCGGTCGGCCCAGGCGGCCAGCTGCGCGTCGTGGGTCACCACCACCGCGGCCACGCCCCGCTGGCATGCCTCATGCAGCAGCCGCATCACCTCACCGGCGTTCACCGAGTCCAGCGCGCCGGACGGCTCGTCGGCCAGCAGCAGGCGGCGGTCCCCCACCACCGCGCGGGCGATCGCCACCCGCTGCCGCTCACCGCCGGACAGCTGATCGGGGAACCGGCCCGCCCGCCCGGCCACGCCCAGCGCCTCCAGCGCGGCCAGCCCGGCCGCGCGCGCCTTCCGCACGGCGACGCCGTCCAGTTCCAGCGGCAAGGCAGCGTTCTCGGCGGCGGTCAGCCCGGGCAGCAGGTTGAAATCCTGGAACACATACCCGATCACCCGGCGCCGCAGCCGGGCCTTACGGCCCGGCGGCATCCCCGCCAGCGCCACGCCGCAGACCAGCACCTCCCCGCTGGTGGGGTCTTCCAGGCTCCCGGCGATGGCCAGCAGCGTCGACTTACCCGACCCGCTGGGCCCCATCACCGCCACCATCTCCCCGGCCCGCACCGACAGGTCCACCCCGGCAAGCGCGTGCACCAGGTCCGGCTCCTGCCCGTAGGTCTTCGACACGCCGCGCAACTCCAGCACGCTCACCGCGCTGTGGCCGTCCCCGCCCTGCTCCGGCCGGCTCATCGCCTGGCCGCCAGCCGGCGAAGCCGCGGGACCGGCGCGGCGGCGGGGGCGGGCCGGGGCGGCCCGGCGGCGGCCCGCGCCAGCCGCACATCCGCGGCGTCCAGCCACCGGATCACCGCATCCAGCCGGAACAGCTCGGCATCAACCACCAGCGCCAGACCCAGGTCATCGCGGGCCTCGCCCTCCTTCAGCCGGGTCCACTGCTGCATCAGCTCCAGCAGGTACAGCCGGTGCGCCCCGATCACCTCATGCGCGTCGGTGCCCGGCACCCGCGCCGCCACCAGCACCTTCATCACCAGCTCGTCACGGGGCGGGGAGGTCAGGTCCGGCGGCGTGCGCAGCCAGGCGGCCAGCGCCACCCGGCCGCCGGCCGTGATCCGGTACCGCTTCTGCGGCCCGCCCTGGCCGGTCCCGTCGGACTCGGCCAGACCGTCGCGCTCCAGCCGGCCCAGCGTCTTATACACCTGCCCCACGTTCAGCGGCCACACCTCACCGGTCCCGGCCTCGAACTCCTCGCGTAGTTGCAGCCCGTATTTCGGCCCCTCAGCCAGCAGCGCCAGCAGGGCGTGCGGGACGCTCACGACCTCACCATGCCTGACATCATGTCGAGCATAATACCCGGCATACTTACTGCGGGCAACGCCGGCTTCGCACAGCCGGACGCGTGCGGCTCCCCGCTGCCCCCGGCGACCGCTCCGGCGCGGCCTTCAGCAGGTCATCGACCGGGCCTGCAGAGGCAGCGAAAGCGCGCGGATCGGCGTTTACGAAGGCCTCGTGCTCAATCGCGGTCGCCGGCCGGAACCACGACCCCGTGCTGGACGCGCGCGTCGCCGCCTACGAGCCCGCCTGGTGCGACGCGCTGTGCGAACACCATCACGCGCCGATCGGCGGCGCGGCGCGCGTGGTCACCCGTACAGGTCGGTCCCGGTGTGTGCGGCCGGTGACCGGTCATGCTGCCCGGCGGTCTGCCGCTGTAAGGCCTGGGCCGGTAGGTTTCGACAGTGGCAGCGGATGAGCGTGGTGCGCAGGCGGACCGGAGGCGGCGTGTCATCACCGCCGGCGTCATCGGCGGCATGGCCGGGGCTGCCCTGGCCGGCCATCGGGGTGCGCGGGCTGCCGGGGTGGGTGCGGTCGCCGGGGCGGCAGGGCTGGCCGCCTGCGAGGCGGTGGCCCGGGCCAGGCAGCGTCCCGGCGAGATCCCGCCGCTGTGGGCACGGATCACAACCAGTGCTGCGCTCGTTGCTCCGATCGGGTGGGCGGCCGGCCGGGTGACCGGTGCTGGGCCCGTCGCGGTGGGGGCGGCGACCGGGACCCTCGGTGGCCTGCTGGGGGTCCGCCCGCAGAAGGTGCTGCTCGGGCCGCTGTTCGGGGCGGCGGTGGGCCGGGGGCTCGCAGCACGGGGACGCCCGGTGCCGGCCTCGGTGACCGCTGCTGCCACGATGGCGGCCTACCGGGTGGCGTCGGCGCTGGTTTTCCGCGACGCGCAGGTGAGCCTGCTCGCCGAACAGGTCCGGGCGGAGGATCTGCCGTTCGTCGTGCCGCGGGAATCCCGGTCCCGGTATGTCGGCACCGGCTACGTCCGCGAACTGGCCGGGGTGCTCGGCGGCCGCTACGTCGCCGACGCACCCGACGTCGGCATCGTCGCCTCGGTGGGCGGACTGGCCGGCCCGGACTTCGACCCGGCGGGCATCGACCCGCAGGTCCGTGAGTTCTACGAACACACCACCCGGTTCACTCTCGACATCGTTCCACAGTGGCGGCTGTGGGTGCGCCCCGGCTACCTGCTCTACCGGGCTGTGGTCGCGCGCCCGCTGGGGCAGGCGAACGTGCCCATGAACCAGCGTGAGACACAACGAGGCATCCGCAGCCGGATCGACACCATCTCCGCGGATGACGCCGGTGCCGTGGCGGTCCGGGGCTGGATCCGCTCGTTCACCGATACCGACGAGCCGATCTACGTCGGCATCTACACGACCTACCGGCACGGCGGCCGGGGGTATGTGAGCGTCGGCTTCCCGCTCCCGCAAGCCAGCTTCACCGCCACGCTGCTGCCGCGCAGCCGCCCCGGTGGTGGCCTGGTCCTGACCAGCCGCAGCGACCTGGACCAGCCCGGCCACTACCTCGCTCACACCGACCCCGCCACCAAGCAGCTCACAGTGCTGGCGGTCCACGGCTTCGCCGAACAGCTTGACGTCTACGTCCAAGACGGTGAATTGCGGGCCGAGCATGCTTTCTCCATCTTCGGACTGCCTTTCCTCGTCCTCCACTACCGGATACACCGCAAACCCGCCAGCCCTGCGGCATGACGGATCACCGACGGCCGATCAGGCCCAGGTCGTCCCCGGCTAGCTCGCGGGAGACTGCGGGCAGCTGGAGCGAGGCGAGCCAGGCACGGCCCGGTCCGCTCCAGTACCCGCCACGCGGCCGGTCATACCCCGAGTCGGCCACGATGGCATGGATCCGGTCGCGCAGCCGGGTCCGCAGCCGCACCAGCTGGACCCGGTGCCGCAGCAGCGCCCGCAGCTGGCGCACCGCCGGCGGGGCGATTACGCCTCCGGCAGCAGGTCCGCGCGCAGCAGCTGTCCCAGGATCGCGGCGCCGGCCTTGTCGTTCTTCAGCCTCGCTGAGGCGATCACCTTGCACCGCGACGGGTGCACCAGGTGCGGGGCGAACCCGTAATCCTCCAGCAGTTCCACCAGCCAGCTGGTGCCGTAGGCGGCCCCGGACGCGGCCGGGGTTCCCGGCGGCAGGCCGCCGATCACCTTCAGAATCGGCTCCACGCCGTTCGGCACGTTCCGGTTCGCCAGGACCTGCCCGTCCTGATCGATCACCGCCACCTGAGAACGCTTGCGGTGCACGTCGATCCCGACGTAAAACAGACATCACCGGGCCTCCTTCCCGAGCTGGCGGTCCTGATGTACCTCATCGCGGCATGTGCGCAAGCACCCGGGCGATCCCGGGCATCGATGGAACACCGAGTATCGAGGCACACAGGGCGCGAGCTGTGCGCCGACCCGTCGTTCGACGCGAGTACCTCACCAACTGGTACTCTCCGGGCAGCGACGATCGTTTCAGGGGCCACGTTCATGGACGCTGACGAAGTCCTCACCACGACCCGAGCGGTGCGTAAGAGGATCGACCTCGATCGCGCGGTTCCGCTGACGTTGATAGCCGACTGCATCGAAATCGCTCTTCAAGCTCCATCAGGCGGAAACCGCCAAGGTTGGCATTTCGTCGTGGTGACCGACGCTGACAAGCGGCGGCGAATTGCCGAGCTGTACCGGCAGGCCTGGGCACAGTACCTTGCCACGCAGCGGTGGGAGTACGACGCTCACGACCCCCGCCAGAAGCGCATTGGCGCGGTGATCAGCTCAGCCCAATACCTCGCTGACCACTTGCACGAGGTTCCGGTCCACGTGATCCCGTGCATCGAGGGACGCCTTGAGAACCTTCCCTTTGCCGCGGTCGCTGCACGGCTCGGGTCGATCTTTCCTGCCGCGTGGTCGTTCATGCTGGCGGCGCGGGCTCGCGGACTGGGAAGTAGCTTCACCACGTTGCACCTCCAGTACGAGCGGGAAGCGGCAGAGGTTCTAGGGATCCCGGCCGGGGTCAGTCAATGTGCCCTGCTACCCGTCGGCTACCTCGTGGGCGACACGCTTCGGCCGGCGCAGCGCTTGCCAGTGGAACAGGTGGCTTATCTCGACAACTGGGGCAACCCACTCTCGGTCAAGAAGCCCCAACCTGACTGAGTGCGTCGTCGAGGTTCCCTGCGTCAACACCCTTCCGGACCATGCCGGCTCACTGCCGCCCGACCACACGACCCGGCGGGACGCACCCATGACAGGGCGTTCAGAAGGATGACACGACACCAGGCCCGCGGGGGAGCCAGACGAGGCTGTGACAGCCGCGGTCTTGCAGCTTCAGCATCATCACGGCCAGCCGTTCGGGGGTCACCCGCTCGCCGTGCACCTGCCAGGAGATGCCGTAGTTCTGGCAGAACACGCTCCGCAGGTTGCAGCCGGAGAAGAAGATCGTGCCCGAGCCGTTCCGGCCGCGTAGGCAGTTCTCCTCACCAAAATGCGGGAAATGCGTGTGGGGTGCCAGAAGCCGGCCTGCGCTGTGAACTGCAGCGATGACCAGGCCGGCGGTAGGACATCATGATCAGCCATGTCCCTCCGCCTGCTCTACCTGATCTTCGTTCGGCTCTGCGGCTGGCTGGTCCTGCTCGGTCGTTCGTCAGCGTCCAAGGACGCCGGACTGATCGTGCTGCGGCACGAGGGCGCCGTACTGCGCCGCACCGATCCCCGGCCCTGGCTGGACTGGGCCGGCCGCGCGATCCTTGCCGCACTTGTCCGGCTCGTGCCACGGACTCTGCGGGCGCACCGGCTGGTCACACCAGGCACCGTCCTGCGGTGGCACCGCCGCCTGGTCACCCGGAAGTGGGCCTATCCGCACCGGACGGGCCGGCCACCGGCCAGCACCGGGATCACCGCGCTCATCGAGCGCCTGGCCACCGAGAACGCCTCGTGGGGGTACAAGCGGATCCAAGGCGAGTTGCGCAAGCCCGGTCACCGGGTCAGTGCATCCACGATCCGCCGGGTCCTCAAGTCCCTGAAGATCCCCCCGGCGCCCAAGCGGCACACTGACACGACATGGCGGCAGTTCCTCCGTTCCCAGGCATCAACGATGCTCGCCACCGGCTTCTTTCACGTGGACTGCGCAGTGACTCTCCAGCGCCTGTACTGCCTGTTCGTCATGGAGGTTGACAGCCGCTACGTGCACATCCCCGGGGTCACCGCGAACCCGGACGGGCTCTGGACCGCCCAGCAGACCCGCAACCTCCTGATGGATCCCGGTGACCGAGCCGCGGACTTCCAGGTCACCGACCGGATGCTGATCTTCGGTGAACGGCACCTGCGCAGCGCCCTTGCCGAGTAACGCCCGGCACTACAACGGACGACCCCATCGCAGCCGCCAACTCCACCCGCCCCGACCTGACCACCCAGCCGCCGACCTCTCCCAGGAGCGGATCAAGCGCCAGCCCATCCTCGGCGGCCTCATCAACGAATACGAGCGCGCCGCATAGAAGCCCAGGTCAAGACCGGTGGCCGAGTTCCGGAACCCCACAGGGCATCGAGCGTGGGCACCGCACCTTAGTGATCACCCGCAAGGGCGGCAAGGTCGTGATCATCCCACTGGCGCCGCGCACGGCGAGGGCGATCGACTTGGCCATCGGCGAGCGGAGCGAGGGGCCGGTCTACCTGGCGGCCGATGGGCGGCGGCTGGACCAGCACGGCGCTGGGCGGCGGCTGGGCCGGCACGGCGCTGGGCGGATCGTCCGCCGCATCGCCCACCGCGCCGGGATCACCAAGCCCGTCGGGCCCCACACGCTGCGGCATGCGTTCATCACTGCGGCACTGGACGCCGGAGTCCCGCTGCGGGATGTCCAGGAAGCCGCTTCACACGCCGATCCGCGGACCACGATGAGATACGACCGTGCCCGCACCTCGCTGGATCGGCATGCCACCTACATCGTCGCTGCCTACGTCGCCGGAACTGCCCGGTAAGACAACGACCGCCCGGCATCGCGTCCGCCTGGCTGCTGGTCGGCCAGGCGGACGGCCCGGCCGAACGCCGACATCACCGACCGTGACATCAAAGACGCTCGCGAGCCGCCGTTCTGGACGGTGGCTTGATCATCTGAACGGCCGTTCGAACCGCGCCCGAATGGTTGATCTGCGTTTGGCTGCCGGGCGAGCTTTCCGAGGCACTGATGGTCTTTGCAGACGCGAGGACGGGGGCGCACGAGGCTGCCGCCCGGCGGGTCACCGGGCGTCAGCCTCGGCCGTTGACGGCGGCAGCCTCGGCGATGAATTGGGCGAGCCAGTCGACACTGTCCTGCCACAGATGGATGCCCATCTCACGGCTGGCGTGGCGGGCATCGCCGATGACGCCACTGTCGGAGTAGGTACCAAAGTCGAGGCCGGGATCTGACCAGCCCGGCTGCCGGGATGGCCCGGGCATGCGATCGGCCCGGACCAGTTCCGGGCGGCGGGCCAGCATGATTGAGGTAGCAAAACTGTCCGCATGAACACTCGGTACTGCTGGGTCACCGGGCGCGGACCACAGCGACTGGAACGGCTGCTCGGGAAGGTGTACCCGCATCCCGTTGCCTTCGCCGTTGTAGCTGGCCACCAGGTGGCGCAGATCGTGACCGCCGCCGCCGCGCCAGATGACAGCGATCTTGAAGCCCTGGGCGCGCGGCGAGTCCAGGACCGCCGCACGACCGCCTCGTGCACCGCAACCGGCAGGTCCAGGTATCCGGCGCCGAAGCTGCGGTGCTCGGGAGTGGGCCCGGCCGGGATCACGGGCAGACCAGCATGTGCAGGCCATGCCCGGCCTCGGCCTGGTCGGCGGCAGCGGCGGTGACCAGGGCTTCGGCGAACCAGGTGTCGAAGTCCACGGGCATGTGCGGTCCCTGCTGCTCGGTGCAGCCAAGCGGCATCATCGCCACAGCGCCGGCAGCGGCCAGCGCGGCGATCTCCTGGTAGGTGCAGTCCCCGAAGCGCATGCGCTCACCGTGCCAGACACGCGCGAGATTTCCCAGCCGACTCCGGGCGGCAGGAACAGTCATCACAAGCGACACGTCACGGGCGGCGAGAGCGTCCCGCCCGCTGGTGGCCGGTGCTCATTGTGGCCAGTGTGGTCCTTGGCGCCGCAGGTGGTGGGCTTGATGCCGCGCTCAACACGGCGGCTGCCCTGGCCGGCCAAACCCGGCTCATGAACTTGATCCACGCGGCCTTCGGCGTGGGTGCCGCGCTGGGACCACTGCTGGTCACCGCGGCGCTGGCAGTCGCCGCCTCCTCCTCCTCCTCCTGGCGGGCGGCCTATGGCCTGCTGCTGGTTCTTGAGGTCTGCCTCGCCACTGTCTGGGTGGCGTTGCGCAACGCCTTCGCTGAGTTCCCCGGCGCCCGGCCACGGTGCGTGGCTTGACTTCCAGCCAATGTGTCAGCACGTGGGCATGCTCGCCCATAGATGTGGGTCTACGCTGTGCATGTCGCCGATGTGGCAGGTCATTGGAGAAAGGCGCGTGCATGACTGACGAATCGTCCGAGAGCCCGGCCGAGTCAGTGCCGTTGGGGATTGACCCCAGCGTCCCGAATTCGGCACGGGTCTGGAACTACTGGCTCGGAGGCAAGGACAACTACCAGGCGGACCGGGAGGTAGGTGACCAGACCCTGAAGGCCTTGCCTATCGTTGGTGTGCTCGCCCGCGCTGATCGGGCGTTCCTGGGCCGCGCCGTGCGGTATCTGGCCGGGGCGGAGGGCATCCGGCAGTTCCTCGATATCGGAACCGGCATCCCCACCGCGAACAACACTCACGTGGTGGCCCAGGCGGTCGCTCCCGAGGCCCGCATCGTCTATGCGGACAACGACCAGGTCGTTCTTACGCACGCCCGCGCGCTGCTGACCAGCTCCCCAGAGGGCGCGACCGACTACATCGATGCTGATCTGCGGGACCCCGACAAGATCCTGGCTGCGGCGGCTCAGACGCTGGATTTCCGCCAGCCGGTCGCGGTCATGCTGCTGGCGATTCTGGGATTCATCGGCGACCGTGACAATCCACATGCGATCGTGGCCCGGCTGATGGACGCCTTGCCCTCGGGCAGCTACCTCGTGATCTCACACCCCGCAAAGGGCATCTCTGAGGAGATGGCTGAGGCCGCCCGGATCTGGAACGAGCGCAGCCTGATTAAGATCACGCTGCGATCGCCTGCGGAGATTGCCCGGTTCTTCGATGGTTTGGAGTTGCTGGAGCCCGGGGTTGTGCAACTGCCTCAGTGGCGGCCCGATTCGCCGGCCCCGGTCACCGGTTCCCGCAGCGCCCCCGTGGTGCCGCACTATTGTGGCGTCGGCCGGAAAGTTTAGCCAGGTTTCAATTTTCCTATAACCCGAAGTTACGGCTAGTTCGGTAGGCGGTTTCGGGTCTGACCTGGTGTCTTGCCGAGTTGGCCGGGTGGTGTTCTGGCTACTTCAAGGTGAGCGGGATCGGCGTGCCGGTGAGGTTGAATGCCTCGCGCTGGGCGCTGGTCGGCTCGGTGAGCATCGGGACGGTGGCCTGGGTTCCGGCGAAGCGGACCTGATTGCGGGTCAAGGTGGCCAGGTGCTCCAGCAGGCCTCGGAAGCTGCGGTAGGGGCGGCCCGCCGGGTCGTGCTGATAGGAGGCCTTGGCCTGGGCGGCCGCGGAGCGGCTGGCCTGGGCGACGGGGTTGTCTTGCGCGGGCGGGTCCTCGTCGGTGAAGGTCAGCGGCGCCCAGGCGCGGCGCAGGTGCCAGGTCAGGTAGCAGGCGAGCATGCAGATCAGCACGTGGGCCTTGACGCGTCCTTCCAGCCGGTGGAACACCGGGCGCAGGTCCAGGTCGTCGGCCTTGATGGAGCGGAAGTCGCGTTCCACGTTTTTGAGGTTCTTGTAGGCGGCCACCACGCCGGGCGCGTCCAGGTCGCTGGCGGGGACGGGGGTGCGGATCACGTAGATCCCGTCCAGGGCGGCCTCGGCGTCGATCTGCGCCTGCCTGCGGGTAATGGTGAGGCTGTCATCGGTGATGGTGACGTCGAAGTGCTTGCCGGTCTTGTATTTGTTGATGACCTTGCCGGCCTCGACGCCGATCTTCGCGGCGCCGGCCAGCCGCCCGGCCTGGACGCGGGCGATGACGGGGGCGAGCAGCTTCTCGGTCGCGGCCAGCAGGTCCCCGCGCTTGCGGGCCCGTTCGGCGGCCAGCACCGGGTTGCGGCAGGCCACCAGCCGCTCGCCGGGGGAGTCCGGGCTGGTGATCTCGGCCAGGTCCTGCTCATCGAAGAGGGTGAGCTGGAGGGGGCCGTCCTCGGCCATCAGCTTGCGGATGGCGGGGGCGCGCAGCGCGGTGATCCACGCGTACGCGCCGTCGAGTTCCCTCAGGGCCTCGATGCGGGCGGAGGTGATCATGCCGCGGTCGCCGACCATCACCATCCGCTTCAGCCCGAAGGTGTTCTTCACGGCCCCGGTGATCTCGGTGAACGCGGCGGGGTCGGCGGTGTTCCCCTCGAAGACCCGCACCGCTACGGGGCGGCCTCCGGGATCGGTGAGCAGCCCGTACTCGATCTGGATGCTGCCTTTCTTCCCGTCGCGGGAGTAGCCGCGCTCGCCGAGCGGGCAGTGCGTGCCCTCCAGCCACGAGCTCGACAGGTCGAACAGGGCCATCCGCCGCGGGTTCGACTCCGGCGCGAGGTGCCGGCGGGCGAGCTCCTTCTCCATCCCGTCCCGCCGGGGCTCCCGCCACTCCATCGCCGCGCAGGCCTCGGCCCTCGTTGTGTCCCCCATGCCGGGGTCCGGCCCGGG
>OFHK01000124.1_pt1 | contig 24674 bp, 27 predicted proteins | sample 1521951 | NCBI WGS metagenome assembly OFHK01 (sample SAMEA2468436, study PRJEB22500) | soil metagenome | biome: Glassland; feature: Farmland; material: Clay | place: Australia | collected 2013-01-31 | depth 0.55 m
CTGCCTAGTGCCTGGACCCGGCGGGAACCCCGCGACCGGGTTTGCCAGCACGGTGGTGGATGAACGGGGCAGGTGGGGGGTGGCCGAGGCGGTGATGGCGGCGGGGTGGCGCAGCGCGCCGCCCGGGCCGGGCAGGCCGCGAAGGCCGGGCAGACGGTGCTGGACGGTCCGGCGGCACAGGCCGCGAAGGCCGGCCAGGGAGTGCAGCCAGGGAAGACCGTGCCGCCCGCGGGCGCCGGGGTCACGCCGGCGGACCAGAAGCTGGCCGGCGGGGCGCCGGGCGGGGGCTCGTCCCAGCTCGGGGTGTTCCCGCCGCTGCTCCTGCGCGCATTCGGCAACCGATGGTTCGAGCGGGGGACACTCTCGATGTACTTCCTCAACGCGACCACCGACCGCGAGGCGGTGCGCGCCTTCGTGCGCGAGCAGGTGGAGGCCGGCGGGCGATCCGGGCGGTATGGGCGCGTGCCTCCGCCCCGGGCAGGGCGCTACCGCCGCTTCTTCTGGCCGCTGGGGCGGCGGCGGGCAGCGCCGGGGCGCCGCGGCTGCTGCCGCGGGCCCGGCCGGACACCACCGGGCGACGTGGCCCGGCCTGCCGGGACCGGCTCGCTGGTCAGTCCCGTGTCGTCCGCTGCCCCCAGGGCGCTGGCCTGGTCGCCGGTGTCGTCATCGGCAATCTGATCAGCTTCCGGGTCGGTGGCGTCCGCCACGCTCCCCGCGCTCTTGGCGCCACCCACAGTGGCCTTGGCGGCCGCCCGCCTGGCGGCGGCACGCCCGCCAGCGGCCCGCTGGGCAACCCGCTTGGCCAGCGACTTGTACTGCGGCTCGCGCTCCTTGAGGTCGGCCAGGACCGGGGTCGCGATGCAGATCGATGAGTAGGTGCCCGAGAGCATGCCGACGAACAGCACCAGCGCCAGGTCCTTCAGCTCACCGGCGCCGAGCAGGCCGGCCCCGATGAACAGGATCGCGGCCACCGGCAGCAGCGCGATGACCGAGGTGTTGATGGACCGGACCAGGGTCTGGTTGAGCGCCTGGTTGGCCGCCTGGCTGTAGGTGGCACGGCCCGAGGCGAGCAGCCCGGCGGTATTCTCCCGGACCTTGTCGAACACGACAACGGTGTCGTAGAGCGAGTACCCGAGGATGGTCAGCAAGCCGATCACCGACGCCGGGCTGACCTGGAAGCGTAGCAGGGCGTACACGCCGACGGTGATGATGATGTCGTGCATGAGCGCGACCAGCGCGGCAGCCGCCATCTTCCACTCGAACATGATCGAGAGGTAGAAGACGATCACGATCAGGAACGCGATGAGGGCTTCCAGCGCCTTCAGCGAGATCTGGCTGCCCCAGCTCTGGCCGACGAAGGTGGTGCTGATCTGGCTCTGGGTGACGTGGAACGCACGTGCGATCGCGTCCGACACGCCGGTCTGCTGCGCCGCGCTCAGCGGGTGCGTCTGCACGTTCCAGTCGGACTTGCCGTTCGCGATGTCGGTGACCTGCTGGATGATGGCGTCGCTGCCGCCGCCGGCCGCGCTCACCGTCCTGCGCACCTGAGAGATGGATTCCGTGCCGGTGGGGAACTTGAACAGCGAGCCGCCCTTGAAGTCCACGCTGAAGTTCAGCCCGAACACGAGCAGCCCCACCGCGCTGATGGCCAGGATCGCGCCGGAGATCGAGTACCAGAGCCGCCTGCGGCCCACGAAGTCGACCGAGACCTCGCCCCGGTAGAGCCTGCCGCCGATGCCACCGAGCGCCGACATCATGACTCCTTCGCGGGGGTGGGCCGGCCCGGGACGCGGGGCCTGGCGGGCGAACCCCGCCAGGGTGCGCGAGCGCCGAGCCGGGCCGGGTCCAGACCGGACAGCCGGTGCCCCTGCCCGAAGAACCTGGTCCTCGCCAGCAGGGTGATCATCGGCTTGGTGAAGGTGAACACCACCACTACGTCGATGACCGTGGTCAGGCCCAGCGTGAACGCGAAGCCCCGGACGCTGCCGATCGCGAAGTAGTACAGCAGCGCGGCGGCGAAGAAGGACACCGTGTCGGACACCAGGATCGTCCGCCGGGCCCGGGCCCAGCCACGCTCCACCGCCGCCCGTAGCGAGCGGCCTTCCCGCACCTCGTCCCGCAGCCGTTCGAAGAAGACCACGAACGAGTCGGCGGTGATACCGATGGCCACGATCAGGCCGGCGATACCGGCCAGCGACAGCGCGAAGCCCTGGTACTTGCCGAGCAGGATCACCGATTCATAGACCAGCAGCCCGGCGATGATCAGGCTGGACGCCGCGACCACCGCCAGCCCCCGGTAGTAGAGGAGCAGGTAGATCACGACCAGCAGCAGGCCGAGCCCGGCCGCGATCAGCCCGGCGGTGAGCTGGTCGTGGCCCAGCTGTGGCGAGACCGACTGGACCGACTGCTGGTGGAAGCTGAGCGGCAGCTTGCCGTAGGACAGCTGGTTCGCCAGGTTCTGCGCTTGAGTCTGGGTGAAACTGCCGCTGATCTGGGACTGGCCGCCAACGGTCGGGGACTGGATATACGGCGCGGACACCACTATCCCGTCCAGCACCACGCCCAGCAGGTCCGGCGGCGCGGGACTCTGGTGGTACGTGTCGTACATCTGGGTGGTGAGATCGCCGAACGCCTTCGTGCCGGCGCCGTTGAAACTGATGTTGACCAGCCAGTCGCTGCCGTTCGGGTTGACGGTGGCGCTGGCCGCGGTGATCATGGTGCCGGCCACCTTCACCTTGTCCAGCGCGTACTTGTTGCCGGCCGCGTCGCAGGCCACGATCTGGGTATTGGGGTTGTCGTACTGGCCGCTGCCGTAGCCGATCGCCTTCTGCCAGTCCTTGTTCGCGCAGTTGAGCTTGTTGAACAGCGCCTTCACCGGCGCACTGACCAGCGCCGGGTTGCCTGATGCCTGCTGCCAGGTGGACAGCCTGGGCGTCGCTGACGATGGCGAGGCGCTGGCCGGCGCGGACGGGCTGGCCGGCGCAGATGGGCTGGCGGATGCGGTGGCGCTGGCGGCGGGCAGGGCGCGGGCGCGGGTGGCCATCTGCTGCACCTGGCCGGTTCCGGACGCGCCTGGCAGCCCGGCGGCGTGCGCGGAGGAACTGGCCGAGGCGGACGGAGCCGGGCTGCTGCTGGCCGGCGCGCTGGGCGTGACCGGCACCGGCGTGCTCGGGGTGGGCGCAGGAGTGGGGACGGAGGTGTTCGGCGCCTCCAGCAGCACCTGGCGGAACATCAGTTCGGCGGTCCGGCTGACCAGGCTGACCACCTTCTGCGCGCTCTGGCCGGGCACCGAGACGTTGATGACGTCGCTGCCCTGCTGGACGACCTGTGCCTCGGTGAAGCCGGCCCCGTTCACCCGGTTGTCCATGATCTGGATGGCCTGCTGCATCTGGGCCGAGGTCGGCGTGCCGCCGCCCGGCTTGACCGCCTGCAGCGAGACCGTGGTGCCGCTGGTGAGGTCAAGGCCGAGGTGGACCTTGAAATCCCTGGACCAGTTCCCCGGGCTCGTCAGGTTGCTGCCCACGATCGCCAGGAACAGCACCACGACGAGCGCCGCCAGCACGGCAAGCACCCGGCCCGGCCGGGGGGCATTACTGCTTGGGGGAGCCACTTCTCGCCCGTCCTTCGATTCTCATGTCGGTGGGACCCGCGGCCGGCGGCGCCCAGGCGGCTACTCGGCCGCCGCCCCGCTTTCCTTGGCGCCCGCCGCGCCGGTCTCGGTCGCCGGGCCGGACCCGTTCACTGACTGGTCCGTGACCCCTGCCACGCCGGCTTCACCCGCCGCACCGGACTCGCCCATGGCGTCCGCGTCGGTCCCGGACGGGATCACTTCCATGATCGCCCGCCGCATGTAGCGGACGTTGACGCCGGGGGCGACTTCCAGCACCACATCGCCGTCGTCGATCGAGACGACCGTCGCGTACATGCCCGCGGTCGTGCGGACCTGCTGGCCGGGCACGATGGCGTTCTGCGCCTGCTGGATCTGGCGCTGCCGGTTCCGCTGCGGCCGGAACATCGTGAAGTACATCAGGCCGATGAATGCGATGATCCCGACGAGCAGGAGAAGATTGCCGCCACCAGCCGCCGGTTTCGCTGCCGCGAGAATTTCCACGTTCCCCATCTCGGGGGCTTCCTTCCAGTCGATGTGCTGCGCCGGCTCACGCGACCCTGACCGCCGGCGGCCGGGCCCCGGCGCGCGCAGTCAGGTGGCTGTCACTGGCCAACTGCCGAAGTGTAGCGGCGCGCGGTCGGCGCACCAACAGGCTATGGCTTCCCGCGACTGATCGTGACATCCTCGCGACCAAACCGGCGCCACGGGTGCTCCCGCACGCTACCCGAACAGGGTGCTCGGCCCGCCGATACCGGGGAGGCCCGGGGCCGGCGGCATACCGGGGGCAGGGGGCAATGCGGGCGGGGTGAGCCCCAGATGCTCCCAGGCCGCCGGGGTGGCGACCCGTCCCCGCGGCGTCCTGGCCATCAGGCCCGCGCGGACGAGGAACGGCTCAGCCACCACCTCGACCGTCTCCGCTTCCTCCGCCACCGCCACCGCCAGGGTGGACAGCCCGACCGGGCCCCCGCCGAACCTGCTGACCAGCGCCGCGAGCACGGCCCGGTCGAGACGGTCCAGGCCCTGCTCATCCACCTCGTACAGGTCCAGCGCGGCACGCGCGATCCCGACGGTGACCACCCCGTCACCGCGGACCTCGGCGTAGTCACGGACGCGGCGGAGCAGGCGGTTGGCGATCCTGGGAGTGCCACGGGACCGGCCGGCGATCTCCTGTGCGCCGTCGTCGCCCAGCGTCACCCCGAGCAGCGCGGCTGACCTGCGGACGATGATCTCCAGTTCGGCGGCCTCATAGAAGTCCAGGTGCGCCGTGAAGCCGAACCTGTCCCGCAGCGGGGCCGGCAGCAACCCCGCCCGGGTAGTCGCCCCTACCAGCGTGAACGGTGCGATGTCCAGCGGGATCGCGGTGGCCCCCGGCCCCTTGCCGACCACCACGTCCACCCGGAAATCCTCCATCGCGAGGTAGAGCATCTCCTCGGCGGGCCTGGCCAGCCGGTGGATCTCGTCGATGAACACGACTTCGCCCTCGCCCAGGGTGGACAGCACCGCGGCCAGGTCCCCCGACCGCTCGATGGCAGGCCCGCTGGTGATCCGCAGCGGCGCCCCGAGTTCGGCCGCGATGATCATGGCGATGGTGGTCTTCCCGAGGCCGGGCGGGCCCGACAGCAGCACGTGGTCGGGCGGCCTGCCCCGCCGCAGCGCTCCTGCCAGCACCAGCGACAGTTGCTCGCGGACGCGCGCCTGGCCGATGAAATCGTTGAGCCGCTTGGGTCTTAGTGCGCCCTCGATCACCCGCTCATCGGCGTCGGCGAGCGGGGAGACCAGGTGCTCCTGCTCGGGGGCGGACAACTCCGGCGCCTCGCGGGCGGCCGCCTGTGCCGCGGCGTGCGGCTGGCCGGGGGCGGGGATGCCCGGCTCGGTCACGCCCGGCTCAGCTTCCGCAGCGCCGCCCGGAGCATGACGGCCGCGTCCACCTCCGGCGCCGGGCCACCGTTCCCGCCTGTGCCGTCACCGGCTCCGTCCGGCCCGCCAGGCCCGGCCTGTGCCATGTCCGCCTCCACCGCGGCGATCGCCTGGTCGGCGTCGCGGGCCTGCCAGCCCAGGTTCACCAGCCCGGCACGGACCTGGTCGCGCAAGGGGCCGGCGCCGGGCAGCCCGGGCCCGCTCCCGCCGGGCCGGCCGGGGCCGCCGCCCATGCCGGGCGCACCGAGACGGCCCGCGAGTTCCAGGACGATCCGCTGTGCCCCCTTGCGGCCGATGCCGGGCACCCGGGTCAGCGCGGTGACGTCCTCGGCGGCGACGGCGCGGCGCAGGGCGTCGGGCGTGAACACGGCCAGCATGGCCAGGGCCAGCCGGGGACCCACGCCGCTGGCCGTCTGCAGCAACTCGAAGACGTCGCGCTCGTCGTCGGCCGCGAACCCGTACAGGGTCAGGGCATCCTCCCTGACCACCAGCGAGGTCGCGACCCGCGCCCGCTCCCCCGTCCGCAGCGTCGCCAGCGTGCCCGGCGTGCACTGGACCAGCAGCCCGACGCCGCCAACCTCCACGACCGCCCCTTCCGGCGCGATCGCGCACACCATGCCGTCCAGATGAGAGATCACCGCGGCCCTCCTGGGCTGAACGGGGCTTCCCGGCCGGGCAGGGGTGCCAGGCCGGGCGGGCGGGATGCCGGGGCAGATGCCACCGCGGCCGCCAGCCGGCGCTGCATCCCGCCCCGCCACAGGTGGCAGATCGCCAGCGCCAGGGCGTCGGCGGTGTCGGCGGGCCGGGGCGGGTCGTCCATCCGCAGCAGCCGCATCACCATCGCCGTCACCTGCGCCTTGTCCGCACGGCCGCTGCCTGTCACGGCGGCCTTCACCTCGCTGGGGGTGTGCAGGGCGACCGGCAGGCCGCGCCGGGCCGCGCACACGATGGCCACCGCCCCCGCCTGCGCGGTGCCCATCACCGTCCGGACGTTGTGCTGGCTGAACACGCGCTCGACCGCTACCGCGTCCGGCTGGTGCACAGCCATCCACTGGTCAAGGCCGGCCTCCAGGGCCAGCAGCCTGGCTGCGATGTCGTCGGTGGCCGGGGTGCGCAGCACGTCCGCGGCCACCAGGGCCGGCGCGCGTCCCGGCAGCCCGTCGATCACGCCGAGCCCGCACCGGGTCAGGCCGGGATCGACGCCGAGCACCCGCATTCCTCACCACCCCGGCACGTTGGCGAACACGTGTTCGGTGCGACCCTACCGGTCCGGGGCCGGCTCGGGCCGCGAAGCAGCCCGGTGTGTCGCGGAACCAGGTCAGCCGAGCTTTTCCATGATCTCGTCGGGGACCGAGTAGTTGGCGTACACGTCCTGCACGTCGTCGGAGTCCTCAAGGGCCTCGATGACCCGGAACACCCGCTTGGCCTGCTCCTCGTCCAGGGCGACCTCGACGGTGGGCAGGAACGCGGCCTCAGCGGACTCGTACTCCAGGCCCGCCCCGGACACAGCGGTCCGCACCGCCACGAGGTCACCCGGCTCACTGATCACCTCGAACGACTCGCCGAGGTCGTTCACTTCCTCAGCCCCCGCGTCCAGCACCGCAAGGAGCACGTCGTCCTCGCTCACCCGGTCGGTCTTGTTGACCAGCACGACGCCTTTGCGGTGGAACAGGTAGGCGACGGAACCGGGATCGGCCATGGACCCGCCGTTGCGGGTCAGTGCCGTCCGCACGTCGGCGGCGGCCCGGTTCCGGTTGTCGGTCAGGCATTCCACCAGGACCGCGACCCCGCCTGGGGCGTAGCCCTCGTAGGTGATCGTCTCGTAGGTGGCGCCGCCGGCCTCCAGGCCCGCCCCGCGGCGGATAGCCCGGTCGATGTTGTCGTTGGGGACCGAGTTCTTTTTCGCCTTCTGGACCGCATCGAAGAGGGTGGGGTTGCCAGCCGGGTCGGCGCCACCCGTGCGGGCGGCCACCTCCACGTTCTTGATCAGCTTGGCGAAAAGCTTGCCGCGACGGGCGTCGACGACCGCCTTCTTGTGCTTGGTCGTCGCCCACTTCGAATGGCCACTCATGTCCGATTCCTCACCATGTCAACGAAGAGCCTGTGCACGCGCGTGTCACCCGTCAGCTCAGGGTGGAAGGAGGTGGCGAGCAGCGGCCCCTGCCGGACCGCGACGATCCTACCGGTGGCGGGCTCCCGCCCGATGATCTCCACCTGGCCACCGGTTTCCTCGACCCACGGGGCCCGGATGAACACCGCCCGGAACGGAGGATCGGGCGGGCTCGCGATCCCGGCCAGCGGGATGTCGCTCTCGAAGGAGTCCACCTGGCGGCCGAACGCGTTGCGGCGCACGGTCATGTCGATCCCGCGCAGCGTCTCCTGGCCTGCCATGCCGTCCAGCAGGCGGTCCGCGAGCATGATCATCCCAGCGCAGGAGCCGAACACCGGCAGCCCGGCGCTGATCCGCTTGCGCAGCGGGTCCATCAGGTCGAAGATCAGTGCCAGTTTCCACATCGTGGTGGACTCCCCACCCGGGATGACCAGCCCGTCCACGGCGTCGAGTTCGTCGGGCCTGCGGACGGTGACCGGACCGGCGCCGGCCGCCCCGAGCGCCCGCAGGTGCTCAGCCACGTCACCTTGCAGGGCGAGTACCCCGATCACCGGCCCCGATTCCACTGGCAACCTCCATGACTGTGAACCACTGCCATCGAGGGTAGTGGCCAGGCCACCCCTCGCCGCCGGAGTCCTCAGCCCGCCCCGGGTGAGGGCGCCTCCCCGGGCCCCGGGTCCGCGGTGGGGGGTTCCGGCGCCCCGGGCACGTCCTGTCCCAGGCCCAGGCGGCGCTCGATGGCAGCGAGCCGGCCGGCGATGATGTCGAGCCGTTCCACGATCTCGTCAAGCTGGGCCGAGGAGCCCACCACCCGGACCGACGATCTGTGTACGCGCTCCCCTTCCTCGCCCCGCATCTCATGCAGAAGCTGGATCACCTGCCGCCGCAGCGGGATCTTGCCCGCTCCCAGCTGTGTCAGGGCCTGCACCGCGACCCCCTCGCCCTCCCGCACCAGCCCGAGCAGGATGTGCTCGGTGCCGATGTAGTCGTGGCCGAGCTGTAATGACTCGCGCAAGGCGAGTTCGAGCACTTTCTTGGCCCGGGGCGTGAACGGGATGTGCCCGGCGGCGGGCTCCTGCTTGCCCCGGCCGATGATCTCCTCGACCCGCTGCCGGGCGGATTCCAGGCTGATCCCCAGCTCCCGCAGGGCCGCCGCCGCCACGCCCTCGCCCTCCCTGAGCATGCCGAGCAGGATGTGCTCGGTGCCGATGTAGTTGTGGTTGAGGTCCCTGGCTTCGTCCTGGGCCAGGACCACCACTCGCCGCGCCCGGTCAGTGAATCTCTCGAACATCTGCCAGTCCCCTCGGGTGAGGTGGTGACGGCCTGTGCGCGGGCACTGGGCAGGCGGGGCCGCCGGGGATGGTCTACCAGCCGCGGCCCGCGTAGTGCTGCTCGGGTGGCAGCGTGTCCAGGTTGATGCCGACCATCGGCTCGCCCAGGCCGCGCGACACCTTGGCGACCACATCGGGGTCGTCGTGGAATGTGCAGGCCTTCACGATCGCCGCTGCCCGGCGTGCCGGGTCACCTGACTTGAAGATCCCCGACCCGACGAACAGCCCTTCGGCCCCGAGCTGCATCATCATCGCCGCGTCGGCCGGGGTGGCGATACCTCCGGCGGTGAACAGCACCACCGGCAGCTTCCCGGCCCGCGCGACCTCGGCGACCAGCTCGTAGGGCGCCTGGAGGTCCTTGGCGGCGTAGTAGAGCTCCTCCTCGCGCAGCGCGCCCAGCCGCCGGATGTCGGCGGAGATCTGCCGCATGTGCCTGGTGGCCTCGACCACGTTGCCGGTGCCCGCCTCGCCCTTCGACCTGATCATGGCGGCCCCCTCAGCGAGCCGCCGCAGCGCCTCACCCAGGTTGGTGGCGCCGCACACGAACGGCACGGTGAACGCCCACTTGTCCACGTGATGCGCCTCGTCGGCCGGGGTCAGCACCTCCGACTCGTCGATGTAGTCCACCCCGATGGCCTGCAGCACCTGGGCCTCGGCGAAGTGGCCGATCCGGCACTTGGCCATCACCGGGATGGACACCGCGCCGATGATCTCCTCGATCATGTCGGGGTCGCTCATCCTGGCGACGCCACCTTGCGCCCTGATGTCGGCAGGCACCCGCTCCAGGGCCATCACCGCGACCGCACCCGCGTCCTCGGCGATCTTCGCCTGCTCAGGGGTGACCACGTCCATGATCACGCCACCCTTGAGCATGTCAGCCATCCCCCGCTTGACCCGCGCCGTCCCGGTCACGGGGGTGGTGCCGGCCTCATGGGCTCCAGGATTGCTGCCGGATGTGCTGACAGACACGATGACCTCACTCAACTCAGGAAGGGCGCTTCGCCTCCATGGTAGGCGCTCCCAGCATCAGGCTGCCGGGGCAGATCGGCACGACCAGGTACGCAGGCGGGCCCCCAGCCAGCCAAGGTCAGGCCGCCTCGCCCGGCGGCCCGCTGTCACTGGTCAGGTGTGGCATGTCCGTGCCGCGTCCTTCCCCGCCAGCCGCCACGATCGAGTCGTCGATCTCGAAGAACTCCGGCAGCGGGGCACCGCCGGCCAGCCGCAGCACCCGGACAAGCCAGCGCCGGCGCGCCGCGCGGGTCACCACCACCGCGTCGTTGTAGAACTTGCGGGCCAGGAACACCTGGTGTGCCGTGGCTTCCAGCTCGGCCAGCAGTTCGTCTGCCCGGCCGCGCTCGGCCAGCGCCGCCCGGAAGCCGGGCTGGCCGAGCGCTGCCCGCAGTGCCCTGGTCAGGTCGCTCTCGGCGAGTTCGTTGGGTGCGCCGGCGGCCCGCGCGTCATGCGCCGCCCCGGCGAGCAGCATGCTTGTCGCCGGATCGAGCAGCCCGCAGGCGGCCAGTTCCAGCGCCACCGAACTGCGCCGCACCAGGGCCGCGTCCAGCGCGGCCCTGGCCGTTTCCACCCGGGCGTGCAGCCGGTCCAGCCTGCCCGCACGCCAGGACACATAGACGCCGACCAGGATCGCCACGGCGATGGCGATGATGACACCGGTCAGGGTGCTCATGGCGCGACGGCCACCTTGCCCGCGGCCGGGATGACCGCCTGGTAGACCTTGAGCACATCGCGCGCCACCACCGGCCAGTCGTAGGCCCGCACGGCATCACTGGCGGCCGCGGACAGGCTCGCCCGCAACTGCGGGTCGTCGAGCAGCCGGCCAGCCGCGGCTGCCAGCGCGGCGGGGTCGCCGGTGGTGAACAGTGCCCCCGCCCGCCCGCCGCGCAGCACCTGCCGGAACGCGTCCAGGTCGCTGGCGACGATGGGGGCGCCCGCGGCCATGGCCTCGGCCAGCACGATGCCGAAGCTCTCACCGCCGGTGTTCGGCGCGCAGAACACATCCACCGAGTGATAGACCCGCGCCTTGTCCTCCTCACTGACCTGGCCCAGCAGCACGACCCGGTCGCGCAGCGGGGCCGGCACCCGGCCCAGGACGTCGTCGGCGTCACCGGGGCCCGCGATCAGCAGCCGCAGGCCGGGCCGCTGCGGGCCTAGCATCTCGAAGGCACGCAGCAGCACGTCCAGGCCCTTACGTGGCTCGTCCATCCGGCCAAGGAAGCCCAGCGCGCCGCCCGGCCCTGGCCACCCCGGCAGCGGGGTCGCCTTCTCGTACCGGCGCACGGTCACCCCGTTCGGGATGAGCACGGCGTCGCCGCCCATGTGCTCGACCAGGGTGGTCCGTGCCGCCTCGGACACCGCGATCCGGCCGCTGATCTTCTCCAGCGCGGTCTGCAGCACCGGGTAAGTCGCGTGGATCAGCCGGGAACGCGGCATCGCGGTGTGCACAGTGGCGACGATCGGCCCGTCCGCGACCCAGCAGGCCAGCAGGGACAGGCTCGGCGCGGCCGGCTCGTGCACATGCAGGACGTCGAAGTTGCCTTCCTTGACCCAGCGGCGCACCCGCGCCGCTGACAGGAATCCGAACGAGAGCCGGGCCACCGACCCGTTGTACGGCACCGGGATTGCCCGCCCGGCAGGCACCACGTAGTCGGGCAGCGGCGTGTCGTCGTCGGCCGGGGAGATCACCGACACCTCGTGACCCAGCCCGATCAGCGCCTCCGCCAGATCCCTGACATGCTGCTGTACCCCACCGGGCACATCCCAGGTGTACGGGCAGACAATGCCGATTCTCACGGGTCGCCGCCCTCGGCAGGGTAACCGGCTGGCTCGGCCCCGGCAGCGGAACTGGCAGTCTCGGCCGCGTGGGCCGCCTCGGCAGTGTGGGCCGCCTCGGCAGTGTGGGCCGCCTCGGCAGTGTGGGCCGCCTCGGCAGTGTGGGCCGCCTCGGCCGCTGCGAGCCGCTCTGGGTCGAGGTCGGCCACGAAGACCCGCTGCAGCATGTGCCAGTCCTGCGGGTGGGCCGCGATGCCGGCCTCGAAGACCCGGGCCATCTGCTGCGTCATGGCGGCCACTTTGTCGCGCCTGCTTTCCCCGTCGGGCACCGGGATCTCCTCGTGGATATGAGCAACCCAGTTATCACCCTCATACCACAGTGTGACCGGCATCAGCGCCGCGCCGGTCTGCACGGCCAGTGCGGCCGGCCCGCCCATCATCCGCGCCTTCTCGCCGAAGAACTCCACCTCGATCCCGCTGCCGGTCACATCGCGATCGGCGAGCAGGCAGACGAGGTTCCCCGCGCGCAACCGCTGCGCCAGGATGCCGAAGCGGCTGTTGCCGCCGGTCGCTGGGAGCACCTCGAACCCGAGACCTTCGCGGAAGGCCACGAAACGGTCGTATACCGCCTCGGGCTTGAGCCGCTCCATCACCGTGGTGAAGTTCCTGGCGCCCCGCGCGATGATCCACACGCCGGCCTCGTCCCAGTTGCCCATATGGGAAAGCGCGAAGATGACGCCCCGGCCGGCCGCCATGTGCGAGAAAGCGGTCTGCTCCCCCCCCACGGCTACGGTGTCGGCGAGAATCCGCTCCTGGCTGATCACCGGGAGCCGGAAGACCTCCATCCAGTAGCGCGCGTAGGAGCGCATGGCCTCCCTGGAGAGTGCCCGCAGTTCCTTGCCGGACGCCTGCGGGCCGATGACCCGGCGCAGGTTCCCTTCCAGCCGCTGCACCCCGGGGCCCTGCCGCCGCCAGGCGATGTCGCCCGCGAACCGGAAGGCCCACCGCGCCCAGGACCCGGGGATCCGGCACACCAGCGCCCAGCCCAGCGCGTACCCGGTGTTCACCAGCCAGCCTTTCACGGCGGTCAGCAAGCGCTTCATCTCGTCCCTCCGGCGGGCTCATCCCGCGCAGCCGGCGGTTCCTGGGAGGCCGGCGGCCCGACCTCACCGCGCACCGCGATCACCCGCTGGCCAAAGGTCACCAGGCTCAGAGCGGCCAGTATCCACAACCCCACCGCCAGCACGTACGGGACGCCAAGCCCGCTGAGGCCGGCCGCGACCAGGCCGATCAGCAGGCGCTCGGTCCGTTCCGCGATACCGACGTCACAGCGTGCCCCGAGGCCTTCCGCCCGTGCCTTCGCATACGACACCAGGCCACCAGCCACCAGGCAGAACAACGCTACTCCGGCCAGCACACCCTGCCCGGTGCGGGCCAGCCAGATCGCCAGCCCGGCGAACACGGCGGCGTCGGCGATCCGGTCGAGGGTGGAGTCGAGGAACGCGCCCCAGGCGCCACTGGTCCCCTTCACCCGCGCCAGCACGCCGTCGAGCATGTCGGCCAGCACGAAACCGGTGCACACCATCGTCCCGGCGAACAGGTGCCCGGTGGGGAACAGCCACAAGGCCCCGGCCACCACCCCGGCCGTGCCGGTGATGGTGATCGCGTTGGGGGTGACCGGCGTGCGCGCCAGCGCCTGCCCGACCGGCGTCAGCAGGCGGGTCAGTCCGGGCCGCAGGAAGTTCAGCATGGCCGTCCGATCCTAGAGCCTGCGGCACAGGCCGGACGATTCCGGCTCAGGGCTTGTGGTCCGGTGGCCGGGAGGTAAAGGCTGGTCATGACGCAGCCGAACGGAACCGGCAGGAGGCGACACCATGACAGACAGGAGAGGACCGAGCGCCGCGGGCGGTGCACCCGCGGCCGGCCAGCACACGGGTGTACGGAACGTGGTGCTGGTCGGCCATTCCGGGGCGGGCAAGACCACCCTGGTGGAGGCGCTGCTGGTGGCCACGGGCGGCATCCAGCGGCCGGGCCGGGTGGAGGATGGCACCACCGTCAGCGACTTCGACGAGGTCGAGATCAGGCAGCAGCGCTCGGTGAACCTCACCCTGGCCCCGCTCACTCACGCGGGGATCAAGGTCAATCTGCTCGACACCCCCGGGTACGCCGACTTCACCGGCGACCTGCGGGCGGGCCTGCGGGCCGCCGACGCGGCCCTGTTCGCGGTCCCGGCGACCGACGGCGTGGACGGCCTGACCCGGATGCTGTGGGAGGAGTGCGCCGCGGTCGGCATGCCCCGGGCGGTCATCATCACCAAGATCGACCACCAGCGGGCCGACTTCGAGCAGGCCGTGTCCGCCTGCCGCGAGGCGTTCGGTGACTCCGTCGCCCCCTTGTACCTCCCGGTGAGCGGAGCCAGCGGTGAGGTGAGCGGACTGATCGGGCTGCTGTCGGGACGGCTGTTCGACTACTCCGGCGGCACCCGCACCGAGAAGGACCCCGACGCCTCGCACGCCGACCGGGTCGAGGAAATGCGCGGCTCGCTGATCGAGGGGATCATCCAGGAGAGCGAGGACGAGACCCTCATGGACAGATATCTGTCCGGTGAGGAGATCGACCCCAAGGTGCTCATCGAGGACCTGGAGAAAGCGGTGGCCCAGGGCAGCTTCTTCCCGGTGCTGGCCGCCTCCAGCCCGCACGCCATCGGCCTGGCCGAGCTGCTTGAGGTGATGACCCAGGCGTTCCCGGCACCGGAGGAGCACTCGCTACCCACGGTGACCACGCTCGACGGCAAGACCGTGACCAGCATCTCCTGCGATCCGGACGGCCCGCTGCTGGCCGAGGTCGTCAAGACCACCTCCGACCCGTACGTGGGCCGGATCAGCCTTGTCCGGGTGTTCTCCGGCACGCTGCGGCCCGACGTGGTGGTCCACGTGTCCGGGCACGGCCTGGCCGAGCGCGGGCACGCCGACCATGACGCCGACGAGCGGGTCGGCGCGCTCACCTCGCCGCTCGGCAAGCAGCAGCGCCCGGTCGCGGCGTGCCAGGCCGGGGATATCTGTGCGGTCGCCAAGCTGACCAGCGCGGAAACCGGCGACACGCTGTCTACCAAGGAGAACCCGCTGCTGATGGAGCCCTGGAGCATGCCGGAGCCGCTGCTGCCGGTCGCGATCACGGCCAAGTCCAAGGCGGACGAGGACAAGATGTCGCAGGCGCTGGGCCGGCTGGTGGCCGAGGACCCGACGCTGCGGATGGAGATGAACGCCGAGACCCGCCAGCTGGTGCTGTGGTGCATGGGTGAGGCCCACGCCGATCTGCTGCTCGACCGGCTCAGTTCCCGGTACGGGGTGGCGGTGGAGACCGCCGAGCTGCGGGTGCCGCTGCGGGAGACGGTCGCGGGCAAGGCCCAGGGGCTGGGCCGCAACGTCAAGCAGACCGGCGGCCACGGCGAGTTCGGGATCTGCCACATCGAGGTGGAGCCGCTGCCGTCGGGATCCGGCCTGGAGTTCGTCGACAAGATCGTCGGTGGGGTCGTGCCGCGGCAGTTCATCCCCTCGGTGGAAAAGGGCGTGCGCGCGCAGATGGAGCAGGGGGTGGCGGCCGGGTACCCGATGGTGGACATCCGGGTCACCTTGTACGACGGCAAGGCGCATTCGGTGGACTCCTCCGACATGGCCTTCCAGAAGGCCGGCAAGGCCGCGCTCAAGGACGCCGCGGGCAAGGCCAAGGTGCTGCTGCTGGAGCCGGTCGACGAGCTGTCGGTGCTGGTTGACGACGACTATGTCGGGGCGGTCATGTCCGACCTGTCCTCGCGGCGCGGGCGGGTGCTCGGCACCGAGCCGGTGACCGGGGGCCGGACCCTGGTCAAGGCCGAGGTGCCCGAACTTGAGATCACCCGCTATGCCATCGACCTGCGGTCCATGTCGCACGGGACGGGCTCGTTCACCCGTTCCTATCTGCGTTATGAGCCGCTGCCCGCCCACCAGGCCGACAAGATCGTGGCCGCCTCGGGCTAGGAGGCCCCCGGCCAGGCGCCGGCGATCATGTCGCGGGTCTCGCCCAGCAACTGGGGCAGCACTTTCGTACCGCTCACCACCGGCAGGAAGTTGGTATCACCACCCCACCGCGGCACCACGTGCTGATGCAGGTGGGCGGTGATACCCGCGCCTGCCACGCCGCCCATGTTCATGCCGATGTTGAAGCCCTGCGCGCCCGAGGCGGCCCGCAGCGCCACCATCGCCAGCTTGGTGTGCTTGGCGAGTTCGGCGGTCTCGCCATCGTCGAGGTCGGTGTAGTCGCTGACGTGCCGGTACGGGCAGACCATCAGGTGGCCGGCGTTGTACGGGTACAGGTTCAAGACGGTGAACACCAGCGCGCCGCGGGCCACGATCAGCCCTTCGGCATCGGCCAGCTTGGGGATCCGGCAGAACGGGCAGTCTTCAGGGCCGGACCCGCTGACCCTGTTCTCCCCTTTGATGTAGGCCATCCGGTGCGGCATCCACAGCCGCTGGAACCCATCAGGCACACCCGCCCCGTCCTGTGGCACGGGTTCCTCTGGCACCGGGTTGGACATGGAATGCAGCATAGGGCTCAGCCGGGGCCTGGCCGCGCAGGCGCCCGGTCGGTCCGGGGCCGCCAGCCGGTGCCACCCGTCACGAACACGTGCATCGTCGCCTCCGGGCGCATGCGTTCGGGCGCTGCGATCACACCTGGATGCGCTGGCTCACCGCAGCGACGATCTCGGCCACCGCCTCGTCGACGGGCACGCCGTTGTTCTGCTCGCCACTTCGGTAGCGGAACGAGACAGCCCCGGCGGCCATGTCCTCGTCCCCGGCCAGCAGCATGTAGGGCACCTTCTGGCGCTGTGCGTTGCGGATCTTCTTCTGCATCCGGTCGGCGCTGTCATCGATCTCCACCCGGATGCCGTGCTCACGCAGCGTGGCGGCGACCTTGTCCAGGTAGGGGATGTGCGCGTCGGCGATGGGGATGCCCACCACCTGGACCGGCGCGAGCCACGGCGGGAAGGCGCCCGCGTAGTGCTCGATCAGGATGCCGAAGAAGCGCTCGATCGACCCGAACAGCGCCCGGTGAATCATGATCGGACGCTGGCGCGTGCCGTCAGCCGCCTGGTACTCCATCCCGAAGCGCTGCGGCTCGTTGTAGTCAAGCTGGATGGTGGACAGCTGCCAGGTGCGGCCGATGGCATCCCTGGCCTGTACCGAGATCTTCGGGCCGTAGAACGCCGCGCCGCCGGGGTCATCGACGAGTTCGAGCCCGGACTCCTCCGCGGCCTCCCGGAGCACCTGCGTCGAGTGCTCCCAGTCCTCGTCGGTGCCGACGAACTTCCCCGTGTCCTCGCCCCGGGTGGACAGTTCCAGGTAGAAGTCGGTAAGCCCGTAGTCGCGCAGCAGGTCCAGCACGAAGGCCAGCAGGCTCTTGAGCTCCTCGCCGGCCTGCTCACGGGTGCAGAAGATGTGCGAGTCATCCATGGTGAGCCCGCGCACCCGGGTCAGCCCGTGCACCACGCCAGACTTCTCGTACCGGTAGACAGTGCCGAACTCGAACAGCCGCAGCGGCAGCTCACGGTAGGACCTGCCCCGTGCTTTGAAGATCAGGATGTGGAAGGGGCAGTTCATCGGCTTCAGGTAGTACCGTGCGCCTTCCATCTCCATGGGCGGGAACATGTTCTCCGCGAACCAGCCCAGGTGCCCCGAGGTCTCGAACAGATCCGACTTGGTGATGTGCGGGGAGTTGACGAACTCGTAGCCGGCCTGCTCGTGGCGGCGGCGTGAGTAGTCCTCCATGAGCCGCCGGATCGTCCCGCCCTTGGGGTGGAAGACCGGCAGCCCGCTGCCGATCTCGGCCGGGAACGAGAACAGGTCCAGTTCCGCGCCGAGCCGGCGGTGGTCGCGGCGTTCGGCCTCGGCGAGCATGTGCAGGTAGCCGTCCTGGGCGTCGCGTGATTCCCAGGCGGTGCCGTAGATCCGCTGGAGCTGCGGGTTCTTCTCGCTCCCCCGCCAGTACGCGCCACCGGAGCGCATCAGCTTGAAGGCCGGGATATGCCGGGTGGTGGGCAGGTGGGGGCCCCGGCACAGGTCCTTCCAGCGCTGCTCGCCGGTGGCCGCATCCAGGTTGTCGTAGATGGTCAGCTCGGCACCGCCGACCTCCACGGACTCCTCCTCACCGGCGCCGCCCTTGAGGCCGACCAGTTCCAGCTTGTAGGGCTCGCCTGCGAGTTCGGCCCTGGCCTGCTCGTCGGAGACCGCCCGGCGGGAGAACCGCTGGCCCTGCTTGACGATGGCGCGCATCCGCTGCTCGACCGCCTTCAGATCATCGGGACCGAACGGGTGCGGCACATCGAAGTCGTAGTAGAAGCCGTTCTCCACCGGCGGGCCGATACCCAGCTTCGCCTGCGGGAACAGTTCCTGCACGGCCTGCGCCATGACATGGGCGGTGGAATGCCGCAAGATCGCCCGGCCGTCGTCGCTGGCGATCTCCACCGGCTCGACGGCGTCCCCGTCCGCGAGCCGGGCGGCCAGGTCGCGCAGGTCCCCGTTGATCCGTGCCGCGATGACGGCGCCGGCGGGAGTCTCCATCATCCCCAGCGCGGCGGCGGCGGTCGTGCCCGCTTCCACCACATGCTCGCGGCCGGCGAGGGTGATGTGAAGCTGCTGGGCTGGCACGGCTGGCTCCTCGGTGATGATGGATGACGCAGTGATGGATGACAGGGCGGGGCAGCGCCCCGTGATCCGATGCTATCGATGACTGGGGGGGCACGCGCCTGGGTATCGCCCCTCCCGCGGCGTCCGGGAGCCCCGGCCGGCCGCCCGCTCAGAGCCAGTCTTTGCGGCGGAAGACCACGTAGAGCAGCACGGACAGGCTGAGCATGATCAGCGTGGAGGCCCAGAACCCGGTCAGGTGCCCGAAGCCCGGATAGGGCACGTTCTGCCCGTAGAAGCCGGTCACCGCGGTGGGCACGGCGATGATCGCGGCCCAGCTGGTGACCTGCTTCATGATCACGTTGAGCCGGTTGCCACGGACGGTCAGATGCGTCTCCAGGATCGTGGTAACCAGGTCCCGCAGGGATTCGGTCCACTCGGTCGCGCGCAGCACATGGTCATAGACGTCCTGGAAGTAGGGCATCAGTTCCGGGCCGACCACGTTCAGGTCACGGCGCATCAGGGTGTTGACCACCTCGCGCATCGGCAGTACCACCCGCCGCAGCAGGACCAGCGATTTGCGCAGCTCGAACGTGCGCCGCTGCATGTCGGAGTCCCTGGGGTTGTCCTCGAAAAGCTGGTCTTCCAGCGCCTCTATCTGGCTGTCCAGCGACTGCACCGCTTCGAAGTGGGTGTCGACCACATAGTCGAGCAGGCCGTAGAACAGCAGTCCGGTGCTGACGGCCGCGACATCGGAGCTGTCCCAGCGGCGGACCACCTCGTCGATGTCGAACCCGGGGCTCTTGCGGACGGTGACCAGGGCCTGGGAGGTAAGGAACGCGGCCACCTCGTGGGTGTCGAGTTCGCCGGTGGCGGTGTTGAGCACCACCGAGTACGCCGTCACGAACAGATGCGACTTGTACCGGTCCAGCTTGGGGCGCTGGCTCTCGTGCACCGCGTCTTCCACGGCGAGTTCGTGCAGCCCGAGTTCCTCGCCGATCGAGGCCAGGTCGGCCATGGTCGGCTCGCACAGGTCGAACCAGACGATGGCCGAGGAGTCCGCCAGGTAGTCCGACACGTCTGCGACCGGGAAGTCCTCGGCTTCCAGGACACCCTTGCGGTAAACACGCGTTCGCGGCATGCACGCCACGATAGGGCCCGCTGGCGTGGCCGGGGTATCGCCGCCCGTGTCCTTGAGCACGCGGGCGCGGCATGCGATCGCGGAGTGCCCCCCACATCGGTAAGGCAGGCGAGGTGCTCGGCAATATCCTCGCCGGGCTGCCCGCCGGCCAGCGCCGCGCCGGACTGCTGGCCCAGTTGGGGACCGCCGCCGACGCCCGCGCCGAGCGCTACTGGCAGCTGCTGGGCAGCATCAACGGCTGGCCGCCATTCCCCGCCCATGTGCCGGCCTTCGAGTGGATGATCGAGGCACTGCGCGCCCACAGCTGAGGGGCCGGGCTAGTGACCCTTCTGGACGCGCGCACTGCGCCCGGGCCTGATCAGCGATTCGTATTCCCCGGCGAGCCAGCGCACCCGGTAGGGAGGTGACCCGTCCGGGCCGGCCACGGCGAGGATCTCGCCGATGCGGGGAAGCCCGGCTGCCCCCTCGCTCTCCACGATAAGGGTGTCACCGACTTCCGCCCGCAGCGCCGTGCCCGGCTTGGCGGGCGAAGTGGGCTGAGTGTGCCCCCTAGGCCGGGCGTGCCCGGCGGGCTGGGCGTGCCCGGCGGGCTCCGTGAGCCGGGCAGACAGGTCGCCGCGCGGGACTCCAGTATCTATGGCCTGCCTCATGATGAGCACCCCCTGGCGATTGGCAGAGCCACTTACGCAGTTCTTCTGGCTGTTTGTCCCAGGCTGCCCGGCCATGGCCGCATACGTCAGGGGGTCCTATGTCCCGTGACAGTAGGCTTTGGACCGGTTCGCCGTCACCGGGGGGCCTCGCTGGTGTGATCCTGGTTGCGGCAAAAGCAGGTCCTTCGTCCCGGGCAGCCGGAGCATTGGGCACTGCTCTCCCCAGCGCGGTGGCGGGATGCTGATGCCATGTCCGCAGAACTGCATCCCAGCAACACCGGGCAAGGCATGTCACTGGCGGAGCCGTTGCGCCAGCCGGGCCGTTCCCGGTCCAGCACCCACCTCATCGACTGGCGCGCCGCCCGCAAGGCGGACCGCGCCTGCTGCTGCTCGGCCAGGCCTGCAGTTGTCGCATCGATGCCGCCGGCCCCTGGCCGGCCGCACCAGACTGACCTGCTGCTGTGCGGGCACCATTACCGGGTGTCGCGCGAGGCGCTGATCGCCGCCGGCGCGGCGGTGGTGGACATGGCCGGCAATCCGCTCGGGCCGGAAACCTGGCCCGGGGGACGGGACTACAGCTGACCCTGCCCAGTCCCGTGCGGCCCCGGCCAGCAGTCAGGTCCGGTCGGCATTCTGGTCGACAACGCGACTGGCTGGCTGGCCGGCACCTTCACGCCCGCGGGCACCGCCGGCCCGGGCGAGTGCTCCCGCCGGTGACTGCCACAACGTGGGGCCAGCGGTTCAAGGTGGGCGCGATGGCCGCGGCCTTGATGATCGGTGAGTTCACGCGACGTCATGTCGCCCGTGGGGCGGACTTGGGCCGCATCATCGGGCTGACCTCGGGCGGTGATCTCGGCTTCCCTGAGGAGGTGCCGATGCCGGGGTCAACGACCGTGCCCGCGCACTGGGTCCGCGGGGGGATCGCACTCAGGCAGAAAGCCGTGGTGCCGGCAACGTCGCAAGAGCAGACCGGGCCAGCGTGCCAGACCTGGATGAGGCTGGCCCAGCGAACCAGCCGATGGGCCACAGGACGGTCTGCCAGTCCGAAGTGGACCAGGTTCTTGTCTCTGGAGAGGGCAGCGAGGATGACATCAACGAGGCGGACAGCAGGTAGGGATTTTGCGGTGGATGGCGTTACCGATGTCTGCATTTGGCGGAAGTGGCATGGGTGCTCTCCGGTGCACGGGCCGCCCGTTCCGGGGTATCCGGGTGCTTTCGTTTTGTTCGTTCGAAGGTAGGCTAGCGGCATGACCGCGATGACGGAGCGAACGCTGCTGCCTCCTGAGCATCCGGAAGGGCTCAGCGGTGTGCTCGCGCTGCTCGCCTCACAGCCAGCCGGGCATGCGACACTGACCGGCCCGGATGGCACGCGGATTGACCTGCCCAGCGAAGTGTTCGAGGTGCTCCGCGAAGTCGTGGCCGCCTTGTCACAAGGACTGGCGATCACTGTCGCACCGCACCAGACCGTGCTGTCCACCAGCGAGGCAGCACAACTGCTGGGCATGTCGCGGCCGACATTGGTAAGGCTGCTGGAGTCCGGGGAGATCCCTTTCGACAGACCCGGGCGGCATCGCCGGGTCCGGCTCGCGGACTTGCTGGCCTACCAGCAGCGTTCCCGCCGTCAGCGTGCGGCGGTGCTGGACCAGATGGTGGCCGATTCCGAAGCTGCCGGGCTGTATGACCTGCCGGAGGGAGCCTCCTTCGAGCGCCTGCCCGCCGATAACGACCAGCCGGCCGGGTAGCCGCAGGTGTTCCCCGTCTTCCTGGACACGTGCGTGCTGCTCAAGCCCTATCTGTGCGACACGCTTCTGAGCATCGCTGAGGCCGGTGTCTACCGCCCGCTATGGTCGCCCATGGTCATGGCCGAACTGGAACGCAACTTAACCCGGCGCGGCCTGGACGGAAAGCAGGTCGCTCACCGGGTCGAGCAAATGAACGAAGCCTTCCCGGACGCGCAGGTGACCGGCTACGAAGCGCTCATCACTGACATGACCAACCATCCCAAGGATCGCCACGTCCTGGCTGCTGCCGTGCGCGGCGGTGCCGAGGCGCTGGTCACAGAGAATGTCCATGATTTCCCGTCAGCTGCGGTCACGCCTTACAACCTTGAGATCGTCAGCCAGGACACGTTCCTGCTCGACACGCTCGACCTGCGCCCCACCGACGTGATCAGCGCCCTGCGCCGCCAGGTCTCCCGCTACCACCGTGAGCCACGGACGGTCGAAGCCCTGCTCGTCATCCTCAGCGGTCAGGCGTCCGGCTGCCCAGGTTTCGCACACGCCTGCCAGCAGATGCTGTGACCGGAGGGCAGTTGCCACGGGTCAGGTCAGGCGCGGTCCAGGAACTCCGGCACAGCGCCGGGCTCACGCCGGGTCGCGGCGATCCGCCCGGCCAGCTCACGCATCTGGGCCATCAGTGCGTCTGGCTCCTGGGCGAGATCGACGGCATGGCAGAAGATCTCGATGCCTGAGCGGCGCACCACGTGGCGCGCGGGTTCCTCGTTGCCTTTCGCGTACACGAGGTGACCGCTGCGCAGGCCGAGCACCGTGCAGTAGGCGAGCACTGGTACAGATCGGCGTTCGGGTACCCGGCTGGCTTCTTGGCCTTGTACTCGGCGTCGATAACGGCGACGGCTGAACCGCGGATCTTCCAGACGATGTCGGGCCGGAACACCACCTGCCCTGCCTCGTCGAGGTGATTGCTGTCCTGATCGTCTACGCGTCCGCCCTAGAGCGGTGCGAGCACCTCCCTGAGCGCGACGGTGACGAAGTCCTCGAAGAGCCTTGGCATGTCAAGCAGGAACCCGTTGACGGCCACACCCCCGGATTCATGCTCAACGGAGGTCGCCCGCAACACCAGCTCCGCCAGCCGCAGCGCTGTGTGGTAGCGGGCATTGAACCGGGTCGCCACAGCGCCTGGGCAACTGGAGGGACCAGATCGGCGGCTTGCGCTACCTGCACGGTCCCCGGTCGCCACGCGGCGGCGTGCTGGGAGTACCCGAGGAGGAACAGCAGCCGGGCGATACTGGCCTTCGGCATGATGTGGATCTCGACGTCCCCGATCCGGGCCGCGCCGACCTTCCCGGCGGGGCCGACCTGCCAGAGCCCGGGACGGCACGGGGACGGTGCCGCGGCGACGACGCCGGAACCAGCCAGCGACCGCCCTTGCTCCGGCGTGAGCGGCAACTCGATGCCAGGGCCGAGTTCGGCGAGTTCGATGCGGCTCACGGCTCGGGGTGCGCGGCGATGGCTTTGCGCAGGCTCGGCAGGCCATAACGCTCATCGAGGTCACGCTGGCCGTAGAACAGGTCTTCGAGCAGAGGCATGATCGAGTACTGCCAGACCTAAGGTAGGTCTTGCCTGTCCCTGGCGGCCCGTACAGGATGATCTGCTTGTGCTCCCAGAGCAGATTGACGATCTTGCCGGTCGCGGGTGATCCGTTCCGCTCCGCTCTCGGAGAGCTGATCCGCGCCGCCGGGCTGGTCCGGCGGATCGGCGTCAACCTGAATCAGGCGGTGGCGAAGCTGAACGCCACCGGGCAGCGGTCAGGGGATCTTGTTCCGTACGCGGCGGAGAGCATACGCAGAGCCGAACGCCTCGACGCGGTGGCGGAACAGGTGCGGAAGAGGCTGCGGTGATCGGGAAAGGTGCTCCGCGGAGTGTGGCCCGGGGGCCTGATCCGCTACTTATTCGGGCCGGGACGCCGGGAGGAGCACATCGACCCGCACATCGTCGCCGGGTGGCGTCACCCAGCTGAGCTTGAGCCGCCGCTACGCCCGGGTGGTGGCCGGGACTTCCAGAGGCTCACCGGATTGCTCCAGCAACCGCACGCGGCTTTGGGCGACCGGGGGCTGGCCCGGCCTGTGTGACATTGCTCAGTCCACGCCGCGCCGAGCGAACGGATGCTGTCTGACGAAGAGTGGGCGCCTCGCGGCGCCCGACCCGGGCGGAGGCCGAGAAGGCACGCCGCCGCGGTTTCCGAGAACCCCCTCGCGTCACGCTGCGGCGGGCGGTCAGCACCGCAGCCGCCGGGGAGGCCGGCGAGCGGGAGTTCTTCGCCCGGCTGGAGGGGCGGCCGGGGTGCTGGTCCGCAAGCGGTTCAGCACCCACAACCCCGGTGAGGTCACCGGCTACGCCGTCGCCCTGCCCAGCGACACCAGCCGCAGCGGCGGCCCCGTGTGGTTCAGCGGCGGCAAACTCGCCGCCGACCTGACCTGGCCCAAACTCCGCTGCCGCTGGAGCAGTCCCGGTACCAACCCGCCCGTCCCCCAACTGTCACCCGACGAACGCAACGCGATCTGGGACCACGCCGCACGGACAGCCGCCGGGGCGGCATCCCAGATACGCTCCCTCGCTGCCACCGACCCGGCGGCTGCTGCCGATGCCGCCTGGGCAGCCGGTGACACCCTGCACGCTGCTGCGGCAGCCCTCGGCAGCCGGATCCTCCGCCAGGCTGCCGACAGTTTCGAC
>OFHK01000125.1_pt1 | contig 24517 bp, 24 predicted proteins | sample 1521951 | NCBI WGS metagenome assembly OFHK01 (sample SAMEA2468436, study PRJEB22500) | soil metagenome | biome: Glassland; feature: Farmland; material: Clay | place: Australia | collected 2013-01-31 | depth 0.55 m
GCAGGTCACCGTGACCGCGGACAAGAAGGTCACCTTCACCGGCGTCACCGCCAGCACCGACGCCTCCAACTCCACCGCCACCACCGGCCAGTTCACCGTCGGCCAGGTCACCGAGACCAGGAAAGGCCAGCACTCCGCCACCCCGGTCACCTTCCCGGTCACCGTGCACAAGGGCGACGAACTGCACGCGGCCGTGACCCTCGCACCACTGGCCCCCGGCAGCGTGACCGGCACGCTCTCGTTCACCACCACGTCCACCAGGACGCCCTCGGTGGACGTGCCCCTCGTCGGCGACGGCACCCAGGCCGGGCTGGTCGCCAATCCCAGCACGCTCGCGTTCCCCTGGCAGCCCGACAACGGGATCACCGACGTCCCCATCGGCATTGGCATCCCTTTGGTGGTCGACCTCACCAACTATGGGACCACCACCGAGACCGTCGCCTCGGTCACGCCGCCCGCATCCCCGTTCAGCGCCACCGGCCTGCCGGCCCCTGGCACCCAGATCAAGCCCGGGCAGTCGGCCGCGGTGCGGGTCACCTACGCGCCCACCGCGACCGGGCCCGCCGCTGGGTCGTTCACCATCACCGACACCGACTCCACCAGCGTCACGGTGAACCTGTCCGGGATCGGCACCGCTCCCGTCACGAGTTTCACCACACCCACCACCACGGTGAATTTCGGGACGGTGAAGGTGGGCAAGGCCGCCACCGCCAGCATCCCGGTCGCCAATGACGGCAACCAGCCCAGCACCATCACCGCCACCACACCGCTGGCCGCGCCGTTCCACGCCGTCTACCGCATCCCGAAGGACCTGCCCTTCAACCCCGATGCCGACCTGACCCAGCGGGTCGCCTTCACCCCCATCAAGAAGGGCACCTTCACCACCCACTACACCCTCACCTGGACCGACCCGCGCGGCACCCACACCCTGACGGTCACCCTCACCGGCAAAGCTGTCTGACCCGGCCAGGCCCGACCTCAGCCCAGGTCTGCCCCTTCCCGTACCAGCACAGCTTTCCGCTCAGTCACGAAATGAAGGTGACTATAAACATCCGGTTATATCGGCCAGCGGCCCGCCGCCCAAATGGTAAAAAGCCCGTAATCGAGGGTCATCTTCCGCCACCCTCACCGCGGCGACCAGCCATCCGGTGAAGCCACCCCTCCCCTGAACCTGGAGGCCACCCGATGCACTCACGGGGGTACCTGCGCGCGCACGCCAGCTTCGCCCGCCGCCTGTCCGCGGCCATCGCCGGGGGCGTGCTCACGCTTGCCATCCTGCCCGCACTGACCGGCGCGGCGCCCGGTACCAGGGCGGGCGCCGCCCGGGCCGATGACGTGACCGCCTCCCAGGACGCGCTGCGGACCGGCTGGGATCCCAGCGAGCCGGGGCTGTCGGCGGCCATCGTGCACGGCGGCACATTCCAGCAGCTGTTCAGGACCACTGTCACCGGGCAGGTGTACGCGCAGCCGGTGGTGGCCAACGGCACGCTCATCGTGGCCACCGAGGACGACTACGTCTACGGCATGGACCCGGCGACCGGCGCGGTGCAGTGGACCACCCAGCTCGGCTCGCCTTTCGTGGTCGCCACTTCCCCCACGCCGCACATCAGCCAGTGCTCGAACCTGGCCCCCGATGTCGGGGTGACCGGCACCCCCGCCTACGACCCGGTCACCGGAGATGTCTACATGTTCGGCGTGATCATGTCGGGGGGCAGCCCGCAGTGGAAGCTGTTCGGGCTCAACCCCGCGACCGGGCACATCGACCTGCAGCAGGTGATCTCCGGGCACCCCGCCAACGAATCGGCGATGACGTTCAACCCCGCGACGCAGATGGAACGGCCCGGCGTGCTGATCCAGGGCGGGGCGGCCTTCGGGGCGTTCGCCTCCTACTGCGATGCGAGCCCCTACGCCGGCTATGTGGCGAGGGTGACCCTGCCCAATGGCACGGTGCCCGGTGGCGCGGTGAGCCTGTGGACCGATGAGGCCGCCCCGACCTACGACCAGGCGGGGATCTGGCAGTCCGGTGGCGGGATCATGTCCGATGGGTCCGGCCGGATCTTCGTCACCTCCGGCAACGGTGTCTCCCCCGGTGCCGCCGCGAGCGCCTCCCCGCCAGCTCAGCTCGCCGAGTCGGTGATCCGGCTCGGGGTGAATTCCGCCACCGGGACGATGACCGCCCAGCAGTTCTTCAGCCCGGCGAACGCCCCGTCGCTGGACGCGGCCGACACCGACTTCGGCTCGGGCGGGCCGGTCGGGCTGCCCTTCGGCACCAGCAAATATCACGCCGTGCTGGCCCAGGCCGGCAAGGACGGCCGGATCTTCCTGCTCAACCGCTACTACCTCGGTGGCCGCAAGCAGGCCAGGCGCGGCGGGGACCATGTCCTCAGCGTGACCAGGCACTACCGTGGCGAGTGGGACCACCCGGCCGTGTTCGGCGACACCAGCCCGCTGACCACCGCCAACCAGGGCGCCGCCCGCGACTACCTCTACTACGTGGGCCGGAGCGACGCCCTGCGGGTGTTCAGGTTCCGGGTCAGCAAGTCCGGCCACCCGACCCTGTCCGACGTGGCGAACACCGCCCTCACGTTCGGGTACACCTCCGGGTCACCGGTGGTGACCTCCAACGGCACCGACGCCAGGACCCCCGTCCTGTGGGTGGTCCACTCCACGGGCCCGGCCGGGCATAGCGGCGCACTCGAGGCCTACAACGTCTCAACGTCGGCGCTGAGGACCTGCACGGCGAAGAAGCCGTGCAGGCTGTCGCCGATCTGGAGTCACTCGCTCGGGACCGTCGCCAAGTTCACCATTCCCGCCACCAGCGGCGGGCGGGTCTACGTCGGTACCCGGGACGGCCACGTGTATGGGTTCGGTGTGCCCGCGGCGGCTAGTTCGCTAGCCGCCGCCCCCACGGCCGCCTTCGCCCAGACCGGCGTCAGTGCCACCACCGCCCGGCAGGTCACCGTGACCGCGGACAAGAAGGTCACCTTCACCGGCGTCACCGCCAGCACCGACGCCTCCAACTCCACCGCCACCACCGGCCAGTTCACCGTCGGCCAGGTCACCGAGACCAGGAAAGGCACCACGACCGCCGTCCCGGTCACCTTCCCCGTCACCTTGCACAAAGGCGACCAGCTGCACGCGGCCGTGACCTTCGGGCCCCTGGCCCCCGGCGGGGTGACAGGCACGCTCTCGTTCACCACCACCTCCACCAGGACCCCCTCGGTGGACGTGCCCCTCACCGGCGACGGCACCCAGGCCGGGCTCGTCGCCAGTCCCAGCACGCTCACGATCGCCTGGCAGCCCGAGAACGGGATCACCGACGTCCCGGTCGGCATCGCCGTCCCCCAGGTGGTCACCATCACCAACTACGGCACCACCACCGAGACCGTCGCCTCGGTCACCCCGCCCGCATCCCCCTTCTCCGCCACCGGCCTGCCCACCACCGGCACCCAGATCAAACCCGGCCAGTCACTGACGGTGCAGGTCACCTACGCACCCACCGCAGCCGGCCCCGCCACCGGCTCGTTCACCATCACCGACACCGACCACACCAGCGTCACCGTGAACCTGGCCGGCACCGGCGCCGCGCCGGTCACCCAGTTCAGCGTCAGCCTGGCCGGCCCCGGCACCGCCATCGGCCACCGGGCCCCACCCAGCAGGACGGTGAACTTCGGAACGGTGAAGGTGGGCAAGACCCGCACCGCCAGCATCCACGTCACCAACAGCGGCAACCAGCCCAGCACCATCACCGCCACCACACCACTGGCCACGCCGTTCCACACCGCCTACCGCATCCCCAAGGGCCTGCCCTTCAACCCCAGCTACGACCTCACCCAGCGGGTCGCCTTCACCCCGGTCAAGAAGGGCACCTTCACCACCCACTACACCCTCACCTGGACCGACCCGCGCGGCACCCACACCCTCACCGTCACCCTCACCGGCAAAGCCACCTGACCCCAGCAGGGGCCCGGCACCGACCGGCGGCCCGGAACCCACCACGGCTCCGGGCCGCCCGCGTCAGTGGCGCACAACCGGCAGGGTCTGCTCAGGCTCTGGCCTTCGGCGCCGCGCCATCACCAAATCCCTGCTCGGCTTCCTGCCGGGAGAGCGCCTTGACCAGGCGCTCAATCTTGTCGGCACCATCTGGGCCACCCCGGCCGGTCCGTTCCGCGTAGACAGCGGCACCAAGGTCGCGGAACATGGCGTCCGCACGCCGGCGCGCCTGGGCCTGGTCGAGCTTGATCCTGCCCTCCTGGGCCGCTTCCTGGGTTTTCTGCGCCAGCTGGGCGGCCTGCACCTTCATCCGGTCCATCAATCCCATAGCGTCCTCCGCGGATTGAGATCCCAATTCCAGCGTAGGGCGGCGCTGCAGGCTTTCAGGCGGTGACCCGGCCAGCGTAAGCCGCACCCGCGTAGTACTCGATTGCGGCCAGCATCCGGTGTTACCCGGCGTTCAGCAGGCTGCGGTGCGGAGCGGTCAGCGCCGCGGCACGTGGGAGCGCCGTGCTTGGCACGGCGCGCACTACCTCTCCTACACCGGCACCCACGGCGGAACACTGACCGGGGACGCGGGGTACGCGGCCGCGATCAGCGACGGGTACTACCAGGTGATCGCCTACAACGGCGTCGACACCCCGCCGGCCGACACGGTGATCGCGCACGCCCTCCAGACCAGCACGCGCTACCGCCTGGCCCAGATCGTGCCGAACACCGGGGCCTTCGGCAACGTCCCGTACTACGTCTGGGTCAGACGCTAGGCGGGCCCGCCACCACCCTCTTCGTGCAGCACCAGGAGCGTGTAGGCGGCGACGCTGGCGTCATCGCTGACGGATCCGTTGCGGATCATGTTCTTGAATTGCGCCCGGGTCACCCAGTAGTGACGCATGTCCTGCTCGGTGATCTCCCGGCGATGCGTTCCCTGGGTAAGCCCGGTGGCCAGGAACACGTGGCAGCACTGGCTCGTGAGGCCGTGCGCGGCACTGAGGTAACCGAGCCGGATGAGCTGATCCGCTCGCAGCCCCGTCTCCTCGCTGAGTTCGAGCCGGGCCAGTTCCTCGGGGCCGCCGTCCCGGCCGGCCGGGAACCCGCCCTGCGGGAAACCCCAGGTTCGCCGCCCGAGCGGGTACCGGTACTCCTCGACCAGGTGGAAGCCGCCCCGTTCGGCCGGGATGACCAGCGCGAAATCAGCCTTTTCCACCACCGCGTAGGTGCCCCGGCTGCCGTCCCGCCGTTCGATCTCATCGCGGCGCAGCGTCAGCCACGGATCGGCGTAGACGACGCGGGAGGCGATCGGGCGGATGTCAGGGTCAGCCACGCCGTCCACCCTAGGCGGCCTCCAGCCGGCTGATAATCTCAAGGTCCATCCGTCATGTACGCCAGCGGGCGGTCTTGCCTGCTGGCCGGACGAGGAGGCTCACCGTGACCAGCACCGCTGGTGGCCGCCGTCAGGTGCCGCTCGTGTGCCGCCGTCATGTGGACCTGCTGCGCGTATCCAGCGCCGTCTGTCGCCCCTGCTGCTGATCCTGACCGTCCCGCAGGCTGCCCGCGCCGCTTCCTGGCCGCTGGGCTGCCCCGGGTCAACCTCGCAGCAGAAGGACCAAAGCCATGCCAGCTCAACTCGCGCGCCCCAGGCGCGGCCAGGGCCAGTGGGCACTGGGTCACCGTGAGCCACTGAACGCGGCCGAGCGCTTCAAGAAAGACGACGACGGGCTGAACGTCCGTGACCGCATCATCAACCGGTACTCCCAGCTCGGTTTCGACTCGATCGACCCGGCCGACCTGCGCGGCAGGTTCCGCTGGTGGGGCCTGTACACCCAGCGCCGGCCGGGCATCGGCGGCGGCAGGACCGGCGCGCTGGAGGACGCCGACATCGAGGCGCCGTACTTCATGATGCGCGTGCGCATCCCAGGCGGGCAGCTCACCGCCGAGCAGCTGCGCACGGTGGCGGGCATCGCCAAGGAGTACGGCCGTGACCTCGCCGACATCACCGACCGGCAGAACGTGCAGTACCACTGGCTGTCGATCCAGGACGTGCCGGCGATCTGGCAGCGGCTCGAAGCTGTGGGCCTGTCCAGCCTCCAGGCCTGCGGCGACGTCCCGCGTAACATCCTCGGCTGCCCAGTGGCCGGCCTCGACGCGGCCGAGATCCTGGACGCCAGCCCGGCGCTGCGCGCCGCCGAGGAGGTGGCCACCACCCATCCCGGGTTCACCAACCTGCCCCGCAAGTACAAGACCGCGATCAGCGGCTGCGTGTCTCTGTGCACCGCGCACGAGATCAACGACATCTCCTTCGCGGGGGTGGCCGGGCCGGACGGGACGCCGGGGTTCGACCTGTGGGTCGGCGGGGGCCTGTCCACCAACCCGATGCTCGCCCAGCGGCTCGGTACCTTCGTGCCGCCGGAGCGGGTGCCGGACGTGTGGGCCGCGGTGACCGCCATCTTCCGCGACTACGGCTACCGGCGGCTGCGCAGCCGGGCACGGCTGAAGTTCCTGGTCGCCGACTGGGGCGTGGAGCGGTTCCGTGAGGTGCTGGAACAGGAGTACCTGGGCGAGCGGCTGCCGGACGGGCCGGCCCCGGTCGTCCCGGCCGCCGGCATGCGCGATCACATCGGCGTGCACCGGCAGCGGGATGGGCGCTACTACCTGGGGGTCGCCCCGAGCGTGGGCCGAACCTCGGGCAGCCTGCTCTGGCAGGTCGCCGATCTGGCGGAGGCGTACGGATCCGGCCGGGTGCGGACCACCGCCCAGCAGAAGCTGCTCATCCTGGATGTGCCCGGGGAACGGGTCAGCGAGCTCGCGGACGAACTGGCCGGCCGTGACCTGCTGACAGCTCCCTCGGCGTTCCGGCGCGGCACCATGGCCTGCACCGGGATCGAGTTCTGCAAGCTCGCGATCGTGGAGACCAAGCAGCGGGCCGCCGGCCTGTACGGCGAACTGGAGCGGCGGCTGCCCGGCTTCGACACGCCGATCGCCATCAACGTCAACGGCTGCCCGAACTCCTGCGCCCGGTTCCAGGTTGCCGACATCGGGCTCAAGGGCTCGCTGGTGGACGGGGAGGAGGGTTTCCAGGTTCACCTCGGCGGCTCGCTGGGCACCGATGCCGGGTTCGGCCGCAAACTGCGCGGCCTGAAGGTGAGTGCCGACGCTCTGCCCGGCTACGTCGAACGGGTACTGCGCAATTACCTCGCGGACCGCCTCGACGGCGAGCAGTTCGCGGTCTGGGCCCGCCGCGCAGACGAACAGCTGCTGTCATGACCGGCGACGGCGCGCAGGCGCGCTCCTCCGGCCAGCACAGCGGTGACCGGCAGGTGCCGTTCTACTGCCCGTACTGCGGCGAGGAAGACCTGCGCCCGGCGGGCCCCACCGGGGGAAGCTGGCGGTGCACCGCCTGCGCCCGGGCGTTCGGGCTGCGGTTCGCCGGGCTGGCTCCGGCGGGGCCGGGCGGGCCGGGAGGCACATCCCAGGAAGGGGGTGCGCCGCCGCCATGACCTACCCGCTCGATCTGGATCTGGAGGGCCGCCGGGTGGTGGTCGTGGGTGGTGGCCGGGTCGCCTTGCGCCGGGTCCGCGGACTGCTGGCCGCTGGCGCGGACGTGACCGTCATCGCGCCGCGGGTGGACCCGGGACTGGCCGGCCTGCCGCTGGCGGTGTGCCCGCGTGAGTGCCGCGGCGGGGACCTGGCGGGCGCCTGGCTCGTCCACGCCGCCACCGACGATCCGGCCGTCAACACCGTTGTCGCCAGCGAGGCGGAACGTTGCCGTGTCTGGTGCGTTCGCGCCGACGACGCGGCCCTCTCGCGGGCATGGACACCGGCGGTGACCCGGCACGGGGATGTCACCGTCGCGGTCACCGCGGGCGGCGACCCCCGGCGGGCACAGCGCCTGCGGGCGGCCATCTCATCCGCGCTCGCCGAGGGCAGCCTGCCGGTCCGGCCACAGCGCCCCGCCCGCGCTCCTGGCAGCGTGGCACTGGTCGGCGGCGGGCCGGGCGACCCCGGGCTGATCACGGTGCGCGGCCGCCGGCTGCTGGCCAGGGCGGACGTCGTGGTCACCGACCGGCTCGCCCCCAGGGACGTGCTTGCCGAACTCGACCCCGACGTGGAGATCATCGAGGCGGGGAAGGCGCCGCACGCCTGCCACCTGTCCCAGGAACAGATCAACGCCCTGCTCGTGGACCGGGCGCTCGCGGGCAAGCGGGTGGTGCGGCTCAAGGGCGGTGACCCGTTCGTGTTCGGCCGCGGCGGGGAGGAGGCGCTGGCCTGTGTGCGGGCCGGGGTGCCGTTCGAGGTGGTTCCCGGTGTCACGAGCGCCATCGCGGTACCAGCCTGTGCGGGGATCCCGGTCACCCACCGGGGCATCACCCAGGACTTCGCGGTGGTCTCCGCCCACCTGGACCCGTCGCACCCGGGTGCGACGGTGGACTGGGAGGCGCTCGCCACCGGGCCGGGCACCCTGGTCCTGCTGATGGCGGTCGCCCGGCTGGCCGAGGTCACGGCCGAACTGGTCAAACGGGGCCGTCCGGCCAGCACCCCGGTCGCGGTGATCTGCGAGGGGACGACAGACCGGCAGCGGGTACTGGTGTCCACCCTGGGCGAGGTCGCCGAGGACGCGGCGGCACAGTCGATCCGGCCACCAGCGGTCGTGGTGGTGGGTGAGGTGGTCCGGCTGCGCGAAGCGCTGGGCGCGGCATGAGGGTGCGCCGCCCGGTGCTGCTCGCGGTCGCCCACGGCAGCCGTGACCCGGCCGCCCAGCTGGCGGTGCACGCGCTCTGCGCACAGGTGAGCGGTCTCGCCCCCGGTGTGGACGTCCGGCCGGCGTTCCTGCAGAACGCGGAGCCGTCCCTGGCCGCGGCTCTCGCGGATGCCGCCGACAGCACCAGCGACGTGGTCATCGTCCCGCTGCTGCTGTCGGCCGGTTATCACGTGTGCCACGACATCGCCGGTGCCGTCGCGGCCACCCGCGCGGCGGCCACGGCCCCCGCCATGGCTCCGGTGGGCAGGACGGGAGTTATGGCTGATGCCGGTGCGGGCGGCGGCGTGGGTGTGGCCGCACCGCTCGGGCCGGACGCGCGGCTCGTCCCCGCACTGGCGGACCGGCTGGCCGAGGCCGGCGTGCCGGACTGGACGCCGGTCGTGCTCGCCGCCGCTGGCTCGAGTGATCCCCAGGCAGCAGCCGATACCGAGCGGCAGGCGGAGTTGCTGGCGGCCTACGCCGGGGTTCCGGTCGTCGCGGCGTACCTGTCGGCCAGCCGGCCGGCCGTGGACGAAGCGGTGGCCGCCCTGTCCGCCCGCACCGGGCGGCCGGTCGCGGTAGCGGCGTACTTGCTGGCACCGGGTTTCTTCCTGGACCGGCTGCACCGGAGCCCGGCCGCCTGGGTCAGCGGCCCGCTAACCGGCCATCCAGCCGTAGCCGGCCTGGTCCTGCACCGCTTCCACTGCGCCCGTTCCACTGCGCCCACGCTGTCCCGGCCCCTGCCGGGCAGCCCGTCCCGGGCGGCAGCCTGCGGCCAGCCATGATCCCGGCTCTCCGCCGAGAGTCCACCATCATGGCTGGCGGGCCGTCGGGGCGGGATCTTGGCCGTTATGGGTCGTGATCGCAGTCCTTACTCGCCACGTTCCACGGTGCCGGGGGCGATAGACCTGACCACATAGCGAACCTGGCTCGGCTGCCGTGGTGATTTTGGGCCGTGATAGCAGCCCTTACTGCCCACGGCTCGTCTCGTAGCGAGTCGCTCCCCGCAGACGTGGTCGATTCGGGTCGTGATGGCAGCCCTTTTTGACCGCGGCTCGCCCCGCAGCGGGCCGACTCCGGTGCGCAGGCACCCGCCCCGGGCCTTCGTTCGGGACGAAGGTCTGAATTGCTTTGCGGCGCGGGCACCGTGTCTCTCACGATCACCGACATGACCTCGCCCCACTGGCTGCTGACGGACCTGCGCCTGCGGGCGCCGCGGCTGGAACTGCGCTGGCCCACCCTGGCGGACCTCGACGCCCTGGCGAGCCTGGCCGCCGAGGGTGTGCACGACCCGGCCGTGATGCCATCCGGCGACGCGTGGGCGGACGCGCCCCCGGCCGAACGAGCCCGCGGCACGCTCCAGTACAACTGGGCCCAGTGGGGTGCGCGGCAGCCCTCGGACTGAACCCTCAACCTGGTGATCGTAGATGCTGGCGGCCCCGTCGTCGGAACCCAGGGGATGAGCGCACGGGACTTCACCCTCCGGGAGGTGAACACGGGTTCCTGGCTCGGCCGCAGGCACCATGGCCAGGGCATCGGCACGCAGGGCGCACCGTTCACACCTACCTGGGTGGTTTTGCCCGCTGGCGCCGCCGGCGGGCAGTCCCCGCGCCAGGGCGGGAGCACGCGGCGGGATCCCTTGGCCCATAGGCGAAACCGGGGGGCGGGGAGCCGGCCGCGGGCCTTGCCCTGCCCGGTTTGCGGTTTGTCCTAGTCATAGCCCGACTGAGCTATTTGCCGGAATTCTTCGGGTACCGGGCGGAGCACCCTGTCATGCTGCCCGATGGAGTGGGAGTCAGGCCTGGTGAGAGGCACAGGTAGCCGAGTAGCCGGGCGAAGATCCGGCATAGGGCAGGTTCGTGAGGTCAGGACCCGGACACCACAGGAAGAGGAAGATCAGGAGGGCAGGGCGGCACACAGTCCCCTCACAACTGCACACGGTATCCCGCTGGGCGGGCAGGGCGGCGCCGGCCCTCGCATTGCGGGGGGTACCCGCAGTCGCGCCGCCGGTGTACGACCTCGTGTCGCCCGCATCCACCGCGGCTGGCCACCCGGCCATCGCCGGCCAGATCTCTGCCATCCGGGTGAGCGGCGCGCACCACGGCCCGCTCACGTATGGGATGGCCGGCGGTTACCGGCCTGAGCGCATCCAGGCTCACCGCCGGCCCACCGGCACGGCTGGCTCCCATAACGGAAGCTCAAGCGGCACGTCCACCAGCGCAGCCAGCTCGCCCAGCCACCGGGCCAGCGCCGCTGGCACCGGCCACACCGCCCTGACCTGCTCCGGGACCGGCGGGACGCTCCCCGCGAACTACGCCACGATCGTGGCCTTCCTGACCGCGCACGGGTACACCGGCCTGGCGGCGGCGGGCATCGCCGGCAACATCTACCAGGAGTCCATGGGAAACCCGGAGTCTGTGGGCACCGGTGGTGGCGGGCTGATCGGGTGGACACCTTTGCCTGCCGGTTTCGTCACCGGCAACCCCGCCGCTGACCTGCAGACCCAGCTGGCGGCGCTGCTCACCTTCAACCAGCAGTGGTCCCAGTACATGCCGATGCTGAACGCCGCCACCAGCGCCACCGAGGCCGCCGACATCTACATGAACTACTTCGAGCGCCCTGGCATCCCTGCGGCCGCCAACCGCGAGGCGGCCGCGAATGCGGTGGCCACCGCCTGCGGCCTGTGACGCGCGGCTGCGAGCTGAGGACGCTGGTCAGCTGCCCCCGATCGGGCAGCCCTCCGCGGTGGCCGATGCCATCCGCGCGTTCCGGCCCGGTCAGCCGTGACGTTCTGCCCATTCCCGATAGGCCTTAACGGCGGTGGGCAGGGTGGGGAAGATCCACTCCTCGCCGATCTTCTCGGCGATACCGAAGGCCCGGAACTGGTCAAGGAGTTCGGCCTTGGCGCGGGCAAGGGCAAAGACGATGCCCCGGCGGGTGAGTTCGGAGTGGAGCGAGGCCAGGGCTTCCATCGCCGTGTAGTCGGCTTCCACGTTGGCTTCCGCGTTGAGCAGGAACCACCGGACCGGCCCGTCGCGGCGCTCGGACAAGCTGACCGCGGCCAGCGCACGCCGCCGGAAGTCATCGGCATTGGCGAAGAACAGCGGTGCGTCGTAGCGGAAGACGACAAGGCCAGGGATGGTTATGGTCCCCGGATAGTCCTCGATGTCGTGCATTCCGGCCACGTCGGGTACCTGGCCGAGGATCGCGGCATGCGGCCGGCCCACCCGGAAAAGCAGTTCGGCCACCGACAAGCCGATGGCGACCAGGACTCCGTAGAGGATGTTGAAAGCCAGCACCCCGGCGCAGGTGGCCAGTGCGATGAGGAACTCGCTGCGGCGGAATGCCGCGAGCCGGCGGAAGGCTGGCATGTCGACCAGGTGGGTCGCGGCGTAGACGACGATCGCGCCGAGCGCCGCCTCAGGGAAGGTGGCCAGCACCCGCCCGCCGAGCAGCAGCACGGCCAGCACGGTGACCATGGTCGCGAGCGAGTACACCTGGGTACGGCTGCCGGTGGAAACGCCGATGGCGGTCCTGCTGGCGCTGCTGCTGACCGGGAACCCGCGCAGCAGGCCAGCACCGATGTTGGACGCGCTGAGCGCCAGGAGTTCCTGGTTAGCATCTATCTGCTCGTCGCGCCGCGCGAAAGAGCGCGCGGTCAGCACGTCGTCGGTGAAACCCACCGCCAGCACGGTCAGCGCGGGAAGGACCAGTCTGCCAAGGTCCAGGCCGCTCAGATGGGGCAGCCCGGGCGTGGGCAGGCCCGAGGGAACCGCCCCTACCACGTCTACTCCGTGGTTCTTCAAGCCACCGATCCAGACGACAGCAGCGGCCAGCAGGACAGCGATCAGCGGCCCGGGCAGCCGCGGCCAGCGCGCCCGCATCACAAACAGGAAGGCCAGCACGAACACGGAAAGCAGTACCGTCGCCAGCTGCATCTGACCGAGGCCGCGGAAGAAGGACACCAGTTCGCTGGTGAACGTCTGCCCTGTCACCGGCACTCCGGTCAGTCTTCCGAGCTGCCCGCTGATCATGATCACCGCTACGCCCGCCAGGTAGCCGACGAGCACCGGCCGGGATAGCAGATCGGCTACGAATCCCAGCCGCGCCACCCAGGCAAGCAGGGCGAACAGCCCCACTCCGAACGCAAGGGCAGTGGCCAGCAGCGCATAACGCGCTGGATCGCCCGCCGCTAGCGGGCCGATCGCCGTCGCCGTCATCAGCGAGGTAGTAGCCTCGGGTCCCATCGACAGCGAGCGGGAGGAGCCGAGCAGGGCGTAGAGCAGCAGCGGCGCGAGCGCGGCCCACAGCCCGGTCACCGGCGGCAGGCCGGCGACTTCCGCGTATGCCATTACCTGGGGGACCAGGTATGCCGCGACGGTCACGCCCGCGACCAGGTCCCCGCGCAGCCACGACCGCCGGTAGGAGCGCACCGTCGCCAGGCCCGGCACGGCTGGCAGCCACCAGTGCCTGCTGCGAGGCTTGTCCATGATCACCGGAGCCCGCTTCCCAGCACGGCCGCGTTCCACGGCGGTTCACGGCCTGCCTCTACGGATGATCCTGGCTTACCCTCACCCCCGGCCATCAACGCCGGGTGGCGGCAGCCAGGCGGACTCCCCGCCCCGGCTGTCTCCCCGCCCCGGCTGTCTCCCCGCCCCGGCTGCCTTCCCGCCCCGGCTACCTTCCCGCCTAACGGCCGGGGTTAGCTGGTGATTCATCTGGCGCGGGTAGCCTTCCGCACGTAGCTACGCGGCTGGCCAGCATGGACACAGCAGGAGCAAAGGACGATGACGGCTGCACCGCCTGGGAGCCCGGTGGCAGATGGAGTCCGCAGCCTCGAAGTGCGGTGGATCGTCCCAGGCCAGCTGGGGGCAGCGATGGCCGGGTGGTTCGCACGATTCCCGGCCGAGATGGAGTCACGAGAGGACACCTACCTCCTCCATCCCCGGCTACGCGGGCTTTCTGTGAAGATCCGCGGCGGCGGGGCACTCGAAGTGAAGGTGTATCACGGCAGCCCAGGAATCCTCGACCTGGCAGGACGCGCACACGGCCGGATGGAGTCCTGGCAGAAGTGGTCCTTTCCCTGTGGCCCGCTCCCGGGCAGCCCGGACCCGGCCGACTGGAGGCTGCTACGTAAACGGCGGCAAGTGAGCCGGTTCCCGCTGGCCAGTGGGCGAACCCCGGGGCGTGTGCCGGGGCCGGATGGCGAGCCGGGATGCGCGGTGGAGCTCACCGAGGTCCACATGCAGGGCGAGGCGTGGTGGTCCCTGGGCTTCGAATCGACCGGCCCGGCCGCCCAGCTCCGCAGCGAACTTGAGGCGACCGCGACGTCCGTGTTCGCACAGCCCCTGCCGGGTGGCATGGAACTCGGCCGGGACGATTCAAGCTCTTTTGCGGACTGGCTCTGCCGAGGGTACTGGTGACGGCCGTGGGCTGCGCGGATCGTGATCGTCCGCACGTCAGCAGATCCGGGACAGGGCGGCCAGGTGGAGGCCCAGATGCAGGCACTGCAGGCGCAAGCCATGCAGCAGGCAGCCGCTTTCCGGCAGGCCTCGGATCAAGGATCTGGTCCCGCGGTTGGTTCCATGACCTGGGTCCGCCAGGTCCTGGCAATCCTGGCACCGCCCCAGCCAGGATTCGTCAGACGCTGCACGTGCATGGTATGCGGCGCACCCAAGAAGCTGCCGACCGTCACCGCCTGCGTGTACTGCGACTACTGTGCATCGCTCATCGACTACGACCTGCCCGGGCCTGTGCAGGCGACACGGCACCCGGTCCTGAGTACGCCGCCACGGTGAATGGCACGCATGCCGCCTCGCAGGCAGCCATCGCCGCAGGTGACCGCGACGCCTACTGCGAGCTCCAGACCGTGCGGGTGGAGGACGGGCAGCCGGGCATTCCAGTGCCGCGTGTGGCGGCACCATGACCCTGTCGGCCGGTGCGGACCAGGTCGCCTGGCCCTTCTGCCAGTCACAGGTCGAGCGATCCGCAATCCGCTGACCGCGGCGGAGGACCTAGAGCCCCGTCCGGATGAGCACCTGGCCGGTTGACCGGTGACGTCCGGGTACGAGGCAACGATCGGGGGCGTCATGACGGAGCCGATTCACCCATCGCAAGCAGCAACGCTGACAACATTCTCGTCCGAACCCGAAGGCTCGGGGATGAAGCTGACGATGGAGAGCTTGATCCACGTTCCTTCTGGCGGATCCCGCTCTTGAAGAAACTGGCGGAATGGGGCATGGCAAAGGGCCACGAGCCGGCCATGTCCGCGCTGAAGGCCAAGGTGGAGGCCTAAGCTTAGGTTTTAACCTGTGACCTGCGGTTTGGCGGGTCGCTTTTGCCTGGGTTGCCGGTTTTGGCTGGGACTGGGTAGCGGCGAGCCGGGCCGCTGGTGGATCCTTTGGGCCGTCCGGGGCCGGGCCGGGCGGGTTTGGCGACATGGGCGGGTGTGCCCAGGTGGGGGCGGATGTTTGGGAACCCGCGGCGGACCCGTCCGGGGCTTAATGGCCGGGCGGGGTCGGGCCGGCTTTCCCAGGGGCGGCGCAGGTCGGCGGCGAGCGGGCGGGCGGGCAGCAGCTGGGCGCAGGCGGCCATGACCAGGCGGACCCACCGGTCGGCCTGCTCGGGAGTGCGGATTCTGGCGGCTGTGAGGCCGGGGGTTCCCTTGGCGAACCGGAAGGCGTGTTCCTCGTCGAAGCGGGCCAGGTAGGCGCGCCACAGCTCGTCCAGGGACAGCGGGCCGGGGCCGGCGTGCCACAGCCACATCGTTTTGTGCGGGCTGCGGCCGTCGGGCAGGTGCTGCACGGTGACGCGCAGCGTCCCGGCGGGGATGTCCCCCGCATGCTGCGGGACCGTTGTCGCTGCCTTCACCGTGGCCCCGGTCCCATCAGTGAAGCCAACCACATAACGCCGGTGCGAGCCGACTTGGCGGACCATAACCCCGCCCAGCCGCTCGATTCGCCGACCTGGCCGGGGCCTTCACTGTGGAGCGGGTGACGGGAATCGAACCCGCACTATCAGCTTGGGAATCCGGCCGATCGGCGTCTCTGACCGCCCTGACCTGGGCACTCGATGTACCGCTAGTGACCGTCATAGACCCTGTGACACCGGTCTAATGGCCCGCCAATGGCCCGTGGCGTCGTCGCCCGGAGCCTTGTGACCAAGGGTCCGGCTACTCGGTGACGCACACTATCCCCTGGCCAGGCTCGCCAGCTGCCAGGCAAATCAGCCGGGCTGCGACGGAGGGCGCCGCCGCCCGAAGACGAAGTATGAGAGCGGCACGACCCCGGCAGAATTAACCACCGCTACCACCGGGACCCACAACCACTTCGGGCCTCGGATCTGGTCCGCTGGCCGACGCTTGATGTCGATGAGGGCCGCCCCCTTGAGGATGCTCTCGGCAACTGCCGTGATGATGATCAGCTTGCGGGTACGCTCGCTGAGGTCACTCCACCTTGGCTTGGCTGCCATGACATCCTCCCCCACGTGGCTGGGTGCGGTTATCGTCTGCACCCTACATCGCCGCCTAGCAGGTCAGCCGGTATACGTGTACCCGGGTGAACTGGGTCGGACGGCAGTGAACTCCAACCCTGAGCCTCGGCGGTCAGCCGATCGCATACCCGCTAGGTGACCGGACAGGCCGCTGCTCTCCGGGCCCGCCTATCCGGTCCACTCTTCCACAACGGCCAGATCGGTGAACTCCGGCGGACTCGCGAGTATGTCGGCCAGCATCGCCCGAAGGGCCTGCAACCCCTCCTGGCGGCGCTGGTCGCGCTCGCGCGCCCGCGCCTTCTCCTCGCTCTCGAACACGACCAGGGTGTAGAACTGATCTGGGTCCTTCTGGTCTTGCATGATCATCGTCCGCAGCAAGCCCGAATCTGGTTGCTCGACCGCCTGGAGCTGCTCGCGCAGTCCGGCCGTATCTTTGCCCGGCTTCAACCGCCATCTCATGAGCTGCGCCCACATATCCAATCCCCCCTTGACCAGCCCGGCCGTCCCCCGCAAGGGCCACGACGAACACCGCGGCTGATCCTTCCACAGCGGTGCCGCCATGGCCACCCCCGAAAGCCAGCATCCGTCACACGGGCACGCCAGGGCTGGCCGTAGGCCGGTCGTGAACATCTGACGCTGACGAGGGGCAAGGTGCTAGCGATTATGCCGCTGACCTGCGGATTCCGGTGAGAGCGGGTGACGGGAATCGAACCCGCACTATCAGCTTGGGAAGCTGACGTTCTGCCATTGAACTACACCCGCGTGTCCCCCGCCGCCGCAGAGCCGCGGACCTGGGTTCGCTCCGACATCGTACCGGAGCCGGCCGGGTAGGTAGATCGGGTTGGCAGGCCACGCCCGGGGCAGCGACGATGACTGACGGGGCACCGCATGAGAGCCTGGGGTGACGATGAGCCCGAGCAAGGACACCGAATCGGTCCGGCGCTGGCGGGCACTGCTGGCAAGCGAGCGGGATGCGGCCGTCCTGTATTCCCGGCTGGCCGACGCCGAGAGCGGGGAGCGGCAGCAGATCTTCCGTGAACTCGCCGATATCGAGCGCAAGCACGCCGCCCACTGGGAAGGCAAGCTCCGGGCTGCGGGCGCCGCCGTCCCGCCGCCGGGAAAGCCCAGCCTGCGCACCCGGCTGCTGGGGATCGCCGCCCGGCAACTGTCGACCGGGACCGTCCTGCCCCTTATCGAGCGCGCCGAACAGGCCGACGCCAGTGTGTATGACGAGGATCCGGACGCGGCGCCAGGCATGGCAGCCGACGAACGCGGGCACGCCAAGATCATCAGCCGTCTCATCGAGGGTGGGCAGCCAAACCCGCGCCGGCAGATCGGGCGGCGGGAGCCGTGGCACCGGGGCGACCGCTCAGGGGCGCTGCGGGCCAGCGTTTTCGGGGTGAGCGACGGCCTGGTGTCCAACACCGCTCTGGTGATGGGTTTTGCGGGCTCCGGCACCTCGCGGACGGTGACCTTGCTGGCGGGGATCGCCGGCCTGCTGGCGGGATCGTTCTCGATGGCCGCGGGCGAGTACATCTCCATGTCCAGCCAGCGCGAGATGTACCAGCGGGAGATCTCGCTGGAGGCGGCCGAACTGGCCGAGAAGCCCGAGGAGGAGCGCGCCGAGCTCGTGCTCATCTACCGGGCCAAAGGACTCGAGCGCGCCGACGCGGAACGCATGGCGAACCGGATCATGGCCGACCGCGGGGTCGCGCTCGACACCCTCGCCCGGGAGGAACTCGGCCTCAACCCGGAAGCGCTGGGCTCACCCTGGGGCGCCGCCGCCAGCAGCCTGCTCGCCTTCGCGATCGGTGCCTTCGTCGTGGTCATCCCCTACCTGATCGGCGGCGGCACGGCAGCGCTGCTGACCGCGATCGGGCTCGCGATCGCCGCGCTGTTCGCGGTCGGCGCCACCATCGGGGCCATCAACGGACGGCCGGTGCTCCGGTCAGGTCTGCGGCAGGTGATCGTGGGCGCGCTGGCAGCCGGGGTGACCTACGGTGTAGGCCACCTCATCGGCACCTCGGTTTCCTGATCGCAGCAAACCACGCCTGATCGGCAGGTGACCAAGGCTCAGACGAGATGGTCGAACTCGCCCTTCTTGGCGCCATCCAGGAACGCATGCCACTCGGCAGCGGTGTACCGGAGGACAGGGCCGTCAGGATCCTTGGAGTCGCGGACGGCGACCATCCCATCGGTAGGCGCGAGTTCCACGCAGGCGCCGTCGCCAACGCTGCTCTGTGCCTTGCACCAGACTAGGTCACGGCCCGACGAGCCAGTTTCGTACATGACTATCCCCTCAGAACGGGAACATTGACGCCGAAGGCGTAACGCAGAGTCATTGGCTCTTGTAGAGCGCGCTCTTCTTGATCATCAGTTCGATCGACTCTTCACGGCCCAAAGACATTTTGCGGAGACGGTCGAAAACCTGCCTGTACCGGTATACATCCTGAGGACGCTCAAGATACACCTGCCCCACCAGCCCCTCGACGTAGACCACCCCCGGCACGGGATCGGCGAACTCCAGGAGGGTGAATGTGCTGTCCAGCGCTGGATGCGCACCAGCGCCGAAAGCGAGGATCTGAACCATCACGTTGGGCAGCTGACATGCCTCCATCACGTGGTCAATTTGCACGCTCATGACGGCTGGCCCACCCACGGCCCGGTGCAGCACTGCTTCATCTAGGACCGCCCAGAACTCTGGCGCATCCTCAGCCCTGGTGAGGATCTGCTGCCGGGTCTGACGAACCTCTATCCGCTGATCGATGACCGCCGGGCTCAGCCGCGGCATGGCTCCCTCATGAATCGCCCGTGCGTAGGCGGGGGTCTGGAGCAGTCCTGGGAACACGCCAGGCTCGAAGTCGCTGATGGAGACGGCTGCGGCTTCCAGGCCCACATAGGTCGCGTACGGCAGCTCGTAGGGCTGCCACCATGCCGGCCCTCTGCCTTCCCTGGCGAGCGTGTCAAGATGCTCACGCGTGGCATCGGCAACGCGGTACAAGTTGGACAGGTCGCGGATATCCCGTGCGCTAGCACCGCGCTGGCCGGTCTCCAGCCGCGACACCTTTGAGGGTGAGCAGAGCAGGGCCTCTGCCACCTGCTCCACGGTCATCCCCGCCTCGGTCCGCAGGGCTCGCAGCAAGGCACCGAGCTCACGGCGGCGAACGGTGGGACTGCGGACACCTGCCACTCCAGTCGATTCCCCTCCCGAGCGCACCACCGGCATCAGGACCACGCCGAGGTGTGGTGTCACGGCGTTGGACATTGACGATGGCACTTGCCAACACCACTTGTCAATCGGTCGTGCCGAGCACAAAAACGGCTGGCAACCTCGGATAGCAAATGCCACTAGCAATAGCGAAATTAACGGCCTACCAGCGAAAACGTGTCACCTTTGTATAGCCTTTCTGGCGGCGCAGCGGTACATTCCCAGTACGAGCACTTCACTGGGAAGTGCCATAACGCACCTGCCGCGGGAGTGCCACCCGGCCGCCACAACTCACGACAGGAGAGGCGCACCGGCACGCAGCAGCCGGCCAGTGCTCACAACACGAAGCTGGGCCGATGCGGTCACATCGGCCCAGCTGAACACCATCCCGGCTCGTGGGTGAGCGAAAGGAACAGTGTGTTGATCAAATCTACCAGCCCCACCAGCGGGAACAAGGTGAGGAACCGCCTTGTTCGCTGGGGGCGCAGGCGTCTGGAGGCGGCCGGGAACCGGCTATTCGCCACCGACGACCTGACCGCACTCGAACGCGGCTGGCAGATCATCCCCCAACGTTGTGGGCTGAGCCGCCAATACCGGGACCCACGGTTCGACTCCCTCATCAGGTGTCCTGACTGCAACGGCAACGGCGCCACGGACGGATGGCCGTGCCCGGGATGCCGGGGCACCGGCCGGCAGACGCAGCGCGCCCCGGCGACAGCGGGGGGAGGTGAGGGCCATGACCAGGATCCGCTCGCGCCGGCGAAGTGAGGCACAGCTCATCGCCGACCTGGACGACATTCTCCGGCCCAGCCGCCGGATCGGGGTGCTCGGCGCTGCCTGGCGCTGGCGCTACGAACTGGGGCTGGCAGCGGGCGTCACGCTGGCCCTGGCAACTCTTCTCCGGGTCCTTGGCACCGAGTGGACCGTCATCGCCATGTCGGCTCTGGCCGGGGCGCTGGCGCCGCCCTGGCCGCCATGGGCGACCGCGGCCGCCTTGCGGGTCATCACGCCACACCGGCTGCGGTCCGGCTGCGCCCAGGCCCGGATCCAGTCCCGGCGCGGAAGACTGCCGCTGGTCCTGCGCACCACATCCACACCGTTCGGCGAGCGGGTGCGGCTATGGTGCCCAGCCGGAACGTCGGCCGAGGACCTGCGGTCCGCGCGCCCCCTTCTCCGGGCTGCCTGCTGGGCCGCTGACGTCCGGATCACACGGGACGAGCGCTATGCCCATATCGTCACCGTGGACGTCATCAGGCACCGCCTCCTGCGGGCAGCACAGCAGGCCCCCACCGGACCTGTACCCGCCCCGGCTGCCCCGCTGCCCCGGCTGCCTCCGTTCAGGCCTGCCGGCGATAGTGCCGCAGTTGCGCCCGCAGGACCGCGCACTCCCGCTCCAGGTCCCTGACCTGAGCCTCAAGTTCCAGGATGCGGCCGATGGCGGCCAGGCTCATCCCCTGGCCGGCCAGCTGGCAGACGTACTGGATGACGGTGATCTCACGCCGCGTATACCGGCGCTGGTCGCCAGCGGACCGGGACGGGCGCACCACGCCCTTCTGGTCGAGGCGCCGCAGGAACGCCTGCTGCACCTCAAGCATGACCGATACCTGCCCGACCGTGAACAGGGGCAGATTCTCGTCGTCGATGGGCAGCGATGGCACGGCTCACTCCGGGACTGCTCGGGCGTGTCTCGTGGATCTCCAGCCTGGTGCGAAGGCCGCGAGACGGTTGCGGGCCCGGTGAGGCTCCCACCGGGCCCGCAGTCTGGTACCGCCGTCAGGCGGTGATCTTCTTCTGGGCCTTGCCGTCGGTGTGGATCTCCACCTTACGGGGCCGCGCCTTCTCCAGCAGCGGCAGCCGTACGGCCAGGACACCGTCGGCGTAGGCGGCGTCGATCTTCTCCGAGTCCAGCGTCTCCGCCAGGTAGATCCGGCGGGTGAAAGACCCCATCACGCGCTCGCGGATGAACGGGCTCTCGCCCTCCGCGTACTCCTCGGCCCGGCGGGCGCTCACGGTGAGCACACCGCGGTCCACGGTGACCTCGATGGAATCGGGGTCAGCACCAGGCAGGTCGAAGCGGAGCACAACGTCGTCCTTGCGGCGGATGCCATCCATCGGCATGACGGACTGCGTGCTCACGGCACCCCCGTCCACGGTGCCGAACACCCGCTGGGCGAGCCGGTCGAACTCCTGCACGAAGGGGTCGATCGAGGTCAGCAGCACTGCGGTTCACCTCCATCTTCCCTGGATCCAGGGAACCAGGGAAACTAAGCTTTCTACAGCAGAAACCTTATAACTTGAGTTGGAGGTTTGCAAATCCCGCAGGCCGCCTGCGGGCACCTCAGGACACGCGCTCGATGATGGTCGCGTTCGCCTGGCCACCGCCCTCGCACATGGTCTGCAGCCCGTACCGGCCGCCGGTGCGCTCAAGCTCGTGCACCAGCTTGGTCATCAGCACCGCCCCGGTCGCGCCGAGCGGATGGCCGAGCGCGATGGCACCGCCGTTCGGATTCGTCTTGTCCAGGGATGCCCCGGTGTCACCCGACCAGGCGATGAGCACCGGCGCGAACGCCTCGTTGACCTCGAACACGTCGATGTCGCCGACGCTGAGGCCGGCCTTGGCGAGCGCCTGCTCGGTGGCCGGGATCGGCGCGGTGAGCATGAACACCGGGTCGCCGCCAGTGACGGCCAGCGCCTTGATCCGCGCCCGTGGAGTGAGCCCGTGCCGCTCAACCGCTGCCCCGGACGCCACCAGGACCGCGGCCGCACCGTCAGAGATCTGGGACGCCGTGGCCGCGGTGATCTCCCACCCTTCCCGCAGCGGAGCCAGCCCCGCCATCTTCTCCAGCGTGGTGTCGCGGCGCGGGCCCTCGTCCACGCCCATCCCGTTCACCGGGGTGATCTCCCGCTCGAACCGGCCCTCGTCGATGGCCCGGAGCGCCCGCTGGTGGCTCTCCAGCGCGAACTCCTCCAGTTGCTCCCGCTTGATCCCCCACTTCTCGCAGATCAGCTGGGCACCACGGAACTGGGAGATCTCCTGGTCGCCGTAGCGGTCCTGCCAGCCCTGGCCGAACGGCAGCGGCATCCCCTTCTCGGCCGGCAGCATGATGGTCGATCCCATCGGGACCACGCTCATGCTCTCCACCCCGGCCGCCACCACCAGGTCCTGGGTTCCCGACAGCACGCCCTGGGCGGCGAAGTGCACGGCCTGCTGCGAGGAGCCGCACTGCCGGTCGATCGTGACGCCGGGCACATGCTCGGGCAGCCCGGCGGACAGCCACGCCTGCCGGGCGATGTCCAGGGACTGCGGGCCGATCTGGGAGACGCAACCCATGATCACGTCCTCCACCGCGGACGGGTCGGCGCCCGTACGCGCCATCAGCTCGGCGAGCGCATGCGCCGCCAGATCCACCGGGTTGATGCCCGACAGTCCCCCGTTGCGCCGTCCCACCGGGGTCCGGACCGCTCCGACGATGTATGCCTCAGCCACGACGCCCTCCAGGTGCTGGGGCGTGCGCGCCCCTTGGTCTGCTGACTCACCCCGATGTTACCGCCGGGTTAATGTCAGGACCCATCCCCAGAACGGATGCACCGGGGCAGATCCCTGCCACCTGCGGGCACCGTTGCCTGGCGCGTGCGCAACTGACGGGGTAGCCCACCGGACGCCTATGCTCTTCCCGGAGGGCGTCGCACACACACCACGCCAACACGGCGATCGGGGAGGCCGCAGGTGGACCCAGGACTGATCCTGCTGGTGCTGCTGGCCCTGCTGGTGGCTTTCGGCTGGGCCAGGTTCCGGCGGCGGCTGGGCCTGGGCACCAGCGGGCGGGCCTGGCTGACGGTCATGGCGGCTGTCATCCTGGGACTGCTGGCCCTGTGGGCGTACTCCACCCACAGGTGACCCGCTGCGGCCGGTGAGCCCCGCCGCATGCGCTAGCCGGCGTCTGACCCGCAGCTGATGGGCACCTCGAACCAGACCGCCTTGCCGTCCTTGGTCGGCCGCGAGCCCCACCGGGCGGCCAGCTGGTCCACCAGGTAGAGTCCCCGCCCGCCCTCATCGGTCTCCCCTGCGCTGCGGATCCGCGGCAGCCTCAGGTCGGTGTCGAACACCTCCACCCACACGGCTGCGGCCCCGCGGCGCAGCCGCAGCGTGAACTGCTTGCTCGGCGGAGGGGGCAACTCCCGGGGCGGCGCCTCCGCCTCCCAGCCGGGTGCCAGGCTCACGGGCCCGACAGCGGCCCCGGCCGGCTCGAGGGCGAACCGGCGCCGGCGCCTGACCGGCAGCGCCGTGTGGAGTACCACGTTGGTGACCACCTCGGAGACCAGCAGGCAGGCGAGTTCGGCCTGCTCGGCAGGCACGCCCCAGCGGGCAAAGGTCGCTTGCGCCTGGCGGCGCGCCTCGGACACCCTGATCGCCTCGGCCGGGAAGGTGGCTTCCCACGAGGCGAGGTCCGAGCGCGACGTGCGGACGACGAGGATAGCCATGTCGTCGTCGATATCGCCGGGCACCGCCTCTTCCGCTGCCTGGGCGATGTCCTCCACACCCGCGGCCGCGGCCTTCCTGACCGCCAGGCGGAGCATCTGCGCCGCCTCGGCCTCGGTGTAGTGGCCACCGTCGAGGCGCTGCCGGCGGTCGGTGAGCCCGTCGGTATACAGGACGAGGGCCGATCCCGGCGGCAGATGGCGCACCTCCTCGCGGAAGGTGGGCAGGCCGGGCATGCCCTTGCCGCGCACGCCGAGCAGCACTCCCTTGTGCTCTATCTCCAGTTTGGATACCTCACCGTCGGTGATGAGCAGCGGCGCGTCATGACCGGCGTTGGCGAACGACAGCGTGCGGGACCAGGCGTCATACACCAGGTAGGTGCAGCTCACGATCGGCGGGTCGGGCTGGCCCGGCGAGTCCGGCGGGGATGTGCCCAGGGTTCGGCACCAGTCGTCAAGCTTGCGCAGGATCTCCGCGGGCGGTTTGTCATCCTGGGCGAAGGCCCGCCGCGCCGCCCGCAACTGGCCCATGCCCGCTCCTGCCCGGGCGCCGCGTCCCTCCACATCGCCGATGACGATGCCAACCCGGCCCGCCGAGAGCGGGATGAGGT